>Ga0134126_10006516_pt1 | contig 14630 bp, 13 predicted proteins | sample KB31752_FD_96881 | JGI IMG/M metagenome (GOLD analysis project Ga0134126, IMG submission 96881) | Terrestrial soil microbial communities with excess Nitrogen fertilizer from Kellogg Biological Station, Michigan, USA - KB3-175-2 | ecosystem: Environmental > Terrestrial > Soil > Unclassified ... | reverse complement strand
GACGATCGCGGTGACGAGGGCGTTGAGGGTGGCCAGCGGCAACAGCACCTTCCAGCCGAAGGACATCAGCTGGTCGTAGCGCAGGCGCGGAAGCGTGGCACGGACCCAGATGAACAGGAACGTGAACAGCGCCATCTTGCCGAGCACGACGAACGGGTCGACCCAACCCGGCGGTTCGATCCCGAACGGGAGCAGCCAGCCGCCCAGGAAGACGGTGGTCACGATCCCCGAGACGACGATCACGTTCAGGTACTCGGCGAAGTAGTAGGAGGCGAAGCGCCCGCCGCCGAACTCGGTGTTGTAGCCGCCGACGAGCTCGGCGTCGGCCTCGGTGAGGTCGAACGGCGCGCGGTTGGTCTCGGCGAAGCTCGCGACCAGGAAGATCAAGAAGCCGACGACCTGGGGGATGAAGTACCACATCCCTTTCTGCGCTTCGACGATCCCGGTCAGCGACAGCGTCTGCGCGGTGATGATCACGCCCACGAGCGCCAGCCCCTGCGAGACCTCGTAGGAGATCAGCTGGGCGGCGCCGCGCATCGCGCCGAGGAACGAGTACTTCGAGCCCGAGGACCAGCCGCCGAGCATGATCCCGTAGAAGGCGATGCCGCTCATCGCGAACAGGTAGAGGGGCCCGATCGAGACGTCGATGCCGTACAGGCCTACGTCCGTCCCGAGGATGTTCTGGACGTTGCCGAACGGGATGATCGCGAGCGCCATCACGGCGGTGACGATCGAGATGATCGGCGCGATCGTGAACAGGAAACCGATCGAGGTCGAGGGGCGGAACTGCTCCTTGGTGAGCAGCTTGAGGATGTCCGCGAGCGGCTGCAGGGCGCCGAAGGGCCCGACCCGGTTCGGGCCGTAGCGGCTCTGGAACCGGCCCAGCAGCTTGCGCTCGGCGAGCAGCACCACCGGCACCAGCTGCAGGCCGACCGCGAAGATCACGATCGACTTGAGGATCTGGATCCAGACCGGTTCGTAGTAGCCGACGACCGCGATCATCGCTCCGCCAGCTCCCGGCCGGCGTGGAGGAATGCCAACGCAGGCGAATGCTCGACCTCGGGCGCGTCCCAGACCGAGCGGAACCCCGCGAGCTCGCGCGTCTCCACCAGCGTCACGGGGTCATCGCCGATCCCGATCAGCTCCGGCGGCGTGCCGGCGTCCCCTGAGGGGAACGCGGCGGCCGCCTCGCGCTCCTGCCAGCGCACCCCCCGGCCGCCGATCTCATCGAGCGTGAGCCCGGCGTAGAAAGGAACCGCGTCGAACAGCTTCTGGGCGGCAGCGCCGCCGCTCAGCACGTCGAGATCCACCCCGAGGCGGAGCGCCAGCTCGGCGATCACGCGCCAGCCGGCGCGCACCTCCCCCGGCCGCGCGATCGCGGGGCGCAGGCGCTGCAGGCGCCCGTCGGGATGCACGACCGTCCCCTCCTTCTCCGGATAGGCCTCGGCGGGGAACACGATGTCGGCGTGCTCGGCGAGCGACTCGCTCAGGAACGACGCGTGCGCCACGACGGTGCTCGCGGAAGCCAGCGCGCGCCGCCAGAGCTCGGCGTCGGCCAGGTCGTCCGGCGGGTCGGACTGAAGCAGGTAGAGCGCCTGCAGCTCGCCCGCGACAAGGCCGTCGGCGATCGCGGGCGCGTCGCGGCCCTCGGCGGAGGGCTCGGCCAGGCCGGGTCCGGCGTTCGGGAGGAAGCCCGCCTCGCGCAGCCCGCGCCCGTTCGTGCCTGCCGGGATCTCGAGCAGGCCCGCGCCCGCCGTGCCGGCGATCCCGAGGTGCTCGGCGATCTGAAGCAGCGCGTGTGCGCCGGCGGCGCCGTTCGGGCCGGAGGTGAGGCGCTCGCCGTAGAGCACCACGATCTCGCGCGGGCGCTCCTGGCTGTCAGGGTCGCCCCGCAGCAGTGCGGCCAGCTCAAGGATCTCGTCGGTGTCGGCGCCTGCTCTGCCGGCCAGCTGCTCGATCTCGCCGCGGTCCGGCTCGTCGTGTGCCAGCGCCGCCCCCAGCGCGACCGCGAACGCCGGCCCCGCACCCGGGCCGAAGCGCGCCGAGAGCGTCGCCGGGGCGTCGAGCGAGCTCGCTGCGGGCATCGCCACGGCGAGCTTCATGCCGCGCCGGCGAACGCCCTTGCGCAGGCGCAGGTCGAGGATCGGCGTATCGTTCACGGGATCGGCCGCCAGCACCAGGACCGCGTCGGCGAACTCGAGGTCGCTGACACGCGCCTGCCGGCTCGGTTCGTTCAGCGCCCGTTGCAGCTCCAGCGGCAGCGCGCCGCCGCGGCGCGAGTCGATGTGCGGCGAGCCGAGTGCCTCGCGCATCAGCCGCGAGAGCAGAAGGCCCTCCTCGCTCGTCGCCTGGCCGCCGGCGATCGCGCCGGTCGCGGCGCCCGCGCGGCCGAGCGCGCTCGCGGCCTCGCTCAGCGCGCGCTCCCAGCTCACCGGCCTGAGCTGGCCGCCGTCGCGCAGGAGCGGCTCGGTCACGCGCTCGGCGACGTGGAAGGACTGGTAGGCGAAGCGGCCCTTGTCGCAGAGCCAGCCGTCGTCGACCTCGTGGTTGTCGCGCGCTTTGACCCGCAACGCGCGCTCGTCACGGACGGTCAGGCTGACGTTGCACTGCGAGGGGCAGAGCGTGCACACCGACCCGGATTCCTCGACGTCCCAGGGGCGGGCGCGGAATCGGTAGGCGCGGGAGGTGAGCGCCCCGACCGGGCACAGTTCGACGATGTTGCCGCTGAACGGCGCGACGTAGGGGTGGCCGTCGAACGTCGCCACGTAGGAGTGTGAAGCGCGCTCGAGCAGCACCAGCTGGTAGTCCTCGGAAACCTCCTGGGAGAAGCGCACGCAGCGGTAGCAGAGGATGCAGCGCTCGCGGTCGATCGCGATCAGCGGCGAGAGCTCGAGCGGCTTGACGAAATGGCGCTTGGGCTCGATGAAGCGCGAGATGCCGCCGCCCCAACCGAAGCTGATGTCCTGCAAGGGGCACTCGCCGCCCTTGTCGCAGACCGGGCAGTCGAGCGGGTGGTTGATGAGCAGGAACTCGACGATCGCCCGCTGGGCGGTCTTGACGCGGTCGGTCTGGGTGTAGACGACCATGCCGTCCTTGACCGCGGTCGAGCAGCCGGTCTGCAGCTTGGGGATGCCCTCGATCTCCACCAGGCACATGCGGCAGGCGCCGACGGGCTGGCCGAGCTTCGGCTCGTAGCAGAAGACCGGGATCTCGACGTCGCCGAGCTTGGCGGCGTCGACGAGCATCGTGTTCTCGGGCGCCTGCACCTCGACGCCGTCGATCGTGAAGGAGATCGTCCGCGGTTCGGGGCGGGGCATCAGATGGTCCCCTCCATCAAGCGCCGCCTTTCTGCGTGCCGGGCCCGCCGCGGTGAGCGCCCGGGGCCTGGTCTCCTTCGCCCGTCGGCGCGAGCATGTCCGCGTCGCCGCCGAACGCGCCCTGCGCGGCCAGCGCAAGCTCGTCGCCGCCGAAGCCGGTCTCGATCCGCGTCCGCTCCATGTGGTCTTCGAACTCGGCGCGGAACTTCACGATCATCGAGCCGATCGGCATCGCCATCGCGTCGCCGAGCACGCACAGGCAGTTGCCGATGATGTGCTCGCAGACCGAGGCCATGATCTCCAGGTCGACGGGCGTCGCGAGCCCGGCCTCGATCCGCTCGAGCATCATCACCGTCCAGTTGGTGCCCTCGCGGCAGGGCGTGCACTTCCCGCAGGACTCGTGGCGGTAGAACTTCGCGGTCTTCAGTGCGACGGCCAGGATCGGCGTGGTGTCGTCGACCACGATGATCGCGCCCGAGCCGAGCATCGAGCCCGCTTTGGCCATCGAGTCGAAGTCGTAGGGGACGTCGAGGTCCTCGGCCGTCAGCACCGGCGAGGAGGAGCCGCCGGGGAACCAGCACTTGACGCTGCGCCCTTCCGGCGGCCCGCCCGCGAGCCCGTAGATGATCTCGCGCGAGGGGATGCCGAGCTCGATCTCGTAGTTGCCGGGGCGCTGCACGTGCCCTGAGACCGAGACCAGCTTCGTGCCCGTCGAGGTTTCCGTGCCGAGCTTCGCGTACTCCTCGCCACCCATCCGGATGATCGCGGGGACGGTGGAGAGCGTCTCCACGTTGTTGATCAGCGTCGGGCCCTGGTAGAGGCCCTGGTTGGCGGGGAACGGCGGCTTCAGCCGGGGGTTCCCGCGCTTGCCTTCCAGCGAGTCGAGCAGCCCTGTCTCCTCGCCGCAGATGTAGGCGCCCGCGCCGCGGTGGATCACGAGCGAGAGGGAATGCGAGGAGCCGAGGATGCTCTCGCCGAGATAGCCTGCGTCGCGGGCTTCCGCGAGCGCCGCGTCGAGCATGTCGGCCTGCAGCACGTACTCGCCCCTGATGTAGACGAACGAGCGGTTGGCGCCCGCCGCGTAGGAGGCGATGATCATCCCCTCGATCAGCGTGTGCGGCGTCTTCTGCATCAGTTCGCGGTCCTTGAAGGTGCCGGGCTCGGACTCGTCGGCGTTGCACACGAGGTACTTGTCCATCGAGCCCTTCGGCAGGAACGAGACCTTCTTGCCCATCGCGAAGCCGGCGCCGCCGCGCCCCCGGATCGCGGAGGCTTCGAGTTCGGCGAGCACCTCCTCGGGGGTCATCGCCAGCGCCTTCCGCAACGCGGAGTAGCCGCCGCGGCGTTCGTAGACCTCGAGCGTCGCGAGCCCCGGCTCGTCGATGTCAGCTAGCAGCAACGGCTCGGCGCGCGCGGCCATCAGCTCTCGTCCTCCTCGTGATGCTCGGGCTGCGGCTCGAGCGGCGCCGTCTCCTCGCCGCGGTCTTCGTCGGCAACCTCTCCGAACGCGGCGCGCTCGGGCGGGATCTCCGGGTCGCGCCCCGGCAGCGTGAGCCGGTGGACGGGGTGCTCTCCGAACTCGCCGCTGTTCGCGTCCGGGTCGGCGACCAGACGCCTGGCGAGCTGCTTGCCGGGCAGCACGTCGCGACCGGCGCGGAGGTCGTCGAGCAGCGCGGGCACGTCCTCGGGCACGAGCGGTCCGACGTAGACGCCGTCGACGGAGGCCATCGGTGCGATGTCGCACGCGCCGAGGCACTCGAACGAGCGCACGCCGATCTGATCGTCGCCCTCGGCGGCTCGCACGATCGTCTCGTAGAGCGCGTCGGCGCCGCGCAGCGAGCACGAGATGTTCGTGCACACGTAGACGCTGTGGCGCCCGGCGGGGGTCGTCTCGAGCATGTCGTAGAAGCTCGCGACAGACTCGAGGTAGGCGGGGGTGACACGCATCACGCACGCGACCTGCTCGATCGCCTCCGGCGAGCACCAGCCGTGTACGCGCTGGGCCGCGGCCAGGGCGGGCAGCGCGGCGGAGCGACGGTCGGGGTAGTTGGCCATGTGCCCCTCGATCTCGGCGCGCAGGTCCTCGGGCACCTCGATGTCCTCGGGGATCTCGGCCGGGTCCTTCTCGAGGTCGGCGGCGCGATCCCAGCCCGGCACGCGCGATCCGCCGGCGTAGCGGGGCACGCTCGGGGCGCTCCCGTAGGAGCTCTCGAGTTCGAGCCCGCGGATCAGCCGCTCGGCACCGTCGGGGGCGCTCACCGGTCGATTCCTCCGAGGATCGGATCGAGCATCGCGACGGTCGCGATCATGTCGGCGATGTAGCTGCCCTTGACCATGTGCGAGAGGGCCTGGAGGTTGACGAACGAGGGGTCGCGCATGTGCACGCGCGCCGGCTTGGAGGACCCATCGGAGCGCACGAAGCATGCGAGCTCGCCGCGCGGCGACTCGATCGGGTTGTAGATCTCGCCGGGCGGGACGCGGAAGCCCTCGGTCACGAGCTTGAAGTGATGGATCAGCGCCTCCATCGAGGTCGCGAGCTCGTGGCGGGGCGGCAGCGCCACCTTCCTGTCCTCGGTGATGTACGGCCCCTCGGGGAGGCCGTCGAGCGCCTGTTCGACGATCTTGACCGACTCGTAGATTTCCGCCAGGCGGACGGCGAAGCGGTCGTAGTTGTCGCCGACGGTGCCGACCGGGATCTTGAAGTCGAAGTCCTCATAGGAGCTGTACGGCGCGGCCTTGCGCAGGTCCCACGGGTTGCCCGCGGCGCGCAGCAGCGGTCCCGTCACGCCGAGCGAGAGCAGCGTCTCGGCGTCCAGCGGGCACGTTCCGCGCAGCCGCTGGAGCACGATCTCGTTCGCGTTGAGGATCGCGCCGTACTCGTCCGCGCGAGCCGGCATCACCTTGCAGAACTCCCTCACCTTGCGCTCGAACCCGGGCGGTATGTCCTCGATCACGCCGCCGACCTGGAAGTAGCGCGTGTGCATGCGCTGCCCCGATGACATCTCGAACAGGTCGAGCACGATGTCGCGCTCGCGCAGGCAGTACAGGAAGATCGACACGGCGCCGAGGTCGAGCGCGCTCGTGCCGAGCCAGATCAGGTGCGAGGCGATGCGGTTGAGCTCCAGGTGGATGATGCGCAGGTACTGGGCGCGCTTGGGGACCTCGGCTTCGAGGAGCGTCTCCACCGCGCCGACATAGGCCATCGCGTTGAAGTAGTACGCGAGATAGTCCATGCGCTCGACGACCGGGATCACCTTCCAGTAGGACTTGTCCTCGGCCGTCTTCTCGATGCCGGTGTGCACGTAGCCGATCACCGGTTTGATGTCGCGCACGATCTCGCCCTGCAGCGTCACGAGCAGCCGCAGCACGCCGTGCGTCGCCGGATGGTGCGGGCCGAAGTTGAGCGTCAGCAGCTCGGCCGAGGACTCGACGCCGGGGACGTCGAGCGGCTGCTCGAGCTGCTCGAGCGTCACGCTCTGCTCGCGCCGGCGGTAATCGGAGAGGCCGGGGCCGTCGCTCACTCCCGCGCCTCCAGCCATTTGCGCTCGTCGCGCGTGAAGATCACCGGTTCGCCACCGACCGGGAAGTCGCGCCGCTGCGGATGCCCCTCGTAGTCCTCGGGCATCAGGATCCGGCGCAGGTTGGGATGCCCGCGGAAGACGACGCCGAACATGTCATAGATCTCGCGCTCCTGGTGGTCGGCCGTCGGCCATTCAGGCGTGACCGAGTCGACCTCGGGGGCGTCGAGGCCGACGCGCAGCTTCACGGTCACGCGGTCCACGCGCGCCATGTCGAGCAGCTCGTAGTGCACGCCGAGGCGCGGTTCGGACGGGTGGTAGTCGACGCCGTGCACGCTCGCGAGCAGCGTGAAGCCTCGGTCACGGAGCCCGCGCAGGACCGAGCACACCGTCTCCGGGTCGATTTCGAGTGTCGCGCGGTTGCGGAAGTAGACGGTTTCGAGGACGGAGTCGCCGAGCTCCTGAGCGAGCAGCTCCAGGCCGGTCGCGTCGGGCATCTACGGCGCCTCCTCCGTCCCGACAGCGGCGTAGCGCGTGCGCCAGCCCTCCGGCGGGTCGGCGAGCACGAGGTCGCGCAGCTTCAGGATCCCGTGCATCAGCGACTCGGGCCGCGGCGGGCAGCCGGGCACGTGGACGTCGATCGGCATGAACTTGTCGGCCGGCACGAGCGCGTAGTTGTTGAAGACCCCCATCGAGCTGCAGCAGGCGCCCATCGAGATCGCCCACTTCGGCTCGAGCATCTGGTCGTAGAGCCGGCGGATGATCGGGGCCATCTTGATCGAGACCCGGCCCGCGAGGATGATCAGGTCCGCCTGGCGCGGCGAGGCGCGGAAGGCCTCGAAGCCGAAGCGGGCGATGTCCATGCGCGGGCCGGCGGTGTGGAACTGCTCCATCGCGCAGCAGGCGAGGCCGAAGGCCAGGGGGAAGAACGAGTTCCCGCGCGCCCAGGCGACGGCGGAGTCGAGCGTCGTCGTCAGCACCCGTTCTTCGACGTAGCGTTCGAGCTCCTCGCCCTCCAGGTGGGCGGGGCGGTTCGGCCCCTCGATGTCGGCGCCGCGCAGCAGCTGGTGCGCGTTCAGATCACGGACGCGCAGGCCCTCGGGCTCGACCGGCGAGCCGAGCCGCTCGCGTTTCACTTCCACGTCAATGCCCCCCGCCGCCACACGTAGACGAAGGCGACGAACAGCAGCACGATGAACACGATCGTCTCGAACAGCGCGAAGCTCCCGTACGCGCGGAACTCGACCGCGATCGGGTACAGGAACACGACCTCGATGTCGAACAGGATGAACAGCATCGCGATCAGGTAGAAGCTGATCCCGAAGCGCATCCCGCGTTTGACCTCCGAGGGCAGCCCGCACTCGTAGGGGTCCTGCTTGTGCGGCGCCGCGCGGCGCGGGCCGATGACGGAGTTGAGCACGGCGAACGTTCCGCCTACGGCCCCGCCGAGCACCAGGAATACGATCGCGGGGAGATAGGTCCGCAGCACCGGTCGCTGTTATATCACCCTTGTGGCAGAGTGTTACATAGTGACGATCGGCTCGAAATCGCACCATGAATGAGGCTGTCGTCGCGGGCTGCATCGCCGTCGCCGCGCTGAACCTGCTGCCTGCCGTCATCGGCCTGCTCGCGTTCTATCTCGGCGACACCTCGGGACCGCTCGCGCGTTCCTTCTGGGTGCTGCTGCGCGTGGGGCAGGGCTCGGCCTTCGCGCTCGCGATCGCGGTCGGCTCGCTCGCCGTCGCCGGGCACACGCCCGACGAAAAGCTGTTCTACCTGTACGCGCTGCTGCCGCTGGCGATCGCGTTCATCGCCGAGCAGCTGCGCGTCGCCTCCGCGCAGGCCGTGCTCGACCAACGCGGGCTCGAGGGCTCGCAGGCCGTGGCGGCCCTGCCGGAGGCCGAACAGCACCAGCTGGTCGGGGCGATCATGCGCCGCGAGTGCGGCGTGATGGCGCTCTCCGCGCTCGTGGTCGTGTTCCTCGCCCTGCGGGCGGCGAGCACGGCCCACGGCTTCTGAGCTCGCGCCTCCGGGCCCTCCTCTCTATATATTCCCCCCGCATGAAGGTCGCTGCCATGCTGCTGGTCCTGTTCGCGTGCGCCGCGATCCTCGGCGCCTGCGGCTCCCAAGGCGTGCAGGTCGCCAAGGACAGCCCGTACCACCGCGGGGCGGTGCTCTTCCGCGACCACTGCTCGGGCTGCCACACGCTGAGCGTGGTGGGCGCCCAGGGCTCGGCGACCAGCATCGCCAACCGCATCCCGACCAACGGCCCGAACTTCAACATCCGCAAGGAGAACGCCGAACAGGTCCTCTACGCGATCCGCAACGGCGGCTTCTCGGGCGCGATCATGCCCCAGAACATCGTGGTCGGCAAAGAAGCCGAAGAAGTCGCGCAGTTCCTCGCGGCCTACTCGGGCAAGCAGCGCCAGACCGTGCCGTCGGTGAACATCCCGTCCGAACAGGGCGCGGCCGAATCCGGCAAAGGCGGCGCGGGCAGCGAAGCGGGCAAACAGGAACTGAAGGGCACCTCGGCGGCCCCCGCGGGCGGCGGCACCACCGGCACCACCAACACCACCGGCAAATAGCCCGCCGAGGCGGAGCTCGTTGCTCGACCTGAGGCTGATCCGCGAGGACCCCGAGGGGGTGCGGGCCGGCCTCTCGCGCCGCGGTCCCGAGGCCGCCGCGGAGCTCGACCGCGTGATCGAGCTCGACCGCCGCCGCCGCGAGCTGCTGCCCGAGCTGGAGGGGCTGCGCGCAGAGCAGAACGCTGCCAACGAGCGCATCCGCTCGGCCTCCGACGAGGAGGCGCGCAAGGCCGAGATCGAGGCGATGCGAGTGGTTGCCACGCGCGCCAAGGAGCTCGAGGCGCAGCTGGGCACCCTCGAAGCAGAGCTTCAGGCCGCGCTCGCGCCGCTGCCGAACATCCCCGATCCGACGGCGGCGCCGGGGCCCGAGGACGAGGAGGTGCGGACGGTCGGGCAGGTGCCCGAGCTGTCCTTCGAGCCGCGCGATCATCTCGAGCTGGCCGGCGAGATGATCGACACCGAGCGCGCGGCGCGCCTGTCGGGCTCGCGCTTCGCCTACTTGCGCGGAGCGCTCGTGATGGTCGAGCTCGCGCTGGTGCGCTGGGCGCTCGAGAAGCTCCAGGGCCACGGCTTCGAACCGGTGATCCCGCCGGTGCTGGTGCGCGAACAGGCGCTCTACGGGACCGGCTTCCTCCCCGACACCGAGCAGCAGATCTACGCGCTGCCCGAGGAGGAGCTGTTCCTGACCGGGACCTCGGAGGTCGCGCTCGCCTCGCTGCACGAGGACGAGATCCTCGCCGCCGAGCACCTGCCCCTGCGCTACGCGGGCTTCTCGCCGTGCTTTCGCCGCGAGGCCGGCGCGGCGGGGCGCGACACGCGCGGGATCTTCCGCGTGCACCAGTTCGACAAGGTCGAGATGTTCAGCTTCATCGAGCCCGAGCGCTCCGGCGACGAGCACGAGCGGATCCTCGCGCTCGAGGAGGAGATCCTGGGCGAGCTCGGCCTGCCCTACCGCGTGGTCAACATCGCCGTCACCGATCTGGGCAACTCCGCCGCGAAGAAGTACGACTGCGAGGCGTGGATCCCGAGCCAGGGCCGCTACCGGGAGCTGACCTCGTGCTCGAACACGACCGACTACCAGGCGCGGCGCCTGAACATCAGGATGCGCGCCGAGAAGCGCACGCGCGTGCTGCACACGCTGAACGGCACCGCGGTCGCGGTCGGGCGCACGATCGTCGCGCTGCTGGAGAACGGCCAGCGCGAGGACGGCACCGTGGAGCTGCCCCCGTGCCTCGTGCCCTACGGGGCCCCGCCGCAGCTGAACGCGCAGCAGTAGAGTCCGCTCCAGCCGATCGGGCTCGTGAGCGGGACGACCCGCGCGCTAGTGCACGTTGAAGGCGATGAACTGCGTCTTGCCGCCGGCGACCGTGACCGTGAGACGGTAGAAGCCGGGGCTCAGGCGATGGTTGCCGGACAGGCGCTTGACGGTGCGCCCGCCGTGGGCGTCCAACGTGATCGTGGCGCCGACGGCGACCCACCGCGTGCGTCCGTGCGAGCGCACGCGGCGCACGAGTGTCGCGCGCACGTTCGCCGGCAGGGTGAGAAGGAACGAGAAGGCGATCTGGCTCCGTCGCGGGCGGTGGCGCCAGAGCACCGCGTTGACGGCCGGGGCCGTCAGGACCAGGCCGGTGAGCACGGGCGGCTGCGGGGTGGGCGCCACCGTCGGGCTCGAGGACGTCACGTTCGGCACGATCACGAACCTGGCTTCCGACGGCGGCGGAGCGGGTTCGCTGGGCGCGCCGTTGGGCTCGAAGCCGAGCACGCCGTTGGGCGTGCCGACCCCGGTCGGCCCGTCGTAGCCGGGCGCTGCCTGGCAGGCCAGCGTCGATGAGCAGCTCGCGGCCGCCTCTTCGGCCTGGGTGCAGTTGGAGAGCCCCGTTTCGAAGTCGAACGAGGCGCATTTGCCGTTCGAGCCCACCGTCACGTCGTGGAAGCGCGAGGGCGTGCTGCGAAGGTTCGAGTACAGCGTCTGCGCCGGCTGGGCGACGTTGTTCGCGCCGCCCGCGAGCGCGAACGTCGAAGCGACGATCGGGGAGGCGAGGCTCGTTCCACCGTAGGTGCACCAGCCGGCGACCGTGTGGAGTTCTTCTTCTTCTTCGTATTTGGTTTCGCACAGCCGGTGCGGGGCGTCGGTGTCGCGGACCGCGACGCCGGTGTAGGGGTCCGCATCGGCGGAGACGTCGGCGACGGAGCGCTTGCTCGCGCAGCCGACCGCTCCCCAGTCCGCCGCCTGCTGCTGCCAGGCGGGGGCCGTGAAGACGACGCTGCAGCCGCCCCCGCCCGCACCCGATCCGTTCCACACCGTCTCGCCCTGCCACGTGCCGCCGATCAGCGACGCCAGGCGGGTTCCGCCGACCGATACAACGTGCGGGGAGGACGCCGGGTAGGAGGTGACGTTGCGTTCGCCGGCACGCGGCGCGGCCCAGTTGCGGAAGCCGTCGTCGCCGGCGGAGGCCGTGATCACGATGCCCGGATCGTTGAAGGGCGCGTGCTGGTCGCTGGAGGGTTCGATGAACCCCTCCGAGGTGCCCCACGAGTTGGAGATCACGGTCGCGCCCAGCGTCTCGGCGCGGGTCTCTGCCGCGATCAGGTTTTCGTTGGCCGGGTTGTTCGCCTCGACGAGCAGGATGTGGCAGCTCTGGCAGGTGGCGTGCGCGGTCTCGATGTCGAGCGAGATCTCGGTGCCCCAACCCGCGATTTCTTCAGCTTCTTCTTTTTCTTCTTTGAGCGGGGATTCCCACAGCGCCTCGAGTTCCGCCGTCGTTTCCGGGAACGGCAGCGGCGCGCCCGCTTTCTGTGAGACCTGGCTGAAGCAGCCGTTCGCTTTCGTGCACAGCGGCAGGCCGAATTCTTCGCTGTAGCTCTTCAGATCCGCTTCGGCGTTCGGGTCGTTGTAGGCGTCGACGATCGCGATCGTCTGCGCGGAGGGGGCGGTGGCGGGGAGCCCGTAGACACTGTGCAGATCCTGGGGGCGCAGCCCGAACGCCCCGCTTTTGGGAGAGGGCACGTGGGGCCGCGCGCCGCCCGCGCGCCGGGCCATCCCGAGCGGGTGCGTGTGCCGCTTGGCTTCGCGGGTCAGCGGAACGAGCTGCAGCGCCAGGCAGCTCGCGAAGCCGGGCGGCGGTTCGCTGCAGGCGCGGCGCACCGCGTAGTCCGATTCCGGCAGCGGCGTTTCTTCGGCGGCCGCCACGGACGGCGCGACGAGCGCCGTGAGCAGCGCGAGCAGGGGGAGGATCTTGGGCAGGGGCGATCGCACTCTCCCTGTCTGCTCGGCAACGCGCCGCTCCTGCTTGAGCTACGCGCCCTCGGGCTGGACGCGTGAAGACGGCAGGCCGGCCGTCACCGGATCGTCACACCTTGGTCACGGCCGGGTCACGCTCCCCGAGCGGGACGTCGGGAAGATCACCATCGACGGCGGCACGCGACGGGCAGCGGGCGAGCGCGGCGCACCGCGAGCTCGGTGGGGGGGACCCCATCAAACGGCCGCCGCGCCGCGCCTGCACAGCGCAATGGGCGGGGCGGGAGCGGCCTTCCCGCCCCGTCCGCATGGGCGCGTGCCGCTCGGCGCGGGGCGGGCGGCTCCTAGGCGAGCAGGAACGCGACCGACAGCGCGGCGTAGGCGCCGAGCAGGCCGGCCCCGCGGCGGCGCGTCGAGGTGCCGTCGCGGGTCAGCGCGGTCGTGAGGACTCCGGCGACGACCAGCGCGACGAGCTCGTAGACGTTGAAGACGAGGGGCATGTGGGCGGGGCCGATCACGAGCGACGCGAGCGCGACCAGCGGGGCGAGAAGCAGGCCGACCTGGGCGGCGGAGCCGACCGAGATGCTGAGCGTCAGGTCCATCTGGTCCTTGACGGCGGCGACGACCGCGACGTAGTGCTCGGCCGCGTTGCCGACGACCGCGACGACGACCGCGCCGATGAAGAACTGCGAGAGGCCGAGCTGGTGAGAGGTGTGCTCGATCGAGCCGACCAGGGTGTCGCTCGCCACCGCCACGAGCGCGGCCGCCACGGCGAGCACGATCGCGGCGCGCCGGCGTGACCAGCGGGCGGGCTCGGTGGGCCCTTTGAACGCCTCGCTCTGGCTGCGCAGCGATTCGCGCAGACCGCGGGCGTAGATGCCGATCAGCGCGAGCGAGACGATCACGGTGGCGAGCTCGGCCGAGCTGCCGAGCGAGCCGCGCTCGATTCCCACCTTCGGCAGCGTCCCGCCTTCGGCGAGCCGCACGATCGACGGCACGAGCAGCCCGACCGTGCCGATCAGCAGCACGGTCGTGAGCGCCCGCGCGGCGGGCACGTGGTAGTGCTGGCGCTCGCGGTTCCAGCCGCCCGCCAGCATCGAGGCGCCGAGCACCAGCAGCGCGTTGCCGATCACCGAGCCGACCAGCGAGGCCTTGACGACCTCGTGGAGGCCGTCGGCGAGCGCGAACAGCGCGATGATCAGCTCGGGCGCGTTCCCGAACGTCACGTTCAGCAGTCCCGCGATGCCCGGCCCGAAGTGCTCGGCGAGCTGCTCGGTCGCCTCGCTCATCAGCGCCGCCGCGGGGATCACGGCGATCGCGGACACGGCGAACACGGCGGTGGCCGGCGCTCCGGCCAGGTCGAGCGCGACCGCTGCCGGGACGAACACGACGAGGTAGTGGATGCGGCGCAAGGCCAGGAACCCTAGAGGGCGCCGGCGACCACCCGGCGAGGCTGCGACCGACGCCCCGCCTACCGGGTGTGCAGTGCTGCGAGCGCGCTTTCGGTCTCGCATCGCAGTGCGCCGTCGGCGCACTCGACGTACAGCGGCCCCGAGCCGTCGGTCAGGAGCTGCGTCGCGAGCACGACGCCGCGGGGCGCGACGATCGGCTCTTCTCGCAGGGTGCGGGCGAGCGTGAGCAACTCGGTCCGTGCCGCCGCGACGCTCTCGCGAGCGAGCGGAGGGGCCGAGGGCGAACGGCGCCGGCGCGTCGCGGCGCTTGCAATCGCCCCTTCGAGGCTGTCCGCCACGCGCGCGCGGTGGGACAGGCGTGTGAGCTGAAACGCTCGCAGCGTGAGCGCCGGGTCAGCGACCGGGTCCGCGCCCTGCTCGAGCAGGCCGTCGAGGCGCTCGTGGTGTGCCAGCACGCGCAGGCGCAGGCGCACGGGAGCGATGCGCTTCTCGCGCCGAAGCCGATGGGCGGGGGAGAGACGGCCGACCGCAGAGCCGAACGTGGACATCTGGCCTTCCTG
>Ga0134126_10006515_pt1 | contig 14633 bp, 9 predicted proteins | sample KB31752_FD_96881 | JGI IMG/M metagenome (GOLD analysis project Ga0134126, IMG submission 96881) | Terrestrial soil microbial communities with excess Nitrogen fertilizer from Kellogg Biological Station, Michigan, USA - KB3-175-2 | ecosystem: Environmental > Terrestrial > Soil > Unclassified ... | reverse complement strand
CGCGCCGTGCGGGCGGCGGGCGGGCAGCCCTCTTACCGTCGGCTGGCGGCGGCCACGCACTACTCGGCCGCGACGCTGGCCCGAGCGGCCGCGGGCCACGTCCTGCCGTCGCTGGAAGTGACGTTGGCTTACGTGACCGGGTGCGGGGCGGATCCGGCCGAATGGCGGACCGCCTGGACCGAGGTATCGACCTGGCTCAGGACCCAGGGGGGCCTGAGGAGCGGCTACGGCCCGCCCGGCGACCAGGTCGGCAGGGCGGCGGCCACGGGCGCAGCGGGGGGCGGCGCGGGCGCCGGGTCGCTGGCCAACGGCTTCGGGGCCGGCGGACCTGCGGCGGGCGGGCAGGCAGCGGGCGGGCAGGCGACCGGCGGACCGGTCACGGGCGGCTCGTCGGCGGCGGGTAGCCCGGAGGGGCCGTCGGCGGTGGCGGTGGCCATGGGGGTGCCGGCGCAGCTGCCGCCGGATACCGGCGACTTCACCGGGCGGGATGAGCAAGTCAAGCTGCTGTGCGGCCTGCTGCACGCCGAGCCGCCGGGTGACCGGCCGGGCGCGGTGGTCATCTCGGCCGTGGCCGGCATGGGCGGCATCGGCAAGACCGCGCTGGCCGTGCACGTGGCCCACCAGCTGCGGGGCCGGTTCCCCGATGGGCAGCTGTTCGCCAATCTCCAGGGCGCGACCACCCCGCTGCGGTCCTCCGAGGTGCTGGCCAGGTTCCTGCGCGACCTGGGCGTGCCCGACGTCGCCATCCCGGCCGGCGAGGCCGAGCGAGCGGCCCGGTTCCGGACGCTGCTGGCCGGCAAGCGGGTGCTGGTCGCGCTGGACGACGCCAGGGACGAGAGCCAGGTGCGGCCGCTGCTGCCCGGCACGGCGGGCTGCGGAGTCATCGTGACCAGCCGGAACACCCTGCCGGGGCTGCCGGGCAGCGCGCTGCTCGACCTTGAGGTGCTGGACCAGGCCGAGGGCACGGAACTGTTCCGGGTCATCGTCGGGCCGCAGCGAGCGGCGGCCGAGCCCGAGGCCACCGCGAGCGTGCTGGCCAGCTGCGGCGGCCTGCCGCTGGCGATCCGGATCGCGGCCAGCCGGCTGGCTTCTCGGCCGGGCTGGAGCATCGCCCACCTGGCCGCCCGGCTGGCCGACGAGAACGCGCGGCTGGCCGAGTTGACGGCCGGTGACCTCGCGGTCCGGGCCAGTTTCGCGGTCAGCTATGACACCCTGCCCGTACCCGCCACCCCTGGCGATCCGGACCCGGCGCGGGTGTTCCGCCTGCTAGGTCTGTCCAGCGGGCGAGTGCTGAGCCTGGCGGCCATCGCCGCGCTGGCCGGGGGCCCGGTCGCCCCGGTGGCGGCGGCGCTGGACATCCTGACCGACGCGCACCTGATCCAGTCGCCCGCGCCGGACCGGTACCGGCTGCATGACCTGCTGCGCAGCTACGCCGCCGAGCTGGCCAGGCAGACCGAGACCGCCGAGGAACTGACCGCCGCCGTCTCCCGCGTGCTGCGCTGGTACAGCGAGCAGGCCGTGACCGCCGCCCAGGTGCTCACCCCGGTCAGCAAGCTGCCTATCACAGTCGGGTACCTGACCGACAGCCTGCCCGCCATCACCGACCCCGAGCAGGCCCTGGATTGGTACGAGAGCGAGCTCGCCAACCTGATCACGGCCGTCCGGCAGGCGGCGGCCAGGGACATGCACGACGTGGCCGCGCAGATCGCCTGCGCGATGTGGGGATTCTTCCGCCGGACCCCCTACACCGAGGACTGGATCGCCGTCAGCCTGATCGGCGTGGACAGCGCCCGGCAGATCGGCGACGACTACGCCCTGGGATGGATGCTCAACGGACTGGGCCAGGCCTACGGTCTTCACGGGAACTTCTCCGAGTCACACCCGGCTCTGACCGAGGCCCTGAATCTCAGGCGCCGGACCGGGGACAAGGGCAGTGAGGCCTCGATCCTCAACTCGCTGGCCTGCGACCTGTTCTATCAGGAGCGGTTTGGGGAGGCCATCGAGTACCTGTGGCCGGCGCTGGCCATCCACACCTCGCGGGGCGAGAAGCCCCAGGTCGGGATCGTGCTGAACAACATCGGGCACGCCCTGCTCGGGCTGCGGCGGCCCGGCGAGGCGCTGGGCTACCTGGACCGGGCCCTGGAGATCAGGCAGTCCACGGGCAACCGGTACGGCCAGGGCCTCACCGAGAGCACGCTGGGCGACGCCTGCCGCGAGCTGGGCCGGTTCGAGGACGCGGTGGAGCACTACGAGCAGGCCAAGGCGGCGCTGGAAGAGACGGCCCGCGATCACGCCGACCAGGCCGACGTCCTGTACGGCCTGGGCATCTCGCTGGACGCGCTGGGCCGGGCCGACCAGGCCCGCGAGGCCTGGCTGACCGCGGTGCGGATCTTTGACCGGTACAGCGACCCGCGGGCGGCCGAGCTGCGGGAGCGAATGGCGGGGCCGCAGGAACCAGAGGCTCAGGCCAGGTGCGCGGCGATCCCGTCCAGCAGACAGCCAAGCGTGTAGTCGAACTGGCCGGCGCCCGCGGCCCCGGTCCGGCCGCCCGCCCACCGGGCGAAGGCCGGGTAGCGGCCGGAGGCCAGTACCGGGGCCAGCAACGGCTCGGCCGCCGCCTGGAGCTGCTCGTCGGTAGCCAGCCCGGTGCGCTGCCGCATCCGGCTCTCCTCGGCCAGCTGAAGGGCCGAGCCGATGAGGTGGCTGTCGATGGCCGCGGTGATCCGGGTCATGGTGTCGGCGTCGAGGCCCTCTGACTCCAGCGCGGCGAACCGGAAGTCGAAGTAGCACAGGGCGTTCGGGCCGAACGGCGGCCGGGTGTGCACCAGCTCGCCGAACCACAGGTGGCGCTGGATGACGGTCCAGGTCCGCCGGGTGAGCGGCTCGAGGTCGGCCCGCCAGTCGCCGCTGGGCTGGTCCGGCAGGTCGACCTCGCCGTAGACGGCGTCCAGCATCAGGTCCACCAGGCCGTCCTTGCTGCCCACGTAGCGATACAGGGACATAGGCGTGGACGAGCCCAGCTCGGCGGCCACGCGGCGCATGGTGAGCGCGCGCGTCCCCTCGGCGTCGGCCACAGCTAGCCCGGCGGCCAGGATGGCCCGGCGGCTCAGCGTGGTAGCGGGCCGGCCGGGCGGCTCGGGCAGCGTCCAGACGAGCGGGCCGGGCGGGTCGCCTTCGCGCGGCGAGTTGCGGGCCAAGGCTCCTCCCGGTGCTCGACGGCCATCTGCCGATCATGACAGCTCGTTCCGGTACCGGCGTCGGCTTGCCGGGCAGAGACCGAGCTGTGTACGTTGTACACCATGATGTACAACGTACACAGCGATGATCGACAGCGCAGGGTCCTGATCGTCGGCGGCGGCCTGGTCGGCCTGTGCGCGTCGCTGTTCCTCAGCCACCAGGGCGTCCCGTCGATCCTGGCCGAGCGTCGGCCAGCGACCTCACCCCAGCCCAAGGCGCGCCGCATCAGCATCCGCACCATGGAGTTGTTCCGCCAGATCGGCATCGACGGCCCGGTGACCAAGGCCGCCGCCGCGCTGGCCGATTTCCAGCGCATGTCGGTCGGGCCCACCATGGCTCAGGCCGAGCCGCTGCCCTTCCGCCCGCCGGGCGGCAACCCGGACTGGGCCGGTTGCTCGCCGGTGGCCGCCTGCCTGTGCGCTCAGGACCTCCTCGAGCCCGTGCTCCGCGACCTGGCCGCCGAGCGCGGCGGCGACATCCGCTTCGGCACCGAGGTGCTCGACACCGGCCAGGACGCCGACGGCGTCACGGCCACCCTCCGCGGCCCCGGCGGGGAACTGACCCGGATCCGGGCCGACTACCTCATCGGCGCGGACGGGCCGCGCAGCCCGGTCCGGGAGCGCCTCGGCATCGCGCGCAGCGGCCGCGGCGCGCTGCACCGGGTCGCCAGCGTCTACTTCCGAGCCGACCTGTCTGACCTGGTGCGCGGCCGGGAGTTCAACCTGTGCCAGATCGAGAACCCAGCCGCGCCGGGCACCTTCGCCTCGATCAACGGGACGGATCGGTGGATCTTCACCACCGCGCCGTGCCCCGGCCGTGGCCCCGATGAATGGCGATCGATAACGAAGGCCGCCATCGGAAGGCACGATTTCCATCTCAGTATCGACAGCGTTCAGGAATGGGAGCTCGGTCAGCTCGTTGCCGACCGGCTCAGCCAGGGCCGGATCTTCCTGGCCGGGGACGCCGCGCACGTGATGCCGCCGTTCGCGGCCCTCGGCGCCAACACGGGCATCCAGGACGTGCACAACCTGGCCTGGAAGCTGGCCCTGGTCATGGGCGGCCGGGCCGGGCTCGAGTTGCTGGACAGCTATCATGCCGAACGGCACCCGGCGGCCTGGTTCGCGGCCCGGCAGTCGCTGGCCCGGACCCCGAACCTGCGCGAGATGCAGACGACCTCGGCCGACGGCACTCCACTGGCCGACCCGCTGGCGCTGACGCTGGGCTTCCAGTACCTGGCCGGGGCCGTCATCGGTGACGGCAGCACCGCCGACATCCACCACCTGGACCTGTGCGGCCAGCCCGGCACCCGGCTCCCGCACCGCTGGCTGCCCGGGCGGCACCGGTCCACGCTGGACCTTGCGGGCCGAGGGATGACCCTGATTATCGGGACGGACGGAAAGGCGTGGGCGGACGCCGCTGCCGCGCTGAGCGAGCCTGGCCTCGGGGTCGGCCAGGTGGACTTGGCGGCCTGGGGCGCTGCCGTCGGCACAGGTAACGGTGGCGCACTGCTGGCCCGGCCGGACCAGGTGGTGGCCTGGCGCCACCGTGGCCCGGCCGCCGACCCGTCGGCCGAGCTCAGCATGGCCCTCGGCCGCTTGCTGAGCCAGCCGACGGCCGCGGGTTACTGCTGCCTGCCCCCGGCCCCGCCCGCCTTGGACGAATCGGTACGGGTGGCGAGCGCTGGCTTAGTCGGAGGCGGGGGCCAGGCGGGCTCCACTAGACTGATCTGTCGTGACAGCCACCTCTGCACCAGGCACGACCAGTGAATTGCGGGTCCGGTTCGCGCCGTCGCCCACGGGCTATCTGCACGTCGGCGGCGCACGATCGGCCCTGGTCAACTGGGTCGTGGCCCGACAGTCGGGCGGCGTTTTGGTGCTGCGCATCGAGGACACCGACGAGGCCAGGAACCGGCCCGAGTGGACCGAGGGCATCGTCACGGCGCTGGCCTGGCTGGGCATGACGCCCGACCAGTACGAGGGACCTTACCTCCAGTCGGACAACCTGGCCGATCACCAGGCGGCCGCCCAGCGGCTGTACGCCGAGGGCCTGGCCTACTACTGCGACTGCACCCGCGACGCGATCGTGGCCCGGACCGGTGATCAGCACCGGGGCTACGACGGGTTCTGCCGGGACCGGGGCCTGGGGCCGGGGGAGGGCCGGGCCATGCGGTTCCGCACCCCGGACGAGGGCACCACGGTGGTGGATGACCTGGTGCGGGGCAAGACCTCGTTCGAGAATTCCACCCTGGAGGACTTCGTCCTCGTCCGGGCCAACGGGTCGGTGCTGTTCCTGCTGGCCAACGTGGTCGACGACATGACCCAGGGAATCACCCTGGTGGCCAGGGCCGAGGAGCACCTGTCCAACACGCCCAAGCAGCAGCTGCTGTGGGCCGCCCTGGGACATGAGCCGCCGGCCTGGGCTCACCTGTCGATCCTGGTCAATGAGAAGCGGCAGAAGCTGTCCAAGCGGCGGGACACCCACGTGTCGGTCGAGGACTTCCGCGACGAGGGCTACCTGCCCGAAGCGATGCGCAACTACCTGATGCTGCTGGGCTGGGCGCCGCGCGGTGACCGGGAGATCGTGAGCTGGGACACGATCGTCGAGGAGTTCCGGCTTGAGGACGTGAACCCGTCCCCGGCGTTCTTCGACGTCAAGAAGCTGCGGGCGTTTAACGGGGAGTACATCAGGGCACTTGCGGCGGATGATTTCGCCCGTGCCTGCCAGCCCTGGCTGGAGTCACCCGCCGCCTCCTGGCCAGCCGACCGTTTCGACCCGGCTGTGTTCGCGGCGCTGGCGCCCCTGGCCCAGACCCGAGTCAGCCTGCTGTCCGAGATCACGGCCATGGTCGACTTCGCGTTCCTGGCCGAGCCCGCCATCGACGATGCATCGTGGGCCAAGGCCATGAAGGAGCCGGCCGAGGCGATCCTGGCCGACGCTCAGACCGCCTACGAGGTGACTCCCTGGCAAGCAGACGAACTACGGGCTCGCCTGGAGGAGATCGGGACCAGCTACGGGATGTCGCTGGGCAAGACCCAGGCGCCGGTACGGGTGGCGGTGACCGGTCGGACAGTGGGCCTGCCGCTGTTCGAGTCGCTCGAGGTGCTGGGCCGGGAGCAGACGCTGCTGCGCATCCAGCGAGCCAGGGAGCGGCTGGCCGGACTGACCTGACCAGGCGGCTGGGCTGGCTGCTGGCGCTGGCGGGCGCCGGCGGGGCGGGGGCGGTGCTGGCCGCCTGGCCGGGCTACGCGCGGTCGGCCGCGGCCCAGGACTGGTCCCCGTTCGTGCTGGTCACGGCGACGCTGAACCTGGACACGTCGGTGGCATTCCTGACCCCGGTGCTGGTCCACACGGCGGCCAGCCAGCGGCCCGCCGATCTGCCCGAGCCTGACGCCACGCCGGGGCACGGGCGGGTGGTGGCCGGGTCCGCGCTGCTGTACGGCGTCCTGCTGTTGTCCAACGCGGGCTCGCTGCTGCTGCCCGGGTCCAACCTGACCAACTTGATCGTCCTGGGCCACCTGCACCTGACCGGCGGGCAGTTCGTGGCCCGCATGTGGCTGCCCTGGCTGGCCGCGGTGGCGGCCACGGCCGCGGTGGCGGCCATCGGCGTGGCCGCGGCGGGCATCCGGCTGGCCCAGCGCCGGGTCACGTTTGCTCAGGTCCGCGAGGTGCTGGGCGTGCCGGTGCTGATCGGCCTGTTCGGCGTGGCCGTGGCGCTGGGCGCGGTGGGGCGGGCCTGGGCGGGCCCGGCCCAGTTCATCTCGCACCTGGACGGCTGGGCGACCGCGCTGATGGCCGGGCTGTCGACGGTCCTGCTGAACAACCTGCCGGCCGCCTCGCTGCTGGCCGCACGGGCGCCGAGCCACCCTTTCTTCCTCCTCGTGGGTTTGAATCTTGGGCCCAACCTGTACGTCACCGGGTCGCTGGCGTGGCTGCTGTGGCTGCGCGCGGCGCGCGCCTCGGGGGCTCGGCCGTCGGTGGGCCGGGCCAGTCGGCTGGGGCTGATCGCGGTCCCGCTGGCGCTGGCGCTGGCGGTGGGCGCGCTCACGCTCACCGGGGCATCCTGAGGCGCTGATACCCGGGCGCTGTACGCGGCTCCAATTAACGGGACGATCGGTGCAACGGTGTCGCCGGTGCCGGTGCTCTGAACGGGTGAAGGAGGTGGCCATGAAGAGGGACGGGGAAGTGGGCGGGGCCTCGGCCGATACCGAGTTCACCGAGTTCATGCAGGGCCGCTGGGCTCAGCTGGTCCGGCTGGGCTATGGCCTGACCGGCGACCAGCACCTAGCCGAAGACCTGGCCCAGACGGCGCTGGCCCGTGCCTACGCGTCGTGGTCGCGGGTGCGCCGGACCGGAAATCCGGACGCCTACGTGCGCCGGATCATGGTCAACGCGAACAGCAGCCGGTTCCGCAAGCGCCGGGTGACCGAGCGGCTCACGGGCGACCTGCCCGAGATGGCGGAGATCGGCCGGGATGATCCGGGCGACGACCGGGCGGCCTTAATGACGGCGCTGATGGCGCTGCCCTACGGGCAGCGCGCGGCGGTCGTGCTCCGCTACTGGATGGACATGAGCGAGACCGAGGCGGCGGCCGTGCTGGGCTGCTCGGTCGGCAACGTGAAGAGCCAGGCCTCGCGGGCGCTGGCCAAACTGCGGCTCACCGAGGGACTGGCCGAGGGGATGAAGCCATGAGCACCGACAACGAGCGCGAGATCCGCGACCGCCTCGACGGGGCGCTGAGCACCATCACGCCGCCCGGCCCGCCCGTGGGCGAGGTGCTGCGCCGGGGCCGGACCATCCGGCTGCGCCGCCGCGCGGCGGTGGCGGCCGGGCTGGCCGCGGTCGTGGGCCTGGGGGCCGCCCTGCCGGGGCTGGTGGCGCACGTGCACACTGCGCCTCCTTTGCAGCGCGTCTATCGGGTGACCGTGAACCTGCCCCGCGACACGCCGGCCAAGGTGGTCTTCTCGGGGGCGATCAACAGCGACCGCTGGCGGTTCGAGGTGGACTGGGACCGCGGCAACATCATGCAAACGGGTCCCGGCGTGTCTGAAAACGACATCGGCAACCAGGGCCTGTATGGCCAGCCTGGCTGGTTCGAAGAGGAGGGCGTGGGCACGGGCCAGCACGAGCAGTTGCTGCTCGCGGGCCGGTTCAGCCCGGACGTGACCCGCGTGGCCCTGAACGAGCCGGGCGGGCGGACCATCTTCATCAGGACGGTTCGCTGGCACGGCGAGCGATGGGCCGGGGTCGCGATCCCGGCCACGCAGCAGCTGCGCAGCGTGGTGTTGTACTCCCATCGCGGAGAGCTGGCCTACGCCATCCCGTTCACGGGCAATATCGTCAACGTCTGGCTCAAGCCGGGCCAGCACGGCCTGGCCCGGCAGCGGGCTCGGATAGCGACCGGCGTGCTGGGCGGGCAGCGGTGGTCGCTGGATGGCTACGCCGGGCCATGGGGCATCTGCTTCACCATCTCGCACGGGAACGGCGGCGGCTGCTATCAGGCCTACGGCACGCGGTTGCGGCCCGGCCATTTCCTGAGCTGGATGGGCTGCGGTTCGTTCGAGGGCCCGGCCAGCATGTTCTGGAATGGGCAGGCCGCGTCGGACGTCAGCTACCTGGAGTTCCGGCTGTCGGGCGGCGGCGTCCAGCGGGCGGCGCCGGTCGCGCTGGCCGGGTACCGCTACTTCGCGCTGGTCCTCGGCGGGCACCAGCGTCTGACCGGCTGGACCGCGTACGGGTCGTCGGGCCAGGTGCTCGGTAGCGGGCCGGGCTGGCGGACCTGCTAGAACGGGGCAACCGCCGAGCGGGCCCGGCCGTGGGATAGGGCCGGGCCCGCTCGCGTTCGTGGCTGATGTCCGGCGGCTACTTGGGCAGGAAGCAGAGGCCGGCGTGGCCGCTGACGCCGCCGCACATGGTGCTGGTGTAGGGCTTGCCGTCGGCGGTCGTGCCGGTCTGGTTGTCGCTGGCGATCCACAGCCCGGCCGAGGTCAGCAGCATGTCGTCGGCACCGAGACCGCGGGCCCGCACGTACAGGCCCTTGCCGTCGTGCTCGGTCAGCAGGGAGCCGGTGTTCTCCACCAGGCCGCCCATGCCCTGGGCCGAGATCGCGCCGCTGCCCGCGTTGTCGCAGCCGTCGCTGTTGTCGCCCCAGCGCTCGTGGCCGCCGACGTACACGGTCCCGTAACCGGCGGCCACCGAGTACAGCGAGTCGCAGCCGGTGTAGTTGACCCAGAAGTGCGAGACGCTGGTCTGGGTGACCGGGAACCTGGACACCGAGTCGCACAGTCCGGAGCGAGCCTGCTCGGTGTTGCCGTCCGGCTGGTAGCCGGTGTCGGCCACGTAGATCGCCGTGCCGGTCGGCCCCCAGGCCGCGGCCCGGATGTAGAACGGCTCGGTGGTCCAGCAGTGCTGGTCGAACTCCGGCGAGGTCCAGCCGGTCAGCCGGGCCTTGTCCTTGTCCAGCGACAGCATGAAGATCTGCTGCCGCGGCTGGCCCGCCACCGAGGTGAAGTCGCCCTCGACCAGCAGCCGCCCGCCGTCGGGGCTGATCTGCTGGTTGTAGACCCGAGTGCCGTTGGCGACCACGCCGGGGTAGTCGTAGTTGCCGGAGATGTCCAGGCCCAGGTAGGTGTCGGGCCTGCCGCTAGTGGGGCTAAGCCCGACGAAGTAGCGGGCGGAGGAACCGTTGATCTTGGTGAAGTAGCCGCCGGCCAGCAGCCGGCCGCCGTGCAGCAGCAGGGTCTGCACGGCGTTGCTGGCGTCGCCCTCGAAGCCGGTCCGCACCCCACCGCCCGCGGTGTCCACCGCGGCCAGGTCGTGCCGGGCCTTGCCGTGCACCTGGCTGAAGGAGCCGCCCAGGTAGGCGGTGGTGCAGTTGCTGCCCACGGCGATGGAGTCGACCTCGCCGTTGACGTTCGGGTTCCAGCTGGTGACGGCGTAGGGGCGGGTGGCCTCGAAGCTGAACGCGTTGCTGCGGTGGTAGATGATGAACTTGCCGGTCCTGGGGTTGCGCCCGAGGATCAGCCGGAAGGTGCCGACGGCGTACATCCGTGAGCCGCACTGCACGATCTGCCGGATCTGGTTGGTCTTGCTGGTCTTGGCCAGCAGGTGCGGTGGCCACTGGGCGGGGGTGCAGCCCACCGCACCGGCCGGGCGGGGGCAGGAGCTCGCAGTGCTCGCAGTGCTCGTGGCCGACGTCGCGGCGACGGCTCCGGTCGCGGCCTGGGCCGCAGCGGCGCCCACCCCCAGGACGGCCAGCGGGGCGGTCGTCCCGAGCAGGGTGGTGCCCAGCAGCGTGGCAGCTGTGACGGGCACCAGGACTAGCTTGCGCAAAAGCGGCACGTAATATCGCCTTCATCCGGTATTCGGGTATCTGCGAACCCCCGTGCCAGTTTAGGAAGAGCTACTACGCGATGTCGGCGCTCGCCGTAATTGAGTGAAGCCTGAGCGTGGCCTGTGGTGCCCCTGGGAGCGGCCCGGCCCGATCTGGACCGTCGACCTCCCTAACCACTCTGGTCACACCAGTCCCAGAGCCCCCGCAGCCGGGGCGGCCGCGGTGGGCGGGCTGGCGGGGGCAAGGGCTGACGCCCGAGCCGCCGCCAGGGGCGGCGGAGGGCGGCGCCTATGCTATGGACTTAGTCCGAATGCCCGCGTGTTTCGTGCACCGTGCCTCGGGAGGCAGACATGGGACTGATGGACAAGGTCAAGGCGCAGGCTGGCCAGCTGGCTCAGAAGACTCAGGACACCGCGCGCGAGGGCAAGGCCCGCCTGGACCAGGCCCAGGCCAACCGGCGCGGCGACCAGCTGCTGCGCAACCTGGGCGCTCTGGTCTACGCCGAGCGCACCAACCGCGGTACCCCCGACACCCAGGACCAGGTCGACAAGCTGGTCAAGGACATCCAGGCCCACGAGGCCGAGAACGGCATCAATCTGTCCTCGAGCGGGACGGCTGGCGTGCCACCGCAGGGCGGCCCGTCTCAGCCCGGCGACGGCACCACGTTCCCGCCCCAGGCCTGACCCGGCTGGCCCGACCTGGCTGGCCCGATCCGGCCGGGCTCGCCCCGGCCGTCTGGAGACCTTGCGGCCGGGCCGGGGCCTCGCCTGCCTTACCGGCAGGCGTCCTGAGCGGCGGTCCTGGCCTGGCCGGGGGACGTGCCCTGGCCCGGCTGCGTCGAGCCCGACGCCGGGCGGTGCCCGGCCCGTCGGTGATGCCCGGCGTGCCGCCCGCCGCGTCCGTGATGACCGGCTCGCGCCTTATGAGCCACCGCCTGATGGGCTGCCGCCTTATGAGCCATGGCGGCGGGCGGCTGGTCATTCCTGATCTGCGCGAACAGCCGCCCGGCCAGGGTCTTGCTCCATAGCACCGCCGACTCGCCGTTCGGTGTCTGGTAGTTGTAGCTGGACAGCGGCACCGTGGTGAAGCTGACGTCGCCGGGCCGCAGGCCCCGCAGCTCGCTGGCCAGCGACGTGACGTTGAAGCCCTGGTCCACCTGGATGGCCGCGGTCACCGTGTCCAGCATCCGCCGGAGCTTGAACGGGTCGCTCAGCGTGCCCGCGCTCACCGCCTGGCTGAGCATGGTGGCCAGCAGTTGCTGCTGGTCGCCGATCCGGGCCAGGTCGGAGGTGGCGAAGGAGTGCCGGTCGCGGGCGAACTCCAGCGCGGTGATGCCGTCGACGTGGTGGGCCCCGGCGGACATGTGCAGCCCGCTGTAGGGATCGTCGACGGCGTAGGGCAGGCAGATGTTCACCCCGCCCATGGCGTCGATGACCTTCACGAAGCCCAGGAAGTTGACCTCGATGTAGTCGTTAATGGTGAGCCCGGTATTGGCCTCGACGGTGCGCACCATCAGCCGCGGGCCGCCGATCCCGAACGCGGCGTTGATCTTGTTCATGCCGTGGCCGGGAATGCTCACCCACGAGTCCCTGGGCAGGCTGACGACCTGGACGTAGCTGTGGTTGGCCGGGACGTGGGCCAGCATGAGCGTGTCGGAGTTGTCGCTGATCGCGCGGCCGACGTGCAGCCGAAGCTGCTGCCGGCGGGTCAGCCCGGCCCGGATGTCCACGCCCGCGACCAGGATGTTCAGCGGCCCGCTGCTGGGCGTGCCCGACGTGCCGACGTTGAGCCGGTGCAACTGGCCGGTGACGTAGCCAGTCAGCACCCACGCACCACCCGAGACCACCAGCACCAGTGAGGACATGGCGGCCAGCAGGGCCAGCAGGGCTCGCTGCTGGCGGGCCTTGCGGCCGGCCGCGATCTGCGCCATCAGCCGCTGCTGGGCGGGCAGCGGGGTGAATCCGCGGTGACCGCCAGGGGGGCGGCTCCGGTCAGGCGCCGGGACTGGCTGGTCCCGGTCTGGCGCTGGCGAGTCGTCGCCGTCAGTCATTCATCCCCCTGGCGGAAAGGCCCGTGGCCGATCACGCCGTGCTGATTACGGAGTGCTGATTGCCGAGTGCTGATTATCGGTGCTGATTACTGTCTGCTGATTACCGTCTGCTGCCCGTGAATGATGGCTCACTTATGGCCAGGGTCCTCATGCTACGACACTCACGCGTTAGGCCTGGGTTTTGGCGGTTCGCCGTTTTGGCGTCGTCGGCATTTGCGTCAGCGGGGCGGCGTCAGAAAAGCACGCAATGCCGGCCACGGCCGCCCGGGCCGGCCGCCGCGGGCTGGGGCGGCCGGCCTCGTGGGCCGACAACACCAAGGATGACCAGCGCCGGGCATTTGTTACTAGCGGGTAGGCCGAGGTACGTTACTAGTCAGTAGAGTTGCCGTCGCCTGCGGGGAGGGCCGCGATGGGTCACTTCAAGAGCAACCTCCGGGACATCGAGTTCAACCTGTTCGACGTGCTGCGGCGGCAGGACCTGCTCGGCCGCGAGCCGTTCCCCGAGGTCGACGAGGAGACGGCGCGAGGCATCCTCGACGAGGTCAACCGGCTGGCCACCGGCCCGGTGGCGGAGTCGTTCGCCGAGGCTGACCGGCACCCGCCGGTGTTCGACCCGGCGACGCACTCGGTCCAGATGCCCGAGGGCTTCAAGCGCTCCTACCAGGCCTTCATCGACGCGGAGTGGTTCCGCCTGGAGCTCCCCCCCGAGCTGGGCGGCACCAGCGTCCCGCGCACGCTGGCCTGGTCGGTGGCCGAGCTGATCCTGGGGGCCAACCCGGCCGTCTGGATGTACGCCACCATGGGCTCGTTCTCGCGGGCGCTGTGGGAGCTGGGCACGCCCGAGCAGCGCCAGATCGCCGAGCACGCGGTCAGTAACCGGTGGACCTTCACGATGGTGCTGACCGAGCCCGACGCGGGCTCGGACGTGGGCGCGGGCCGGACCAAGGCGGTCCAGCAGGACGACGGCACCTGGCAGATCGAGGGCGTCAAGCGGTTCATCACCAGCGCCGAGCACGACATGACCGGCAACATCCTGCATCTGGTGCTGGCCCGGCCCGAGGGCGCCGGTCCGGGCACCAAGGGCCTGTCGATGTTCCTGGTGCCCAAGTACCTGGTCGGCCCCGACGGTGAGCTGGGCGAGCGCAACGGCGTCAACGTGACCAACGTCGAGCACAAGATGGGCCTGAAGGCCTCGACGACCTGCGAGCTGACCTTCGGCGCCGATAGCCCGGCGGTCGGCACGCTGGTGGGCGATGTCCATGACGGCATCCGCCAGATGTTCTTCATCATCGAGGTCGCCCGGATGATGGTCGGGACCAAGGCGATGTCGGCGCTGTCCTCGGGCTACCTCAACGCCCTGGACTTCGCGCGCAACCGCGTCCAGGGCGCGGACCTGACCCAGATGCTGGACAAGACCGCGCCGCGGGTGACGATCCTGCACCACCCGGACGTGCGCCGCAGCCTGATGCTGCAGAAGACCTACGCCGAGGGCATGCGCGCGCTGGTCCTGTACACGGCCAGCATCCAGGACCAGATCCAGGTGGCCGAGGCCAGCGGGACGCAGCACGACGGGGCGTCGGCGCTGAACGACCTGCTGCTGCCGCTGGTCAAGGGCGTCGGCTCGGAACGGGCCTTCGAGCTGCTGACCCAGTCGCTGCAGACCCTGGGCGGCTCGGGCTACCTCCAGGACTACCCCATCGAGCAGTACATGCGGGACGCCAAGATCGACAGCCTGTACGAGGGCACGACGGCGATCCAGGGCCTTGACCTGTACTTCCGCAAGATCGTCCGCAACCAGGGCGCGGCCCTGAGTGGCCTGATCGGGGAGATCAGGGAGTTCGCCGCGGCCGACGGCGGCAACGGCCGGCTCAAGGCCGAGCGGTCGGCGCTGCGGCGGGCGGCCGACGACGTGGACGCCATCGTGGCCGCCATGCACGGCTACCTGGCGGGCAGCCTGGAGCAGCCGGCCGAGATCTACCGGGCCGGGCTGAACACGACCCGGCTGCTGCTGGCACT
>Ga0134126_10006514_pt1 | contig 14633 bp, 10 predicted proteins | sample KB31752_FD_96881 | JGI IMG/M metagenome (GOLD analysis project Ga0134126, IMG submission 96881) | Terrestrial soil microbial communities with excess Nitrogen fertilizer from Kellogg Biological Station, Michigan, USA - KB3-175-2 | ecosystem: Environmental > Terrestrial > Soil > Unclassified ... | reverse complement strand
TGCCTTCGTAAAGCTGATTGACGGCTCCGGTCATGCGGCGGGCGAGCGAGACGCCGATGACCAGCGCCACAAGCTCCACGATAAGGAACATGATGGCGATTGCGATCACAACGTCGAATAGTACTCCGCGAAGAATCTCCGGTCCGGAGAAAAACGTTCGCAGCACGGCTGAAGGCCGGGAATAGACCCACAACACACCCTGATACGTTTTGTTCGGCGTGTCCAGATGGAAATGAGGGAGCGTGGATGGCCATCCGACGGGAATATCGAAGCGGCTTACGGGCGGAGGGAGGTGACCGCTTCCTTCGTTGCCGGTATTGCCGGGTTCACCGATGCCGAATTTGAAATCAGCATCGCCGGATTTTCCAGCCGAATCGGTTTCGACCAGAGCGATGATGCCGAGGTGAGGAACCAGGTTTTCCACCGTTTCGCGGGAGAGAGGCGCGAGAGCGGTAATGGCACCGCCTGGCACCTTCATGTGGGCCCAGCCAAAGGAATGCCCACTGATCATCATCAGGCCGTTCGAATCATTCCAACCCTGAGGCACATTTAGGGGCGGGCTATTGGGCGGGAAGCGATGATCGCCATTGGCGTCGTTAAGATAGATCGTGATGCCGGGGAGATCGTAGGCAAACGACTTCAGCACCTCCGGAGCGGCGGGGATACGAACGTCCGGAGGCATTCTCTTGAGGGTAAGCGCCACGGCCTCGACTAGATCGAGACGGCGGTCGAGAGCGGAGCGGGCGAGATAGATGGCGAGCTCGTTCATGAGCGCCCAAGCCCCCAGCCCAAAGAGCACGAACAGCAGAAGAATGGGAAGAAAGCCGATAAGGCCGTAGACAAACAGCAGGCGGTTGCGGAGGCTCCAGAGCGAATGCCGCTGCATGTATCGCAGGCCGCGAAAAATCAGGATGGCGGCAGTCACAAGCAGCGCGAGGAAAGCGAGCAAGGCGAGTGCGCCGTGGCCGGTGAAATAGAACAGCAGGTAAAAGGCGAGCGCGACCAGGAAGGCAATCCCCGATTTGCCCAGATACCGCGCAATTTGGCGGAGCCGCGACATTATCTGAGATTATCGCGTGACCGGTGTAAGCGGGTCCGGGCGGCCCGCGCCGGCCGGACGATGCGCGGTAGTCTTAGAAGCTCAGTCTGGCATTGAACTCGAGCTGGCGGGCGTCCACCCCGCCATCGCGCCCGGTGTTTGCCAGCCCGTTTACCAGGCCAAAGCTGCTGCTGTTGAGATCGCCGTTTGGATTGCCGAAATGCGGCGTGTTTGTCAGGTTGATCGCTTGCACCCTGAACTGAAGGTTGAACCGCTCTGTGAGCCGGAAATTGCGCGCCAGAGCCATATCCAGATTGAACATCCCTGGTCCGTGCAGCGGATAGAACGGCGAAGTGCCAAAGCGGTTCAGGTCGGTTACCGGCGCAAATGCATCAGTATCAAACCAGGTCGTGCCGGGGCCGACCGCGCCTGAAATCGGAATCGATGATTTGACGATATCCGGCCGCTGCGTATTGCCCGATGCGTTCAGGTTGCTGGTCGAAGATCCGCCCGCGTGCATTTCGAAGACGCTCCCCGAAACCGCCTTCAAAATTCCGCTAAGCTGCCAGCCTCCCAGGACTTTAGAAGCGATTCCTGTGTTCGCCCATCGTTTGCCCGCACCGAAAGGCGGCTGGGCGACGAAGATGGCCGCGAAGTTATGGGGCCGGTCCTGGGGTGCGAGGCCGCGGTTCAGAAAGTAAGCCGATGGCGTCTGGATGTAGGCCATCCCCTTCTCGTTGGAGAGTCCTGCGAATCCAATCGTTTTTGACCACGTGTAAGCGAGCTGAACTTGATACCCGCCCTGGAAGTGATGGCTTAACGTCGTCTGAAGCGAATCATAGTGATTGTTGGCGACAGGAGTAATAAGAGATGTAACCGCTTTCCGGAAATCATGTGCGGCATTGTATAGGGGCCGGCTAACATCACCACCGCACTCGGCTGTCGAACTGCCCGGAACGCATCCGGACGGCGCGATCGGACTTTGTACGTTTAAATCGAGATAGCCGAGCTGGCGAATGGTCCGCGTGGCAACGTATCCTGCCTGGGCGACCCATTCGTGCGCGAATTGCTTTTCAAGCGTGAAATTCCAGGATTGAATGTAGCCGCGCTCTACGGTGCTTCCCGTTGTAGCCAAACCTACGTTCGGATCGATGGGGACCTCGCCGCTTGACAGATCCGGAATCACGGGCAGCGGTATGCCAACCGGAAGCGTAGAGCCCACCGGCGAATTTCGCAGACTGGCGCTATCCAGCACACCAACCGCTTTGTAAGAATCGGCGTTTACGTCCAGCGGGATCAACACCGGGTAGTTTGTCCGCAGATCGTCGGCGAGATTATAAGGTTCGTTGGTGATGCCGTATCCCGCTCTGATCACAAACGTAGGGGTCAGGCGATATGCCAGACCTACGCGGGGTACAAACTGCGTTTTGCTGATTGAGACACCGCAATCGGTCGGAATGCTGCCCAGGCCACAAAGCATCATCATGTTGTTCGCAAAATCATAGCGCTCAAGACCCCGGCTGCCGCCGCGCGTGGGCATTGGAAAGTATTCCCAGCGCACGCCCAGACTGGCGGTCAACTTGGGGGTGATCTGCCACTGATCTCCAACATATAGGCTGTACTGCTGCGTAATGGTGTGAAAGAAATCGGGCACCAGAATGTTCTTGCCGTAGTTTGTGTCCAGACCTAACAGGAACGTTCCGAAATTGTTGTAGGCGTTCGTGCTCGACGCTTTTCCCTTCTTGCAATCCTTACAGCTTGTCGGACCGCTGCCGAAACTGAACCCGCCTGCTCCCGGTTGCGTGGTTCCACCGGCGTTCCACTCCGGCTGCTGATGATTCAGGTGAAGGATAAAGATAGACCCGCCAAAACGAACCGTGTGGCTGCCGTGAATCCAGGTGGCATTGCCGCTCCAGTAGAATTGAGGATCGTTTCGAAAATAGGGCATGTAGGTGTTGTGCGTCCCGAGGTCGTTGAAATCGCTGATAGCGAAACGAGGCCAGCTCCCCTCAAACTTTCGTGTGCCATTGGTTCCTGGAATGCCAAGGACATCGAGGCCTTGTTTCTTGTCCAGGTCAAGCTGCTGTGAGTTCGTCACCATTCGGGTAATTCCGAAATTGCCGTCCAGCACGAAATGGGGACTCAACACGTAATCGCCCGTGATAGAAAGCGTGACCGTATGCCCACTGCCCTGTCCCTCATTGCCACCATAATCGCTGATGGGTTCACCACCCACTTCGCCGTACATCTGGGGGTCGAGATCGTCGTAGTTCAGATAGCCGAAATGGCCGAACATAGTCAGCTTGCTGGTTGCAACCCAATCGATCTTTTCGTCCGTAGTCGTGCGGTTGAAGGCGAAATCGGTAGCGGCCAAATAGTTGTCGCTGGGCGCTGACGAACTCGCACTGGGTAAAAATCGTCCCGGCGCTTTTTGCAATAGGGCCATCAGTTTCTGGGTCACCGGGCTGATCCGGCTGGTCGGAATGACGTTCAAACAAGTGGCGCTTTTGCAGAGGGCGTTGAAGTGCGCCGCGTCAGCCGGGTTGTTGGTGGAGTAAATGGGTTGCCGGCCCGTGCCGCTCGCATTTCCGGTCGTGGGATCGTAAACCACGTCGGCGTTCGAGGCCAGGCCGTTCGCCGCGTCCGAGCCTCGCAGGTCGCCAGCCATCATCGCCAGAGTGGGGACCGTGGCGACCTTAGTGGCAAACTGCCGCTGTCTGGTGAACTCCACGTTTCCGAAATAGAACAGCTTGTCTTTCTTGATCGGTCCTCCAACACTTCCGCCGAACTGGTTGAAGATATCCTTCGGAACTCGCGTAATTCCGTTATTCGGATCGAAAAAGTTGTGGGCTTCCGTGTTGTTATCGAAGTGATATTCATACACATCGCCGTGGATCTGGTTGGTTCCGCTTTTGATCTGCACGTTGACTGTGGAGCCGCCTGCCAATCCCTGCTCGGGATTGAAGTTATTCGTCACTGTATTCACTGTTTGGATTGCGTCCGACGATGGAATGTAAGCGGCGTTCTCCGGAACCCAGATATTGAACTGGCTGACTCCATCGATCCGGATGTCATTGCCATATTCGCTGGTCCCGTTGACATTGAACTGCAGTGCGCGCGAGGGATTGGTCGGGATCGAATGCGCAGTCGTTGGCGGATCGATCCCGGGGATCGTCCCGAACAACGACTCGAAGTTATTCCCCGGCGGTAGCGGCGCATTTTCGATAGTCTCTGCGGTCAGGTCGTGGTGCACGTCGGCACGATCGGTCTGTAATAGCTGAGCGGCGCTGTTGACTTCCACCGTCTGGCTCACATCTCCCACCTCTAGTGAGGCATCGACGCGGCCGACACTGTTCAGAACGACGGGAACGTTCCCTTTTAGAAACGTTTTAAAGCCTTTGGCTGAAATCTTAACGTCATAGGTGCCCGGCAGAAGCGTGGTCAGGCTATATTGGCCGCTCTGATCGGTCGCCCCCTGGCGCGTCAACTGAGTCTGTTCCTGGGTTACGGCAACCACTGCACCTGGAATGGGCGCACCCGATGCGTCCTTGACGTTCCCGGCCAGCGATCCGTAAAGCACCTGGCCCGTTCCGGGCTCGGCGAATAACGCCAAAAGCGCGAACATCCCGGCGGCTATTCCGCCAGCGAGTCTTATCTTGCTTTCAAACATCTAACCCCCTCGAAGTATTGACTTCGCGGCGCGAATAGAGGACAGAATCGCCGGTCGAGAATGTAGACGAGTCCCCCAACCCGCCAGCAGGAAACCCCAAATCTCCCGCGGTTCGATTGAATCGTTTCGAGGGCCGGGTGTCAATTAGAATTGTGCGACAATAAGCGTCGAAAAATAGCACAGATCATAAGGCCCTGTGGAATTCCGACAGCTACAACTGCTTCGCGATGTGATCGAATCGGGCGGGTACACCTCAGCGGGGAAGCTGCTGCACATTTCTCATTCGGCGATACACCGGCAGATACGAATGCTCGAAGAGGAACTCGGCTGCCGTTTGCTGGTCCGCTCCGGCCGCAAGGTCAAGCCGACTGAATCGGGCCGCCTCCTGGCCGACCTCAATCTGAGAATCCGCAAGGAAATCGAGGACGCGCAAAATCAGGTGAACGATCTGAACCACCTTCGGACGGGACATCTGCGGATTGGAACCAGCAGCAGTATCATGATGTCCTTTCTTCCCGCCGTTCTACAACGGTTCTCGAATCAGTTTCCGGGTGTGCATCTACACCTGGCCACCGGCATTGCCGACGACCTTATCGAGGACGTGGTGGAAAGCAAACTGGATATAGGAATTCTTTTTAACCCGGCGGATTTTCCCCGCCCCGTTCCTGAACTGGATTGTCAAATTCTATATGAGGAGGAGTTCGAGTGGGCCGTGGCCAGGGATCATCCGCTGGCCGGGCGGGACCGGATCGCGCTCTCCGAACTGGCCGCGTATCCTTTGATAGCACCGCCGCCGCGGAGCCACATCCGGCGCGCCTGCGATCGCCTGTTTTCGGCCAATGGACTGGACACGACAGTAATAACGGAAGTCGAAAATGAAGAAACCATCGATAAGCTGATTGAGATGAATCTGGGCTTTGCGGCGCGCTCTCGCCGGCGGCCTGCGAACGCCGGCATTCGCTGCTTTCGCATTCCGAACCGCACAATCCGCTGCAAAGTCGGAATTGTTCTGCGACAGAGAAACGGTTCGCAGCGCGTGTTTACGGAGTTCTTGCGGGTGTGCCGGCAGGTTAAGATGCCCAGGTATAAGTAGAACGCCAGAAGGCGTGTACTTCGAGCGGTCGACTTAGCGCGGCTCGGTTTCGGGAAAGAAGGCGCCGGCAAGCCTTCACCAAATGAGATCGGCGCACGTAAAAAAAGGCCCACCCGGCCGAAGCCGAGCGGGCCAGTTCAAATGAACGTGGGATCTTAGTAATCCATTTCGGGGCCGTGTCCGCCTGGCATGGGCGAAGCCGACTTCTTCTCGGGAATTTCAGCAATCATGGCTTCGGTGGTCAGCATCAGAGCGCTGATAGAAGCCGCGTGCTGGAGAGCGGAGCGAGTGACCTTGGTCGGGTCGATGACGCCCGACTTCACCAGGTCTTCAAACTGGCCGGTGGCCGCATTGAAGCCGTAGTTGTGGTCGGTATTCGAGCGAACCTTTCCAATCACGATGGCGCCTTCGTAACCCGCGTTGCCAGAGATCTGGCGCAACGGTTCTTCGGTCGCCTTGCGAATGATGTTGATGCCGATTTGCTCGTCACCCTCGCCTTTGAGGTTAGCGAGAGCATCGCCTGCGCGCAGCAGAACGATACCGCCGCCCGGAACAATGCCTTCTTCGACGGCCGCACGCGTGGCATGCAGAGCATCCTCGACGCGAGCCTTCTTCTCCTTCATCTCGGTTTCGGTCGCTGCGCCAACCTTGATGACCGCCACGCCGCCGGCGAGTTTCGCCAACCGCTCCTGCAGCTTTTCGCGATCGTAATCAGAGGTGGTCTCTTCAATCTGATTGCGGAGTTGTTTGATGCGGCCTTCGATGGTCTTCTGGGTACCGGCGCCATCAATGATGGTGGTATTGTCCTTGTCAACCGTGACGCGCTTGGCGCGGCCCAGGTCTTCGAGGCGTACGCCTTCCAGCTTGATACCGGTCTCTTCCATGAGAGCCTTGCCGCCGGTGAGGATGGCGATGTCTTCGAGCATGGCCTTGCGGCGATCACCGAAGCCCGGGGCCTTGACGGCACAGGCGTTGAGAGTGCCACGCAGCTTGTTGACAACGAGAGTAGCCAGCGCTTCGCCTTCCACTTCCTCGGCGATCACCAGCAGCGGCTTACCGGAGCGGGCAATCTGTTCGAGGAGGGGAAGCAGATCCTTCATGTTGCTGATCTTCTTTTCGTGGATCAGGATGTAGGGATCTTCCAGAACCGCTTCCATGCGATCGGGATCGCTGACAAAGTAGGGGGACAGATAGCCGCGGTCAAACTGCATGCCGTCGACCGTCTGCAACTCCGTCACCATGGTCTTCGACTCTTCGACCGTGATGACGCCGTCCTTACCCACCTTCTTCATGGCTTCGGCAATGATGTTGCCAATGGTGGAGTCGCCGTTGGCGGAGATGGTGCCAACCTGGGCAATGGCATCGCCGGAAACGGGCTTGGAGAACTTCTTGACTTCCTCGACGACCGCCTCGACGGCCTTTTCGATACCACGTTTGAGCGCCATCGGGTTTGCGCCGGCGGCAACCGACTTCACGCCTTCGCGGAAGATGGCCTGAGCCAGGATGGTAGCGGTCGTGGTGCCGTCGCCTGCGATATCGGAGGTTTTCGAAGCAACCTCACGGACCATCTGCGCGCCCATGTTTTCGAGCGGGTCCTTCAGTTCCACTTCTTTGGCGACCGTGACGCCGTCCTTGGTAATGGTCGGCCCGCCAAACTTCTTCTCGAGAACAACATTCCGGCCCTTGGGGCCCAGCGTCACTTTCACGGCATCAGCAAGCTGATTTACACCGCGAAGAATTGCCTGACGTGAATTTTCGCTATAAACAATCTGTTTTGCAGCCATTCTTGTTTAAACTCCTTATTTCGCCTTCGCTGCGGCAGCACCGTTGCTCAGGACACCGAGGATTTCGTCCTCGCGCATGATCAGGTACTCCGTTCCATCCAGCTTGATGTCGCTACCGGAATACTTGCCAAAGAGAATGCGATCGCCAACCTGCACGTCAAGCGGAAGCAGTTTGCCCTCTTCGGTTTTCTTACCTTTACCGATGGCAACGACTTCACCCTGTTGCGGTTTTTCCTTTGCAGAATCCGGGATGATGAGACCGCCGATCATGGTCTCGCCTTCTTCGATCCGTTTGACCACTACGCGGTCGTGTAGCGGACGAATATCCATAATTAAAAACCTCCAGTTGTGTTTCTGAGCGGACTCGATCTTCGGGGTTGAGGATCGAGACCCGAGTCCCCGAGCAGCGCCCGGTCACCCATGCGTAGTTTTAGCACACTTCGCATGCGAGTGACAAGATTTTCTGGTAAATTGCTGAAAGCAGACGAAATAGAAATGTTGCTCAAGTTGACATGACAATAACGCACTCAGATTTTCTATCGGTAACGCCAATATCGGACGGATGGGTATGAGGCTCGGCCGCAACGTCTGGAAGAATGTCGGGCTTGGGAAGAGGTTGCGGCTTGGCCGGACTACTAAACTGCGGCAAGGTTGGATGCAGTTGAGAATGTGCGACGGGCTGCTATCTCACACCGGAGGCACGCGACACTGCTGAGCCTAATGGTTCGGCCCGGCTTACGATTCCTAAAAAAAATCGCCGGTGAACTCAAGTTCACTGCAAGCGTCGAGATGAGTCTCGAGGCGGCACGCAAGAGTGCGTGCGCCACGCGCCCACCCCCAACCGCGCCACGGCCGCTACCCAAAACAGTAGAAGGATTCCGCACACCCAGGCCGCGCCGGTTGCCGAGAAGCCGATGCCTGTCGCGACGGTCAACCAGGCGGCGAGGCACAACGGGCATTTCGGCAGCAATACCAGGGCGGCCCCAGGCAGGATGGAAGCCGCAGCCGTGGAGCGCCGCCGGGCGCTGCAGCAGCACGGCCCATTCACTACGCACCTTCCTGGTGGTTGCAGCACCCGCTCATCTCGCGCGGCTTCTCATAAGCCGCGGTGGGATCGAGCAGGTAGTCGGCGGCGTATTTGTCGTGGTGCCGCACCCAGGCCATCGAGAACGCCAACCCGTCTTCGTCGCGGCCCTTCGGAACCAAATCGAGGAAGACATACGTTCCGACTAGCGACTCGAGACCGCGCGCGTAGGTGGAGTAGGTGTGGAAGATCTCTCCCGTTTCGTCCTTATAGAACACACTCAAGCCGGGCGCGTCCTCCAGGCCAAAGCGCATTTTGTGGTAGTTGTAAGTGACCTCGCCCGTCAGCTCCTCCTTCGTGAAGTGCACGCCGTAATCGCGCTGGAAGCCGGTGGCGAATGCCGAGACCCAGTGGAAGCGCCAGCCCATCCGTTTTTGAAATGCCTCGATTTGCGGCAGGGGTGCACGCGAGACAGCGGCGAGCCTCACATCGCGATGCGCCAAGTGAATCTGCGTGGCATCGAAATGGTCGGCCAGGAAGGAACAGGCCTTGCATCCTTCTTCCCAGTTGGGTCCGAGCATGAAGTGATAGATGATCAGTTGGCTGTGACCGGCGAAGAGATCGGCGAGCGTCTCGGGGCCGTTCGGGCCTTCGAAAATATAGTTCTCTTCGACGCGCTCCCACGGCAGTTCGCGTCGCTGCCGGCTCAGTTCATCCCTTCTACGAGTGAATTCCTTTTCAGCGGCCACGTGCGCAACGCGCGCTTTCAGCCATTCACGTCTCGAAACAACTTTGTGTTGAGTTTGTGTTGCAGTCATCGGATATCCTTTCTATTGGTTAGGCACGGACACACGTCTCCTTGCTGGTCCGTGCGGGGTTACCGGTTAGCCCTTTTTCGGGCGTTTCTTCGTTTTGTGCTCTGGGGATTTCGCTTCGGCGTCTTCTTTGATGCGCAGCAGGTGGCTCGCCCAGAGCTCTTCAAAGCGGCCCACCCATCGCTCATAAATCTGCCGGATCGGCACCACGTTCAATGAGTTGATCCGCTGGCGGCGTTCTTCACGCGTGCGAATCAGGCCGGCCTCGCGGAGCACGTCAATGTGTTTCATGACCCCGAAGCGGCTGAGGTGCGGAAAAGCCTGGACGATCTCTGTGGTCGTGCGGGGGCCGTGCCGCAGCAGGTCGAGAATCGATCGCCTGGTGGCATCGGATAAAGCTTTCCACACGGCGTCGAGTTCGTCGCCGGGCATTTAGCCCCGTTTGCCGCCGGCGCGCGCGGAACAATCCTGGGCGACTCCCTCCAGGATGTATTTCCAGCCACTAGTCACGCCTTGCCGGTGAGCGGGGTCAATAAAGCCGAAGGCACGGTGCCGCAGGTCCACATGCGTTCCTCCGGACCGCTGTTCGAGCTTCAGTTCAAGGTGATTCAGCGCCGGGTAGGACATGAACATGGGGCCGCTCAGTTCCAGCAGCACCGGTGGCTTGATCACCTGCACGTGCCCCCACAGATGGCCGATGCCGTTGCCGCGATCGCGGAACCACCGGCCGCCCGGCCATTGTTCGAGCAGCATCTGCATCGATTCGCCTTCCGGAGGCTTGGTGAAACCCTCACCGAACCGGTGCAGCACGCTGCGAAAAACGTCTCCAATGTCGGCCTTGATGTCAATGCCCTGGGTTGTGTCCAGCGTCAAATCGTCGATTGTCATGAGTACGTTGTCTCCTTTAACGTGACTCAATAGTAACGTGACTAGCCGGTAACGTCAAGAGAATTTTTCGAGAAATTGAAGACTACGCGCTTGTTATTCTGGAAATGTCATACTCCCCTAAACATGCGGCGGATCTCTGTTTTTTTGGCCCTTGCCGCTGTGCTCCTGACCGCTGCCGTCGGCTACACCTACAAATTACGTCTGGACAAAGCCCGCGCGCGGCATGCGACGCCGGTACCGCAGATTAGGGCGGGCGATGAGGGGATTGCGCAAAGCTGGCGCTATTCGAAGGACGACCCGCAAACAAACAAGCCGGTGGTTCGGGTGGTGGCCGAGTCGTTTGAGGGTACGCACGACCCGGCTACCTTCGAGCTGAAGGGCGTCAAGCTCCGGCTCTATGACAAGAACGCGGAATCGTACACGTATGTGCAAAGTGAGAAGGCTTTCTTCAATGAAGGGAGCGGGCTGTTGCAATCGGAGGGCCCCGTTCACATCGTTATTAACGTTCCAGCCGGCAAAAACGCGGAAGATCCAGACGAAGCCAAGAAACACGTGCAAGTCACTACATCCGGGGTGAAGTACGAAACCAAGACGGGCAGGGCGACCACAGATCAGCCGGCATCATTCGTGTTTTCTCAGGGCGACGGGCAAGCGGTTGGGGCCGAGTATGACCCGAACACCAAGCTTCTGCATCTGAAATCGAAAGTTGCTCTCGACTGGATTGGAAACGGGCCGGTGGAAAACAAAATGCACGTCGAGGCCGGCGACCTGGTCTACAAAGAGGCCGAAGGCAAAGTTTACCTGTCGCCCTGGTCGAAGATGCAGCGGCGGACGACGACGATTCATGCGCTGAGTTCAGTGATCACTTTGCAGGACGGCATTCTGCATCAGATCGATGCTGACCAGGCATCCGGAACGGATACGCGTGAGGATCGCCAGACCAGCTATTCGGCGGACAAGATGACCGCCATGTTTGATGACGATGGCAACCTGATCCAGATTCTGGGCGACAAGAACGCGCGAGTGGCATCTAGCCAGCCGGCGGCGCGCACTGTACTGACCGGCGACCGCGCCGATCTGCGCTTCACAATTGCAGCGATAGAGCGGAACGGAATGCCGGCGAGCGACAGTCAGCTTCACGAGGTTCTGGCGGACGGGCACGCAGTCGCGGAATCGATGCCGCTGCCTCAACCCGGCGTGCAGTTGCCCGAAACGCGCATTTTGCGGAGCGAGCATATTGAACTGGAGATGAAGCCCGGAGGGCAGGACGTGCAGGAGATTCGCGCGCCATCGCGGGCGCAACTCGAGTTCAAGCCGAACCGGGCAGACCAATCGCATCGAATTCTGAATGCATCGCGCCTGCGTGTGCTGTATGGAGCGGGGAGTTATGTGGACACGTTCTACGCCTGGAATGTCGCCACTCACACCGATAAGCCAGCGGAGGCGGCCAAAGCGGCCGGGAAGGACAGCAAACCCGCGCCGGCGCTGACCTGGAGCGACCAGATGGTAGCGAAGTTTACGCCGAATACGAACCAGATTGCGACGATTGACCAGACCGGCAATTTCCGCTACCAGGAAGGGGTGCGAAAAGCCTGGGCGAAGAAGGCATTTCTGGAGCAGACCATTAATCGCATTACGCTAACGGACGGCGCGCATGTAGAGGATGATACGGGGTCGGCCGTTGCGGACAAAATCATCATGAACCAGGCCAACGGCGACATGGACGCCAGCGGGCACGTGCTCTCTACGCATGCGCCGGACAGGAACGAGAAGCCCGGAACATCCATGTTGGACGATACGAAATCGATGCAGGCGCAGGCAGACCGGATGCAGACGCGCGAGGATAACACGAAGGTGCTGTATAGCGGGCATGCAGTGATGTGGCAGGGAGCGAACCGGATCTCAGCAAATGAGATTGATGTAGACCGCGACGCGCAATCACTGCATGCGGTTGGGAATGTCGTGAGCGAACTGGTGGACAACAGAGCGAGCGGGAGCGCGGCCGGGAATCAGCAGCAGTCCGCAGCCGATCCTCCGCCGATCTTCACTGTGGTGCATGCCCCGGAACTAACGTACCGCGATGATACGCGGATTGCGGTGTACACGGGGGGCGCAAAGCTGGTGCGCGATAAGATGACCGTTACCTCGAAAGAGATCAAGGCGTTTCTTACTCCGAAAACGAAGGACAACAGCAGCGATTCGTCGCTCGACCACGCGATTGCGAGCGGGAACGTGCAGATTTCGCAAATCGTTTCGCCGACCAGAACAAGAACCGGTACGGCCGAACACGGCGAATACTACACCAAAGATGACAAAGTGGTGTTAAACGGGGGCTCGCCGCAGATGCACGACAGCGTGAAAGGAACGACCAAGGGTCGGCAGCTTACTTACTTCAGCGATGACGATCATCTGATTGTGGAAGGCCAGAAGGGCGAAGTGGCGGTGAGCCAGATGCGCAAGAAGTAAGAGGGGCAGTTGCGATGAACTGAGGTTCACGCTGCGCGCCAAGCGCGCTTGGATAAAAACGGACGCCGAACTCAGCGCCTTCTAAGCAGTCGAAAAGATGGAGCGGGAGACGAGAATCGAACTCGCAACCAACAGCTTGGAAGATTACATATCAGTTGAAAACAAAAGACAAGCGCGTCCAAGGCGCTGCATCCAAAGTCATGAAAGCACATTGAGTTTTCACGCCGCCCTCCGCAACAAATAGCAAGTGGAGTAAACGGAGTAACAACCGTTATCTTCGCTCCTATACCCTGTTTCGCCCATAAATCCCCACTTTGATTGCGCACCACCCTGCCCGAGCAGCAAATGGAAGCGAGTCAATTGTCAGCATCTCGAACAGCAGCATCCACCGGGCCTGGCCTTCAGCGGGCTGGCTCGGTTCTACAACAGACATTCGGAGACCTGATCATCTCCAAGCGGAAACTGCGCCAGGCCGAATCGATTGCTTGCGTCCGGCTGAAACGAAACAGTGCCGAGCAGAACGTGGGATTCGTTTCGCGCCCGTTCGTCCTCTGCGGTCTTCCGATTAAGAGACCGCCGCCGGGCACTTTGCTCCATGAGCGGCGGAACGGTCGGTTCATCCTCCAAGTGGCCGGCCACCCAAGTTATGGCCTTCCTTGGGGTCAGGATCGCCTTGTGCCGATTTTTCTGGCTACACTGGCCGTTCGCCAACAAAGCCGCACGATCACCTTTACAAGTGCCGCCGACATGCTGGAGACTTTCGGCATGCAACAAGGCGGTTCGCAATATCGGCGATTAGTCGAGGCATTTCAGCGGATATTTGGGGCGACGATTTTTTTCGGTACCGATACACAATCGGTACGGGCTAACGTTTTTCACCACGCCCGGTTTAGCTTTATGAGTGAGGCTCAAATCTGGTGCTCTCGCCTCCCCGCTGACGAACCGCCGCCCGGGAAGCTGGAGAATCTGATCGTGCTCAGCCGGGAGTTTTACAAGGAGATCATGGACCATCCAATTCCGACTGACCTCGAGGCCGCGAAGGCTCTTTCGTCCGCACCTGCGGCGTTGGATCTATATACATGGCTGACGTACCGCTGTTTCAGCGCAAAGGGCGAGGAGCGCGTTCCTCTGTTTGGGGAATTTGGATTGGTTAACCAGCTTGGAATTGGCGCTTATGCCCGTCCGCGAAAGTTCCGGGAACAACTCGAACAATGGCTGATCCTGGTGAAAGCAATGTGGCCCGAATGCCCAGCTCGCGTTAGTATTGATGGCGGCGCGCTCGTTGTGGGTAAGGCGAATGCGATTGCCTCAGGCAAAATAGCAGAATCAGCCGACCAGACGCAGCATACCTATACTAACCAAAGCCATGAACAACATAGTTCTGGATACTAACGTGGTTATCGCGGCTCTACGCTCGATGCGTGGAGCCTCCAATCGTTTGCTCCGTTTGATAGGAGACGGAAGGTTCCGCATCAACATTTCAGTGGCGCTGGCGCTTGAATATGAGGATGTAATGAAGCGGTCAGTGTTGAGATCATACAGCGAATCAGACATCGAGAGCTTGCTTGATTTTCTGTTCGGGGCAGCCAATCTGGTTCCTGTGGTCACCCGGCGTCGTCCCATTTTGCGTGACCCCGGAGATGAGCATATCCTGGAATTAGCAATCGAATGTGGGGCGATCATAGTCACCCACAATACTCGGGATTTTGGTGAAGCCCGCCGGTTTGGAGTTGAAATTAAGACACCTGCGGATTCCGGCGATGTGAATGGACCGTTCCGACGTGATGTGAATAAATCGGAGCGAAGCGACGCTGGCATTTGCAATGATGCCTGAGATTATTCACATGAGTCAAC
>Ga0134126_10006513_pt1 | contig 14635 bp, 12 predicted proteins | sample KB31752_FD_96881 | JGI IMG/M metagenome (GOLD analysis project Ga0134126, IMG submission 96881) | Terrestrial soil microbial communities with excess Nitrogen fertilizer from Kellogg Biological Station, Michigan, USA - KB3-175-2 | ecosystem: Environmental > Terrestrial > Soil > Unclassified ... | reverse complement strand
GGGCACGTGTGCGCTGGCTGGATCGGCGGCCCTTGGCCAGTGGGCAGCTTCCACGCCAGCTCGAGCGCTGGCCAGGGCGCGTGGAGAAGATGACCCAGCCGTGGACGCGGCGGGCGCCCACACCGCCGCTGATGTCGCGGTCCAGTCGTCCGGTCCGCTGACCAGCCTCAACTATCGCCGTCCAGCCGACGCGCTCAAGGGGATCACGGCGACCGGCGCGGCGGGAGTCAATGCCGCTTGGGAGCGAGGCAAGGGCCGGCATTGGTTCATCGAGGAGCAGCGTGCGGGCCAGGTCGCGGCGATCGGCGGGATCGTTACCTTCGACCCGAGGGTGGTGGACGGCGCGATCCGTCTGTTCGACTGGGGCTTCGCACGCCAGGCCGCCGATGGCGGCTTCGCGGGGACGGGCGACCCCTTCCACAGTACCTCGATCTTCATCGCCGCGGTCACGCACGCGGGCCTGTTCGTGCGCGATGCGGCGCGCATCGGTCGTTTCCCCCTGGCCGAATCCTCCCTCCAGCGCATGGCCCGCTACACCCCGATCGTCCTGCGAGCCGCGGACTGGATGACGCGGCCTGAAGTCTGGGCCCCGGGACTCTCCTTGAACGCGCCCTATACCCATCGGCGTTATCTGGTCGGCGCCGCGCTGGGACTCACGGCTATCGTGACTGGCGACCACACCTTGCTGGACCGCGCGTATCCGGTGCTGGAGGACAGCCTTGCCCGGCAGCAGCCGGACGGCGTCAACCCGGAACTGGGCGGATCCGACAGCAGCTATCAGATGGCCGGAGTGGTGTTCGCGCAGCATTGGGTCTCGTATCTGCCCGATCATCCGCTGACCCCGCGAATTCGCGCGATGATCGAACGCGCCCTCACCTGGGAGGCAAGCCGGGTGCTGCCTAGCGGGGAGGTCAGCACCCAGGGCAATACCCGAACGGCCGGACAGGAGAGGTTTCGGGACGGGATAATCAAGGGTGTGGCTTACTCAGAGGTGATCCGGGGCTTCGCCACCTGGGCCGCGCTGACCGGCGATCCCAGGTGGACGGAGCTTGCTTGGCGGACGGGCCGCTACTATTACGGGACGCCGGCGCTGGCCCGCCGCCCGCTTCTGCCCTGAGCCCGCGCCACGCTTGACCGCAATCAGGCGAACGACTGGTCCGTGAGGGTGAGCGGCTGCATGCCCTGAGCGAAATTTCCCAGCCGGATCCCAATGTGTGAGGGTAGTTGGGCGGCGGGGAGCACGAGCGGGGTTGGGGCAATCTGGCCCGGCGCGTGGTCCGGATAGGCGGTCGCGCGCGTCGTATGCATCACCACATTGCCGGCTCGCTTGGTGATGATCTGGTGGATATGGGCGTTGAGCGCGGTCACCGCGTGAAAGCGCTTGACCAGCGCCAGCAATTGTGGACTGTCCGCGGTCGCCCAGCCCCAGGGCGGATAGATCGGCAGGAGCGGCACATGGCTGAACAGCACCAGGGGCGTATCTGGAGAGAGCGGCGCCAGATCCCTCTTGATGAAGTCGAGTTGGTCGGCGCCGAGCACGCCAAGCCCCTTGCCGACCGCGCCCGCGTCGTTGACCAGAGCCACGAAGTGCACCCCGTTGATGTCGAAGCTGGTCCAGCCGCGCCCCTTCGTGCCCTGGCCGAAGAGTTGCAGGTACCGCTTGCCCTGATCCAGGAACACATCATGCTCGCCCGGCACGTTGAAGATATGGTCCGCCTTGATCGTCCCCAGCAGCTGCTTGGCGGTATCGAACTCGGCCGGTTTGCTCAAATGGACGTGGTCGCCGGTGTGGATTACGAAGGCTGGCGGTTGGGGCAAGGCGTTGATGCGCCGTATCGCCTCCTCGAAGCTGCCGATCACGTTCGGGTTGGCGGGGGTGTGGGCTCCGACATGGGTGTCGCTGATCTGCACGAAGCTGAAGTCCGCCGTGGGGACGCTGGTGTCTTGCGCGGCAGCCAGGGCGGTGGCGGTGAACCGGCCGCCGGAAAGCGCCCAGAGCGTGCCGCCGCCGGCAACCGCCGCGCTCTTCAGGAAACGGCGCCGATCGACGCCGGGTTCGGGCTGGATGCGTTCGCTGAACTCGCTCATGGGTTTTCCGGCCTTTCAAAACAGCCTGACTGTCTATCCCTAAAGAGGGCCACCACCGTGTCCTCCCTGGAAGTGCATACAGGGGACTGTTACGGGCGAAGCGGGCCTGGTTCGCGGGCGCGACACACGCGCCTTGGGCCCGCACCGGCACCACCTGGCTAGGTATCGCACGCTTCATCGGCCATTGCGTACACAATGGCCTGCTCCAGCGTCATCGCTTGACCCGCCGCCCAGGCCTGGGCGGCGGCCACATCACCGAGCACCGCCCAGGCCGGACCTACCCAGCGCTCGATCCGCGCTCGGTCGGCGGAGGACCGCGGCGCGCCAAGCACGTCGCGCAGCGCGGCCGCCGCGCCATAGAGGGTCAGAGCGCGCGCGTGCCTCTCCCGTGCCGCGCTCAAGCCGGCCAGATCCTCCAGCATCGCCGGCATTGCCAGCCGATGCCCGAGGTCTCGGCGTAGCGCCAAGCTCTCCATGTAGCAGGCACGCGCCGCCGCGAAGTCCCGCCGCGCCAGGACGACCCGCCCCAGGGAGGCGAGCGCATCGGCCCTGCCCGATCGATCGCCCAGGTCTCGGAGGAGAGCCAGACTTTCCTCGAACCGGGCTCTGGCCGCGGCACCGTCTCCCTGCGCCTGCGCGACATCGCCCAGATTGATCAGCGACCACGCAATGCCGGGCCGGTCCCCCAGCGCGCGGCGCACTTCCAGCGCTTCGCCGAAGTGTGTGCGCGCCACGCCGTACTGCCCTTGCTGATAGCGCACCAACCCGAGGTTGCTCAAGGCTTGCCCGATAAACCAGAGGTCGCCCGCCTCCCGGCTCAGCGCGAGACACTCCTCGCAGAAGCCCACGGCCCGCTCGTGGTCGCCCTGCAAGCGGGCCAGAACCCCCAGGCCGACCAGGGCCGAACAGATCCCGAACCGGTATCCCTGCTTGCGCGTCGCGGCTAGCTCGCCGGTGAAGAGAACCGCGGCGCGCGAATAGTCTACCAGGTTCATGATCGTCCGCGCCAGCATATCGTTGGCCAACCAGATCCCGCGTTCATCCCCCAGATCCCGCGCCAGGGCCAGCCATTCCTCGGAAAGAGAGCCGCTGGCGGCGTAGTCGCCCTGGAACAGCGCCGCGAACGAAGCCGCGTAGATCCCGCCCATGCGGGCCATCGTCTGCCGGAGGGAGGGGCTGGCGGCTGCGGTCGCCAGGAGAGGAGCGAGTAGGTGGCGCCCTTCGCCGAGGTAGCCCCGCACGATCCACAGGCGCAGCAGGGCGGCCGCCATCCGCAAACCCTCTTCCAGCCCCGACGGATCGGCCGCGCTCCCCTCCAGCACCGAGCGCAGGTTGTCATGGTCGCATTCAAGGCGATCAAGCCAATGGCACTGCCGCGGCCCGCTGAGCTCCGGCTCGGCGCGCTCGGCTAACGCCCGATACCACGCTCGGTAGCGCGCGCGAACGGCCCCGGCCTCACCGGACTGGTCGAGCTGCTCGCGTCCGTATTGGCGGACGGTCTCGAGCAGCCGATACCGCGTTTCCTCGGCCTCCTCCACCACGACGAGCGACTTGTCGACGAGTTGGGTAAGCAGATCGAGGTCGTCCACCAGATCGCCCACCGCCGCGGCCGCGGCCAGGTCGAAGCTTCCGGCAAAGACCGCCAGCCGGCGGAAGAGGATCCGTTCCGGCTCCGTGAGCAAGGCATGACTCCACTCCAGTGTGGCACGCAGCGTCTGTTGGCGCGGCAAGGCGGTGCGGCTGCCCCCCGTCAGCAGGCGAAAGCGATCATCCAGGCGCTGGGCGATCTGGTCCACGCTGAGCACGCGCAGCCGCGCCGCCGCCAGTTCAAGCGCCAGGGGGATCCCATCCAACCGCTTGCAGACCTGAGCCACCGCCGGCGCATTCTGATTGCTCACGGTGAAGCTCGGCCGCACCATCAGCGCGCGGTCGACGAAGAGCTGGATCGCCTCATACGCGGTTAAACTTTCGATCGGCGGGAGATGCCCCTCTGCCGGCACCGCGAGGGAGGGAACGTGTCGGCTGACCTCTCCAACGATGCCCAGCGCCTGCCGGCTGGTCGCCAGGATGCGCACCCGCGGACAAGCACGGAGCAGCCCGTCGGCAAGGTGGGCGCAGGCGTCGAGCAGGTGCTCGCAGTTGTCGATGACCAGCAGCAACTGCCGGGCGCGCAGCGCGGCAAGCAAGGTCGCCACGAGCGGTTGGCCCGGCTCGGCGCGCACGCCGGTGGCGGCCGCGACCGCGTAGGGCACCAGGGTGGAGTCGGCCAGAGGGGCCAGATCGACCAGCCAGACGCCGTCGGGATAGCGATCCAGCACCTCGGCGGCGACCCGCAAGGCCAGCCGGGTCTTGCCCGTGCCGCCCACTCCCGTGAGCATCAGCAAGCGCGTCCGCTCCAGCAGGTGCATGATCTCAACCAGTTCGCGCCGGCGTCCCACGAAGCTGGTCAGCTGTTCGGGCAGATTGGTGCGCCCCTTGATCAACGCGCGCGGCACCACGGCCGCTGTGTACGGCCCTTGGGCGGTTGTCTTGGGGCCTCGCCGGCGTGACACCGTCGCCGCGAGGGTGGCGGTCTCCTGCGTGGAGAGGCCCAGAGCCTGGATCAGTTGCCGCAGGGTATCGCGGTAGGGCGCCTGGCGCAGGCCACACTCGTACGCGCTGATCGCACGGGCGGAGAGCCCCGCGCGCTCCGCGAGCGCCTCCTGCGAGAGTGCCGCGGCCATACGGTAACGCTTGAGCAGCACGCCGAAGCTCGCCTGCTCACCGGCGCTAGGCGACTCGCTGTCCATCGCTCCGTCCATCTCAGGCGGACGGGACGCTGCCATCCTCGGGGAGCGGCACCGCCCCTCGTACCCACCCCATGATAGCACCTACCGCCGCGCGGCTCCGGCTGGGCCGTGGCGGCCAAGTGTGTGAGACAAGTGTATGAAGTGTGCGTGGCGGGCTGGCCGGCCATGACCTACACTCAATGCCGCGCGACGTAGCGAAATGACACTTGAAGTTCATAAAAAGGAGATGAACTATGTCCATCCACGGCACGCTTGGTCGGTCGCTCTGGTTGGGAACCGTGCGATGCCTTTGCTCGACGTACGGGCCGGCGTTTATCATGGTCGGCACTTTTGCCATCGGGGGTAGCGCGACGTTCTACCTCGATCAACACTCTACCCAGGCCGCTGCTCGGACGCCCGCGGATCAGGTACGAGATGGCTCGAGTTGCGGATTCCAGGGGAGTTTGTATGTACCGAAGACGAACCAGTTCTATTGCGAGCCCAACGGCAGCTGATCTGGATCGGGTGGAGAATGGCGCAAGCACGCGGATGGACGGGAAAGACTCCTGAATGATCTTAGATCATGCCGAGGAGAGCAGAGATGGATACCAAAGCAGTTCTGGATCATCAGTTGGCCGCATTTTCCGCTGGGAGTGCGGACGAGGTGGTGAAGGACTTCGCTGACGACGCGGCGCTGATCACTCCTGACGCGGTGATCGAGGGTCGCGAGGCCATTCACGCGGCCTACAGCGCCATGTTCTCCGGACTGTTCAAGCCGGGAACCTACGACTTCACCATGAATGCGGTGCATGTAGCGGGTGACGTGGCCTACATCGCCTGGCGGGCGAGTTGCGCTACGGCGGAGGTGACGATGGGGACCGACACCTTCGTGGTGCGGAACGGCAAGATCGTCGCGCAAACCTTCGCGGCCAAGATCGACCCGAAGTAGGCTTCGCGCGGAAGCCGCTGTAGGCCCCTGCCCTGAGGAGCAGGGGCAGAGATCCCTGAAGTAGGTGGTACAAAGGGAGGTACCTATGTCACGCAGGACGGTGCTGATGCGTCTAATCTTGGTAGTAGCAGCGCTACCAGTGCTGGTAATTCCCAGCGCCAGGGTACAGGCAGCCAACAATTCCGTGCAGGTCATATTCAGTCGGACCGCGACCCCGGAGGCGGTCGGCACATTCGGACCGTTTGGTTACTGGATATGGTGCCAGGCTCCCCTGACGAACCCCGGTGCCTACGCGGGCCAATGTAGCGGTTCGATCTATTTCTATGCGATTAAGCTTGCCGCCGAGCACGTCGATGGGACCATCGCCAAACTCGCGGAAGGCCAGTACCAGATGAAAGTACACTCAGCCGACTGGTTCTGTTTGCTCACGAACACGCCCCCCGTAACGTCTGGGCCGACAAATACGGTCGTCGTCAATTGCTCGAACCCCATGGGTGTGGGCATTGGCACCGGGTCGATTGTCCACGTCACTGGGCCGTGATCGGGAGATAGTTTTCTCGGCAATCCGCGAAGAATCAAGCGCCCGATGGTGCTCCGCTACCGGGCGCCGGTGGCGGCCACTCTTCTCTTGTGTATATGGCAGGCCCGTGCAACAGGCATGGGCGAGATGCCGGCTCCAGCGTCGGAGGCATTAATTACAGTGGCCTGATTTTGCCATGGGAACGTGGGTGGCGGACGAGACCAATTCGGAGCAGGCCGGCGGTGTTGGACGGCGACCGCCCGTCCCGCAGCCGATGAGACGCGATGATAAGGAGACGCGCGGATGACTACCACAGTGGACCAGGCGCTTGACGCGGCAGCCATTGAGCCCTTCAAGACCGGCTTGCGCGGGGCACTGCTGAGTCCCAAAGACGAGGGCTATAACACGGCTCGACAGGTCTGGAACGGCATGATCGACAAGCGACCGGCCCTCATCGCCCGCTGCGCCGGCCCTGCCGACGTCGTCCAGGCCGTCAACTTCGCGCGGACCAACAACCTGCCGCTGTCGGTTCGCGGCGGCGGCCACAATATCACCGGCTATGCCGTCTGCGACGGCGGCCTGATGATCGACCTCTCGCCGATGAAGGGGATTCGCGTCGATCCGGCCGGCCGCACGGCACGGGCCCAGGGCGGTGTTACCTGGGCCGAGTTCGATCACGAGACTCAGGCGTTCGGCCTGGCCACCACCGGCGGCTTCGTCCCCTCCACCGGCATCGCCGGCGTCACCCTCGGCGGGGGCTTCGGCTACCTGATGCGCCGCTGCGGCCTTGCCTGCGACAATCTGCTCTCGGTGGACATCGTCACCGCCGATGGGCAACCGCGCACCGCGAGCGCGTCCGAGCATGCCGATCTATTCTGGGGCGTGCGCGGGGGCGGCGGCAACTTCGGCGTGGTCACCTCGCTGGAATACCGCCTCCACCCGGTCGGGCCGCTGGTGCTCGGCGGGCTGATCCTCCATCCTATCGCCCAGGCCAGGGAGGCCACGCGGTTCTACCACGCCTTCACGCGCACCGCGCCGGATGAACTGACCGTCGTGCTCGCCTACCTGATCCTGCCCGACGGCCAGCCCGTCGTCGGGTTCCTCCCCTGCTACTGCGGCCCGCCGGCGCGGGGGGAAGAGATCATCCGGCCGCTGCGCGCCTTCGGCACACCACTGGCGGATACGGTAGCCCCGCTGCCCTACACGGCGATCCAGGCGCTGGGTGGCCCCCTCTACCCGCCCGGCCGCCTGAACTACTGGAAGTCGAGCTTCCTGCGGGAGTTGAGCGACGCGGCCATCGAGACCATGATCGCCCAGTTCTCCGCCATGCCCTCGCCCTTGTCGGGGGTGTATCTTGAGCTGCTCGGCGGGGCGATGAGCCGCGTCGAGCCCGGTGAGACGGCCTTCGGCGATCGGAGCGCGCCCTATAGCCTGATCATTACCAGCGAGTGGACCGATGCCGCGGAGTCCGCGCGGCACGTGCAGTGGACGCGGGACTGCTGGGCCGCGATGCAGCCATTCGCGAAGGAGGGGCACTACATCAATTATCTGGACCAGGGAGAAGAGGAGCGGGTGAAGACGGCCTATGGCGACAAGACGTACGCGCGGCTGGTAGGGCTCAAGAACCGGTACGATCCGACCAACCTGTTCCGCCTCAACCACAATATCGCACCGACTAGCCAGCGTGCCCCAACAGTCGCCGCATATCCTGGGCGTTGATGATCGCCTTGCTCTCGTGATTATTGTTCATCAGCACATGCACTTCACGGGCTTGCTCGGCCATCGCCTCCACGCGGGGCACCCACTCGCCAAGCTCCTCGGCGGAATAGAGATAGTTGAAGCGTTCCCGGCTGGAGGCGGCGCCCTTGAGGTGCCAGGTCCGCGTGTTGCGGCCATGGAACCGCGCGATCGCCAGGGTCGGATTGGTTACCGCGACCAGAGGCGGCACTGAGTCGTTGCCGATTTGCGGCTCGTCGACTACCGTATAGACGAACTGGCGCTCGCGCAGGAAGGCGAACGTCTCATCGGCGGCGTCCCGCTCAAGCCAACTCCGGTGACGGAACTCCACCGCCAAGAGATCGTCAGGCAGGTATTCGCGACAGGTCTCCAAATGGCGCAGATTGCTCGCGGTGCGGGTGAACCAGGGTGGGAACTGGAACTGAATAGCCCGGAGTTTCCCCGCTTGCCGAAGGGGCTCCAGGGCCTCGGCGAAGGCAACGAAGTCCTCCTCCGGCGGATCGTACGCGGGGTCGGCATCCGCATGGCGCTTCCCCGGTTCATAGGCGGCGCCGTGGCGGGTCAGGGTGCGGTATGCCTTGACGTCGAAAACGAAGCTGGGCGGCGTTTTCTCCGCCCAGCTCGCGAAGTTGCGTAGGGGCATCAAGCGGTAGAACGTGCTGTCGACTTCTACCACGGGAAAGTGCTGGGCGTAGTAGCGGATACGTTCGTTCGGCGGCAAACCCCTGGGGTACCACTCTGGGAAATCGGCCCAATTGCAGGTACCCACCAGGATGTTCGAGCCTGTGTTATCGGAGGCCGCCATGCGTTCGCTCACTGGGGCCGCCCTTTTGCGCGTGTTCATCCTGGCGCCAAACCCTTCCTCCGGAACCCTGCCGGCCACGCACGGAAAGGGAGGAAGAGATACCTCTTCCTCCCTTTCCCTTTACCGACAAGAAATCGGCTCAGGTGTTCTTATGACTCTGGCGACCTGCTTCCCGGTGCTGCGCACTGGTGCCGCCGCGCGTCGAACCCGAGGATCCGCCTCCATGCGAGGCCTCACCGCCCTTGCGCCCGATGTCGGCCATGTGACCGGTATCCTCGCTCACAGCCTCGCCGCCCTTGCGCCCGATGTCGGCCATGTGGCCAGTATCCTGGCTCACCGTCTCGCCGCCCTTGCGGCCGGCGCGCGCGGCTTCCTGCGAGGAGAACTCGTGGGCCGTACCCTTCTCGTGCGCGGCCTTACCACCCTCACTCGCGATCTTCCGCTGTTTTTCGTCGTCCATCGAAGCAAAACCGCGATTGCTGGTGTCCGCCATGATTTCCACTCCTTCCTTTCACGGGATCACCACAATGTGACCCTCACTCTTCTCACTGTAGACTCTTCCAGCCAGCCTCCCATCCTCCGGAAGGAGGAAGGTTATGTGAAATAAGGCTAGCCCATCGGCGGAGGCGGACCTAGTCCGCGGCACCGAGAGCGGAGCGGCGTCTACCCCTTCAAGTTCACCAGGGCAATGGCGCTGAAGGTGTGAGTTCCAGGACGAAGACCTGAGTCGGCTGAGGTGGTGCCAGGTGCGGTATGCAGGCTAGCCGAAAATATCCACGACGGGATAGGTGAAGCCTGGCACGACATCGAAGCCGTCAAGCATAACAAGGCAAGGCGGCGGGTGACCGTGGCCTTCGAGGGCGTATACTACGATGAATCAGGCATCAGTCCATACCGCACGGCCGCCGGCCAGCAGCCCCCGCGCGAGGGAGGGAGCATCCACCATGAGCAGTGAACAGCAGCCGACCTTTGGCGCCCTTCTGAAGCGCTACCGGGCGGCAGCCGGACTGTCCCAGGAAGCGCTGGCCGAGCGGGCGGGCCTGACCGCTCAGGGCATCGGAGCACAGGAGCGCGGGCTGCGGCAGACTCCGCACCGCGACACGGTGAACCTGCTCGCCGACGCGCTGGGACTCTCGCCGGAGGAGCGCCGCGCGCTGGAAGCGACGGTGCGGCGACGGCACGGACCACGGTCCGCGCTCGATCAACCCGCCCCTGGTACGGCAATCTCTCTCCCGATCGTGCGCGCCCCCCTGATCGGGCGGGAGCGCGAGGAGGCCGAAATTGCGCGCCTCTTACCGCTGGAGGAGACGCGCCTCCTCACGCTGACCGGGCCGGGTGGCGTGGGCAAGACCCACCTGGCCGTGCAGGTCGCCGCCGGACTGGGCAAACTCTTCTCCGGCGGGGTGGTTTTCGTGGCGCTGGCTCCAGTGGACGATGCTGGGCTGGTCCCGGTGACAATCGCGCGGGCACTGGGGCTACAAGAGTCCGGCGAACGCTCATTGCACGAGAGCTTAACCGAGTATTTGCGGGAGTCTCGGCTGCTGTTGGTACTCGACAACTTCGAACATGTCATGGCGGCATCGCCCTTCGTGGCCACCCTTCTCGGCGCCTGCCGGCAGCTCAAGGTGCTGGCGACCAGCAGAGCGCGCCTGGGCCTGCGCGATGAACAGGAGATCGTGGTCCCACCCCTGGCGCTGCCCGATCTGACACACCTACCAGACCTTGAGGCCGTGGCACGGTCGCCGGCCGTGGTTCTTTTCACCCAGCGATCGCGCGCCGTCAAGGCAGATTTCGCCCTCGTCGAGAGCAACGCGTCCGCGGTGGCCGGCATCTGCCGTCGTCTGGACGGGCTGCCCCTCGCGCTCGAGCTGGCCGCGCCATGGATCAAACTCCTGCCGCTGCCGGCCCTGCTGGCGCGGCTGGAGCGGCGCTTGCCGCTCTTGACGAGCACCGCCCCGGATCTGCCCCCGCGCCACCAGACCCTGCGCGCCACCATCGCCTGGAGCTACGATCTGCTGGATGCCGATGAGCAGCGGCTGTTCCGGCGCATGACGATCTTCGCCGGCGGCTGCACCCTGGAGGCGGCGGACGCGGTGTGCATGGATGGCGACTCCGACAGCGCGAACGGCGCCGAGCGGGGAGCAATGGCGCTCTTACAGGGCCTGGCGTCGCTCGTGAACAAGAGCTTGCTGCGCCAGGAGGAACTCGTCGACCCGCACACGGGCACGGCGGAGCCGCGCCTGCTGATGCTGGAGACAGTGCGCGAGTTTGGCGAGGAGTGTCTGGCCACGAGCGGTGAGCTGGAAGCGCCGCGGCGGCGGCACGCCGTCTTTTTTCTGGCGTTGGCGGAGGAAGCGGCGCCGCGGCTGCGCGGGCCGAGGCAGCGCGCATGGCGGGAGCGCCTGGAACTGGAGCATGATAACCTGCGGGCGGCCTTGCGCTGGACCTTGGAGAGCAGAGAGTATGAGCTTGGTCTCCGCCTGGCCGGGGCGCTGTGGCACTTCTGGGTCACACGGGGCCATCTGAGCGAGGGGAGGCGATGGTTGGAGAAGTTGCTGTCGCGCCCGGAATCCGGCGAGCCGACGGTCTCAGCCGCGCTGCGAGCGCGGGCCCTCCTCTGGGCGAGTACGTGTGCCGCGGAGCAGGGCGATTACGGGCACGCCGTGGCGCTGTGCGAGGAGAGCGACGGGCTCAGCCGAGATAGTGGCGATACGTGGGGCCTGGCGTGGTCGCTCAACATTCGCGGCGAGGTCGCGCGGCATCGGGGTGACCATCGAGGCGCGACTCTGCTATTCGAACAAAGCCTGGCGCTCTTCCGGTCCCTGCACGACCGCTGGTACGTTGCCATGGTGCTCAACAACCTGGGCGCCCTGGCGCGCTACCAGGCCGCCAATGTCCGCGCCACGGCCCTCTACGAAGAAAGCCTGGCGATGATGCGGGAGATTGGAGACCTGTGGAGCATCGCCATGATCCTTGGCAACCTGGGAGAGGTCGTCCGCGATCAGGGCACTACCGAGGGCGATATTGCCCGTGCCGCGGCCCTGTGTGAGGAGAGTCTAGAACTGTTCCGCCAGCTAGGCGATCAGCGCGGCATGGCGTTCGCGCTTGATTATCTGGGCGTTCTGGCCCGTGGGCGCGGCGACTATGAGCGTGCCCTGGCCCTTTACACCGAAAGCCTTGGGTTATGGCGGCATGTGGGCCAGCGATCTGAAATTGCCACCTGCATGGAAGGGCTCGCCGAAGCGGCATGCGCGCTGGGTAAGGCGACGCATGCGGCACGTCTCCTCGGCGCGGCCGCGGCCTTGCGCGATCGGATCGGCGCGCCCGTGCTGCCGGCGGATCGTCCGGACTATGAGCGAACTGTCGCGGCGGTTCGCTCGGCGCTGGCCCAGGCGTTCCAACCCGCGTGGGAGACGGGCCAGACGCTGCCGCTGGACCAGGTCGTGACCGCGCTGCTCACGAACGAGACCGCGGCCCGATCGCTTCCTCTCGGGCTGCCGTATCCGTGACGAGCGCCCGATGCGCGCCAGCGCCGGCGTTCGATCCCTAAAGTAGCGCCAAGGTGGGATGCGAGGACTCACCGCAGGAGGCTGGGGTCGCCAGCTTAGGGGCGCGGGTCTCCAGACCTTATCTTTACCCACAAATTTCACCTGCACGCGCATTCCCGTAGGGGCACCCCTCGTGGGTGCCCTGGGGCAGGCCGCCCAGGGCACCCACGAGGGGTGCCCCTACAAGCCGGAGGCAGTCCTCCGCCCTCTGGAGGACAAAATGTGGGTAATGATTAGGTCTGGAGACCCGCGCCCCTACATGCGGGTGCATTCCTGGAGATCCCATCTTGGCGTTGGTTTAGGAGTCCTGGGCCGCGGGTCAGCACAGCGTCATGGCCAGGGGAGCCGCAGCCGGTCTCGCGCCGGCAACGTTCGCGGGAGTTACGCTCTGGATGATGGACGCGAGCCCCGCCGGGGATACGCACCGCCACGTCGTGTCGAACGTACTGCCGTCGGCGCCGATCCCCGATCCGCTCATGAGCATGCCGCGCTCGCGGATGGTCAACACCAATGAATCCTTTGGGCCGTGCACCACTACCTGCGTCCCGATCCGGTAGAGGATCTGAGGCGGGCGGTTGCTCGTCTCGAAGACGGCGTCATGCCAGTGGCGCACCGTTTTGAGCACCGGTTTCGGGCTGACGCAGATGGTAAGGCAGATCCGGCTGACCTGCCACGTCCCGGATAGCCCATCACTGGGCGGAGCGGGCATACCGGCTGCCGACCGTATCCCCGAGACGGTGAGCAGAGAGAGCGGCAAAGCCAGGACGAGCGCGGCGAGAATGTGTAGTCGCGGCCATTGCATGATCATCACCTTTCTCCATGTAGAGCGTGGTCCGTACTCCTCGGTAGAGTAACGCGGCGGGAAACGCGGATACAGTTCGGCGTCCGCGGACTAGTCCGGGGCGCTGGTAGTGGCAGGGTACACCCCGCGGGCGCCTTCGTTCCAGCCGGTGGTCGCATCGCCTGACCAAGGCGCGGTTTGGGGTGGGGACGTTGCACCTTCCCATGACCCGAAGCGGCCGCGGTGAGGAGACACCTCACCGCGACCCCCTCTGGATGATCAGGACTCGCTCAGGTATGACGGAGCTTACTGATGAAGACGCCATCGTCGACAATGTCGGTTCGGGTGTAGCCGTTCGCATCCCCGACGAACCGCGCGACCATCTTTTGACAGCCACCCTCCTGAGGATCGTTACTCCCGTCGCAAGAAGAAAGCGCGCTCTCGGTCGCGACCAGCAGGTACTGATGGCCGGATATTGGCTTGAAGGTGATCGGCACGCTCCCATCGGCCGGGCAGCTTCCCTCCGATCCATACTGCTCGTCGAGCGAGCCCTGGTCGACAAACTCGCTGCCGGCAGTCTGATCCGCGATCCACACCTCCACCGCGGCATGCTCGGCCGAACAGTTAAACACCTGTTCGGTCTTCACCCCGCGCTGAGTTGGGGTCGGGGTCGGGGTCGGCGAGGAAGAGCCGCCAACCTTATTGGACCAGTTGAGGCTCACGCCCCAGGTCTGGTAGCCGGCGATGAGGTAGGCATGCGCGCTACTATTCCAGAGCGCGAACGTCCAGCCGTTCTCCAGGTCGGAGCCGGCCCACGAACTGTCGCTGGGATCGTTTCTGCGACCAACGGCGTACCACTCGTACACCGGGGTAGACGAGAGTTGCAGATCCACACCGAAGGTCTCATAGCCATATTTGAGCCAGCCGCCACCCCAGACCTTGATTGCCACGGCCTCACCCTTCATCAGATGCGAACCGCCCTGCGCCTCGATCCGCCACAGCGAGGTGTTCGCCCACTCCAGATCTGGACCAAAGGTCCGATTGGCGTACCTCAGTTGCTGACGGTTGTCCTCATTGAAGAGAGGACCAGTGCCGTCGTTGGTATCGCTCAAGCCGCTCCACTCCGGCGCGTAGCCGGCGACGAGCAGGGGAAATCGGCTGGGGTCCGGACGGACGGTGCACTCCTCGGCGGTGCCCCCGGCGCTCGTGCTGTTATAGGCGGCGATCATGTAGCACTGGCCACTGATGTCGGTGCTGGTATCCACCCAGGTGTAGCCGGCGCCGGTACCGCGCACATCGCGGGACGCCACCTGATCGACCAACTGCCAGTTGCCCGACAGGTTCCGGCGAAACACCTTGAATCCCAACTCGTTGGTGGAACGGTCGGACCATCCCACGGTCACCGCCGACGCGGATGCCTGGAGCGGGCTCGCGGCAGG
>Ga0134126_10006512_pt1 | contig 14636 bp, 14 predicted proteins | sample KB31752_FD_96881 | JGI IMG/M metagenome (GOLD analysis project Ga0134126, IMG submission 96881) | Terrestrial soil microbial communities with excess Nitrogen fertilizer from Kellogg Biological Station, Michigan, USA - KB3-175-2 | ecosystem: Environmental > Terrestrial > Soil > Unclassified ... | reverse complement strand
TAGCGCCCCGCCACCACGAATTGCTTTTGAGTTCAGAACATTTCTAAGGTAGACGTGTCATGGCGATCCGTGCAGTGGGCCCGCAGGAACTGATCGGCCAGCCGCCGGCGTCGGTCGCCGTGCCCCCCGTCCGCCCGGTCCGTCCGGTCCGGGGAGGGGTCGGCGCCGCCAAGCCGGCCAAGGCCAGCCAGGACGAACTGGCGTCGCAGCTGCTGCTGGTGTTCGTCCGGCTGCTCGGCCCACGGCGGCAGGGCGGGATCATGCCGAAGCACGTGAAGGCGCTGCTGAAGAGCGGGTACCTGGCCCCCCGGCACATGCGGGCGTTCGCCGTCGTCACCCTGGCCGGGCCGATGACGGTGTCGGAGCTGGCCCGCCAGGAGGGGCTGGCCCTCAGCACGGCCAGCCTGCTGGTGACCCAGCTGGCCGAGGCCGGGCTGGTGGAGCGGCACGAGGACGCCGCCGACCGCCGGCGGACGGTGGTGTCGGTGGCCCCGGAGCACCGCCGGGAGAGCCAGGCGGTGCTGGAGTCGAAGCTGGCCCCGCTCCGCCGGGCGCTGGACCGGATGAGCCCCCGGCAGACCAGGGCGCTGTTCGAGGGGCTGGACATCTTGCTGGAGGAGGTCACCCGGGAGACCGGTGGCCAGGGGGACGGGGGTGACAGGACCGCGGGGGAGACGGCGGCGGCGGGTCCGCCGGGAAGGACGACACGACGATGACCCTCGACGGAACGGAGGACCCCAGGTGATCAGTGCAATCTTCCACGCCATCGGACGGAACGTCGTCCGGTTCCGGTGGCTCGTCCTGGCGATCTGGATCCTCGGCACCATCTTCGCCGTGCACGCCTTCCCGTCGCTGTCGAGCCAGGTCAACAACAACAACAGCCAGTTCCTGCCGTCGTCGGCGCCGAGCAACCAAGCGGCCCAGCTGGCCAAGCCACTGGGTGAGTCGGCGACACGGGCCCAGGTGTACGTGGTCGCCGCCACGTCGGGGCCGAGCCTGACGTCGGCCGACCGGGCCGCCCTCACAGAAGCGGCCGCCAAGCTGTCGTCGGTGCCGACGGTCACGTCGGTGACGTACCTGGGGACGTCCCCGAACGGGAAGGCCGCCCAGCTGGAAGCGGTGTCGACGGTCAGCCCGGCCGACCAGTCGGGGACGAAGACGCTGGTCAACGACATGGACCACGCCCTGTCCAAGGTCGACTTCCCCTCCGACCTGCAGGTCCACCTGGCCGGGACAGTGGCCACCAACGTGGCCACCCAGGAACAGTCGAACAAGCAGAGCAACCAGATCCAGGGGGCGTCGATCCTCCTCATCCTGGTGCTGCTGTTCATCATCTTCCGGGCCGTGCTCGCCCCGATCATCACCCTGCTCGGCCCGGTGTTCGCCCTGGCGCTGTCCACACGGTTCATCGGCGCCCTCGGGTCCCAGGGGCTGAAGATCTCCTTCTTCACCCAGATCCTCCTGATCGTCCTCTTGCTTGGGGCCGGGACCGACTACGGCTTGTTCCTGGTGTTCCGGGTCAGAGAGGAGCTGTTCGGCGGGAAGGACCCGAAGGAGGCAGTGGCCGACGCCATGGCCCGAGTGGGGGAGTCGATCACCGCCTCCGCCGGCACGGTGGTGGTGGCGCTGCTGACCCTGACCCTGGCCAGCTTCGGCATCTACCACGACCTCGGCATCCCCCTGGCCATCGGCATCCTGGTGATGCTGCTGGCCGGCCTCACCCTGCTGCCGGCCCTCCTGGCCATCTTCGGCCGGGCGTTGTTCTGGCCGACGAAGACGGCCGCCCGGGAGGAGAAGGAGGGGATGTGGGGCCGCATCGCCGCCCGTCTGATGAAGCGGCCGGCGCTGACGCTGGCCATCGGCGTGGTGGCCTTCGGGGCCCTGGCGGCGTGCGCCGTGGGCTACAAGTCCGGCGGGTTCGGGGGCAACCAGACGGCGCCGGCCGGCTCGAACGCCGCCAAGGGCAACGCCGCCCTGGCGGCCAACTTCCCGCAGGCCAGCGCCAACCCGACCAACGTGATCATGCGGTTCGCCGATCCGATCTGGACAGATCCCCAACCGGTGGCGACAGCCACCCAGGGGCTGAAGGCCACCGGCGACTTCTCCAACATCGCCGGCCCGCTGGACCCGAACGGCATGGCGCTGACCGGGGCGCAGCTGACGCAGCTGCACACCGAGCTCGGGATGACCCCGCGGCAGCTGGCCAAGTCGGCGCCGGTCCGACCGGCCGACTCGCCGGTGACAGCCGATCAGTACAACGCCTACGTGGCCGCCTCCCGGTACATCAGCACAGACGGCCGGACGGTGCAGTGGCTGACCGACCTGACGGCGGGGAAGCCGTCGTCGACAGCCGCCCTCAATGCCGTGCCGCAGGTCCGCGACAACGTCACCCAAGTGGCCAAACACGCCGGGGCCACGGCGTCCGGGGTGGCCGGGGAGGCCCCCGCCCTGTACGACGTCAGCAGCATCTCGGGGGCCGACCTCGTCCACATCATCCCGGTGGCGGTCATCGCCATCGGCCTGGTGCTGATCCTGGTGCTGCGAAGCCTGATCGCCCCGCTGTACCTCATCGTCAGCGTGGTGCTGTCCTACCTGGCGTCGCTGGGGCTGTCGGTGCTGTTCTTCATGGACATCGGCGGGAAGGAGGGGATCATCTTCCTCTTACCGTTCTTGATGTTCATCTTCCTGCTGGCCCTGGGCGAGGACTACAACATCCTCGTCATGACCAGGATCCGGGAGGAAGCGGGACGGCTGCCGCTTCGCCAGGCCGTGGTCCGGGCGGTCGGGGCCACCGGGCCGACGGTGACGTCGGCCGGGGTGGTGCTGGCCGGCAGCTTCGTCGTCCTGGGCGTGGTCGGCGGGTCGGGGTCCACAGGGACGTCGATCCGGGAGATCGGCTTCGGCCTGGCCGTCGGCATCCTGCTCGACACCTTCGTCGTCCGGACCATCCTGGTGCCGTCGACGGTGGTGCTGCTCGGCCGGTGGAACTGGTGGCCGTCGGCCATGGGACGGAAGAAGCCGGCCCATGGCCCGGGCGGCCCCGGTGGGGCCGGCGAGCTCAAGGAGCCCCAGCCGGTCGGTCGCTGACCCACTCGCCGGGGCGGTCATCAGTGCTCGCCGGCCCGGCGAGTGGTAGATAGGTTGCGATGCCGGACGCCGCCGCCACGCTGTCGCTGACCCGGCGACGGGTGCTGGTGATCATCGGCGCCCTGATGCTGGGGATGTTCCTGGCGGCCCTCGACCAGACGGTGGTGTCGACGGCGCTGCCGACCATCGTCGGCGACCTGCACGGCGCGTCCCACCTCACCTGGGTGGTGACGGCCTACCTGCTGTCGTCGACGGTGTCGACGCCGCTGTGGGGGAAGCTCGGCGACCAGTACGGCCGGAAGGTGTTCTTCCAGGCGGCCATCGTCATCTTCCTGGTCGGCTCCGTCCTGTCGGGCCTCAGCCACACAATGCTGGAGCTCATCGTCTTCCGGGCGTTGCAGGGCCTCGGCGGTGGCGGGCTGATGGTGGGGGCGCAGACCATCGTCGGCGACATCGTGTCCCCCCGCGACCGGGGCCGGTACATGGGGCTGTTCATGGCCATGTTCGGGGTCACCACCGTCATCGGCCCGTTGATCGGCGGGCTGTTCGTCGAGTACCTCAGCTGGCGGTGGATCTTCTACATCAACATCCCCATCGGCGCCGTCGCCCTGGTGGTCACGGCCGTCGCCCTTCCCGGGACCCTCAACCGGGTGCACCGGGTCATCGACTACCTCGGCACCATCCTGCTGTCGCTGGCCGCCACCGCCCTGGTGCTGTTCACCAGCCTCGGCGGCACGTCGTACTCGTGGGGGTCCCCCTTCATGGTCGGGTTGGCCGCCGGCGGGGTGGTGCTGACGGTGCTGTTCCTGTGGGCGGAGCGGCGGGCCGAAGAACCGGTGATCCCCCTGCACCTGTTCCGGAACCGGGTGTTCTCGTCGGCCAGCTCCATCGGGTTCGTCGTCGGCTTCGCCATGTACGGCGCCCTCAGCTTCCTGCCGCTGTTCCTGCAGATCGTGAAGGGGGTGAGCCCGACGGAGTCGGGGGTGCGGCTGTTCCCGATGATGGGCGGCGTCCTCATCGCCTCCATCGGGTCCGGCCAGGTGGTGAGCCGGTGGGGCCGGTACAAGGTGTTCCCGGTGGTCGGCACCGCCCTGATGACCGTCGGGATGTACCTGATGTCATTGGTCGGGGTGTCCACCGGGGCGTTGGAGCAGTCGCTGTACATGTTCGTCTTCGGCGCCGGCCTCGGCCTGGTGATGCAGGTGCTGGTGGTGGCGGTGCAGAACTCCGTCCCCTACGAAGAGCTCGGCACCGCCACGTCGGCCACCACCTTCTTCCGGATGATCGGCGGGTCGTTCGGCACCGCCATCTTCGGGGCCATCTTCTCCAACGTCCTCGTCGGCGACCTGGCCAGCGCCCTCGGCGGTTCCAAGATCCCTCCCGGCGCGGCCGCCGGCATCGACAACCCGGTGCTGCTGGACAAGCTGCCGCCGGCCGTCCACGCCGGGGTGGCCGAGGGGGTGGCCCACAGCGTGCAGACCGTCTTCCTGGTGGGGGTGCCGGTGGCCTTCGCCGCCTTCCTCCTCAGCTGGCTGCTGCCGGAGGTGCCGCTGCGCAAGTCCATCCGGACGGCCGACGTGGGGGAGGGCCTCGGCCCCCCCGAGCAGCGGACGTCGCTCCAGGAGATCGAGCTGGCCCTCGAGCGGGTGGCCGCCCGGGAGAACCGGGCGGAGCTGTACCACCGGCTGGCCGCCCGGGCCGGCCTCGACCTCGAGCCGCGGGCCTGCTGGATGCTGTACCGGCTGGCCGACCGGCCGGACTGCACCCTCGACGGGGTGGCCAAGCGGCTGAAGGTGCCGGTCGACCGCATCGAGCCGGCGGTGGACACCCTGGTGTCGGCCGGCTTCGTCGCCCGGGACGGCGCCGCCGGCTGCGACCTCAAGTTGACCCCGGCCGGTGACGACGCCGTCGACCAGCTCACCGCCGCCCGGCGGGCCGGCTTGACCGAGCTGCTGGAGGGTTGGGACCCCGAGTCGCACCCGGAGGTCCAGGAGATGGTCCGGAACCTGGCCCGGGCGTTGTTGGCCGACGACGACCGGTTGCTGGCCGACGCCAAGGCGCAGGCGCCGATTCCGAGCTGAATCGGGAACTTTTCCTGGCCCGCCGGGCAACATGGTGTGTGATCGCCGTCAGGGCCGACGGGTATTGCGCGGACGACGGCGCCTGCATCGAAGCCTCCCTGGCCGACCCCGGCCGCTTCGCCGTCCTGTTCGACCGGCACGGCCGGGCGGTGGCGTCGTACCTGGCCCACCGGGCCCCGGCGTCGGCGGTGGAGGACCTGGTGTCCGAGACGTTCCTCGCCGCCTTCGGGTCCCGTGACCGCTACGCCGCCGGCCAGCCCGACGCCCGGCCGTGGCTGCTCGGGGTGGCCACCAACGTGCTGCGCCACCACTGGCGGGCCGAGAACCGCCGGCAGGCCCTGGTGGAACGGCTCCGCCGATGGACCCCGGACCGCGGCGACCCACCGGCGGAGGGGACCTGGACCGAGGTGGAACGGGTGCGGCACGCCCTGGACCGGCTGGACCCGGGCACCCGGGACGCCATCATGCTGCTGGCGGTGGCCGACCTCACCTACGACGAGATCGCCCGGGCCCTCGGGGTGCCGGTGGGGACGGTGCGGTCCCGGATCTTCCGGGGGCGACGGCGCCTGCGGGAGTGGCTGGAGGAAGACGCGTCATGGACGACCTGACCACCATCCGCCGGGCCACCGCCCCGGAGTCGGAGCCCGACGCCGAGATGCTCGGTCGGGTCCGCCGACGGCTGGACGGGGCGATGCAGCCCGGCCTGCCACGCCGTGGTCGCCGAAGCCGAAGCCGCCGGCGCTGCCGGCTGGCCTTCGCCGGTGCGGCCGTCGGGGTGGCGGCGGCGGTCGTCGCCGTGGTGCTGGTGGCCCTCGGTGGCCCCGCACCGGCGCCGCGGCCGCTGGCGTTGCGGTTGGTCGACGACCAGGTGCAGCTGGTCACCACCGGACAGCTGTCGTCGCTGGCCGACGTCACCGCCATGGCCTGTGTCAGCGCCACCGCCTGCGAGGCAGTGGGAGTCGGCGCCGGGGCGGTGGCGGCGGCCAGCGACGACGGTGGACAGACGTGGACCGAGCAGGCCCTGCCGGCGGGGACGACGTCGTTGACCGCCCTGTCGTGCCCGGTGGCCGGGTCGTGCTGGGCCACCGGCACCGGGAACGGCGGCCCGGTGATCGCCACGACGGCGGTCGGCCAGGGGTGGACGACCGAGGCGGTGCCGGACGGGGTGACGTCGTTGGCGTCGTTGTCCTGCCCGTCGGCCACCGCCTGCTGGGCCGTCGGTACGGCCGGCCACGCCGCGGCCATCGTGGACCTGGCCGGCGGTCGGTGGGTGGCGTCGCCGGTGCCGGCGGGGGTGACGTCGTTGACGTCGATCGGGTGCACCACCGGGACATCGCCGACGGAGTGCCTGGCGGTGGGCTGGGACGGGACGGCGCCGGTGGCGTTGTCGACGGTGGACGGCGCCAACTGGACGACGATGGTAACCCCGGCCGCCGCGGTGTCGCTGGCCGCCGCCGCCTGCTCCGGCCGGGGTGGCGGCTGCAACGTCCTCGCCGGGTACGGCGGGTACTGGGGGGAGGTCGTCCGGTACCTGCGGTGGCCGAGCTCGCAGCCGTGGGGTGGGCCGACGCCACTGCCACCCGGGGTGACGGTGGCCAACGGGACGGTGATGGCCGGCAACGGGAAGTGTGTCGCCATCGGCGGGCCGCCGTGCACCCCGCCGGACGCGGCGGAGGTGAACACCGTGGAGCAGGTGGTCCGTCAGCTGGAGGGGGAGGCGCCGGTACCGCCGACAGGGCAGACACTGACCAGCGTGTACGTGTCGTCGTCGATCACATCGGGGCCGTCCCCGGTGTGGTACCTGGGGGTGTCCGGGCAGGGCCTCACCGCGTTCCGGGTGCTGACGTCGGCTGAGCGGATGGGCGGCCTGGCGCCGTAGCGACGGTGTACCAGAGCCGGCCGTAGTCGGTGGCCGGCAGCCGGGTCAGGAGGCCCAGGGTGGCGTCGGCGCTGGTGTCCAGCAGGTCGGACGGGTCGGCCGGCTCGGCGGCGGCGGCCGCCCGGACCGACCGCACCGCCCGGGCCGTGAACGCCGGGTGGCCGTACCGGGCGGCCAGGCCGAGGACGTTCTCGGCCCACACCACGTCGAACCCCGGGTCGCCGTAGGTGTGGTGGGTGGCGAAGTACCCGATCGCCCGGTCGGCCAGGGCCACGGCGGCCGCGAGGGGGTAGGCCGTCGGGTCGACCGTCGACAGGGCGGCCATGGCCCCGACGACGATCCCCTGGGTGTAGGTGTAGACGGCCCGGTCGGCCGCCCGCCGGCCGTCGACGTGGTCGTCGTACAGCCCGTCGGTCGGGTCCAACAGGTTGGCCTTCAGCCAGGCCAGGTCGTCCTCGCTCCACCGCAGGTACCGTTCCCGGCCGGTCCGTCGGTAGAGGTCCACCCCGAGGAGGACGGCCGGGGCGTTCGACACCACCGCCCGCTCCTGGCCGCCGGCCCCGGTCTTCTCCCAGTACACCCCGCCACCGTGGGGGTCCCAGTCGGCGACGGCCAGGTCGAACACCGCCTCCGCCCGGGCGAGGTGGCCGTCGGCCATGTCGGCCAACCCCATCCACAGGCTGTCGTCCACCCGGGGGAGGTCGGAGGTGAGGTGGAACGGTCGGGGCCCCTGGTCGAAGGCGGTGCCGTCCCAGTAGTTGGCGTCCACCGCCCCGACGGTGGCGGCGAAGTCGGCGGCGCATCCGGCGTGCCCCGGCAGCAGCGACGCCACGTACAGCTGGCCGAGGGCGGCGTAGATGGGCCAGATGCTGGCGTAGTACACGGCGACCCCCGAGTCCTTGAACAGGTGGTTCCCCACCCCGAACGCCGTCTCGAGGCCGCCGCAGGTGTCGTCCGGCGGCGGGTCGGCGGCGAACGGGTTCACCACGCCGGCGTCGGAGACGGCCAGTTCGGCCCCGAGGGCGGCCTCGGCGTGGCCCGGGAACCCCGGCACCGACAGCACGCCGGCCACCACCGCCACCGCCACCAGGGCGACGACGAGCCGGTTCCGCCACCGGCGCCGGGGACCGGTTGGACGGGGCCGCCGGGCGCCGATCGGCGTCGTGGCTGTCGAGGGTCCCACAGCGGCAATTGTCGCCGCCGGTCCGCCCGCCGCCCGGTCGGGCCGCCCCTGGGGTCAGGCGTCCCGGCGGACGAGGAGGACCCCGCCGATCACCGTGTAGCCGGCGAGCAGGAGCATCCCGGTCCACGGGGCGAAGACGTGCGCCGGGGTGTGGGCCGACAGCATCACGTTGCCGATCTCACTGGGGAGGTACCGGCGGATGTCGACCTGCATCGACATCGGCAGCGCCCGGACGACGGTGGGCAGCACCAGCAGCACCCCGACGAAGGCCGTGATGGCCCCGGCGGTGTGCCGGATGATGGTGGCCAGCCCGAGGGCGAACAGGCCGACGAGGGCCAGGTACAGCCCGGTGCCGGCCACCGCCCGCAGCGCCCCCGGGCTGGCCAGGGTGGTGTGGTGGACCGGCGACGTCAACAGGGCCTGGCCGAGGAAGAACGACAGGAACGACACCACCTCGGCGACGACCAGGGCGACCGCTCCGAAGACGGCCACCTTGGCCCCCAGCACCAGGGGCCGTCGGGGGGCGGCGGCCAGGGTGGCCCGGATGGTGCCGGTGCCGTACTCGGCGCTCATGACCAGCGCGCCGAGGACGCCCATGGTGAGCTGCCCGAAGTAGGTCCCGAACAGGCTGGTGCTGGTGGGGTCGAAGGTGGCCTTTGTGATGGCGCTCCATCCGGCCCAGTGGCTGGTCACCTCGGCGGCGGCCAGGGCGCTGATCCCGATGCCGATCACCACGGTGAGGGCGAGGGTCCACATGGTGGACCGCACGCTGCGGAGCTTGGTCCACTCCGATTTGAGCAACCCGCCCAGCCCGTAGCGGCCGGGCGGCAACGTGTTGGCGAGGGTGATGGTCATCGGTGGCCTCCTGTCGACGGCCCGGCGGGTGCGGTGCCGTGGTACTCGATGCTGTCTTCGGTCAACTCCATGAACGCCTCCTCCAGGGAGGCCGATTGGGGGGCCAGCTCGTGCAGCGTCAACGACAGCCGGCCGGCCAGGTCCCCTGCCGGCCGCCCTCGACCTGTCGGCCTACCGGATCGTCCAGGAAGGGTTGACCACGTGATGAAGCACGAAGGACCGGCACCGACCACCGTGGTGGTCGGCTACGGCGGCGACCCGCTCGACGACGCCCCGGTTCCGGTCGACGACGGCTCTCCGGGGCACGGCATCGTCGGCATGCGGGAGCGGGTGGCGGTGTTCGGCGGCCGGCTCGACGCCCGCCCACGGCCCGCCGGGGGGTTCGCCCTTCGGGCCCACATCCCACTGCTGTCCGAGGGCGACCGGTGAGGGTGCTCATCGCCGACGACCAGGCCCTGGTGCGGGCCGGGTTCCGGATGATCCTGTCGTCGCAACCCGACGTCGACGTGGTGGGGGAGGCCGCCGCCGGGAACGAGGCGGTCCGGCTGGCCCAGCAGCTGGTCCCCGACGTGGTGCTCATGGACATCCGGATGCCCAACCTCGACGGCCTGGCCGCCACCACCGTCATCGCCGCCCTCGACCTGCCGCGACCCATCCGGGTGGTCATCCTGACCACCTACGACCTCGACGAGTACGTCTTCGACGCCCTCGCCGCCGGGGCGTCGGGGTTCCTGCTGAAGGACGTCCGCCCCGAAGACCTCGTCCAAGGGGTCCGGTTGGTGGCCGCCGGCGACGCCCTTCTCGCCCCGAACGTCACCCGGCGGCTCATCGCCGAGTTCGCCCGCCACCGCCGACCGGCGCTCCGGGCGCCCGGGGTGACGCTGACGTCCCGCGAACAGCAGGTGTTGGAGCTGGTGGCCCGCGGGTGCTCGAACGCCGAGATCGCCGAGAGGGTGGTGCTGAGCGAGAACACCGTCAAGACCCACGTGGCCCACATCCTCGACAAGCTCGGCGTCCGCGACCGGGTGCAGGCGGTGGTGTACGCCTACGAGACCGGGGTGGTCACCGCCGGTAACGCCAGCTCAAGACCAAACTAACGGTGTAGTCGAGGGTTAGGTCGAGAGTTTGCCCGGCATCGGGGGCTAGCCTGGGGCGCCATGGCCGTCACACATCTGAACAACCACCACCGGGAGACCCTGGCCCAGCTGATGCGGCATCCGGTCAGCCACAACGTGGAGTGGCACGACGTCCTGTCGCTGCTCCAGGCGGTCGGGACGGTGGAGGAGCGGAACCACGGGAAGCTGGCCGTCACCATCGGCGGGAGCACCGAGGTGATGGAGGCGCCGAAACACAAGGACGTCGACGAGCAGCTGGTGGTGGAGCTCCGCCGGAGGCTGAAGGACGCCGGGTACGCGTGATCGCCCACTGGATCGACGGCGCCCGGTACGACCGGCCACCGGAGCGGACCGGGGAGGTCTACGACCCGGCGACCGGGTCGGTGAGCGGGCAGGTGGCGCTGGCGTCGCCGGCCGACGTCGACGCGGCGGTGGCGGCGGCGGGGGCGGCGTTCGCCGACTGGCGGGACGCCTCCCTGGCCCGGCGGGCGAAGGTGCTGTTCGCCTTCCGGGAGATCGTCAACGCCCGGTCGGACGAGCTGGCGGCCATGGTCACCGCCGAGCACGGGAAGGTGCTGGCCGACGCGGCCGGCGAGGTGGCCCGGGCGTTGGAGGTGGTGGAGTTCGCCTGCGGGATCCCCCACCTGCAGAAGGGGGGGTTCTCGGAGTCGGTGTCGACGAACGTGGACTCGTACTCCATCCGGCAACCCCTCGGCGTGGTGGCGGTGGTCAGCCCGTTCAACTTCCCGGTGATGGTGCCGTGCTGGTTCTTCCCCATCGCCGTGGCCACCGGGAACTGCGTGGTCCTCAAGCCCAGCGAGAAGGACCCGTCGGCGGCGAACTGGCTGGCCGAGCGGTGGGCGGAGGCCGGGCTGCCGGCCGGGGTGTTCAACGTGGTCCACGGCGACAAGGTGGCGGTGGACCGCCTCCTCGACCACCCGACGGTGAAGGCGGTGTCGTTCGTCGGGTCGACCCCGATCGCCCGGTACGTCTACGAGCGGGGGACGGCGGCGGGGAAGCGGGTGCAGGCGCTGGGCGGGGCGAAGAACCACATGGTGGTGCTGCCGGACGCCGACGTCGACCTGGCGGCCGACGCCGCGGTGAACGCCGGGTTCGGGTCGGCCGGGGAGCGGTGCATGGCCATCTCGGTGGTGGTGGCCGTCGACCCGGTGGCCGACCGGCTGGTCGACGGCATCGCCAAGCGGATGGCCACCCTCACCGTCGGCGACGGCCGGTCGGGCTGCGACATGGGACCGCTGGTCACCGCCGCCCACCGCGACAAGGTGGCGTCGTACGTCGACGCCGGGGTGGCCGCCGGGGCGGAGCTGGTGGTCGACGGCCGTGACCCGGCGGTGGCCGGCGACGGGTTCTGGTTGGGGCCCACCCTGTTCGACCGGGTGGGGGCGGACATGTCGATCTACACCGACGAGGTGTTCGGTCCGGTCCTCTCGGTGGTCCGGGTGCCGACCTACGACGCCGCCCTCGAACTGGTGAACGCCAATCCCTACGGCAACGGCGCCGCCGTGTTCACCAACGACGGCGGGGCCGCCCGGCGGTTCCAGCACGACGTGGAGGTGGGGATGGTGGGGGTGAACGTCCCCATCCCGGTGCCGATGGCCTATTACTCGTTCGGCGGGTGGAAGCAGTCGCTGTTCGGCGACGCCCACGCCCACGGCGCCGACGGGGTGCAGTTCTTCACCCGCGGCAAGGTGGTCACCAGCCGGTGGCCGGACGCCGGGCACGGCGGCATCAACCTCGGATTTCGATAGGAGCGACGACGTTGACATCGATCTACGCAGAAGACCGGCAGTACGTGTTCCACTCCTGGGCCGCCCAGGCCAAGGTGGACCCGATGGTGATCACCGGGGCCGAAGGGTCGTACGTGTGGGACGCCGACGGCCGCCGGTACCTCGACTTCTCGTCGCAGATGGTGAACACCAACATCGGCCACCAGCACCCGAAGGTGGTGGCGGCCATCCAACAGCAGGCGGCCACCCTGTGCACCGTCGCCCCGGGGCACGCCAACGACCAGCGGAGCCGGGCGGCCCACCTGGTGGTGGACCGGGCGCCGTTCGACGGGAAGGTGTTCTTCACCAACGGCGGCGCCGAGGCGGTGGAGTACGCCGTCCGGATGGCCCGACTGCACACCGGCCGCCGCAAGGTGCTGTCGGCCTACCGGTCGTACCACGGCGGCACCAGCACCGCCGTCCACCTCACCGGGGACCCGCGGCGGTGGGCCAACGACACCGGGGCGGCCGGGGTGGTGCACTTCTTCGGGCCGTTCCCGTACCGTTCGGCGTTCCACGCGTCGACCCCCGAGGAGGAGTCGACCCGGGCCCTGGAGCACCTCGAGCAGGTCATCGAGCTCGAGGGGCCGGCCACCATCGCCGCGGTGATCCTGGAGACCATCCCGGGGACCGCCGGGATCATGCCGCCGCCGCCGGGCTACCTGGCCGGGCTGCGGGCGTTGTGCGACCGGTACGGCATCGTGTACATCGCCGACGAGGTGATGTGCGGGTTCGGCCGGGCCGGGGAATAGTTCGCCGTCGACCACTGGTCGGTGGCCCCCGACCTCATCACCTTCGCCAAGGGGGTCAACTCCGGCTACGTCCCCCTCGGCGGGGTGGTGGTGTCGCAGCCGATCGTCGACACGTTCGCCGACCGGGTGTTCCCGGGCGGGCTGACCTACTCGGGACACCCGTTGGCCTGCGCGGCGGCGGTGGCCACCATGACGACGATGGCCGACGAAGGGGTGGTGGAGCACGCCGCCACCATCGGCGAGAAGGTGCTCGGGCCGGGCCTGGCCGAGCTGGCGGAGCGGCACCCGGTGGTCGGCGAGGCCAGGGGGATGGGGGTGTTCTGGGCCCTCGACCTGGTGGCCGACCGGGCCACCAAGGAGCCGCTGGCCCCCTACGGCGGGTCCAGCCCGGCGATGGACGCCCTGGTGGCCGCCTGCAAGCAGGACGGCCTGCTGCCGTTCACCAACTACCACCGCCTCCACGTGGTGCCGCCGTGCACCGTGTCCGAGGACGAGGTCGCCGAGGGGTTGGCCATCTTGGACCGCGCCCTGACGGTGGCCGACGGGTACTACACCGGTTAGCCGGCGGCCAGGCCGGTGCAGCTCCGGAGGCGGTTCCACCGGTCGACGGCCGCCGTCGCTGTCGCCCCGGTGAGCACCTGCGGCAGGTCCTGGTTGATGAGCGCCGGCCGCCAGGTGGCGGTGTCGACGTGCCGGCCGGTCACCGTGAGGGCCAGCGTGCCGCTGTAGGTCTCCGGGGCGGTTGTGTCGTAGAACGCCAGGTTCCCCAGGCCGTAGTCGACGTACGCCGACCCGAGGTAGCCGGCCCCCTGCTGCACGTGGGCCCCCGACCCCACGACGACGTCGGCGCCGGCGTCCACCAGGGCCTTGGCCAGTGACGTCTGCTGGGCGTTCGGGCAGGTCTGCGCTGTGGTGCCCCAATGGACGTACACCACCACGGTGTCCGCCGTCGGTCGCACCGCCTTCACCGCCGCCACCAGCTGTGTCGCCGCCGCCACCCCCGGCTGCGACGCCGTGGCCGTCCAGGCGGTCTGCAGGTTCGGCGGGAAGATCTGGGTGCCGGCCACCACGGCGATCCGCTGGCCGTCCGCCGTGGTCTGGTAAGCGGCGTAGGCCTGGGCGGCGGAGCTGCCGATGCCGACCACCGGGAAGTGGGCGGCGTTCGCCTCTGTCAGCGACATCTGCAGGCCGGCCTGCCCGCAGTCCTCCCCGTGGTCCGTCGCCATCGTCACCGCCGAGATCCCCCCGGCCTTCATCGCCGTCAGGGCACTGGCGGGGGAGTACCAGACGAACGGCTTCTGTTGCGGCTGCGGGCAGGTCCCGTTGGTGAGGGCGGAGTCGAAGGTGGCCATCGACAGGCTCGACCCGGCCATCAGCTTGGCCACTGTCGGCCCCAACGCCGTTGTGGCGTCGGCCGACAGCCGTGTCTTGAGGACCCCCTGGAAGTGGACGTCGCCGCCGAACGCCAGGGTGACCGCCTTGCCGTCTCCCCGCCACCCGGCGTCGGCCGGCGACCCCTTCTTACCGGTGGCCACCGTCGTAGTGCTGCCGTGGCCACCGCCCGTCGTGGTGGTCGACGGCGGGGTCGACCCGCCGTGGAAGATGACGACCACCAGCACAATGAGAACGACGAGGGCGATCAGACCCGTCACGGCCTGGCGTCTCCGCCGGCGAACACGCCGCGACACCATCCGGGCAAAGCTAATCCGGCTCCAACCGGCGTGCCCGATCGTCCGTCCACTTCCCCCCGATGATCCGGAACCCGTAGAGGGTTTTCTGCTTGTGGTGGTGGGTGCACAACAGCTGGAGGTTCTTGAGCTCGGTCCGGCCACCCTTGGCGAACTCCACGATGTGGTCGAACTGGACGTACTTGTCGTTGGGGCACCCCGGCACCACG
>Ga0134126_10006511_pt1 | contig 14640 bp, 18 predicted proteins | sample KB31752_FD_96881 | JGI IMG/M metagenome (GOLD analysis project Ga0134126, IMG submission 96881) | Terrestrial soil microbial communities with excess Nitrogen fertilizer from Kellogg Biological Station, Michigan, USA - KB3-175-2 | ecosystem: Environmental > Terrestrial > Soil > Unclassified ... | reverse complement strand
CCTGGACGCTGACGGGGAACAAGCCAGCAAGTCAGGTAAAGAAGGCGTTGCTCGTTATCCAATTGATGAAGAGCACGTAGTTGCAGCCTGGTCATATATCAACCAGGAAAAGAACGCCAGTCAGTACACAAGTGAGCAACTGACTGAAATCAAATCCAAGATTAAGTCTGCGATGAAGAAATTCGGACATGACGTATCTGAGGATAACTCCCTATTTATTCAAATACAGGCAACTCTTAAAGAGGTTTTTGCATGACGAATATCAAGATGCCAACTAATAAAGAAGAGTTGGCTGTAATCCTAAACGACGTGGAGAAGGTTCAGGCAATCTTCTCTGACGTAGATCTGACAAACAAGTTCAATGAGTCTCAGCTAGCGATTTCTTCTAAGGAAGATGGACCGCTAGCCAAGCAGATTAAAGAACAAGCACAGATGGCTGTTGCTGAAATGACCGGGCGCAACTCAGATGCTCCTGTTGCTTTCGGTGGCACTGACAACGCTAAGGCAACTCTGACTGGCCCTGACGGCAGGAAGCTAGCTGCTGGTGCAGGTGCTTTCTACAACAGGAGTGCTCCTGGTGCTCTGCTTGAGCAGAAGTGGAACAAGGCAGAATACGGAGACCCCTTCAACTCAATGGGTGAGTACTGCCAGGCAATCCAGGCTCAGGGAAGCGCTGGACGCGGACCTAGGTCAATGGAGCTGCTACGCAAGCTTGACAGAGTTGCTGAGATTCAGGACTCATTTGGTTCTGAAGTTCCCGGTGACGGTGGCTTCCTTATCCCTGAGGAAATGCGCTCAGAGATCCTTCAGCTAGCGCTGGAGAAGTCAGTAGTACGCCCAAGGGCAATGGTTGTTCCTATGAGCACCCTGACCCTGAAGCTACCGGCTGTTGACGAAACAAGCCGTGTTTCTAGCCTGTCCGGTGGAATCACCTTCAGCTTCACTGAGGAAAGCGCTTCAATCGCTGAGTCTCAGGCTGCCTACGCAAGAATTGAGCTTAACGCTCGCAAGCTTGCTGGTTACTTCCAGGTTCCTAATGAGCTTCTGGCTGACGCACCTGCCTTCTCTGGCTGGTTTGACCAGAGAGTTCCTGAGAACCTTGCATGGTTTGAGGATCTTTACTTCATGCGCGGTACTGGCGTTGGTGAGCCAGAAGGCTTCCTTAACAGCCCCGCGATGGTAACTATTTCTGCTGAGTCTGGTCAGGCTGTTGGCTCAATTGCGGTTGAGAACATCGCAAGCATGTACCAGAGAATGTTCCCTGAGAGCCTGTCAAGGGCTGTATGGATCGCTGACATTTCAACCTTTAAGAACCTTGCGACTATGGGTCTTGTAGTTGGAACTGGTGGTGGCCCTGTATGGCAGACAGGTGGATACGGTGCTGGTGTTGTAGGTGGACCGCCCGCAACAATGTATGGCCGTCCAATCATCTTCTCTGAGAAGGTTCCTGCTGGCGGTAACGTGGCAACTTCAACTGCCGGTAACGCTGGCTGCCTGAGCTTTGTTGACCTGAGCTACTACGCAATTGGTGACCGTCAGTCTGTGCAGATCGCCGCATCTGAGCACGTTGCATTCCAGAACGACAGAACTGCCTACCGCCTGATTGAGCGTATTGACGGTCGTTCATGGCTACGTTCAGCTCTGACTCCGCACAACGGCGGTTCAACGCTAAGTGCGTTCGTACAGATGCCTGCTCAGTGACCTAAGTATGTTGTTCCCGCCAGCAATTCCGCTGGCGGGAAAGCAGTAAGCCCAATCTGGACCCTGCTGCAAGTGGAATGTAGTAAGCCTGTTTAAACGGACCCTGCTACGACTAAACAGAAAGGGGCATAACATGCCCGTAATTGAAGGCGTAGGACGTTCCTACGTACTATTGCCCACAGCTTCAGGTGTTGCTATTAACCTCAGAGACTACTCTTCAATTGAGTTCTGGGGAACGAATGACAACACATTCACGCTAACTCTTGCTACCTCTTTTAGTGGCGGATACTCACAGCCCTCAGGCTGGAACCCAATCACGCATTACTATGACAATGCGGATAACGGTGCAGGAACAGGCGTATTCACAAAGGTTACTCAGGCAGCTTCAAACGCTGTTGCTCAGGGCTCAGATCACACAACTGTAATCGTCCTGCTTCAGTCAATGGTTCCTGACACATATACCTACGTGAAATGTACTGCTTCTGCTCCTGGTGACGGAACACTAACTGCTGTCTGTGTACCTCTGATCGGCAGAGCACCTGCAAACCTAGCCAAGCTATCAGCGTAAGGAGATATAGACATGAGTGTATATATCCCTCCTAATTCTGTTGGTGTATTCAATCGCGGTTTCCTGGTTAAGAAGGCAGCTCAGACTCCTCCTAACTCGGGATCATCGTCAACTCTGTACACCGTTGCTGGTGGCGCTGTACTGATCACAGGTCTTTATGGCCGTGTATCAACAGTCATTAACGGCACAACCGGGGCTATTGCTCTTGGTACTGCTCCTACAGTTGGAACAGCCAACACAACAGGTATTGCTACTGCCGGTGTAATCGGTGGTGCTGAAGTTGGTACTTACGTTGCTGTAGGCGTGGCTTCATCTGGCCTAGCTGGTGCTCTTGTAGTTGGCAGCTCAAAGCAGGCTGGTGCATCGCTGTTCCTTGGACAGCCCGCATTCACTGCTTTCACAGGAACTATCACAATTACTACTTCTGTAGCAACCATGACAGGTGCTATTGACTGGTATCTAACTTACGTTCCTGTTGACACAGGATCGACAGTTAGCTGATTTTGTTCGTGAATCTGGGGAGCCTGAAAAACTCCCCAGATCCGGAAAGGTTTAACATGGCACACACAACCGTAAACAGCGGATTCTTCTCAGGCGGCACTCACTTCCTGACTCCCATTGACGGGTCAGTTAATCATGGCCACACATTGAGGCTTGCTCCTGAAGTAGAGCTTGAAGCAGAAACCAAAGTAGAGACCGAAGCAGCAGAAACAGAAGTAGCAGAAGTAACAGAGCCGGTTAAGAGAGTCAGAGTAAGAAGCAGATCATGAGCTGGTATCAGCTTTACAGCATCTACCAGGAAATAGCTGTAGACATGATGCAGCCTACGACTGGACGCGAACCACCGCCAGTAGCCTGCCCTAATGACGGAACTCCGCTAATTGGCGGTAATCCCCTTGATCCATCGGTGGAGCTGTTCTGCCCGTTCGATGGCTGGCAGTTCCCTAGAGACTGGATTAGACCAGCAGCTAAGTAAAACCTCATAGCAAGACCTAGTTAGTTATCCCGTAGAAAGCAACCGAGGAAGCCAACAATGAAAACACCGCATCACGGCGGTCACACTGCGAAGCATTCGCATGGAAAAAAGCATCACACTCACCATGCGGCTAAGCATCATCCTAAGCATCATGGAATGCAGATGACACCAGGCGGGCCTCATAAGCCCGTTCACACGGTAGCCAAGCATCCTCACCATCACAAGCCACGCAAGTTCTCATTCGGATTTTCTGATTGTGCTGCTCAGGCAGTAGCCCAGAGCCTAAGAGCCACAGGACGGACTGTAAGTGACGCTGATATAGCGACCCTCTACAGGTACACAGCAGACAATCCCGACTCGGGAGCGACGATCCTGGCAACGCTCAGAGCCGTTTCTGAACACGGCCTGGCAGGCATTTACCCGGCTTCCTTCTCTCAAGCAGAAGTTCTGACGCCCGGATGCCTTCTTGGAATAACCCTAACTAGAGCCCAGCAGCAGCAAGCTGTCTGGGATAGAAGCTTTTCCCCAGACTGGGACACTCACACAGTCATTCTGACTGATGAAGGCGTCTGGTCATGGGGAACCATCATCCCGGTAACGGATGACTTTTTATTGGACACTGAAGAAGCCTGGAAAATCGAATGGCGATAACAACTCCGTGCTACTGCACCAGGGAGGACGTGAAGGCAGCACCAGATATGAAGTCAACTGACTACAGCAATGTTCAGATTGACCGTGCTATCCAGTCCTCTTCACGCAACATTGAAGGTCACCTTCACAGAAGGTTCTACCCAGAAGATAAGACCAAGTATTTTGACTGGCCTGCTTTTGGTGGTGCTGGTGGAGGCTACACAGCTTATCCGTGGCGTCTCTGGTTAGACCAGAACGACCTAGTGTCTGCCACAGCCGTTGAGTCTCCACCAGGAACAGCCCTGTCAGGTTACTTCCTAGAGCCAGTAAACAGCGGACCACCGTTTACTTACATTGAGCTTAATCGTTCACAGACCTCAGCCTTCAGCGCTGGTGCTACTCCTCAGCATTCGATCAAGATAACTGGAACATGGGGATACAGCGCTGACACTGACCCGGCTGGAACCCTGGCTGCTTCTGTCTCCTCTACATCAGCAACGACAATCACCGTGTCAGACAGCTCTCAGATAGGTGTTGGGGATCTGCTGATTATCGACACAGAGCGAATGCTGATTTCTGAGAGAGCAGCTTCTACCACTGGCCAGACAGTACAGGGCTCAGGGATCAATACCGCTTCTGCGGCAGACAACGTTCTGGCCGTTACCTCTGGTGCAGCGATCACCGTTGGTGAAGTGCTCCTGGTCGATGCAGAGAAGATGCTGGCCGTAGACGTGACTGGCAACAACGTCACAGTCAAGCGTGCATGGGACGGCTCAGCTCTGGCCACGCACACAGCAGGAACGACTGTGAACGCCTACAGGCTCCTGACGGTAGCCAGAGGGCAGCTCGGCACTACTGCTGCCACACACAGCAACTCAGCCCCGGTTAGCAGGCACCGTGTACCAGCCCTGATCCGTGACCTGGCCATAGCCGAGACAGTCAACCGCATCCTTCAGGAAACAAGCGGATACCGCGAGGACGAAGGTGGAGGCCAGGCCGCTATAGGTGGCATCGGAGCTGGTCTGTCAGACCTATGGGACGAAGCAGAGACCAGCTACGGGCGGAAGAACAGGTTCAGGGTCATCTGATGACAGAGGTAACGACAACAGGCCCTCTGTTCGATGGCAGAGCAGAAGCAGCCCTGAAAAAGTACGTCAAAGACGTAGAGAAAAAAGTGGCTGACAAAGCTGAAGAAAAGATTCAGCAGAGACTCCCTCAGGTTATCCGTCACTACACAGGACGCTACTCAAGCTCTATTCATCAGACCAGCGATGATGGCGGAACAGCGGTAACTGACATGCCTATCGTGTACGGACCCTGGCTTGAAGGTGTCGGCTCAAAGAACAGAACTACCAGATTTAAGGGCTATCACACGTTCAGGATCGTTGGCCAGGAAGTTGATGCTGAAGCAGAGCAGATAGCCAATGAAGATCTTAAGAAATATCTGGAAGAGATGAACTGAGATGACTTTCAACGCAGCAGCGATCAGCAGTCTGTATGACAAGCTGATCAGTCATGCTCTGAGCCTGAACATCTTTGAGACCGTCAACCAGCATGAGCCCAAAAGCCCGCCTTCAAACGGGCTGACAGCCTCAATGTGGGTTGAATCAGTTACCCCGGCATCAAGTATGTCAGGTCTGGCTGAAACATCAGGTGTGGTTACCTTCACATTCAGGATTTACCAGAACTGGCTGTCAAAGCCGGAAGATGCGATTGACCCCAACGTCATGACGGCAACTTCCCTGATGCTGGACGCTCTCAGCAATGACCTGGATCTTAGTTCCACTGTTGTAGCCATTGACCTTCTGGGAATGATGGGACAGCCGCTAGCTGCAAAAGCTGGTTACGTGGATCTCTCAAAAACTATGCATAGGGTAATGGACATAACCATCCCAGTAATTATCGACAACATGTGGACGCAAGGAACTTGATATGGCAACTAAAGTAACTGGCCTAGGAGATAACTTTTATGCAGGTGGCTATGACCTTTCAGGTGCCACCAACTCACTAGGCAAAATAAGTGGGTCATGTAACCCGTTAGATGTAACTGATATCACTCAGTCTGCTCATGCACGATTGCCAGGATTGAGAGACGGAACGATTGAGTTCGTCACTTACCTGGACATTTCTGCTGGTAACTCAGCTCATGCGCTACTGTCTCAGCTTCAGACAACTGATGTCATCTGCTCTTACTTCAGAGGCACGACTCTGGGCAACCCAGCAGCGAGTCTGAACGCTAAGCAGATTGACTACGCACCAACCAGGGCCTCAGACGGAAGTCTGTCCCTTGCTGTTCAGATGCTAGGTGACGGAAACGGCCTTGAATGGGGCTCAATGCTTACGGCCGGAAAGAGAACCGACACTTCAGCCACAGCAGGCAGCTTCTTTGACAACGGTGCAGCCTTTGCATTCGGTGCTCAGGCATACCTGCAAGCATTCTCTTTCTCTGGCACAGACGTAACAGTCAAGGTTCAGCACGCAACCACCAGCGGTGGCTCCTACTCAGACCTGATTACTTTCAGCCAGATCACGGGATCTACTCCCCTGGCCCAGAGAGCCACAGTTTCTAACGTAACCACTGTGAATGAGTTCCTGAAGGTAACGACTGTTACAACAGGCGGATTCTCCAGCCTTGTCTTTGCAGTGATGATCAACGTGAATCAGGTTGCCGGGGTTGTGTTCTGATGGGTATTCAGCTCCATCGCATTGAGCCCAAGATGGCTCCCCATAGATACAAGACTTTTCAGATTACCGCTCCCCTGAAAACTCACTTCAGGCCAGCCAAAAGCTGTGAGGAAGTTGCCTGTGCCAACTGGCTGAACGGGTGGAAAACAATTGTTGATCCTTCCACAACTGAAGGTCAGTACCACATGGAGACAATCAATCTCCATCTGAGAACTCATAAGTACACAACTGAAAGACTTCCTGACGGGAGGATCGCTTACACATTTGAACCTGGACAGAACTGCTTCAAACTAAGCAGGCACAGAGTCAGGCTGGAAAGAGAAGAACGATTCTTCACCAGGAGTGGTGACTACAGGCAACTAGGTCACCCAACAGAACTTCGTGCCGACCAATGGCAGGAAGATTTCGCAATTAACCAAGAAGCCGTGCAAGAGCGGCTACAGAAAGGCTAAACGATGGCCACCAAAGTAACAGGTCTAGCTCAGACTACGCTCTCTGTAGCGGATTCTGGCTCGACTCTAAGAGACATACGTAACGCTCTGACTAACTGGCAGGTGTCAACCCCTCACGCTGTACAGGACGTGACAGGTATTGACAAGTCAGCTATAGAAAGACTGCCGCTGCTTGCTGATGTATCTATGACCCTTAACGGAGTCTTTGACACGCTAGCGACTTCAGGTGCTCATGCTGTGTTCAGCACAACAACCAGCTCACCTGGAAACAGAGCGGTCAACATCACAACTAACGGCAAGAACCTGAACTTCACAGGAATCCTGTTTACGGATTACCAGATCACTAGGGCTGCCTCTGGTGAACTGACATTCCAGGTTCCCGGCGTTCTTGGTGACGGCGCAACACCTACCTGGAGCTGATCATGGGTTTCAAGAAAGAACCAACTGTTTACAAGCTCGTATTTGAAGCCTATGACGGCTTTGAAGTAACCGTTAAGTCAATGTCAGTTGCAGAACTGCTGGAGCTGACAAATCTAGCTGCAACTGTAGAAGCAGATAGCGGCAAGAATATTGAGAATGCCAAAGAACTATTCAAGTCATTTGCTAACTGTCTTGTTAGCTGGAACCTTGAGGACAAAAACGGGACTCCAGTACCAGCAGACATTAAGGGAGTTAACTCTCAGGAATTTGGCTTCATCATCGAGATAATCGTTGAATGGATGAACGCAGTTTCAGCAGTCAGCCCAAATTTAGAACAGAAATTGAGTACTACGCCGAGTTTGGAACAACTACCGATGGAAACCCTGTAGAGCCGTTTGAGCTTACAGAGGCTAAAACCATCCTCGGTTTGGCAAGGAAATTTCACTGCCTGCCATCCCAGATTATGCAAGAGGACGCCAGCATTCTCAGAATGCTGGAAATTGAGTCCATGATTAAGACAGAGGAACCAGATGAATTTAGTTGAGATTGTTGTCAGAGCCAAGGATGATGCTTCTGACACGCTTAAGAAAAACATGTCTCTGTCTGATGGTCTTAAAAGCTCCTTCAAGGGGCTAGCTGGAGCTATAGCAGGCTCAGGTGGTCTGTCCGTAGCTGGAGCACTGGGAATCGCTGGTGTTGCTGTAGGGGCATTTGGAGCCGTTCTTAAGCCTGAACTGACAAAGGTTCAGGAAGCAATGAGCAAGACAGGTGCAGCAGGCAAGAAGGCTTGGGCTAATCTGTCACCACCTGAGCAAGCACTTGGCAGCAGTATTAAGAACGTTGAATCAGCTTTCGGGAAGCTTGAGAACAAGCTGGCTCCGGTCACTGACAAGGTTGCTTCACTGGCAGCTAAAACTCTTGGTGATCTTATGCCAGCACTGGGAAAACTAGCTTCTGCTGGCGGAAAGATACTTGATGACTTCTTCGTACCTCTGGACAAGTACATAAGGAGTGCTTCGTTCGGGAGCCTTGTAAGCCAGATGGCAAAGCTTGCTTCTACGGCAGGAAGTATTCTAGGCCCGGCTCTGGTTCAGTTGCTAAACGTGTTCCTGAAGCTGTTTGTTTCTGTGGCTCCTGCTGGTCTCACAATCCTGAAAGCACTGCTGCCAGCCATCACACAGATAGTCGTAGCTGTAACCCCTACGATTACGGTCTTTGCGAACCTGACAGCCAAGATTATTGAGTTCCTGGCTAAGACACATCTTCTGATTCCTTTGATGGGAGCCGTGGCCGCAATAATGCTGTTTACCGCAGGCGTCTCTGGCATCGGTGCTGTGACCATCGCTATCACGCTGGTTATAGCGGCTGTCAGCTACCTTGTTTCCCATTGGAAAACAGCGTGGAACTGGATCAAGTCGATTGCCGAAGATGTAGGTAACTTCGTCATTAACCTTGCACACAGAATCGCTAACGCATTCAGTGATGCGATCAACTGGATTAAGTCACATTGGGAACTAATACTTATTATCCTGACAGGACCGATAGGTCTGGCTGTTGCCTTCATTGTTAATCACTGGAGCCAGATAAAGTACATCTTCTCTCACGCCGTAGATTTTATCAGGGCTGCGTGGGACGCAATATACAGTGTGCTGGTTTCACCTTTCATCCGAGCGTATGACTACATAGCTGGCATCGTTGATAAAATCAAGGGCTGGATTAGTGACATTGGTGGCTTCCTCGGCAAGATCGGTGGATTCCTAGGTTTCGCTAGCGGTGGCAATGTTGGTGCGGCTGCTTCAGGCGGTCCCAGATCAGGAATGGTTATGGTTGGTGAGCATGGCCGGGAGCTAGTCTCCCTTCCTACTGGCTCTCACGTATTCAGCAATCCTGACACTGAGCGAATGATGGGTAATTCTTCTTCTAGCAATGAGGTTACGATTTCATTCGATTTCTCAGGGGCAGGCAGTGACGAACTAATCAAAGTAATTCGTAAGTCAATCCGCGTTAAAGGCGGGAACGTCCAAACTGTACTGGGGCACTGATAATGGCATTCCCTCAAAGCATCCTAGATTTAAAAGCAGAGCTGAACCTGAACGGTACTCAGACTAATATCACCAGCTACGTCTACCAGAGAGACGGTGCGATAACAGTCACAAGGGGACGACCTGACGAATCCTCTACTACGAACGCTTCTCAGGCCAACGTGGTAATCAATAACCGTGACGGCAGGTTCAGCCCTCGTAATCCCACAGGGGCTTACTACGGCACTATCGGCAGGAACACACCTATACGGCTGTCAGTGCCCTCTCAGACCGTGTATTACCGTTCTGAGGTAGATAATGCTAGCTACGTCAGCACGCCTGATTCAGCGGGATTGTCTATCACAGGGGACACAGAAATCCAGATAGACATGAAGCTATCGGACTACACACCTATGACTCTGGCATCTAAGTGGAAGGCCACTGGAAACCAGCGTTCATGGTGTCTCGGTATCACGGGTGCTGGGCTGGTAAGACTGTTCTGGTCTAACGACGGTATCGGTGCTGGCTCAGCTTCCTCAACTATCCCGATTCCTATGGGCCGTCTGGCACTGAAGGTAACTCTGGCGGTTGCCACTGGAACGGTAACGTTCTACACAGCTCCGTCTATCGGCGGTTCTTACACTCAGCTTGGGGACGCTGTAGTAACTGTAGCCCGGTCAGTGTTTGACTCCACTGCTCCGCTGTGGATCGGCTACCAGGACGACGACTTCCCAGCGAATCACTCAAGCAATGCCATCATAGGAGCTGTCTACGGATTCAAGCTTCTGAGTGGCATAGGCGGAACTGTGAAGGCATTTGCTGACTTCACTGCTCAGTCTGCTGGTGTAACTAGCTTCGTTGATGCCCAGAGCAACACATGGACGCTTAACGGCACTTCAGAAATCAGCAACCGCAACTACCGCTTTCACGGTGAGGTTCCTGCATGGCCTCAGAGATGGGACGTTACGGGAACAGATGTCTACTCGCCTATTCAGCCTGCCGGTTTACTTAGGCGTCTGGGCCAGAACAAGCCAGTAGATTCCGTAATGACCAGATACTTTACAAACCTAACGGGAGCACTTGCACCAGTTGCATACTGGCCTGCTGAAGATGGAACTGAATCAACGCAGATTGCCTCTGGGCTGACTACGACTGGTGCTAGGGCAATGGATGTTACTGGCACACCTACGTATGCTTCTAACTCAGGATTTGCTGCCTCAGCTCCTATTCCTGTTATCAATGGCTCTACGTGGAGGGGCATGGTTCCTGTTTACACTACTTCGGGAACTGCCCTGATCGTTCGTTTCATGATGAACGTTCCAAGCTCGGGTGACACTAACAATGCTCGTATTGTCCGTCTGTACACCACAGGAACAGTACAGGAGCTATCGGTTTACTACACCACGGGCGGAAACCTCGGCATCATTGGCATTGACAACACCGGGGCTACTCTCTTTGACTCTGGCGCATTTGCCTTTGGGGTCAACGGTGAGTTCCTAGATGTGTCTATGGCGATCATTAAATCAGGTACAAGCATCAACTGGTCAATATCGACACTTCAGCCGGGAGCTTCCTCAGGTCTGACCACTGGAGGAACGCTGGCATTCAGCACGGTTGGAGCTGCTAATCAGGTATGGGTTAACCCTAGCGGTGGCCTGACAGGAACGGCTGTTGGTCAGATCACCGTTCAGACAACTGATTCGTCAATCTTCTCATTCGGCTCACAGCTAAATGCATATGCCGGTGAGACAGCAGCAGCCAGGTTCCAGAGGCTATGCGGTGAGGAAGGCGTGGCCTACCGGATTTACGGTGCTCCCGACAACACCCGTGCTATGGGGCCACAGGCACAGAAGAAGATAACTGATCTGCTTCAGGAATGTGAAGATGCTGACTCTGGCATGATCTATGAAGCCAGGCAGGCTCTAGCTATGGGATTCCGTACACGGGAGTCAATAGAGAATCAGTCTCCTACTGTGACACTGAGCTATACCTCAGCAGATCTAGGTATTGATTCCTCTGATTCTCTTGAGCCAATTGATGATGACCAGCTCACCCGTAACGACGTAACTGTCACCCGTTCTAATGGTACGTTCACAGGCTCTAGTAGCCGTCAGGTGCTTACCTCAGGAACTCTGTCTAATCAGTCTCCTCCTAACGGTGTGGGATCTTACTCAGTCTCTTTGTCACAGAATCTTTACCTTGACAGCCAGGTAGACGACCAGGCCGGTTGGCTGCTTCACGTAGGCACGATTGATGAGCCCAGGTATCCGTCTATTCCGCTGAACCTGGCCAGAACAGAACTTACCGGGAACTCTACGAAGTTCTACGGCGTAGCATCCGTTGATCAAGGTGACTATGTTGCGATCACCAATCCCCCGTCCTGGCTTCCGCCAGGAAACATCAAGCAGCTAGTCACTGGCTTTAATGAGAGTCTTGGCGGTTTCACATGGACAATCGACTGGCAATGCGTACCGGAATCACCGTATGAGACTGCCACCGTTGGATCTGGTGCTACTAGCGATAACCGGATAGACACCGATGGATCAACGCTGACATCAAATATCTCAAGCGGAGCCACGTCAGTAAGTGTGACAACGACTGCACAGACTACTGAGTCTATAAATCTCTGGACAACCGTGGCCGGGGATTTCCCGTTTGACATTTTGGTCGGTGGAGAGCAAATGACCGTGACAAATATCACGGGTTCTTCATCGCCGCAAACTTTCACTGTGACCCGTGCTGTTAACGGAGTCACTAAAGCACACAACTCAGGGGATGCCGTGAATGTCTATGACTTCGCCATCATCGCTGTGGATGACCCAGATTAAGGAAATAACATGGGCTTACCAAAGGCAGTAGCGGGCCAGAGAATTACCGCTAATCTTCTTAACAGAATGTACGGACAGGCAGACACTACCTCGCATACCGTAACGCAGGCGGTCTCTAACCCTTTGTCGTCATCATTTACGGTTGTGGCTAATGACATGGCTGTTAACACGGCGTACCGTCTGACGGCTTGGGGTATTGGCACATGGGGTTCTACCCAGCAGCAGCTTACTTTGAGCCTGAACTACGGTGGTGTGTCGCTCACCACATTGGCTATCGCTTCAACGGCTTTTGCGGCTAGCGCAGCCGTTCGATGGAAGCTGACAGGATTGCTAGTCGGTGCGTCTACTGGCTCTTCAGGAACGCTGTTCAAGAACATTACGTGCGAAATCAGCGAGACAGCCAACCCGGTCAACCCTGGCACGGCAGCTACGAACGCTATAGCGACTACTGGTGGTTCTGGTACTTCAACCATCGACACCACAATTGATAACGCATTTGTGTTCGGTGCCAACTGGGCTTCTACTACTGGTGCTCCAACGGTCACTTGCCAGGCAACAATCTTTGAGCGCGTTAACTAAATCCAACTGGCAAGCAAAGAACCCCTAGGCCCCCGCCTAGGGGTTCTCTGATTTCGGTCAGCAAGCAGTGATCGCACTGCCCCCGGCCTTTGGTCCCGGTGTCTGGACCGTGCCAAACGTGGCCTCCAGCTCGTCCAGCAGGAAGCAGAGAGACAGTGAGCTGACTGAGGCTGTCTCACCCGTAGCCGGATCGGTCCACCTTGCACGGTGGCTCAGGAAGAAGGTCCGCTCTACCTCAAACGTGATCTCCGGATGATCTTTCTGGAACTCATTCTTCCTCACTACCTGATCTGTCACTGCTGACTCTCCCTGTGCCGCTGATTCGGTGACTCACACTGTACCCGTCTACATCACTCTGTAGCAGGGTACAACCGCATGATCAAGTGTGCTTCCGGGGGGAGCATGGTTCAGCGCGTGATCGACCCTGATTCGCCTATCCCCTACTACGAACAACTGGCCGCGATCCTGCGAGACAAGATCAGCAGGAAAGAGATCACGGCAAGGGTGCCGTCAATCGTCACGCTGGCCCAGGAGTACGGGATAGCCAAGCGGACAGCTCAGCATGCCCTGACAGTCCTGAAGGATGAGGGTCTGATCACTGCCACGCGCAAGGGCTACTACGTGACCGAACGCGGCTGACCTGCAACGTTGCCCGCCAGGACTACGTTAACTGTGTACTCCTGCTGGACAGTAGTAGTACACTCTCAAGGTGTACGTTCCAGCAGGTCAGAGGGGCAGAGGATGAGACTACTTCACGCGGCCAGGCTCTCCCGTTTGTCAGACGGTCAGACAGGGCTTGAGACACAGGACAAGCTCTGTAATACATGGGCGGATAACAACGGGCATTCAATCGTTCATACAGCCGCAGACAGGCACACGGGAAACTCTCACCCATGGAACCGTAAGAATCTCAGGCCATGGGTTACCGATCCTGAGCTGATCGCTCAGTATGACGGGATCATTGCTTACCGCCTTGACCGGCTTTCCCGAGGTGATGACGAATCCACTTCTGCTATAGAGCAGTGGGCACGCGATAACGGGAAAGTCCTGCTGACGGAAGATGGCCTGATCTATCCCTGTGAAGGTGCAGACGGCATCAGGTGGGACGTTACCAAGCGGATAGCTCATGAAGAGTGGCTAAAGACTTCTGAGCGATACAAGAGGATGCAGAGCCACCTACGGGATAACAACTTCCTAGTTGGCAGGCCACCATACGGATTCAGGGTAACTGAGAAGGACAATCACAAGACGCTTACCCCTGACCCTGTTACTGGCCCTGTTCTCCGTGAGGCAATCGACCGATACCTAGCCGGGGCATCTCTGAGGGATGTCTGCCTATGGCTAGGCGATGGCTGGACTCCGGTAACCCTGTCTCAGCTCTTCCGCAATGAATCACTGATCGGAAGGCGGAAGGCACGCAACGGCAGTAAGACGCTTCTCAAGCATGACCCTCTGATCAACCGTGATACATGGGACAAGCTACAGGCCATGCTGGCAGGCAAAGCTAACCGCAAAGGTGTTGCCCCTAAGTCAACAGCGATGCTCACCAGCATTGCTGTCTGCTCTGTCTGCGGTGGCCCTATGTACCGGCTGAACGCTGGTAACAAGAGAGCAGACGGAACACGGTCAACCATCCTGTATTACCGATGCCACGGGGACGACCGTAACCCTTCACAGTGCAAGCTCATGGTTTCCCTGCCTGAGCTAGATGCATTCGTTAGCCAGCAGATTGACGGGATCTACGGTCATCACCCTGTCTATGAGCTGGTGACGGTTCCTG
>Ga0134126_10006510_pt1 | contig 14640 bp, 10 predicted proteins | sample KB31752_FD_96881 | JGI IMG/M metagenome (GOLD analysis project Ga0134126, IMG submission 96881) | Terrestrial soil microbial communities with excess Nitrogen fertilizer from Kellogg Biological Station, Michigan, USA - KB3-175-2 | ecosystem: Environmental > Terrestrial > Soil > Unclassified ... | reverse complement strand
CACTCTCATGGTACAAGTATCTTCATAGGTTACCACAAAATATTTGTTTTCCTCAAATACATAAGAATCGTTATGAATAGCAGGTAAAGATATATTCGCATTGCTTCCCTGTACAGATACCCTTGCTATCATCTCTGGCTGTAGCCGATAATCCGGGTTATCTACAATTATCCTTATCTGGCTTGCTTTGGTACGAGGGTCAATAGTACGTGCTACTTTTTCTACAGTACCTTTGTATGGTTTTTCATAAGCCAAAGTATATACCTTTACACTGTCTCCCTTTCTTATATTTTTCAGATCGCTTTCAAAAACATTTCCCACTACCCACACTTGTTTTAGATCGGAAATAGTAAACGCGTTATCGCTATTATCAGTTCGCAGCGTAGTCCCCTCACTTATTTTCTTTTCAATAATGAATCCGGAAATAGGCGCACGCATATCGTAAAAAACCTGAGTGGAGTCTCCTAATATATTTGCTACCCTCTTTGTTCTTACTACCTCTGCCAAGGCTATCTCATAATTATTTTTAGAATCCTGATATTCTTTTTGAGAGATTATTCCTGATGCGGCAAGGTCTTTGTTTGTTTCCATTGCTTTTTTAGCAATTGCTAAATTTGCTAAAGCTGTTTTATATTGTGAGGCATAGCCTGCCATATCAGAGCTTTTTATCCGAGCAAGAATCTGTCCTTTCTCAACCTTGTCTCCTAAAGACACATTAAGTCCTTCCACTATACCTCCCACAGGTGGATATACTTTTACCACTTTATCCTCATTAAAAGTAATCTTGCCCGGCAGTTCAATTTCCTGGATAAGTGGGGTTAGTTTAATCGTATCAAAGGTTATAAGTTTAAGCATAGAGTCTGAAACACAAACTTTTGTGGGCTTATGCTCCGGATGCTTTTTTTTACATCCTACAAAAAACAATGTACTTGTTACTATAAATACTATATAGATTGGGCTTAATCGCTCATTTGATCTCTGAAAAAAATCCTTACTAGTTCTAAAAGTCTTCATAAAAAAGTAGTAAGATTAGGAAAAGCTTGATCTGTTAAAGAATGACCTCATCTAACCTTACAGGTGACTCCCTTTAACTATAACTCTAAAAATTCGTTTACTGTTTTAAAATTAATTCATTAAAGTTATGCAATACACCCACACCAGCGAGCATGAGGTTAAACACATCATAAGGCAAACACTAATACTTGCAGCACAGCATTTAAATATTCCCCATCCTCAGTTGGAAGATAGTTTTTTACTGCATGAAGAAATTAAGAATAGGAATGAACCGTTGTTTAACCTCTTAAACGAATTTTCTGAGGCTTACTTAAATTTTTATTATACAGGAGCTACACTCACCGCTCATAAAAAAAGTGCCTTATTAACTGATGCTGAAAAAAATCGTTTGCATGAGTTATTTGAAAGAAAAGAAAAACTTAAAGCAGAAGTTTTAAAGGCAATTTCCGCCTAATATTTCCTTTAACTTATTTATTTAAATACATTTGCACTTAATCCTGTAGTAATTCTGATGTAAAAAAGAAGTGCACCTCTTGTAAGAACTACAGGCATATAAATTGTATATAGAATTACAAGACTGAGTTATTTCTATATAGCCTTGTATTTTGAATCTTATTTATGGCAACTAAAATATTTCAAAGCGATTCGCCTAAACGATGGAAACGTTTTCAGTGGACTTTCCGCCTTTTAGCTCTTATAATTTTCGTTTGTTCTTGTTTTGCTTTAGTCTCTTTGTATAGTAATGCTTCTGTTTATCTTCCTAAAGTAGCTGATCAAAATGAGACATATAAAAAAATAGTAAATCCTGAAGCGCCTATAACACTTCCCAGCGCCCTTACCAAAGAGTACAATATATTAAGGAAAAAGTTACCAGCCCAAAGAGCATTTAACTCCTGTGAAAAGAAAACGGGAACTACAAGAACTTCATCTAATTCTATACAGCCCCCTATTCATGCCGGCTTCTATGTAAACTGGGATTTACAATCATTTTATTCTCTAAAGAATAACATCAAATCCATGAATATGGTAATACCGGAATGGCTATTTGTTGCAGACAGTACAAATGAAGTAGTAACCACTATAGATCCTGCTGCACTTACCATAATGCAAAATAGTAAAGTTCCTGTTGTTCCTCTTATCTCTAACTACTATAACGATAAATGGAACGGTAGTAATGTACATAGAATTATTAGTAGCGAAGCCAATAGGCAGACATTTATAGCAAGCGTATTGAAGGTATTGGAGCAAAACAAATTTGCTGGTGTAAACATAGACTTTGAAGAGCTTACAGAAAAAACAGATGCTAACCTAATTGCTTTTCAAAAAGAGCTTTACGACGCACTGCATAAGAATGGATATATAGTAAGTCAGGATGTTGAACCACTTAACTCTGACTATAATTTGAAAGAGCTAAGTAAATACAACGATTACCTTTTTGTGATGGCTTACGACCAACATTTTCTGGACAGCCCCCCCGGACCAATAGCCGCACAAAACTGGATTAACGGGATAGTAGCTCAAACCATTTCCACGGTTCCTGCAAATAAAATAATACTTTGTACGGCAGGTTATGGATACGATTGGCCAGAAGGAGACGAGGCTACAGAAGTTACTTATGAACAAGCCATCAGTATTGCCAGAGAACATGCCAGCAAAATAACATATAGTCCGGATTCTAATCTTAACTATCAGTATACTGATGACTTTAAGATAAAACACAATGTTTATTTTACAGATGCCGCCGCAGACTTTAATGCTATGCGTACAGCATATGATTTGAATTTGTCTGGAGTAGCTCTGTGGAGATTAGGTTCTGAAGACCCTCGAATATGGAAATTCTATAACAAAAATCTGGACTTTGACTCTGTGGTATTAAACAATGATTTTATAAACAGCATCCAATATGTAAAGGCGTTAAATAATATAGATTTCATGGGAGAGGGTGAAGTGTTGAATGTAATAGCAACCCCTGAGGCAGGAACTATAAAGGTAGGTATTGATAGTAAAAGTAAACTTATTACTACTGAAAACTATATTGACCTGCCTACTTCTTATGTAGTAAAAAAATTCGGCCAGGGAAAGCAACAGATGATATTAACTTTTGACGATGGCCCCGATGAAACCTATACTCCTCAAATTCTGAATATTTTAAAGAATGAGAACGTACCAGCTAGCTTCTTCATGATTGGCGAAAATGCCGAAAACAATATCCCTCTGGTAAAACGTATTTATGATGAGGGTTATGAAATAGGCAACCATACATTTACACATCCCAATCTTGCAGAGGTACCAATTGAACGGGCTAACCTGGAGTTGCTTTCTACCCGCAGACTTATTGAATGTATTACTGGTCACTCCACGGTATTATTTCGTCCACCATATAACGCTGACGCAGAACCATCAACCTTAGATGAAATGATACCAGTCGCTTTGGGAAAAACTGAGAACTACTATACTGTAGGAGAATCCATAGATCCACTGGACTGGCAAAAAGGTGTAAAAGCAGATACGATAGTAAAAAGGGTTATCGAACAAACTGGCAATGGAAGTATTATTTTGTTGCACGATGCTGGTGGCGACCGTTCTGAAACCGTAAAAGCTTTACCAAAAATTATTCAATATTATAAATCTCACGGGTATACCTTTACAACTGTTTCTTCACTAATAGGCAAAACAAGAAACGATGTAATGCCTCCGTTAGAATCAAAAACAGATGTGTACTTGTCTTATGTAAATCATTTCAATGCAGAGGTAGTATATAATACCATGCATATCGTTGTTGGTATATTCTTCATCAGCATAGTTCTTATGATAGTAAGAATGATTGGTATTACAATACTCGCCAGCATACAGCGTAAAAAATCAGAAGGAGATTACCTAAGCTATCCTCCATTCACTGAAAAAGTAAGTGTAATAGTTCCGGCATTTAACGAAGAGTTAAATGCGGTTAAAACTATAAACAACCTTTTAAAAAGTACTTATCAAAACCTGGAAATACTATTTGTAGACGATGGCTCTAAAGACAGTACTTATGAAAAAGTAAAAACAGCATTTGATAGTAACAGTAAGGTAAAGGTTTTTACAAAACCCAACGGAGGCAAATCTACCGCACTTAACTTTGGTATTCGTCAGGCTACGGGAAATTATTTGGTTTGTATAGACAGCGACACACTGCTTAAAACAGATGCCATTGAAAAACTGGTTCGCTACTTTCACGATCAAAAAGTAGCAGCAGTAGCAGGTAACGTAAAAGTAGGTAACGAAGCTAACGTTATTACCAGGTGGCAGTCTATAGAATACATCAGCAGTCAGAATTTCGACCGTCGTGCTTTTGCGCTGCTAAACTGCATTACTGTAGTACCGGGGGCTATCGGTGCATTTCGTAAAGATGCTGTGTTGGAAGTTGGTGGTTTTACCGAAGACACTCTTGCCGAAGATTGCGATTTAACTATTCGTTTAATTCGTGCAGGTTATGCAGTAAAGTATTGTAACGAAGCCATTGCTGTTACAGAAGCACCAGAGACAGCTAAAATGTTTATAAAACAACGTTTTCGCTGGACATTTGGAATAATGCAAAGCTTCTGGAAACATAAAGACGTTTGCTTTAATGTTAGCTACAAAGCGCTTGGCCTCCTGGCTTTGCCCAACATTCTTATTTTCCAGGTATTAATACCTCTGCTAGCCCCTATTGCAGATATTATAATGGTAGCAGAAATTCTTGCAGGAAACTTCGGAAGAATTTTCTTTTACTATATAGCTTTCCTTGTAGTAGAGTCTGTTGGAGCAATGGTGGCCTTTTCCTTCGAAGGAGAAAATATCGGAAAACTATGGTTACTTATTCCTCAGCGTCTTATTTACCGTTACTTCATATGGTGGGCTCTTATTAAAGCAATACTAAAAGCTATAAAAGGCGAGCTTATCTCCTGGGGCCGACTTATCCGTACAGGCAGTGTAAAAGAAGTATAAATAAGAGGAGTTTATAGACTTTCATCTTATTTTGTTCTGCGAACAAATTGTAAATAACCCTTCGATTTACTAATTTTCGCTATCTTTTAACTGATTATGAAAATTCTTCTGGTCGAGGATGAGCCTGTATACATGCTTGCTACTTCCAAATTCTTAAAGCAAAAAGGGTACATCTGCGAAACAGCTGACGATTTTGATGAGGCCTTAAATAAGATGCTGATATACGAATACGACTGCATTATTCTGGATTTAAATTTGCCAGGAGGTAACGGTATTACTCTGCTTAACGAACTTAAAAAGGAAAAGCCAGATGCTGCTGTAATTATCGCCTCTTCAAAATCATCTACAGAAGAAAAAATAGAAGGCCTCACCTCCGGCTCTGACGATTACATTACCAAACCTTATGACTTTGATGAACTTGATGCACGCTTAAAAGCTTTGATAAGGAGAAAAAGTTTTAAGGGAAGTCAAAAAGTTGAGTTTAAAGAAATTTCCATTAATCTGGATTCAAAAACAGTAACTATTAATGAAAAACCTTTGCCACTGACACATACAGAGTATGATCTTCTGGTATATTTCATCGGCCATAAAAACAAGGTAGTGACTAAAGAGGCAATTGCAGAAAACGTACGGGGAGATGATATGGACCAGGCAGACTCCTTCAAGTTCATTTATTCTCACATTAGAAACTTAAGGAAAAAATTGCTTGATGCTGGCGCTGGAGATTATATACATGCTGTATATGGTACTGGCTATAACTGGCATGAGTAGTAAACATAGCTACAACTAATGACTCCAAACTACCGCACAGCATCCCCTTTGGGAAAAATAACGTTGGGGTTAATAATAGTAGTGGCATCCCTTATTGCTTCTATTATATATTCCTACTTTACCTTAAAACAACTTTACAATAATTTTGCTTGGGTAGAGCATACCTATAACGTAAAAGAAGAATTGAAAGAAGCTACTGCTTCTCTTTCTCAATGTGAACAAGCTTGTAGCGACTTCTTTTATACTCACGAGGCCTCTCTTAAAAAATCATACAATAATAGTAGTAAAATATTACTAAGACACATTAATAAATTAAAAACCCTTACCGACGACAATTCTTTGCAGCATAAAAGAGTTGCAGAGTTGGAATGGAACATTCAGAAACTGACAAGCTTTCTTGAAACCTCTTTTACGGATAGTATAAATAATCGAAACCCTACACGCTTGGCAAAAGCAAGTTATTATATCGAAAATATAAATAAACTTGTTTTATTAATGCAAAATGAAGAAGGCTCTCTATTACAAAATCGGCAGCAACAGGCATACACAAATCTATCCTACACTACTAAAACCCTTGTAGTTGCAACAGTAATTTCCCTCGCTATTATTGTCTTTGTAATACTATTACTAAGAAAAGATCTAACCGAACGCATAAAATTGGAAAAAGACCTTCGGACTCTTGACACCAACAAGAACAAGTTTTTCTCCATAATGAGTCACGACTTGCGCGGCCCCGTACATGGAATAGCCCAGTTGGCTACATACCTGGATGAGAATGCTTCTCCCGAAGAAACAGCAGAAATGGGAAAAGCTATTAAAAATGCTGCCGATAAAACCGGTGACCTTCTGGAAAAACTTTTACTATGGTCAAAAGTACAAACAGGTAATTATCCCATAAAACAAGAAGTAATAAACCTATGTGATATTATTAACTCCGTAGTAGCAGACTTGGAAGATATAGCAGCGTCTAAAAAAATTACTATTACATGCACCTCTGAGAATATATTTGTAAAAGCCGATAAAAAACTTATAACCTTTGTACTTAGAAATGTTATAGAAAATGCTATTAAATTCAGTTATGAAGAGAGTGTCGTAACTGTTTTATGCAATTCTGAAAAACAGAATAAAACAGAAATAAGAATTACTGATTCAGGAATTGGTATGAGCGAAGAACTGATTAATAATGTCTTTCATATTCAGCACGCCCATGCACGCAAGGGTACAAAGGGGGAAAAAGGTTCTGGAATAAGCCTGGTTCTTTGTAAAGATTTTATTGAGCTTAATGGAGGAGAAGCATACATTGAAAGCGGAGCAGGAAAAGGAACAGTGTTTTGCTTTTCACTTATTTGTAACTGATAAAGCTAATTACAGGATACTTTGCAATAATTATAAGTATTTCAATATATAAAAAATAAATTTTTTATTTTGCTATATGAGAGCACTTTTCCTTTTACCCATTTTTTTAATTCCATATATAGTATTTGCGCAAATACAGCAACCAAGCAGGGCCGAGATAGAAGTTTCGGACTATGACGAAAATTACCAGATAATTCCTGTAGGCAGATATGGCGTGCTTACATTTACACAAAGCGATCAAAAACCGGATAAAGAAAATAAAAAATGGCTATTTACAATTTATGATAATAAATTTTCTCAGTTATGGGAAAAAGAACTGTTAATTAATAAGCATTTCTACTATCGCGATCATTATTTTGATAAAAGCTCTCTTTACATTTTGTTTGGGAACTACAAAGAAGATGAGGTAAAGCTAATAAAACTGGATTTGAATAGTGGAACATTTGAAATACTTAAAATAGATTTTCTGCCTAGGTTTTCTGTATACTCCTTTAAGGTTATCGATAATTCCCTATACATTGATGGAAGATATAAAAAAGATGTTGTATTAGGTTATATTAATTTAGACAATAGAAGCTTTCAATTACTCCCTTTTGAATTTAAGGGAACTGTTAACATTGAAAGTATTGACATCGATACGTTAAATAATAAAGTAAATGTTGTATTTTCTAATACTATAAAGAAAAAAAGTAGCATACTGATAAGAACCTACGAAGGAGTAAACCAGGTAGGACAAATTGCACTAGAGACAGAGGGAGAAAGGCTTCTAAGCGGAAAACTTACTACTATAGGAGATGAACGTATTGTTGTCGGTACTTATTCTACTAATAATACTTTATCACAGGGAATGTATATCTCCAAGCTTGATAAGAATGGCCAGCAGGCATTTATAAAATTCTATTCCTTTACCCATTTTAAAAACTTTCTAAATTACCTTCCTGAAAAAAGAAAGGAAAAACTGGAAAACAAGATTTCTAAAAAAGAAGCACATGGAAAAGAAGTGGCTCTTAACTACAATCTATTAGTGCACGATCTTATTAAACAGGATGATGAATATATTATGGTAGCAGAGGCATATATTGCCACTTATCGTACCGAAACCCGCATGGTTACTTCATATGTCAATAATTCTCCGGTAACTACAATGCAAACATATACTGTGTTTGATGGCTGGTTATATACACATGCTACTATTTGTGGCTTTGATGAAAACGGAACTATGAAATGGGATAACTCTTTTGAAATGGGTGATTTTAAAACATACTCATTAAGGCAAAGAATAAGAGTAAGCCCAGATAAAAATAAAATTATGCTTGTGTATGGAACGGCTAATAATATAAAGACAAAAGTAATAAGCGGAGATCAGGTAATTGATGCGAAAGAAAACTCCAAACTAAACACCAATTACACCGATGATAATGTTAAAAGAACTTATCTTACTGATATTGAATATTGGTACGATAACTTTTTTATCGTTTATGGTTTCCAGAAGATTAAAAATACTTCTAATGATAATGTAAAAACGAAGCGTAGAGTATTCTATTTTAATAAAATTGCTTATTAAAATTTTTAAGTTTAAAATGCAACTTTGTGAGGCATAATGCGTAATAAGAAGGGCTAATTAAAAATCAGCTTTAATTTTTTTCTATTCTCGCATACTAAAATTATAGCAGAAGTTCGTTTTAAGAATTAGTATAAAAAAAATAATTTATATAATTTTTGCTTTGAGCAGGAATATATATATATTAGCAACTTAATTGGAAAAGTATACTCAATAATTGCAGGTTATGAACAAATTAAACAGTGTTATTAAATCAATGTCGCTTCTTATTGCCGGCGCCGCTATACTTTGCGCCTGTAAAAAAGGAGGGCACCCAACCAGTACCAGCCCGGGCTCCAAAAGCACGGTAACTAATCTGGCTTACAATGAAGAAAATGGTTTTGAAGTTAAAGAATTCGGTGGACAGCCTGAAGGACCAAACCTTGTCTACATTGAAGGTGGTAGAACTGTGCTTGGATCTTTTGAAGAAGATCTTCTTAAAGCAGGCGACAACGTAGAAAGAACTGTTACAGTGGCTTCTTTTTACATGGACGAAACTGAAATTGCAAACATTCACTGGTTAGAATATCTTTTCTTTATTAAAAGAGACTCTTCTCAGGAATTTTATGAGTCTGCTCTTCCAGACACTACTGTTTGGGCAAGCGAACTTGCTTACAATGACCCTTATGTTGACCATTACTTAAGATATCCTGGCTTCCGTTATTTCCCAGTAGTTGGTGTTAACTGGATTCAGGCTGTTGACTATTGTAACTGGAGAACTAAAGTTGTAAATAACGAACTTGCAAAAGACGCTGGAGTTGAAGTACCAGAAGGTGAAGGACGTATTCCTCTGGAATCTGGTGTTGTACTTCCAAACTACCGTTTACCATCAGAAGCTGAGTGGGAATACGCTGCTCAAGCTCTTATAGGAAACCAGTGGTTAGACGAAAATCAAACACACAAAAGACTTTATCCTTGGGACGGTCACGCGCTTAGAAATCCATACGGAAAGCAAATGGGTATGTTCCTTGCTAACTTTAAAAGAGGTCGTGGTGACTATGCTGGTATAGCTGGCAAGTTGAACGATGGTGCTATGATCACTACTTACATCTACGAATATCCTCCAAACGACTTTGGTTTATACAACATGGCAGGTAACGTAAACGAGTGGGTATATGACGTATACCGTCCTCTATCATTCCAGGATGTTGATGACCTTAACCCGCTTAGAAGAAACGGATTCCTTGATGAAGAAAAAGGATACGATAAAGCAGGATTCCAGTCACTTATCGACAACCACGTAAGAGTATACAAAGGTGGTTCTTGGAAAGACGTAGCATACTGGTTATCACCAGGAACAAGAAGATATCTTGCAGAAGACTCTTCTACTGCAACTATCGGTTTCCGTTGCGCTATGATTCAGGCCGGAACAAACTATTAAGAGTAAACGATTTTATATATATAGAAAAACCCCTTTCGAAAGAAGGGGTTTTTTATTTTTATGCTGCAGCTATAGCCGCAATACTTACTTCTTTTGCACCTCCTTTAAGCAACTCCATAGCACATATTTCCATAGTAGCGCCAGTAGTAATTACATCATCCACTAATAGAATTCTTAATTCTTTAATATTTGCATTATCATCCAGTTTATAAATCTCTTTCACATTGCTCCAACGAGCGAGTCTATTCTTTAAAGTTTGTGAAGTTTTTTCTTCTGTTCTCAGTAAAACATCTGCCATAGGAATTCCTAACTCAGTGCTTAACCCTTTAGCAAACCATTCACTCTGGTTAAATCCTCTTTTGCGAAGCTTCTTCTTGTGCAAAGGCACCGGAACAATTATATCTATCTGTTCTTTCAGGTTATTATTTACCAGGTGCTGTCCATATAATTTTCCCATCAGCTCCGCCCCTTCTTTTACGCCTTTGTATTTAATAGTATAAATAATCTTTTGTGCCAGACCGTCTTTCACATAAGTTAAATAGGCAAAGGCAAAAGCAATTGTTACTTTCCCGGCAAATCTTTTATGTAAATCATTTGTCGAGTGTAAGTGGTAATTTGTTTCGGGAAGGTTAAATTTACAGTTAATACATAACAACCTTTCCCCTTTTACTAAAGGGCTATCGCAGCCTATACAGGTATCCGGGAAAATAAGAGATAAAAAATCAGAGAACATATATTACCCCAATGGAAAACAAAGAAAAGGAATATGATGCTGAATGGGAAGCCCTTCTGGAAAAATTACAGACTGTACTGGGCAAAAAACCTAACCTGGAAGCCCTGCTATTCCTTATAGGTATGCAGGAATTAGGTAAGGGAAAAAAAGTTTTTTCAAAAGAAGAAAAACAAGACCTTATGCATATAGCGGTATGCCGTTTGTTAAGTCTGGACGGCTACTATGAATTTGAAGGAAGGGACAATGACGGCTGGCCGCATTGGAAACTTATAAAAACTATGCCCCAGGATGGTCTTAAAGAGCAGGAACTACTGCTTATAAAAAATATAAAGCTCTATTTCGCTAATAGTTTTTAATGAAGATTATTACGTACAATGTAAATGGAATTAGGTCTGCGCTTAAAAAAGATTTTATTACCTGGCTTAAAGCTGCAAACCCCGATGTACTTTGCCTTCAAGAAATTAAAGCTCAGTCAGATCAAATAGACTTTGCTCTATTTTCAGAGCTTGGCTATACAGCTTATCTACACCCAGCAATAAAAAAGGGATACAGTGGTGTTGCTATTTTTACAAAACACTCTCCTAATAATATCTGTATTGGCTGTGGAATAGAAGCTTATGATATGGAGGGGCGAGTAATAAGAGCAGACTTTGATAAATTTTCTGTATTGAATATTTATATGCCTTCGGGTTCTAGTGGAGAGATAAGGCAGGCATTTAAAATGCAATGGCTGGACGATTTTTATAATTATATCCAGACACTTAAAAAAACCGTTCCTAACCTTGTTATATGCGGAGACTTCAATATTTGTCATAAACCTATTGATATTCATAATCCTAAGGCAAATAAAAATTCTTCTGGCTTTCTTCCCGAAGAGCGTGAATGGATGACAAAGTTTTTCAACCTGGGATTTATTGATGCTTTTCGATATTTTAATCAGGAATCATGTAACTATACATGGTGGAGTTTTCGTACAAATGCTAGGAATAGAAACCTGGGTTGGCGGATTGATTATCACGTGGTTTCTGAAACAATAGTTTCATCCATGAAAAGGGCGCAAATACTAAGCGAGGCTAAACATTCAGACCACTGCCCGGTTCTTTTGGAAATTCTTTAATCCTTATTTTTTGGATAATTGAAAAACTTATTAACTTGCTAACTTGAATAGTGTAACTATTATTAATCAAAATTTTTTATTTCGATGAAAAAATTACTTTGCGCTTTACTACTAGGAATTAACTTAGTGTTAGTATCGTGTGGGCCCTCAAGCACAGATTCTGGCAAATCTAATACTCCTGCACAAACAGAGGGCAAAGGAGGCAGAATGTATGGCGGAGTATTTAAGGTAAACGAGTCAGACTATATAAAGAATTTATATCCACTTAATATTACAGATGCTATTTCGTACCGAGTAGCAAGTCAGATATATGAAGGTTTGCTAAAATTCAATCCGGCAGATCTTACTCTTACCAATGGACTGGCAGAAAGCTACACTGTAGATGAAGCAAAAACTGTATATACCTTTAAATTAAGAAAAGGCATCATGTTCCATGATGACGCTTGCTTTAAAGACGGTAAAGGAAGAGAACTTACAGCTGAAGATGTAAAATATTGCTTCACCAGAATTTGTACTCAGGATGTAAACAACCAGGCATTTAGCGTATTTGATGGCATTCTTAAAGGTGCCAACGACTATTACAAAGCTTCTGAAGGTGGAAAAAAACCAGATTTTGAAGTAGAGGGGATTAAAGTTGTTGATAATTACACTATACAGCTTACTCTAAACGAACCTAACACCATTTTTGGATATAACTTGGCAAGGCCATTTACCTTTGTTTTCCCTAAAGAGGCATGGGAAAAATATGGTCTTGATATGAGAGCAAAAGCTGTAGGAACAGGACCTTTCAGAATAAAAAGCATGGAAGAAGATATTTCCATTGTTCTTGAAAAAAATCCTAATTATTACGGTGTGGATGAATATGGTAACAAACTCCCATTCCTTGATGGTATAAAAGTTAAATTCATTAAAGATAAAAAGACAGAACTTCTTGAGTTTAAGAAAACTAACCTAGATATGATGTATCGTCTTCCAACTGATTACATCATAGAAATACTTGAAAGTGTAAACCAGAAAAAAGGAGACTACGGACAATACGATTTACAGAGAACGCCTGAAATGGCTACTCACTTCCTGGCCTTCTTGGATAATGGTAAAATATTTAAAGATAAAAACCTTAGAAAGGCCTTCTCTTTCGCAATTGACAGAAATAAAATTCTTGAATTTGTACTAAACGGAGAAGGTTTTGCTCCTGCAACTCATGGTATTACTCCTCCAACATTCAAAAATAAAGGATACGATATCAGTAATGTAAAGGGATATGATTTGAACAGAGACTCTGCTAAATATTTCTTAGCTAAAGCCGGTTATCCTGATGGTAAAGGCTTCCCTAAAGTTAAACTTCAGCTTAACTCAGACGGAGAAAGAAACGTGGCAGTAGCAGAAGAAGTACAAAAGCAATTAAAAGAAAACTTGAATGTGGATATTGAGCTGGAAATAGTACCATTTGCTCAATTAGTGGAAAATATGATTGGCGGTAAAGCTGACTTCTTTAGAGGTGGCTGGATTGCTGACTATCCAAACCCTGAAAATTTCTTATGGTTCTTCTACGGAAAATCTGTTCCAAAAGACCCAACTGCACAGTCTTATCCTAATATGATGAGATATGTAAATTCTTCATTCGATAAACTGTATGAAGCTGGCGTAAAAGCAACAAGCGAAGAAGAATCATTTAAATATTTCATGCAGGCAGAAAATCTTATCATGAGAGATGCACCAATCATCACTCTATGGTACGATGAAGGATACAGGTTATTACAATCTTATGTGAAGAACTTTCCTAACAATTCAATGCAATACAGGGATTTCGGCAAGGTATACTTGGTATATCCTAAAAAAGCTAGTTAATCAATTGAAGTATAAACCTTATAAGTGCTTATAAGGTTTATACTTGAACCGATTTTACATCGTTAAAAAGTACTATGGCTCAGGTTACATTTAACGATTTACTTAACAAAATTAAAGCCTATAAGAAGAGATATTACACCAATAAACTTCTTAAAGGCTTTATACTTTTTATAGCCCTGCTTTCCTCGGCCTTTCTTTTTATATCTGTTCTGGAATATTACGGAAGATTCAATTCAACATTCAGAGTTTTATTGCTGTGTTCATTTGTAGCTGTTGCGGGTATAGCCTTTGTTTACTGGCTGTTATTTCCATATTTAAGCCTAGCCAATATAAATAAACAAATAACCGATGAAGAAGCTGCAGCCCAAATAGGCCTTTTCTTTCCAGAGATAAAAGACAAGCTGCTTAATACCCTTCAGCTACAGTCACTCTCAATACAGGAGAGCCCGCTCATAAAAGCAAGCTTGGATCAGAAATCTAAAGAACTTTCACCTTTTCAATTTCGAACTGCTATTAATTTGGGAGATAATAGGAAATACCTGCGATATACTTATCTCCCTTTTGCACTTATACTCATTTTGTTACTCTTTGTTCCTCAGCTACTTATAGAAAGTACTGCTCGTATTATTAATTACGACAAAAAGTACACTATTCCAGCCCCATTCAATTTCTTAATTGAAAACAAAGAACTAAAAGCTTTCCAAAACGATGACTATAATTTAATAGTGCATTTAGATGGGAATGACTTGCCAGAGAATGCTTATATAAACGTTGGCTCCCGACGATTTAAGATGAAGAAAGATTCACTGGACGAGTTCAGTTACACCTTTCAGAATTTACAATCAACGGAAGAT
>Ga0134126_10006509_pt1 | contig 14641 bp, 7 predicted proteins | sample KB31752_FD_96881 | JGI IMG/M metagenome (GOLD analysis project Ga0134126, IMG submission 96881) | Terrestrial soil microbial communities with excess Nitrogen fertilizer from Kellogg Biological Station, Michigan, USA - KB3-175-2 | ecosystem: Environmental > Terrestrial > Soil > Unclassified ... | reverse complement strand
TATCTCCAACGCTTTTTTTGCCACCCTGGCCAAGTCGATCGAAGACGAGGCGAAGAAATACGATTATAAGGTTGTGTACTGCAGTACGGATAACGACGAAGGAAAAGCCCGTGAGCTGATCAATATGTTATCGCAGCGGCAGGTGGACGGCTATATCATTACGCCTACGCTGAATCTGAGCGAAGATATCTGCCGCTTGCAGAGCGAGAACAAGCCCGTGGTGCTCATCGACCGGTATTTCCCGCAGCATGAGGAGATCCCGGCGGTGCTCGTCGACAACTACGAGGGCGTTTCGCGCGGGATGGAGTATCTCATCGCCAAGGGATACCGGAAGATCGCATTGGTCTCTATCGAAACGGAGATGGCGCATATGAAGGACCGGCTTCGTGCCTACAGCGATGTGCTGAGCAGGCATGGCGTAGAACCCCAGGAGCGGCTGGTGAAGATCGTACCTTATAGCAGCGATCACGAAGCTGCGTTGAAGGAGGTGGTGGAATTGCTCGCTTCGGCGGGCAAGGATGTAGATGCCGTGTTCTTTCTTACAAATTATCTGGGCGTGCTGGGTATTGAAGCGATCAAGAAACTGCAGATAAAAGTTCCCACCGAGCTCGCGGTGCTTTGTTTTGATGACAACGATATCTTCCGGTTATATACTCCGACGATCTCTGTGATCCGTCAACCCATCGAAGCCATCGGTCAAAAAGCGGTAAGCACGCTGATGGAGCGGTTGAAGCAACCCGGGGAGGAACCTTTTCCGCCGCAGGCGTTGATCCGCCTGGAAGCGGATCTTATCAAGCGGGAATCTATTTAGCAAGATTTAGCTAAAAAAGTATTATATAGTGGTATATATTTATACCTAATTGCGATGCCGCACGCCAAAATCCATAACGATCACTTCTTGCTTGAACAAATTGCCCAGCGCAATGAGCTTGCGTTCAAGACGCTCTTCGATGCTTATAAAGACCGGCTGTACCATTATATATATGGTATCATCAAATCGAAGGAGGTGGCGGAAGAGATCGTGATGGATGTTTTTCTGAAGCTGTGGCTCGGTAAAGAGCTGGTGAACCAGATCGAGAACTTCGATGCATTTCTTTTCCGGGTGGCGTATAATAAGTCCATCGATTTTCTGCGCAGTGCGGCGCGTGATCCCCGGTTCAGGGATCTGTTGTGGGAGGAGATGCAGCTTGCGGGGGGGATGTATGCGGATCAGCCTATGATCACGCGGGAATATGAGGCGAAATTGCGGGAGGCTGTGGGCTTGTTGACGCCGCAACGCCGGCTGGTCTTTACGCTCAGCAGGGAAAAAGGACTTTCTCATGTGGATATTGCCCGAAAGCTTCAATTGTCCAAACATACGGTAAGCAATCACATCGTCGAAGCGCAGAAATTCATCCGCGCGTATCTTATCCGGCATATGGACGTGGCTATGGTGGTGGCCGCTCTTATCTTAAAAAAAGATTAAATTTTATTAGTTGTTGCTCCTGGAATGGTCGTCTTCCTTAGTATGGGAAATCTATCCAGTCGAAAAGAGCGGCTAAATCTGTTGTTGGAACGCTACAGGTCGAATACCTGTACGCGGGAGGACATGGAAGAACTGTTCCGGCTGGTACGGGGGCGGGAAGAGCTCGCCTTGTTCGCTTCTCTCCAGGAGCAATGGGAGGGCGCGAAGTTGGCGCCCGCCGCGAATACGGATTGGAATGTCCTGTTCCAGGAGATGATGCAGCAAGGGCAGGAGATGGAGCAAGGGGGGCTGCGGCCGGGCACATCGCCTGTGTCTGAGGGGAAGGCGGCGGTGACCCGTAGGGGCATGCGGTCGAATACCCGTAAGCGGTGGCTATTCGCTGCGGCCGGCATTTTTTTCCTGGCGGGCGGCGGCACTTTGCTGCGTATGTTGCACCGGCCGGCTGTTCCGATGGCGCGGGCGGCGGTCCGTTCGACCCGTAGGTTCAAGAATGATGTGCAACCCGGGGGCAACAAGGCCATCCTGACGCTGGCCGATGGGTCTTCCATCGTGCTGGACAGCGCGGGTAACGGCACGCTTGGTGTACAGGGAAAGACCAAGATCTTAAAACTGGCCAGCGGCAGTCTGGCCTATCAATCGAACCGGCGTGGCGTGTCGGGCGTCGCGGATGCGGATGCAAGGCCGGTGTACAACACTATTTCTACTCCACGAGGCGGGCAATACCAGGTCGTGTTGCCGGACGGCACCAAGGTCTGGCTGGACGCCAACAGTTCCCTGCGTTTCCCCACCACGTTTGATGGTGATCCGAAACAGCGGGAGGTTCAGCTTACTGGCGAAGCCTATTTCGATGTCGCGCGTAATCCGCAAAAGCCGTTCTGGGTCGGGGTATACGCCAATGAGCCCGGCAGGGGCGGGGAGCTACAGCATGTAGAGGTGTTGGGCACGCAATTCAATATCATGGCGTATTCCGATGAGACCGCGGTGAAGACGACGCTGTTGGAAGGGGCCGTACGGGTGGGCGGGGCGATGGGCTCCAAAGTAGAGTTGAAGCCCAATGATCAGGCCCGGCTTGACCTCGGGCAGGGCAATGGGATCAGTGTTGTCGCGGATGCTGATGTCGATGCCGCTGTTGCCTGGAAAAATGGGTATTTCGATTTCAACAAAGCCAATATAGAAACGATCATGCGTCAGCTGGTGCGTTGGTATGATGTCGATGTGAGCTTTCGCGGCAGTGGGAGCCGGGACCGGGTGTTCTATGGAGGCATGCAGCGCAATCTTACCTTATCTTCTGTTTTCAGGGTGCTCGAGCGAAGCGGCGTACAATTCTCTATCGATGGTAAAAAGGTTATTGTCGACCTATAAAAGTTTCATTTTCTAACCAAACACTGTAAGAACATGTATTTGACTGCTATTCGAAAGCTGATGCCTCAGCGGCGCAGACTGCTGATGGCGGCTATGAGAGTAACCAAACTGATTGCGATCATAGTCTTGGGATCCGGCCTGCAGGCCAGTGCCGGGGTCTATTCCCAGAACATCACCTTTTCAGGCAGGGATGTATCCCTGGAAAAGGTTTTTTCCGTTATCAACAAACAATCCGGTTATCTTGTCTTTTGCGATTACAGCATCATCAAGGATGCGAGAAAGGTCAGCATCCATGTCAAGGACGCTTCCGTGCAGGATGTCCTCACGGAGTGTCTCAAGGATCAATCGCTGGAATATGAGATCGTAGACAAGACGATCGTGATCGAGCGGAAGAAGGAGACAGCCGAGACGGCCGCACCGGTACCGCCCCCCATCGATATAAAAGGGCGCGTTACCAATGAAAAAGGGGAGGCTGTGCCTGGCGCTACAGTCTCCGTCAAGGGTTCCAGCAAGGTCGTTGCGACCAACGATAATGGGGAGTTCGAGCTCCATGGCGTCGACCAGAATGCCACGCTGGAGATCTCCAGTATCGGTTATGAAAAACAGCAAGTGAAGCTCAATGGACAGACCTCGCTCAACGTTCAGTTGAAGGTCGAAGCCGCATCTATGGGCGAACTTGTGGTAACGGCATTGGGTATTACGAAGGAAGAGCGCAAGCTGACCTATGCCGTTACGACGGTGGGTGGTGATCAGCTGAGCAAGGCCCGTGAAAGCAATGTGGCTTTGTCGTTGGCGGGCCAAGTCGCCGGTCTCACGGTACATGGCGCTAACGGCGGTCCCGGCAGCAGCGCGCGTATCCTGCTTCGCGGCATGCCGAGCATGAACTCGGGTGGTTCGCCTTTATTTATCATCAACGGCATTCCCATGGACAATACGCAGCGCGGCGCTTCCGGCGAATGGGGTGGTTCGGATAACGGGGACGGTATCAGCAATATCAACCCCGACGATATCGAAACCATGACGGTGCTTAAGGGACAGGCGGCCTCGGCGTTGTATGGCACCCGTGCCTCAAATGGAGTAATCATTATCACCACCAAGAGTGCCAAGAAAGGGCAGGCCCAGATCGAATACAATGTGAATGCGCTATGGGACCGGGCGATGAATAACACCGATTTCCAATACGAGTATGGACAAGGACTTGAAGGCGCCAAGCCCGTGACCACAACCGGCGCGCAGAACAGCAACCGGTTTGCGTGGGGTTCCAAGATGGACGGTTCACAGACTATTCAGTATAACGGCCAGAACTATGCTTATTCGCCGTTCAAGGATAATATCAAGAACTTCTACCGTACCGGTCCTTCGCTGACCAACACGGTGTCGATCGGCGGTGGCGGCGACTGGGGGAACATGCGGCTGTCAGCTTCCTCGCTTGACAACAGCTCGATCGTGCGCAACAGCGGCATCGACCGGAAGAATGTCGATCTGAACGGTACCCTGAAGATCACCAGCAGGTTGAGCAGCACCGTCTTCGTGGATTATATCGACGAGCAGGACAGGAACCGGCCTCAGCTCAGCGACGGTCCCGGCGATCCCAATAACTTCCAGTTCCTGGCGCCCAATGTCGACGAGCGCATCTTTGCGCCGGGGCAGGATGCCAAGGGCAACGAGATCGTATTTAGCGACGACAACTATGTTACCAATCCCTGGTTCGTGGTTCACAACTGGATCAACAGTACAGGTCGAAGCCGGTTGATCACGGCCGTCGCACCCAAGTTCAATTTTACCGATTGGCTGTACGTCATGGCCAGGGTAGGATATGATCGGGAAGCGGACCGTATCTTCCAGGTCACACCTACGGGTACCAATTACTCCTTTAACAATGCTGGTCAATCAGGCCAGTTCAACGGACTGACCAATCAAACTACTAGCGAGCTCAACCTTGACGGGATCATCGGCGCCTCGCATAACCTGACCAAAGACCTGCATCTCGATGCCACGGCAGGGACCAACTTCCGGACAAATCAGTACGAGTATACGCAGATTAACGGTTCGCAGTTCATCATTCCTTTTCTTTATACGCCGACAAACGTGCTGACTTTTGGCAGGAACTATTCCTACTACAAGAAACAGGTTCACTCCGCGTTCTACTCGATGGACTTCAGTTGGAAGGACATGCTTTATCTGAGCACCACCGGACGGTATGATGCCTACTCAACGCTGGCAGCGGGCAACCGGGGTATTTTTGTGCCTTCGGTCTCCGGTGGATTCAACTTCTCTCGCTTCGTACAGAGCACGCCCATCAATTATGGCAAGCTGCGTGCAGCCTTTGCGCAGACCAGCGGCGAGCCCACCGGTGGTCCCAACGGTACGAATAGCGGCGCTTATACGGATGCGGTGTACTACGGTGTGGGTAATGCCTTTAACGGTACGGCCGTAGGCACGCTGAATGGCGCGTCCGGCAGTGTGGAAAATAATATGCCGGTGGTGCCCAACCTTTATCTGAAGCCCTTTACGCTCACAGAAGTGGAGGTAGGCGCGGAGTTGAAGCTGTTCAACAGCCGCCTGGGTATCGATGCCGACTATTTTACCCGGAAGACCAGGCATGAGATCATGAGCGCTACGCTGAGCGAGGCGACGGGTTATAACAGCACCTATGTGGCTACGGGCTCCACCCAGAACCAAGGGGTCGAAGTCCAGTTGACCGGCAATCCGGTTAAGACACGGACATTCTCCTGGAATGTGTCGTTCAACTTTACGCATGTCGCCAACAAGATCCTGCATACCGATAATGCCAACAACAATCTCACGGAGGGTGCTTATCGCCCGTTGAACGCCAACACCGCGTTCATCCCCGGTATGAGCGGTCCGCAGATCATTGCCTATGATTATACGTATGATTCCAAAAATAATATCGTTGTTGATGGGAGTGGTTTGCCGATCCGCGGGTCGAAGCTGGTCCCCTTCGGCGGTGTACTGCCGACGACTTACGGCGGCTTGCGGAACGATTTCACATTCGGGAATGTCAATTTTGGATTCCTCATCGATTATAACTATGGCAATAAGATCCTTTCCGCGACGAGCTACTACACCATCTATCGCGGCCTGAACAAGATGACGCTGAACGGTCGTGATGGTATTACCACAGGTGTAACGGCCAGCGGTGCAGCGAACACGGTGACGGCTACGGCACAGGATTACTATCAGCGTATCGCATCGATATCGCGTAACAGCGTTCTGAGCGGTGATTACATCAAGCTGCGCCAGGTTACGCTTGGTTACAATTTTACGCAAAAGCAACTGGGTAATATTCCTGTGTTCGAATCGATCAACGTTTCGCTGGTTGGCCGCAACTTATGGATCATTAGCAAGAAATCGCCGAATATCGATCCTGAGTCCAATTTCGCCACAAGCGTTAAATATGCCGGTATCGAAGGAACGAGTCTTCCCAGCACGCGGACCTATGGTATAAATGCTACATTCAAATTCAAAAAATAGTCGTCATGAATAAGAAGATTTTGCTCTATATAAGTTTGGCGTCGCTGGTGGTCGCGGGCGGTTGTACAAAGAATTTTAATGCGATCAATACCGACCCGACACAGGCATCTGCCGCCCAATACAATGCGAATCTGCTATTATCCTCCCAGCAGATCGAATACTTCAATGGAACCATGGGATACAGCGGCGCCTTGCTGATGCAAAGTATGTGGGTGCAGGTCCTCGCTTCCGCTGAATTTCCCAGCTACTACAGCAACGGGGACAAATATGTCGCTTCGGGTAACCTTACTACTTATGATGCTAGTCTTTGGCTACATTGCTATAACTCGGCCAGTTATGCATACGAATGTCAGAGCCTGGCCAAGACAGCGGGGTTATCGAATCTCAGCGGCGTCTCGATGATCATGGAACTGCTTGATATCATGAACGTCACTGACACCTATGGCGATTGTCCGTTCTCACAGGCTTTACAGGGCAAGAACTCGGTGAACCTGCCCGTATACGATTCACAACAGGACATATATACCTCGATGCTTAGTAAGCTGGATTCGGTGTTGCCTACGCTGGATGCGTCGAAGCCGCTGCCGACGAACGATATTTTCCCATACAAGGGTAGCGTCACCGGCTGGCAGAAGTTCGGTTATTCGCTAATGCTGCGGATGGCAATGCGCCTCACGAAAGTCGATCCGGCCACAGCACAGAAATATGCCGAGAAGGCTTATGCAGGTGGTACGTTTGGCAGCACCGCGGATGACGCCTGGGTAACCTTCGATCACAATGACGGTTACAATAACAACAATACCAGCGCCTGGCAGACTGCGGAGGATTTCTCCGAAGTCAAGTGGGGACAGAACGTGATTGCTTATCTGAAGGCGAACAATGACCCGAGGTTGAGCGTGATCGCAGAGGTTCCCAAACCCGGATCGGACAGTGCGGCCATGGAGAATCAAATGGGGGACACGGTCTATTCGCATCAGATCGGGATGCCGAATGGCTATGATCAGAATGGTGGCGCTACCGATATTTCGAAGGCACCAGGTTATCCCGGCGGCACAGGGTCGGGCAAGACCGCCTATCCCACCGGTAAATATTCCCGAATGGCTATCGGGGAGTATATCAATCTCAACACGCCGGCCTTTGCCATCAACTATGCTGAGACCGAACTGTTGCTGGCGGAAGCCGCAGTCCGTGGCTGGAATGTGGGCCCGAGTGCTTCGGTGCATTACGCCAATGGGCTGACGGCGGCCTTGCAGAGTTATGCTACGTTGAGCTCTTATGGAACGATCCCCCCGGCGACGATCTCGGCTTACGTACTGGCGCATCCGCTGGATGTGAGCTCTACGACCAACAGTCTCAACCAGATCAATATGCAGTACTGGATCACGACCGGCACCCTGCTCGATTTCAACGAAGCATGGACCAACTGGCGGCGGAGCGGTGTTCCTGCTTTGACTCCGGTAAACTATGCGGGTAATTTCACGCAGGGCACGATCCCGAGACGTCAGGAGTATCCGACCTCCGAAGCTTCGACGAATCCAGCCAATTACCAGGCTGCTGTGAGCAAACTTAGCGGCGGCGACCAGTATACGGGCCGTGTTTGGTGGGATAAATAAGCCGCCGACATAATAATTTATATATTAAATTTGATAGACAAGACTACTTTATGGTAGTCTTGTCTTTTTTATGCTAAGACCGCTATTGCTGCTTATTCTGCTCCCCTGTGTATTGTGGGCGCAGACACCTCTTTTTCAATTGCTGCCGGCTTCCGCTACCGGCATCCATTTCAGCAACGACATCAAAGAGACGGAAGAGCTGAACGTGCTGAACTTCGAATATTTTTACAACGGCGGCGGCGTAGCCGCCGGCGATATCAACAACGATGGTCTGCCCGATCTTATCTTTACCGCCAACGGCAAGCCCTGCAAACTGTATCTCAACCTCGGCGGGTTCAAATTCAAAGACATCACGAAGGAGGCCGGACTCGAAGGCCGGCCGAACAGTTGGAAGACCGGCGTGACGATGGCGGACGTCAACGGAGACGGTCTGCTCGATATCTATATCTGCTATTCCGGGAAGAATGCGGCGCAGCGCGGCAACCAGCTTTTTATCAACCAGGGGGATCTGCATTTCAAGGAGGAAGCGGCGGAGTATGGGTTAAACGATTCCGGGTATTGCACCCAGGCTGCTTTTTTCGATTATGACAACGACGGCGATCTGGATATGTTCCTGCTGCGGCACAGCGTGAAAAAGATCGACAATATGGACCTGGCGAGTCACCGCGACGAGGTGGACCCGCTGGCGGGCGACGAGCTGTTCGAGAACCAGAACGGACACTTTGTGGACGTGTCGAAGAAGGCAGGACTTCGTCAAAGTCCATTGACCTATGGGCTGGGTATAGCCATCGCCGATATCAACAAGGATGGAAGGCCCGATGTCTATGTGACTAACGACTACAACGAACCGGATTATCTATATATCAACAATGGCGATGGGACCTTTACCGACGCCGCCGCCAAAAGCTTCCGGCATCTTGCGCAGTTCTCCATGGGCGTGGACATCGCCGATGTCAATAATGATGCCTTGCCCGATGTGCTCAACCTCGATATGCTTCCCGAAGACAACCGGCGGCAGAAGCTTTTGCAGCTACAGGAGAACTATGAGTCGTTCCAGCTGATGACGGCGCAGGGAATACAGGACCAGTATATGCGGAACATGCTGCAACTGAACAATGGCGATGGAACGTTCAGCGAGATCGGGCAATTGGCAGGGATCGCCGCAACCGACTGGAGCTGGTGTCCGCTAGTAGCTGATTTCGACAACGATGGGTACAAAGATGTGTTTATCACCAACGGCTATCTGCGGGATTACACGAACAAGGATTTTTTGCGTTACTGGGGTGATTATAAGATCCGCAAGGCCATGGACCGGGAGCCGGTGCAGTTGATGGACCTGGTACAGGCCATGCCCAGTACCGTCCTGAAGAAATATGTCTTCCGGAACAATGGTAATCTCACCTTCACCAATATGCAGACCGGGTGGGGGATCGACCAGGGATCGGTGAGCGCGGGGGCGGTGTATGCCGATCTCGATAACGATGGTGATCTCGACCTCGTGGTAAATAATATCAACCAGGATGCTTTTGTCTATCGTAATATGAGCCGTGAGCAGGATCATACGTCCTACCTGGCGGTGAAGCTCGAAGGGGTGGGGAAGAATACGGCAGCGATAGGCGCCAAGGTCTATGTCTATGCAAATGGCATGAAGCAATACGAAGAGATGGATCCCGCCCGGGGATATCTGAGCTGTATGCCGGGGGAGCTCCATTTTGGATTGGGAAAGGCGACGGTCGTCGATTCGGCGGTGATCATCTGGCCTGACGGATCGGGGCAGACGCTGCGGAATGTCACGGCGAACCAACTGCTCACGGTCAAAGAGGGGGCTGAAAAAATAATGGTGAAGGACGGCCTGCCTATCGGGCCTACGATCTTTCATGCCGAATCTCCGTTGATCGATTATCACCAGGACGGTTTTGGCGACAACGATTTCAAGCGGCAGCTGTTGATGCTGTTCATGTATTCCCGGACGGGACCCGTGCTCGCGAAGGCGGATATCGACAAGGATGGCCGGGAGGACCTGTTTATCAGCGGCGGCAAGACGGCGCCGGGCAGAGTCTATCTCCAGCACGCGTCTGGCGTCTTTCAACCGGCAGCGCCGGAGATCGGGCATGAGGACAGCGCAACGGTAGCGGCGGCGGTGTTCTTCGATGCAAACGGTGATGGGTGGCCGGACCTGTACATCGCCCGGGGTGGCTATTCGCTTTGGGAGCCGCATACGCCGGCATTGCAGGATCAGCTGTATCTAAACGACGGCAAGGGAAATCTGGTCCTGGCAGACGGGCTGTTGCCCGATGTGAGCGCTTCGAGCAAGAGCTGTGTGCGCCCCTGCGATTACGACGGGGACGGGGACATCGACCTCTTTGTGGGTGGTCGCGTGGTTCCGGGGCAATATCCCACGGCACCGCAAAGCTATCTGTTGCAGAACGATGGCAAGGGACATTTCTCCATTGTTTCTACGCCGTTCGACCATATCGGGATGGTTTCCGATGCGCAGTGGATCGATCTGGATGGAGATGGCCGGAAAGACCTGATCCTTTGCGGCGAATTCATGCCGGTGATGGTCTTTATGAATACGCCCGGTGGGTTTGTCGATAAAACAGCCGATTATTTTGGTACTTCATCGGCCGGTTTCTGGAATACGCTGACGCTCGCCGATGTGGATGGCGATGGTAAGGAAGATCTGATCGCCGGGAACATTGGACTCAACAGCTGTTTGAAGATCTCCGACAAACAGCCGGCTGAACTCTATTATGCCGATTTCGATCACAATGGGTCGATCGATCCTTTCCTGAACTTTTATATCCAGGGGGTGAGCTATCCGTTCGTCAGCCGCGATGAGCTGAACGAGCAGATCTATCCGATGCGTAAGAAATTCAACTCCTATGCGGCCTATGCCGATGCTACCATGAAGGACATCTTTTCACAGGCGGAGCTGGATGCGGCCGGAAAGCTAAAGGCGACGGAGAACCGAACGGTGTGCTGGCTTCGGCGGGACAAACGCTTCATCCGGACGGAGCTGCCGATCGAGGCGCAGTTTGCGCCGGTGTATAAGATTCTCGTACGGGATTATGATGGAGATGGACATCCGGATGTGCTGCTGTTAGGCAATCACACCGATAACCGGTTGAAGCTGGGCAGCATGGATGCCAGCTATGGTTGTTTGCTCAAAGGGGATGGCAAGGGAGGATTCAGCTATGTGCCGCAGTGGAGATCGGGGTTGAGCATACGCGGGGATGTGAAATCGGCGGAAGAAATGACTATTGATAAAAAACGGATGCTGGTTGTCGGAGTGTCAGAGAGCTCGTTACGATGGTTATCTTATTAGAATCCGGGGTTATTGACCTTTTTCCTTATTTTTGCCCCAAATTTTTTCTCCATGAACTTGCATGAATATCAGGCCAAAGAACTACTGAAGAAATATAGTGTTCCGGTACAGGAAGGCATCCCGGTGGACAATGCGGGGGCAGCCGAAGAAGCATACAAGCATCTAAAGGTTCAGTTCGGTAACAGTTTTGCCGTAGTGAAGGCGCAGATCCATGCGGGGGGACGGGGAAAAGGCAAGATCCAGGGTACGGAGCAGCGCGGGGTAGCCGTAGGCAAGAGTGCCGAAGATATTCAACAAATTGCTTCTAATATCCTGGGGGGAACGCTGGTGACGATCCAGACGGGTCCTGCGGGGAAGAAAGTGAACAAGGTGCTCATCGCACAGGACGTATATTATCCTGGTGCCAACCCGGTAAAGGAATTCTATCTGAGTGTGTTGCTGGACCGGGCCAAGGGCCAGAATGTGATCATGTACAGCACCGAGGGTGGGATGGATATCGAGGAGGTGGCGCACAATACCCCGGACAAGATATTCAAGGAGTGGGTATATCCCGGTGGCGGGCTGCAGCCTTTCCAGGCGCGGAAGATCGCCTTCAATCTGGGGCTGAGCGGCGAGGCTTTCAAGAACTGCGTGAAATTTGTTACGAATATTTATAATGCGTATGTAGGGCTGGATTGTTCCATGCTCGAGATCAATCCTTTGTTCAAGACCAGCGATGAGAAGATCATTGCCGTGGATTGTAAGATGAACCTGGATGACAATGCCCTGATGCGGCATCCCGATCTCGAGGCTATGCGCGATATCAGCGAAGAGGACCCCACGGAAGTAGAAGCCGGCAAGTACAATCTGAATTTCGTCAAGCTGGATGGGAATGTGGGATGTATGGTCAATGGCGCCGGTCTGGCCATGGCGACCATGGACATGATCAAGCTGAGTGGTGGTGAGCCTGCCAACTTCCTGGACGTCGGTGGTACGGCCAATGCCACGACGGTGGAAGCCGGTTTCCGTATCATCCTGAAGGACCCGAAAGTAAAAGCCATTCTCATCAATATCTTCGGTGGTATCGTCCGGTGCGACCGGGTGGCTCAGGGGGTCATCGATGCCTATAAGTCCATCGGCGATATCAAGGTACCCATCATTGTCCGCCTGCAGGGTACGAATGCCGAAGAAGCCCAGCAGCTCATTGCACAAAGCGGTCTCAAAGTTCAGAGTGCTATTCTGTTAAGTGAAGCAGCGGCTCTGGTCAACAAAGCCGTGAGCTAATATGGGGTTAACCATCTTACAGCAAATCGAAGAAACGGTTACCGTCATCCGGCGTCTCTACCCCAAACTCAATGAGTCCATGGGGCCGAAAACGGGGATTGTCCTGGGAAGTGGTCTGGGTAACCTGGCCAGCGAGATAGCTGTCGAGGCAGCGATCTCCTACAACGATATTCCTCATTTTCCCGTGTCCACGGTAGAAGGGCACCAGGGGAAACTGATCTTTGGTCAGATCAGCGGTAAGCGGGTCGTGATCCTGTCCGGCAGGTTCCATTATTATGAAGGATATACTCCCGCACAGGTGGTGTATCCCATCCGGGTGTTGAAGTTCCTGGGGGTGGAGACGCTGCTGCTTTCCAATGCCGCCGGGGGAATGAATAAAGTCTTCAAGGTCGGGGATCTGATGATCATCCACGATCACATCAGTCTTTTCGTCGTGAATCCGCTCCTGGGAAAGAACGAGTCTTCGCTGGGGCCGCGTTTTCCTGACATGAGCGAGCCTTACAGCAAGGTGCTGATCACCCGGGCGAAAGAGATTGCAGCCTCGCTGAAGATACCGGTACACGAGGGCGTATATGCGGGTGTCACGGGGCCAACCTTCGAGACCCGTGCCGAATATAAGCTCCTGCATATCGCCGGCGGCGATGCCGTGGGCATGAGCACGGTTCAGGAGGTGATTGCAGCCCGGCATCTGGGGCTGGCGGTGTTCGCGATGAGTGTCATCACCGACCTGGGGATCCGGGAGGAGGACAATATCATCACCCATGAAGAGGTGCTGCAGGCTGCCGCCGCGGCCGAGCCCAAGCTCACCGCTTTGTTCAAGGGGATCATCGAAAGTCTGTAGACAATTAACTTTTCATATATCCACCGCCACCTACCTAATGAGTAACTTGTCCGGAATTATTTCAACTTTGAAAGGACGACTACACTTATATGTGGTTTTGATGGCCCTGTTGTCGGGAACGAATGCGCTGGCGCAGAATCCGCTGGGGCGTTTTGGCAATATAGGCGGCGGCGGTGGCGGGGGCAAGGGCGATTCGCTTCAGCATCGCAAAGAGGATACGATCACGATCAATTTCCGGTATCTCGACAGCAGCCGGTATGAAAAGCTGGACTCGTCCATTTATGACCTCGGCAACAAGATCCCCCGGCCAAATAGCTGGATCAATCTCGGCAATTTCGGTACGGCCGCCAAGCCCCTGGTGTTCAATCCGCGGATGATGAGTGGCTGGGACCCGGGCTTGCATTCTTATGATCTTTACCTGTTCACCGTCGACGAAACGCGTTTTTTTCATACCACGAAGCCGTATACGGAGATGGGGTATATGCTGGCAAGCCGGGCGGAGCAGTACATCGATATCTTCCACACGCAAAACGTCCGGCCCAACTTTAATTTTGCCTTCGAATACCGGTTGATCAATGCTCCGGGCTCCTTTCAAAATCAGAACTCCAATCACAACGACTACCGGTTCAATACCTGGTACCAGTCGAAGAATAAGCGGTATCAGAACTTTTTTATCCTGGTGGCGAGCCATCTGAATGCTTCGGAGAATGGCGGCATCACCGATCCGAAAGACCTCGACAGCGCGCAATATAGCAACCAGAATACGCTGCCCGTTTATTTTGGGCAAAACCTGGTACAGGCCACGAATAACCCTTTCAATTCGCTGGTGACTACGGGGATGAAATACAACCAGGCGACGTTCCTGATGCGGCAGCAGTACGATCTGGGGCAAAAGGATTCGATCGTTACGGACTCTTCGGTGATCCCGCTTTTTTATCCGCGGTTGCGGATGGAACATACGATCGCCTACAGCACCTATAACTATATCTTCAAAGATTACTATACGCCGGGGGTTTATAACCTGGATACTATTTATTATGCGCACAACCTGGGTATGAACTATGTGGGGGGGGCGGATACGGTGATCCGGCAGGATATCTGGCATAATTTATCGAATGATTTTAGCGTATATACGTTCCCCGACGCCCATAACCCGCATGATTTCCTCAAGCTCGGAGCCACGCTGGAATTGCTGAAAGGGAAATTCGACACCTCACGGCTTGTCAGCCGTGTGCTCAACACCTCGCACCAGGTCTCGGACCAGAATGTCTTTG
>Ga0134126_10006507_pt1 | contig 14642 bp, 13 predicted proteins | sample KB31752_FD_96881 | JGI IMG/M metagenome (GOLD analysis project Ga0134126, IMG submission 96881) | Terrestrial soil microbial communities with excess Nitrogen fertilizer from Kellogg Biological Station, Michigan, USA - KB3-175-2 | ecosystem: Environmental > Terrestrial > Soil > Unclassified ... | reverse complement strand
GGTTACGAAGCGACTTCGTGGTTTGGCATCGGCGCGCCCAAAGACACGCCGCCCGAGATCATCGGGAGGCTCAACAAGGAAATCAATGCGGGCATCGCCGATCCCAAAATCAAGGCGCGGCTGGTCGACCTCGGCGGTACGGTGCTGCCGGGTTCGCCCGCCGACTTCGGCAAGCTCATCGCCACTGAGACCGAGAAGTGGGCAAAGGTGGTCAAGTTCTCGGGCGCCAAGCCGAACTGAACATCGCGCATGAGTTCAAAAAGGGCGGCCGCGATTGTCCGCCCTTTCTCTTTTCAACTCCGCTCATTCCCGCGCAGGCGGGAATCCAGCACTGGGTCCCCGCTTTCGCGGGGACGAGCGGAAGGAAGAATGACTACTCCGCCGCGATCCGCACTTCCGGCGCCGCCGCCTTGATGTCGGCCGTAACGTGCTTCTCGAACTTGGTGAAGTTCTTCTGGAACATGCCGACCAGTTCGCGCGCGGTCTTGTCGAACGTGGCCTTGTCCTTCCAGGTCTTGAACGGATTCAAGAGATGCGGCTCGACGCCCGGCACCGAGGTTGGCACCGAGAAGCCGAAATATGGATCGGTGCGGAAGTCGGCGTCCTTGAGCGAGCCATTGAGCGCCGCGGTCAGCAGCGTGCGCGTCGCCTTGATCGGCATACGACGGCCGACGCCATAGATGCCGCCGGTCCAGCCGGAATTGACCAGCCAGCAATCGACCTTGTGCTTGTTGATATAGTCGCGCAGCAAATTCGCATAGACCGACGGGTCGCGCGGCAGGAACGGCGCGCCGAAGCAGGTCGAGAATTCAGGCTGCACGCCGACCAGACCCTTTTCGGTGCCGGCGACCTTGGCCGTATAGCCCGAGAGGAAATGGTACATCGCCTGATTATCGGTCAGTTTGGCGATCGGCGGCATCACGCCATAGGCATCGGCGGTCAGGAAGATGATGTTTTTGGGATGCCCGGCGCGGCCGGTGCGCGAAGCATTCGGAATGAAGTCGAGCGGATAGGCTGAGCGCGTGTTCTCGGTCTTGGAGCCGTCATTGTAATCGGGGATGCGCGTCACCGGATCGAAGATGACGTTTTCCAGCACGGCGCCGAAACGGTTGGTGGCGTCCCAGATCTGCGGTTCGGCTTCTTGTGACAGCTTGATGCACTTGGCGTAGCAGCCGCCCTCGAAATTGAAGATGCCGTCCGGGCCCCAACCGTGTTCGTCGTCGCCGATCAGAATGCGATTCGGATCGGACGACAGTGTGGTCTTGCCGGTGCCGGACAGGCCGAAGAACAGCGCGCTCTCGCCTTCATGGCTGACGTTCGCCGAGCAGTGCATCGACACCACGTTCTGCGCCGGCAGATAGAAATTGAGCGTGGTGAACACCGACTTCTTCATCTCGCCGGCGTAAGAACTGCCGCAGATCAGCACGATCTTGCGGGTGAAATCGATCGCAACCATAGTGTCGGAGCCTTCGCGCCCGCCGTGACGCTTGGCGTCGGGCTTGAACGACGGCATGTCGACGACGGTGAGTTCGGGCACGAAGCCCGCGAGTTCGGCGCGCTCGGGGCGGATCAGCAACTGGCGAATGAACAGCGAGTGCCAGGCCAGTTCCGTGAACACACGGACCTTGATCCGGTATTTCGGATCGGCGCCGCCGTACAGATCCTGGGCGAAAAGCTTCTTGCCTTCGGCGTGCTTCTGAAAATCAGCCAGCAGATTGTCGAAGTTCTCCCTCGACATCTTGCGATTGCCGTCCCACCACATCGAATTCTCGGTGAGCGCGTCGACGACGGTGTGCTTGTCCTTTGGGGAGCGGCCGGTGTGGTGGCCAGTTTCGGCGCACAGCGCGCCGCCTTCAACCAGCGCGGCTTCGCCGGCGGCGATGGCATGCTCATAGAGCGTGGGTTCGGTGTGGTTCCAGTGGACCGCGGCGAGATCTTTGAAGCCGAATTTATCGACGCCATGAGCGCCATTCCGCACACCCGTTTCTTGCACGCGAAACCCTCCCAAACCAAAAAGCCGCTCGCCGGACCCGCGCGAGGTCATGAGCAGTCTTGCAGTACTAAAACGTTAGTATAGCCCCTCGTTCCAAGGCGCGCGACCATAGTCACCGACCACGCCAATGCCAAGAACAAATCTTATGCGTCGTAAGCAGGGCATCGTTGCGCTGCACCAAAGCTGTCTGCGTTAACGCCGTTAACGCTTAAATCGGCGAAAGGATCGACGCCCGGCGGCTAGATCGCCCCAATCGTCCAAGCCACGATCTCGCCGGCCACTTGCGCGAAGGCCTGGTTCAGCGCCGCGACGGCGTCGGCTGCCGCCGCGCTTTTGGCCCCGATACTGGCCGAGAACGCGCGCGAGGCGGCCACCGCCCCCTTTTCGCTGACCAGCCGCGCGGTCAGATCGACCACCGCCTTAGGCGATGCTCCCGCCGTAATCTGGAAGCCGCGGATCGCGATCTCCAGCCGATATTCCGCCGTCAGCTGCTCGAGGGGCCGGCTCACCGCACCAAGCTGATGCGCGTTCTCGAAACTCTGCACGAGCCGCGCTTGAATCAGCTTCGGCAGATTGTCGGCCCACTGCGCATCGTCGATATTCGTATAGGTGCCTGCGTCGCTGCGGATCAGGATCTTCTGCGAATCGAATAGAATAAGCGCGCTCGGATCGGGTACGACCAGTTGCGCCTTGATGGTCCTTTCGGTCGGCGGAAAGCCGGTCGCTGCCGCGAGGTCGTAAATTGTCGGGCCCTGCTTGGCGGCGCCGGTGCCGGCCAGTTTTTCCAGCCCGCCCAGGAGACCCTCGACGCGTTCGGAATTGCGGCCAAGCATATCGGCGAAGGCGGCGACGCCGGTGATCGCCGTATGCAGCGGCTTGGCATTGTCGTTCAAGATGGCGTCGACGCGGTGCAGTGTTTCCTGCACAGATTCGGTCAAGTTACGGCCGACGTCGGGCCCCACAACGAGTAGCGGCGGGCGGCCGTCCTTCGGCATCAAGCGCGGCGCCTGCGGCGAACCGCCCCTGAGCGCGATGGCGACGGCGCCGGTAAAGCCCTGGGATGTGATGTCCACCTGCGTGTCGGCACGTACCGGCGTCCCGGGATCGAGCGAGACGGCAACGATGACGCGTTTCGGCTCGTTGGCATCGAGATCGATGCGCGTCACGGTGCCGGCGTGAATGCCGTTGAACAGGACGTTCGCGCCCGCGGTCAATCCGGTGACCGGCTGCTCGAAACGAATATCGTAGAGCGCCCGCTCGCCGAAGCCGCCGAGCGTCTTGATCCAATAGACAAAGCCGAAGCCGGCGAACAGGCAGGCCAGCGTAAAGGCGCCGATCAGGCCGTAGCGGGCACGGGTCTCCATGATGCCGATCCTTGCAGCGAACTCACATCCGGCTCAGCGCAACGGACGCCTTCACGATCTGTCCGCCGCCTTGTGAATCGATGCTCACGTTTTGCCGCCGGTTGCGCGTCACGATGACAAGATCGGCGGAGAAGGCCGAACTTTCCGTATGGATTTGCAGGCGATCGCCCTGCGCATTGCCGATGGCGGTGCCGCCAACGTTACGGCTGCGCTCGGTCCAGAGCCCGGTGATCTGGTTTTTCTCGTCGGCGGTGAACTGGCCGCTGAGATCGAAATTGTAGCGGTCGCTGGCGCAGCGCAGTTGCAGATCGACTTCATGCTCGCTGCTGCCGCGCGGACGATATTCCGCCTTACAGCGAATCCGTTCGGCCGCCCCGCCCTCGGGCCGCAAGGTTCCGGTGCCGGTCCAGCTGCCGGAAAAATTGGCAAAGGGGCCGGACGCCGCCAAAGCCGGCGGCGCGGCGGAATAGGCCAAGGCCGCGGCGCCAAGGCAGCCGGCGAAAAACATCGAATAACGCGATAAACGGCGGAAGATTGGCTGCACGGTTGAATTCCCCTTCATGCTCGAGTGGCAAACAGCGCTGGTCACCGCTTTAACATTGAATGGGGTCGTTCTGGTTCCGCGACAAGCCTGGTATCCCTCACACGCGGCCCCTGAGATCACATTGCGCTACATCAATCGATCAAAATCCGCGTGACACTTGCATCAAGGGGCCCCGTCATTTTGCCCTCGCCTCGTCGGCGAGCTGTTTGAGCATGGCGCGCAGCGGGCCGGGCCCGGTGACGCGCTGTGGGAAAAACAGCCGCAGCGCCGTATTTCCCTTTTGCAATTCGAGGCCCTCAGGATCGATGCCGACGCACGCCCAGTCTCCGTCAGGAGCGCCGAGCAGCTTTGCCGCATAGAGCCTACAGGCTTCCGCGTGATCGGCGTTCATGTGGGCGATGGCGTCCTCCTCCGCTTCGATTAGTGACTCGGCACCGGCGATATCGGTCATGATATCGGCGGGGCTCAGATCGGCGGCGCGGGCAAAACCACCGTTGAGATGGGCCGAGACAAGGCCCATGCGCCAGAAGGCGAAATCGCCAAAGCCGGCATAGAGCGCCGACTTCGGATGACGCGCCAGGAAGCGGCGGCGGATGCGGGCGTCATCGGCGCCCGCGCGCTCAACCGGCGCGAAGGCCCCCAGCACCGTGAGCCGTGGATGCGCCAAGGCGTCGCCCTTGCCGGTTTCGGCCAGCAGCAGAGAAGCGCGGCCATCGACCTCCAGATTGGCGGTGTGGGTCGCTAACTTCGACGCCAGAATCAGCGGCGCGCCATCAACATCGGTCGCGACATTGACCAGCGAGGCAAACGGATAGCCGGAATTGCGGTCGAGGGTCGCCAATGTGCCGGCGCGGGATACACGCAACAGGGTCTGGGCCAGGGTACGCGGGGCGAAGTCCGCCGGTTGCGGCGCATTTTTGGGCGTGCGGCCTGGCATGGTGCTGGGCAAGGGCGTTTCAGGGCTCATCATCGTCCGATCGTTAACACGGGTCGTCTGGCGCCGGCTTTGCGCCCGTTGGGCTTGAATTCGCTGCGGAATCACATAGTTGTTGTAAAGAGGCCACATTTCGGACCCCGTTTATGGGGTTCAAATCGTGCGGGAACGTCACGCAAGAGACGCCTAAAGAGGGGCTTCATGCCAACCATCGCTCTCGTCGACGACGACCGCAATATCCTTACTTCCGTTTCGATCGCGCTCGAAGCCGAGGGCTATCGGATCATGACCTATACCGACGGCGCCTCCGCGCTCGATGGTTTCAAAACCTCACCGCCGGATCTCGCCATTCTCGACATCAAGATGCCCCGCATGGACGGTATGGAGACGCTGCGCCGGCTGCGCCAGAAGAGCGACATTCCGGTCATTTTCCTCACTTCCAAGGACGAGGAAATTGACGAAATGTTCGGTCTCAAGATGGGGGCCGACGACTTCATCCGCAAACCGTTTTCGCAACGCTTGCTGGTCGAGCGGGTGAAAGCGGTGTTGCGCCGTGCCGCGCCGAAGGATGCCGCGGCGCCAAAGGAGACCGATGCCAAGGCGCTCGAGCGCGGCCAGCTGCGCATGGATCCCGAACGCCATACCTGCACCTGGAAGAACGATCCCGTAACCCTCACGGTCACCGAATTCCTCATTTTGCAGGCACTCGCCACCCGCCCCGGCGTCGTGAAAAGCCGCAACGCACTGATGGATGCCGCCTATGACGACCAAGTCTACGTCGATGACCGCACCATCGACAGCCACATCAAGCGGCTACGCAAAAAGTTCAAGGTCGTCGACGACAACTTCGAAATGATCGAGACGCTCTACGGCGTCGGTTATCGCTTCAAGGAATCATGACGCATCTTTAATGGTGCAGCGCGTCACGGCGGACTGACACAGCGTCTCGGCTTGCGGTAAAATCACGGGGCGAGTTAAGGGCCCACGATCAACCCAGCTGGATTGAACGACGTGCTCGATCGAACCGTGGAAATACAAGCGCAAACCGCCACAGCCGAAAGCCGTAGCGAGGAAGTCTTGCGTCCCCCGCGCAAGCGCTTCGACGCGATCCGGCGGCCGTTGCGTTCGGCCTGGCAATTTTTCGTTTCACAAAGTTTTTCCAGCCTCACCCGCCGTATCGTCTTCCTCAACCTGACTGGCCTGGTCGCGCTGGTGGCTGGCGTGCTCTATCTCTCGCAATTCCGCGCCGGCCTGATTGACGCGCGCGTGCAGAGCCTGCTGGTGCAGAGCGAGATCATCGCCAGCGCCATCGCGGCCTCGGCAACGGTGGAGAGTGATGCCGTCACCATCGATCCCGAGCGGCTGCTGGAATTGCAGGCCGGCGAAAGCTACGGACCATCCGACGAGACGCAGTCCGGTATCGAATTCCCCATCAACCCCGAACGGGTAGCGCCGGTGCTGCGCCGGCTGGTGTCGCCGACCAAAACGCGCGCCCGCATATACGATCGCGACGGCGTGCTGATTCTCGACAGCCGCAATCTTTATGGGCGCGGCGACGTATTGCGTTTTGACCTGCCGCCGCCCGCCTCCGAAAATTCCGGCCTGGTGGAGCGCACCTTCATGGCCATGCGCCGCTGGTTCGGGCGCGGCGATCTGCCGCTCTATAAGGAACTCGGGCCGGAGAACGGCAAAGGCTATCCGGAAGTCCAGCAGGCGCTCGACGGGCTGCACGCCAGCATGGTGCGGGTCAATGACCGCGGCGAGGTGATCGTCTCCGTCGCGGTGCCGGTGCAGCGCTTCCGCGCCGTGCGCGGCGCGCTGATGCTGTCCACGCAAGGCGCCGATATCGACGACATGGTGGAGGCCGAGCGGCTCGCCATCGTCAAGGTGTTCCTGGTCGCGGCGAGCGTCATGGTCGTGCTCTCGATGCTGCTCGCCGGTACGATTGCCGGCCCGGTGCGCCGCCTCGCCGACGGCGCCGAGCGCGTGCGCCGCCGCATTCGCAGCCGCGTCGAGATTCCGGATTTCACCCGCCGCCGCGATGAAATCGGAGATCTGTCGGGTGCACTGCGTGAGATGACCAACGCGCTCTACACCCGTATCGAGGCGATCGAGAGTTTCGCCGCCGACGTCGCGCATGAACTGCGCAATCCGCTCACCTCGCTGCGCTCGGCGGTTGAAACGCTGCCGCTGGCCAAGAGTGACGACAGCCGCCGCCGTCTGCTCGAGGTGATCGAGCACGACGTGAAGCGGCTCGATCGACTGATTTCGGATATTTCCGACGCCAGCCGCCTTGATGCCGAATTGCAGCGGCAGGAAGCCGCCAATGTCGACCTCGCCAAGCTGGTCGATGCGCTGGTTACCGCTGCCAACGAGGTTCGCATCAACGATGTCAGCGTCACGCTCGCCTTCGAGGGCGGCGGCCCGGCGGCGTTCAAAGTACCGGGCCACGACTCGCGGCTTGGCCAGGTGGTCAGCAACTTGCTCGACAATGCGCGCTCGTTCTCGCCGGCCGGTGGCACGGTGCGCATCACCTGCCGCCGTTTCAAGAATGAGGTCGAGATCGTGGTCGACGACGACGGTCCCGGCATTCGCCCCGAAGCCTTGGATAAAATCTTTGAGCGTTTCTACACCGATCGCCCGCATCAGGGCTTCGGGCAGAATTCCGGCCTCGGCCTCTCGATCACCAAACAGATCATCGAGGCCCATGGCGGCAGCATCCGGGTCGAAAACCGCAAAGCCGCCGCAGCCGCTGGGCAAGAACCGCGCGTGCTCGGCGCGCGCTTCGTGGTGCGGCTGCCGGCGGTGTAATGGCGACCGGTGTAGCAACGATTCACGCCTCCGCCGTGCTACTCGGACCGAAGGCGGTGCTGGTCCGCGGGACGGCGGGCTCCGGTAAATCGCAACTGGTCTGGGGTCTACTGCAAGCCGCCGCGAAAGGTGCACTGCCCTTCGCGCGGCTGGTCGCTGACGACCGCGCCCACGTCGAGGCCCGCGCCGGCCGGTTGCTGGTGCGTCCCGCTCCGGCGCTAGCCGGGCTGATCGAAATCCGCGGCCTTGGTATCCGGCGCCTGGCCTACGAGCCTGTTGCCGTGGTTGGCCTGGTGGTGGATTTGGCGGCCGAGGATGCCGCCCGCCACCCAGATCGGGAAACCGGCCTGGTGGTCATCGAAGGCATTAGCCTGCCGCGGCTAGCGGTCGCAGCCGGAATGCCCGGCCTGCCCATGGTGTTAGCTTTCTTAAATACTCCCCCGGACCGGCAATTGACCTCGGGCCAATAACTGGGCTACCCCCAGCGCCCGCGGGCCGGTTCAGAAAAATTAACCATGACCAGCCTAGGATCGCGGCCTTCCAAACGGACACGTCCGAGCCCCCTTTGGCCCCACCTTTTCGCAGTGCAGCAGAGCGCTTATATAGCGAGACAAGCCCTTGCAACGGGCCTTCGGATGGGCCCCAATGCGCGCCCATTCGTGCGGTGCAACCAAGCGCCCGCGAGGAGTTCGGAATGATCGGCCTCGTATTAGTAACGCACGGGCGGCTCGCCATCGAGTTCCGCTCAGCGCTGGAGCATGTGGTGGGCCCTCAGCGGCAGATCGAGGCGGTAACCATCGGACCGGACGATGATGTTGAACAATGCCGCAAAAATATCCTCGAGGCGGTCAAGCGGGTCGATAGCGGCAACGGCGTCGCCATCCTGACCGACATGTTCGGCGGCACCCCGTCCAATCTCGCGATTTCCGTGATGAGCCAGCCCAAGGTCGAAGTACTGGCTGGTATCAATCTGCCGATGCTGATCAAGCTCGCCAAGGTGCGCGAGACCTGCCCGCTCGAACAGGCGGTCGCCGCCGCCCAGGAAGCCGGACGCAAGTACTGCACCATTGCCAGCCGGGTGCTCACCGGTAAATGAGCGGCCCCGTTCAAGCGGACGGCAATCCTCCCCAGGATAGCTCCGGCCCCGTCGTGCGCGAGGTCGAGATCGTCAACAAGAAGGGCCTGCACGCCCGCGCCTCGGCCAAATTCGTGCAATGCGCGGAACAATACGATGCCGCCATCACCGTGACCCGCGGGCACGAGAGCGTCGGCGGCACCTCGATCATGGGCTTGATGATGCTCACCGCCGGGCCCGGCGTCAGCATCACGATCAGCGCAACCGGCAAGGACGCGGCTGCGGCCGTGGATGCGCTGTGTGAGCTGATTGCCGCGCGCTTTGGCGAAGAAGACTAGGGCGCGGACCGATAAACGAATGACGAGATAGCGATGCGGATGCGAGCCTTGATGTCCGCTTTCAGGGGTGGAGGGGACGTTCGCTGGAGATCGGGAAATGTCAGCTTCTGACCCAAGACAGACATTCTTATGTGGAATTTGCCGAAAACATTTTCGCGACCTCGCGCGCGCACTCGATAAATCGAGATGAGGTTGGATTGAGTGATTGGACGCATCTACGACATCGTGGAAAACGCGCTTTGGGCGCTGCTAGCTGCGGCGGTGATTTATTTCAGCGCTTTTATTTTCGCTATCGGCACAAAGCGGATATTCAATTATCGCCGATCAATGCCTGCGTTCGGGGATAAAGCGCACATCGCGCGAGATCGCCGCAATATCCGCTACTGACCCAAAGCAGCCGCTCACTGGGACTCGTACTTCATCGATCAACCCGTAGCACTATGCAGCTAATGGCTCGGTGCCACCTGATGGGACCAAAAGCAAGGGAAGCCGTATTCTGACAATCGTTCCGGTCGATTCCTGTTTCGACGGGACGATGGCGCCGCCAAGCTGGCGCACGAAGATCGCCACATAGTCGGAGCCGCGCTTCTCAGGGCTCTTCACCAAATCCTTCTCCTTCATGCCGACACCGTCATCGGAGACAACCAGTTCGATCTGATCCCCGACCTGTTCTACCTTCAGCATGATATGTCCGCTGCCGTGCGGAAACGCGTGCTTGATGGCGTTCGTGGTAAGCTCATTGACCAGGAGGCCGAAAGGAACGGCGCGATCCGGGTCGATTTCTAGCGCCTCGCCTTCTACGTCTATTTTGATGGCCGACATGTTTCCAAGCAGGCTTGCCGACATCGCCTTGGCGATTTCTCGTAGGTAGGCGTCCACGGCGACGGTGCGGCCGAGACTGGTCTGGGAAATCAGGTCATAAAGCTGGGCAATGGCTCCGATGCGCGCCTGCATGGTTTTATAGCCTTGCACGCATGGCGCCGCTGTCCATTTGGCTTCGTAGGCGATCAGGCCAACGATCACTTGCAAGTTATTTTTGATCCGGTGAGAAATTTCATTGGTCAAGCTAAGCGCGTCGCGCTCGCGCTGCTTGCGGTCGGTGATGTCCTCGAACACGAGCAGCATCCGGTGGGCATGGTTGCCCGGCTGCGATATTTTCCGGGCGTTGAGGTTGAAGACGCGACGGCCGAGCCCGGGAAAAATGTCTTCGATCTCGAAGCTCTCGATCGGCTTGTTTTCCGGCAGCACCTTTTCCATCAAATGACGCAGCGCCGGCACGTCCCATTGGTGTTGCAGCAGTTCAGAAAGGCGCCGCCCATGCGTTTCGGCCTCGGTAATCCCGAATATCGTCAAAAATGCCTTGCTCGCCGTCACGATGGTCATGTCGTCTTCGAGCACGACCAGCGGATCGCGGATCGTGTCGACGATGCTTTGCGTGAGCTGCCAGTTGCGCTTGCTTTCGGCCCGCGCCGCGCGTTCCTCGCTGACGTCCTCGATCGCGAGCAGGATAGAACCGTCATGGTCGCCGGGACTGAAAATCTTGCGTGCGTTGACCAACATCGTGCGCCGGCCGATGGTCGGGAAATCGTGCTCAACCTCGAACCCCTCGACCGATGCACGATGCGGGATCACGCTCTCAAGCAGCGTGCGCAGCGCGGTGATATCCCACTGCCGGTTTCCCAGCGCGTAAATAAGGCAGCCCTCGGTCTCACCGGGGCTGGTGCGAAACGTCTGGTAAAACGCGCGATTGGCGGATGTGATGATTAAATTTCTGTCGAGGACGATGAGCGCGCTCGGCACCGTCTCAACGATATCGCTCGCAGCAATATCGGATACGGCTTTCGCTACGCGAACAAGTTCAACCATGGTCGTCGTCCCCAAGTGATTTCGCAATTTCACAATTACGCGGCGAGCAAGTCTTTGACCGAATTTTGGAGCTGATGTTGCGTGTATGGCTTGCGCAGAAAGTGTGTGCCTTCGATCAGAAGCGCCTTCATCTTGTCGGTGATGTTGTTGCCGGTCGTGTAGAGCACGCGCAAATTCGGCCGCAGCGCGATCGCCTGAAGCGCCAGATCGCACCCGCCGTGAACCAGTTCCTTTAAATAGATATCGGTAAACAGCGCGTCGACGTGTTGTGGAGACCGCAGGAACACAAGCGCCTCGTCGACGTCACAGGCGGCCAGAGTCTGATGGCCCCAGCCTTGAATCATCATTTCTGCGACTTCGCGGATAAACACATCGTCTTCGACGACTAGGATCACGGCCATGAGAACCCCTTCAGCCGTGACAACTTTTTTTGCAGCTGTTGGGCTCTTCTCGCCGGACCACGGCTATCAGAACCCGTTCGGGCGCTATCAGGGCAAACGTATAGTCATGCCGAAGCCTAAAGGTTCCACCGCGGTTGCCATTTTTTTCCGGGCAAAATGTTTGTTGGAAATAGCCGCATCATATCAACGCCAAGCTTGAAAACGGACAATTCGTTGGAGGACCATGCCTCTGCACGCGATTGTTTCTTGGCGTGGCGATCTGACGAATACAATTCAATTCTAGCCTGCCGCAACGCTTGCCTGCAGGGCGTGTTGCTCATTCCTTTCGGATGACGCCTCGCCCCTGCCATCCCCGGCACGGGCCGCTCCTGTCTGACCAACGTTGTCGGAGATAAAGCGAGCCGCCCTTACATAAAGAAATCTTTATATACGCGTTGCGGCCCTGCCAGCGGCCTGTTATAGGCTCGGACCAACAACCCAGCGCTTTCCCGTGTGTTGCATAGGACCGTTCATGACCGCTTCCGCCAAGCCAAAAGCCAAAGCCGGCGACTACATCGTCAAGGACATTGCGCTCGCCGATTTCGGCCGCAAGGAAATCTCGCTGGCCGAGACCGAGATGCCCGGCCTGATGGCGACGCGCGAGGAATACGGCTCCAAGCAGCCGCTCAAGGGCGCGCGCATCGCCGGCTCGTTGCACATGACGATCCAGACCGCGGTGCTGATCGAGACACTGGTCGCGCTCGGCGCCGACGTGCGCTGGGTGTCGTGCAATATCTATTCGACCCAGGACCATGCCGCCGCCGCTGTCGCTGCGGCCGGCGTTCCGGTGTTCGCGGTCAAGGGCGAGAGCCTGAAGGATTACTGGGACTACACCGCCAGGCTGTTCGAATGGCACGGCGGCGGCACGCCCAACATGATCCTCGATGACGGCGGCGACGCCACCATGTTCGTGCATCAGGGCGTGCGCGCCGAGCATGGCGATACCATGTTCCTCGATCAGCACAATTCCGAGGAAGAGGAAGTATTCTACGCGCTGATCAAGCGCATGCTGAAGGAAAAGCCGAAAGGCTGGTTCGCCGAGCTCGCCAAGAACATCAAGGGCGTCTCGGAAGAAACCACCACCGGCGTTCACCGGCTCTACGACATGGAGAAAGCCGGCAAGCTGCTGTTCCCGGCGATCAACGTCAACGACAGCGTCACCAAGTCGAAATTCGACAACCTCTACGGCTGCCGCGAGTCGCTGGTCGACGGCATCCGCCGCGGCACCGACGTGATGATGTCGGGCAAGGTGGCGATGGTCGCGGGCTTCGGCGACGTCGGCAAGGGCTCGGCCGCCTCGCTGCGCCAGGCCGGCTGCCGCGTCATGGTGTCCGAGATCGATCCGATCTGCGCGCTGCAGGCGGCGATGGAAGGCTACGAAGTCGTGACCATGGAAGACGCGGCGCCGCGCGCCGACATCTTCGTCACCGCCACCGGCAACAAGGACATCATCACCATCGAGCACATGCGGGCGATGAAGGACCGCGCCGTGGTCTGCAACATCGGCCATTTCGACAACGAGATTCAGATCGCGCATCTGCGGAATCTGAAGTGGAACAACATCAAGCCGCAGGTCGACGAGATCACGTTCCCCGACGGCCACCGCATCATCCTGCTGTCGGAAGGCCGGCTGGTGAACTTGGGCAACGCCATGGGCCATCCTTCATTCGTGATGTCGGCGTCGTTCACCAACCAGACGCTGGCGCAGATCGAACTGTTCTGCAATCCCGGCAAGTACCAGAAGAAAGTCTACGTGCTGCCGAAGACGCTCGACGAAAAGGTCGCGCGGCTGCATCTTGCCAAGATCGGCGTCAAGCTGACCGAGCTGCGCAAGGACCAGGCCGACTATATCGGCGTCTCGCCGCAGGGCCCGTTCAAGGCCGATCATTACCGGTATTGATGGATGCGCTTACGGCCGCGGCGGCACGATGAAGATCGTGTAGCGCTGCGGCTTGCCCGGGACCCGCAGAAAATTGCGCACGATCTCGTTTTCGACGCGGCGGCCCGCCGCGCCCTGCGCGCCCGCTCTGCCGCGGCAGGCGGCGTCTTTGGCAAAACACACGATCACCTGACCGCTGGCGCTGAGTTCGGCCGCGCCCGGCGGCGGCAGATCGGCCAGCGCGCGCGGCCGGTCGGCGGCGTAGGAAATAACGCCATTCACGAGCCCAGGGTCGCCGCCGACAAAACGGAGCGGAAACGGCGTGGTCTCGCGCCAAAGGCGCTCGACTTCATCAGCCAACAGACCGGCCTGCGCCGGGCCGGGCGGCGGACCGTTGCGCTGCGCGATGATGGCGATTGCCGGCGACGCGACCAGCATCGCCAGCGGCAGCACGACAACGCCCGCCAGGATGCGGCGCGTGTCGATTTCCCTCACTGTTATCGCCGGCGGCGACAGCAGCAGCACCGGCAGCAGCGTCCAGGCCGACATCGACCATAGCGATGTAATCTCCGTGCCGCTGGCCAATGCACCGGCCGCCGGCAGCAGCAGCGGCGCCCAGAACGCCGCCGCCACCAATTGGCGGTCGGTATCGGCCGGCCAGATCATGTCGGCGATCGTCGCCCGGTTTGGCCGCGCGGCGGCCAGCACGATCAGCACCGGAATCGCCACATAACCGGCAGAACCGGCGAGGTAGCCGAGCACGCCGATCGCGGTATCGGCCAACGGCTTCTCGCCGTGCACGGCCATGGCATAGCCGAACGACGAGAAATCGTGCCGGGCGAGCCAGATCAGATGCGGCGTCAGCGCGGCGAGGCCGGCCACGACGGACAGCCACGGCGCGGCGGAACGGAAATAAAGCGCGCGGCGCCGGTCGATCAGCGCGGCGGCGGCGAGACCGGCAAGCAGAAACACCGACCAGTATTTGCCCAGCATGCAACCGGCGGCGCCGACGCCCGCGAGCACGGCGTAAAGCGCGCTGCGCGTTCTATACGAGCGCAGAAACCAGAACGTGGTCGCCGCCCACAGCGGCACCAGCACGGTGTTGACGTTGAACTTGAGCGCATGAAAATTGAAAAACGGCACCAGCATCAGCAGCGCCAGACCGACGACACGCTTCTCGCTGTCGAGATAGTCCGCCGACAGCCGCCAGACGATCCAGAGCGCGATCGCCGGCATCAGCATCGCCAGCAGGTAATAGGACCACTCGGCGACCGGAAACAGCCCGAACCACAGCCGCACGATCGCGGCGGCGAGCGGCGGGTGCTTGTAGCCCCAGGCCAGATCGCGCGACCAGGCGATCAATTCGGTCATGTCGGGATGCAGACCCTGGCTCGACTT
>Ga0134126_10006506_pt1 | contig 14642 bp, 15 predicted proteins | sample KB31752_FD_96881 | JGI IMG/M metagenome (GOLD analysis project Ga0134126, IMG submission 96881) | Terrestrial soil microbial communities with excess Nitrogen fertilizer from Kellogg Biological Station, Michigan, USA - KB3-175-2 | ecosystem: Environmental > Terrestrial > Soil > Unclassified ... | reverse complement strand
TCCTGCCACAGCACGAACTCGCTGTCGATCAGGACGGGGTAGGAGATCCCGAGGCGCTCGACAGCGGCGCGTACCGCCGCCTCATCGCGCGAGGGGTCGAAGCCCGGCGAATGGACGCCGACGATCCGCAGGCCGTCCTCTGCGTAACGGTCGTGCCAGGCCTTCAGGTAGGGGAGCGTGCGGATCGAGTTGGGCCGGCAGAAGTCCCAGAACTCGACCAGCAGGGGCCGGTCGCGCTGGATGATGCTGACCTGGCTGCCCTCCGGGACGTTGACCCAGGGCAGGCCCCGGGGGAAGAGGGGCGCGGCGATGTTGTCCACCGGCGCACGGGTCACCAGATCGTCTCCTCCGCGGAGAACGAGCGAATCCGTCAGCGGGCCCCGCAGGCCTCAGCCGATCGAGCCCACCATCTCCAGCTGGATCAGCCGGTTCAGCTCGACCGCGTACTCCATCGGCAGCTCCTTCGTCACCGGCTCGATGAAGCCGTTGACGATCATCGCGGCGGCCTCGTCCTCGGTGAAGCCGCGCGAGCCCATGTAGAACAGCTGGTCGTCGGAGATGCGCCCGACCGTGGCCTCGTGTGCGACCGTCACGTGCGGGTTCTGGATCTGGATGTCGGGCCACGTGTCGCTGCGCGATTCGCCGTCCATCATCAGCCCGTCGCACTGCACGCGCGCTTTCGAACCGGCCGAGTTGCTCCCCATCTTGACGAGGCCCCGGTAGCCCATGATCCCGCCGTCCTTGGAGATCGACTTGGCGAGGATGTTCGAGGTCGTGTTCGGCGCCAGGTGCACGACCTTCGCGCCGGTGTCCTTGTGGACGCCCTTGCCGGCGACGCCGACGTTGAGGTGGTCGGCGCGCGCGCCCTCACCCATCAGGAACGACCCGGGGTAGAGCATCACGTACTTCGCGCCCATCGAGCCGCCGACCCACTCGACGGTGCCCTCGGCGTCGACCACGGCGCGCTTCGTGTTCAGGTTGTAGACGTCCTTCGACCAGTTCTGCACGGTCGTGTAGCGCGCCTTGGCGCCGTCGTGGACGAAGATCTCGACGACCGCAGAGTGCATCGAGTTGACGCTGTAGGTCTGCGCCGTGCAACCCTCGATGTAGTTCACGTCGGAGCCCTCGTCGGCGACGATCAGCGTGTGCTCGAAGGTGCCCTCGCCGGCGCCCTCCATGCGGAAGTAGGCCTGCAGCGGCAGATCGACCTTCACGCCCTTGGGGACGTAGAGGAACGAGCCGCCGGACCAGACCGCGCCGTGCAGCGCCGAGAACTTGTTGTCCTGCGGCGGCACGCATTTGTTCATGAAGTACTTCTGGACCAGCTCCGGGTAGTCGCGGATCGCCGTGTCCATCGAGCAGAAGAGGATCCCGAGCTTCGCGTACTCCTCCTTCAGGCCCTCGTAGACGGGCTCCTGGCGCCACACGCCGACCACGCCGGCGAGGTGCTCGCGCTCGGCCTGCGGGATGCCGAGGTCCTCATACGTTTTCTTCATCTCGTCCGGGACCTCGTCCCAGGAGTTGAAGCGGCCGGCGGTCGGGGGGGAGTAGAGCACCAGCTCGTCGAGGTTCAGGCCGCTGAGGTCGGGGCCCCACGTCGGCACCGGCTTGCGTTCGAAGATCTCCAGCGACTTCAGCCGTTTCTCGGCCATCCAGTCAGGCTCGCCCTTGACCTTGGAGAGCTCCTTCACGACCTCGCGGGAGATGCCCTTGCGCGCGATCAGCTGCCCCTGGTCGTCCTCGACGATCGGGCTGGGCTTTGCGATGCGGTCAACAGTTGCCATTTGCGTCCTCGCGGGGGTGGGGGCCAGAAATCCTGTGCTCCGAGGTAGGAATTGTATCGAGAGCCCAGGGCGCACCGGGGGTCCGCGGCGGGCGGCGGTCTCAGCGATTACCGTCCTTCGGGCCTAAAGCACCCCTCGCGAGGGTCCGATGGTGACCTGTGACGATCCGGACGCCCACGCGCACGTGCGGGCGGCCAGGGGGGGTCGTAACAGCGCTCACCCTCGCCGCTGCATGCGCTCTCGCCGGCTTTGCCCTGAGCGGCTGCGGCTCAACACGCGCGAGCGCGGCCACCGAGCACGCGGTGGCGGTCTCCGAGCGCGACTTCCACATCAGCGCCCCGGCGGTCCTGAGCAGCGGCGTCGTGACGCTGCGAGTTCACAACGAGGGGCCCGACCAGCACGAGCTGATCGTGGTCCCGGGCACGCTCTCCTCGCTGCCGCTGCGCGCCGACGGCATGACCGTCGACGAGGAAGACCTCGAAGCGTCCGAGCCGGGCTCCCTCGAGCCGGGTGAGCCCGGCAGCACGCGCGACCTCACCGTCCAGCTCAAGCCCGGTCACTACGTCTTCTTCTGCAACATGGAGGGTCACTACATGGCCGGGATGCACACCGAAGTGGAGGTCCGCTGATGGACCTCGGGTCGGGCATCCTGAGGCCCTTCCACGCGCGCGGGCGCTGGCTGCTCGCGGCGATCCCGCTCGTCTTCCTCGTCACCGCCGCCATCGGCATCGTCGTGACGCTCACGCTCTCGGCGCGGGCCAAGGACCGTTCGGCGGTCGTCCAGGTGGCCGCCCGGCAGCGGATGCTGGCCGAGCGCTACCTGAACGAGCTGCTGCTGGCGAAAGCCGGCCAGCAGGCCGATCCGCAGACGATCGGCGCCGATCTCAACGAAAGCGCGCACGCGCTGCTCGAAGGGGGCACCGTGCCCGCGGTCAACGGCGACGACGACCAGACCACGGTGGCTGCCGCGACCGGGACCGTCCTGCGCCGCCAGCTCGAAGAGCAGATCAAGCTGATCGCCGACCTGCGGGGCTCGGGGCAGGCGCTGCTGAGCGGTGGCCGGCCGCCGGAAGCGACCGGCGGCGAGGAACTGCCTGCGAACAACGCGCTGATGCGCGAGCGCATCCTCGTGTCGCTCACCTCCGCGACCGCGCTGAACTCCGCGCGCACGATCGCCGCGCGCGCCGACGAAAGCGTTCAGAAGCTGCTCGACGCCGAGATCGCCCTGTCGATCGGCGGGCTGATCGTCTCGCTGCTGCTCGCGGGCCTGCTGATCCTGATCCTGAGCCGCCAGACGGCGCACTTCCGGGCGCTCGCCAAGTCCTCGACGGATCTCGTCGCCGTGATCGACGCGCACGGGTGCCGCTACGTGAGCGACTCGCTGGCCAGCAAGGCGGGCCGGCCCGCGTCGCAGCTGCTGGGGGACGGTCTGCTCGCGCAGGTGCCCGAGGAGGACCGCGAGCTGCTGCGCAGCGTCGCCGCCAACGGGTCGCCCGCAACGCTGACGTTCGTGCTCCTCGACGCCGCGGGCGAGCCCCGGACGCTGGAGGCGCACGTCACCGACCTGCGCTCCGAGCGTCACCTGCGGGGCGTCGTCGTCAACGCGCGCGACATCACCGAGCGGGTGCGCCTGGAGAGCGAGCTGCGCGAGAAGGCCAGCCGCGACGGGTTCGCGACCCAGCTCTCGGAGGCGCTCGAGATGGCCGACGAGGAACCCGACGTCTGCGAGGTCGTCGAGCACGCGATGGAAGACGTGTCCGAGACGACGCCGATGGAGCTCCTGCTCTCCGATTCGAGCCGCGCGAGCCTGCGTCGCGTGGCCGCGAACGACGGGGTGGAGCCGCCGGGCTGCCCTGTGCGCTCGCCCTTCTCCTGCGTCGCGGTGCGCCGTGGCAGCGCCGTCACATTCGAGTCGAGCGAGCACCTCAACGCCTGCCCGCATCTGCGCGGCCGGCCCGTGGGCGCCTGCTCGGCAGTGTGTGTCCCGGTCTCCTTCATGGGCCGCTCGCTCGGCGTGCTGCACACGACGGGCCCCGACGGCGAGGTGCCCGACGCCGAGCGCGTCGAGCGGCTGCGGACGCTCGCCGCGCAGGCCGGCGCCCGCATCGGCACGGTGCGCGCCTTCCAGAAGACCCAGCTGCAGGCCTCGACCGACTCGCTGACCGGCCTCGTCAACCGCCGCAGCGCCGAGGAGCAGATGCGCTCGCTGCTGCGCGGCAAACGTCCCTTCGCCCTCGCGCTCGGGGACCTCGACCGCTTCAAGCAGCTGAACGACACCCACGGGCACGAGGCGGGCGACCGCGCTCTGCGCCTGTTCGCCGACATCGCGCGACGCTCGATCCGCGACCTCGACACGATCGCGCGCTGGGGCGGCGAGGAGTTCGTCGTGATCCTGCCCGACCTCGACCGCTTCGGCGCCACCGAGGTGCTCGAGCGGCTGCGGGCCGCGCTCGGCCGTGCGCACCCCGGCGAAACGCCGCGCTTCACGGTCAGCTTCGGCGTCAGCGACACCCAGCAGGCGCAGGCCGCCTCGCTCCTGTTCCGGATCGCCGACGAAGGCCTCTACGCGGCCAAGGTCGCCGGGCGCGACCGGGTCACGATCGGCGAGGTGCCCGATGACGAGGGGCCCCGCCGCCACGACGCCCCGGCGGACCAGGACGACCTCGACGAGCTGTCCTTCGAGGTGCTCGGCGAGTCCGAGCCGGAGCCCGACGCCGGCGCGCCCGGGCCCGAAACGGAGCCGGGCGTGGCCGTTGAGCCGGCGAGCATGCGCGGCGCCGGCCGCCCCGGCAGACGCCGCGCGGCGCGGTCCAAGCGCCCGCCCCGCGCTCCCGCGGGCAAGCGCCCCGGCCCCTGAGGCGCGCCAACTGCAACACTGCTCATCGATGGAGCGGTGGGACCTGAGAGCGCCGGCGGCCAAACCGCACAGCCCGGAGATCCTCTTCTCTGATGGTGAGGGGCGCGCGATCCTGCTCGATCTTCCGGTCGGTGAGGAGCTTCAGGACCACCAGGTCCACGAGGGCGCCTGGATCACTGTCGTCGACGGCGAGCTGAGCGTGACCGGGTCCGGCGGCGAGACGGTGGAGCTGACGCCGGGAACCCTGCTGCACGTCTCGGCCGCAGAGCGAACCGAGGTCAAGGCACGCAGCGACGCGCGGCTGCTGCTGCTGCTCAGCCCGTGGCCGGGCGACGGGCACCCGGGCGCGATGACGCTGGACGAGAAGGCCGAAGTCAGGAAGCGCGCGGCGGAGCGCGCCGGATGAGCCGGGCGCTGCCCTGACGCACGACCGGACAGGTGAGCGAGCCCTGGGGCTACTCGAGGAGATCGGGCTGAGAGCCCCGGTGGTCCAGGCCGGCATGGGCGGCGGCCTGTCCGGCCACCGGCTCGCTGCCGCCGTGTCGGCCGCCGGAGGCCTCGGCACGATCGGCATCCTGCCGCCCGAGGAGCTGCGCCGCGAGATCGACGCGGCGCGCGCGCTGAGCAGCGGCCCGCTCGCGGTCAACCTGCTGCTGCCGTTCGCCCGTCCGGCGCACTTCGAGGCGGCGGCGCAGGCCGACGTCGTGGTCACCTTCTGGGGCGAGCCCGAGCGGCGCGTGGACGGCGTCTGGATGCACCAGTGCGGCTCGGTCGCAGAGGCGCGCGCGGCGCGCGCGGCGGGCGCCGACGCGATCATCGCCCAGGGCGTCGAGGCGGGCGGTCACGTGCGCGGGTCGCTGCCCGCGCTCGAGCTGCTGGCACAGGTCCGCGAGGCGCTGGGAGACGACTGCCCCGTGCTCTCGGCCGGCGGCGTGGCCGACGGATCCGACGCGGCGACCCGGCTCGCGGCGGGCGCCGACGCGGTGGTCTGCGGCACGCGCTTCCTGCTGAGCGAGGAGAGCGCCGCCCACCCCCTCTACAAGGCCCGGCTCCTGGGCGCGCGGGAGACGATCCTGACGCAGCTGTTCGGGCTCGGGTGGCCGGCCCAGCACCGCGTCGTCGCGAACGAGGCGACGCGCCGCTGGCTGGCCGGCGACGCGCGCGGCCCCTCCTGGCTGCGCGCGGTGCAGCGCGCGAGCGCGCCGGTGCTGGCTCGCACCCCGATCGCCCTGCAGATGAGGCTGGCCGCGACCCAGGCCCCCGGGCGTCCGCTGTTCGGTCCCGCCGCTGCGACGGCGGGCGGTCCGGAGAGCCTCGTCGAGGCGGGGCCGCTCTACGCCGGCACGTGCGTCGAGCGCATCGCCGAGGTCCGTCCCGCGGCCGAGCTGGTGCGGGCCCTGGCCTCGCCGAGCGAGCACGGACCCGGCGGGGTCGCCTAGCTCAGCGCGGGCATCCCCAGCAGCTCGCGGGTCTCCGCCGTGGTGTTCGTCAGCGGGAACGGCTCGTCGGGGACCGGCACGCCGAGCCGCTCGCAGATCGGCTCCCATCCGTCCGAGACGGTCCACTCCAGGAGCCTCTCCTGCGCCACGCCGGCGCGCACCGCCGCGTTGTGGGTCTCGAAGGCGTCGATCATGGCGGCGGCGTTGCCGAGGTCGGCCGAGAAGCGCGTCTCGAACAGCTTCGGCATGGTGGCGCCGAACCACTCCTCCAATCCCGGGGGCGCAGCCTCGATCGGGTTGAAGATCGTGTTCGCGGCGCTGCGATACCAGGCCTCGGGATCGCGCGTCGAGAGCAACACCAGCGCCTCGGGGTTCGCGTCGGAGATCTCCCGCCAGAAGGATGCGCCGGGCCAGTCGACGATCGCTGCATAGCCGTCCAGCACCTGCTGCCAGTCGACGTCGCGCCCCTCGACCGCGTCGGTCCAGGCCACCGCCTGCGGCGGGTCGGCGATGATCTCGACCATGTGGTGACAGCGCCCGCCCAGGAGCTGCTCGAGCGCGAGCTTCAGCGAGTGGGTCCCCGTCCGGCCCACTCCGGCACCGACAACCTTGACTGCCATCCGCGGCCCCCTTTGAGATCTCGAGCGGGGGATTTCCCGCTCAGCGGCGAGCCTACACGCTCACGTCGGCCAGTCGTTGTCGCCTGTCACCGCGCCGCGCACGACCTTCAGGTTCAGCAGCGCGCACTTGCGCCGCGTCGCGGAGACAGGGATGCCGAGCAGCTCGATCATCCAGTCGGCGTCGAGCTCGCCGACATCCGAGAGCGCCATGCCCTTGAGCTCCTCCGAGGCGATCGAGGCGGCCGCCTGCGAGATCGCGCATCCGTGGCCGTGGAAGCGGATGTCCTCGATGCGGTCGCCGGCCACGCGGATGTGCACGCCCAGCTCGTCGCCGCACAGCGGGTTGTGCTCGAGCCCCTCCAGATCGTGCGGCTCGAGCTCGCCGAAGTTCTGCGGGCGCTTGTAGTGCTCGAGGATGTAGTCGCGGTAGAGGTCGTCCATCAGATCAGCCATCGAGTCCGAAGACCTCGCGGCCCTTCGCGAGCGCGGCGACGAAGGCCTCGACGTCCGACTCGTCGTTGTAGACGCCGAGGCTGGCGCGCGCGGTGGCAGCGACGCCGAGGCAGCGCATCAGCGGCTGGGCGCAGTGGTGGCCCGCGCGGACGCACACGCCCTCGCGGCCAAGCAGCTCGGCGATGTCATGGGGGTGCATGCCCTCGACGGTGAAGGAGACGAGCGCACCGCGCTCGCGTCCGGCCGGCGGTCCGACGGCGCGCACCCCGGGGACCTCGGCGAGCCGCGACAGCATCAGCTCGGTCAGCTCGCGCTCGTGCTCGCGGACGCGCTGCATCCCGAGCTTGTCGAGGTACTCGACGGCCGCGCCGAGGCCGACCGCCTCGGCGATCGGCGGCGTGCCGGCTTCGAACTTGAACGGCAGCTCGTTCCACGTCGTCTCCTCCTGGGAGACCGACGCGATCATGTCGCCGCCGGTGAGGAAGGGGTCCATCGCCTCGAGCAGCTCGCGGCGGCCGTGCAGCACGCCGATGCCGGTCGGGCCGAGTGCCTTGTGACCGGTCCAGGCGTAGAAGTCCACGCCGAGGGCCTCCACGTCGACGGGCATCTGCGGCACCGCCTGGGCGCCGTCGACGAGCGTCGCGGCGCCCGCGGCCCGCGCCCGGGTCGCGATCTCGGCGACCGGGTTGATCGTGCCGAGCACGTTCGACACGTGCGCGAAGGCGACGATCCTGACATCGCCGCGCGCGAGCTCGGCGTCGAGCTGCGCGAGCGAGAGCTCGCCGTGCTCGTCGACCTCCAGGTAGCGCAGCTCGGCGCCGCGCTCACGGCAGATCTGCTGCCAGGGCACGAGGTTCGCGTGGTGCTCCATCTGCGTGATCAGCACAGCGTCGCCCGGGCCGAGATGCGCGGCTCCCCACGAGCGGGCCACGAGGTTGATCGCCTCGGTCGCGTTCTTGGTGAAGATCGTCGTCTTCGGGTCGCTGCCGGTGAACGCCGCGATGCGCGCGCGGGCCGATTCGAACGCCGCGTCGGCCTCCTGGGCCAGCGGGTAGACCGAGCGGTGGATGTTCGCGTTGTGCTCGGCCAGGTGCGCCGCGAGGGCGTCGATCACCACCCGCGGCTTCTGCGAGGTCGCGCCCGAGTCGAGGTAGACGAGCGGCTTGCCCGCGACGCGCCGCTCGAAGATCGGGAAGTCGGCGCGGACCGCCAGTCTGCGCTCAGCGACTGACGGCATACGTCTCGATGTCCTCGCGGGCTGCCGCCAGCTTCGCCGCGATCTTCTCGCGCACGAGCTCTTCGAGCGGCTCGTCGGCCAGCTGGGAGATCAGCGGCTCGAAGAACCCTTCGACGATGATGCGGACCGCGGCCGCGCGGTCGAGCCCGCGGCTCTGCATGTAGAAGATCGCCGACTCGTCCAGCTCGCCGACGGTGCCGCCGTGCGAGGCGGAGACGTCGTCGGAGGACACGAGCACCGACGGGATCGCGTCCACGCGGGCTTTCGGCGAGAGCATCATCGTGTGGATCTGCAGGTAGGTGTGGGTCTGCTGCGCGCCGGGGTCGATTTTGATCAGGCCCTCGAAGCTCGCGCGCGCCGCGCCGCTCGCCGCGCCGCGCCAGTGCACGTCGCCGCCGGAGGGACCCGTCTCGTGCAGGTCGACGGCGAACGCGTCGAGGTGCTCGCGCTCCTCGGCGAAGAACACGCCGCGGAAGGCCATGTCGCCGCCGGAGCCGGAGACCGCGAGCTCCATGTGCGGGCGCACGAGGTGGCCCCCCAACAGCGCGGGCAGCCAGTGGCAGTACGCGTCGCGGCCCACCTGCACGAAGCGCGTCGAGACGTCGTAGATCTCGTTGCGCGAACCCCAGTCCTGGAGCTGGGCCAGACGGCAGCGCGCGCCGTCCTGCAGGTAGAGCTCGAACGCACCCGCGTGCAGCGCCTGGCGCTGCGCTGCCGGCGCGTCCTCGTCGGCGCCGAACTCCTCGGCGAGGTCGTACTCGTGGACCTTGAAGTCGCTCGTGGGGGCGCCGACGACGAGCGTGCGCCCGTACTGGGCGATACCGGGCCGCGCGATCGCGTAGACGATCTCGAAGGGGTCCTCGACCACGAGCCCCTGCGGCACGTACAGGAACACGCCGCCCGTCCAGAAGGCGGCGTTCGCCGCCTCGAGCTTGTTGCGGTCGATCGCGAGCCTGTTCGAGTACCAGCGTTCGGCCAGCTCGCGATGACGCTCGAAGGCATCCGCGAGCGAGCAGAGGATCACACCCTTCTCGGCCAGGGCGGGGTCGAGCTCCACGGAGACGACCGCGCCGCCGCTCTGAACGATCCGCCCGGCACGAGGGCGGTCGGGGATGGTCTGCGTGACGACGGCGGGCACCTCACGCTCGTCGAGGACGTTCTCCAGCGCGTCGAGCTCGAGCGCCTGGAGGCTCGTGGTCCAGAACCCCGAGCGCCGCCACACCGGCAGCTCGGTCGCCTCGAACGCTTTCAGGGCGAGCTCGCGCAGCTCGGTGAGCGAGCGGCCCTCGCCGGCGCCGGCTCCGTCGAGCGCGGTGTAGAGCGTCGCCTCGCGATGGCGCCCGGCCTTGACTTTGACTGCCTGGGCCGAGCCGCCGCCTGTGCCCCGAAACGGGGTATCGGTCGCGGACGCCTCCGCGGCGGGGTCACTCATCCGTCTCGCCCGCGCCGATGCCCGCCCCGACCTCCTGGCGGATCTGGTCATAGCCCTCGCGCTCGAGGCGCTCGACCAGCTCCACGCCGCCCTCGAGCACGATGCGCCCGTCCATCAGGATGTGCACGAACTCGGGCTTGACGTAGTGGAGGATGCGCTGGTAGTGGGTGATGATCAGCGCACCCAGACCCTGCTCGTCGTGCAGGCGCTGGACGCCCTCCGCGACGGTGCGCAGCGCGTCGATGTCGAGTCCCGAGTCGGTCTCGTCGAGGATCGCGATGTCGGGCTGGAGCATCGCCATCTGCAGGATCTCGGCGCGCTTCTTCTCGCCGCCGGAGAAGCCGTCGTTGAGGTGGCGCGAGGTGAACGAGCGGTCGACGTCGAGCAGCTCGATCGCGTGCTGCAGCTGCGTGCGGAACTCCTTGACCTGGATCGGCTCCTCGCGTTTGGCGTTGATCGCCATGCGCAGGAAGTTGGCGACCGAGACGCCGGGGATCGACACCGGGTACTGGAACGCGAGGAACAGGCCGGCCTTCGCGCGGTCGTGCGGCTCGGCCTCGGTGAGGTCCTCGCCCTTGAAGGTGATCGTGCCCTCGGTGATCTCGTATGAGGGGTGGCCGAGCAGCGTGTTGGCGAGCGTCGACTTGCCCGAGCCGTTCGGACCCATCAGGGCGTGGATCTCGCCGCGGCTGATGTCGAGGTCGACGCCTCTGAGGATCTCGCGCTCCTCGGTGCGCACGTGCAGGTCTCTGATCTCTAGATCGGCCATGTTCTCCTTGTCAGCCTCGGTTCGTGAGGGGTTCGATTTGCAGGCCCGCGCCGGGCTGTTGCGTGAGCGGCGGGGCGATGAGCAGGTCGGCGAGCGTGGTCTCGCGCAGGGTGCCGATGATCGACATCCTCACGCGCGTCCACAGCAGCTTCGTGGGGCACACGTGGTCGCGCTCGGACTCGCGGGCGCAGACGATCGAGCCGTCCGGCGACTGCGAGATGCACTCGATCGGCGCGATCGAGCCCTCCAGCGCCTCGACGACCTCCGCCATCGTGATCTGCGACGCCGGGCGCGCGAGCATGTAGCCGCCGCGCGAGCCGCGCCGCGAGTCGACCAGCCCGGCCTTCCGCAGGCGCGCGACGAGGTGCTCGAGGTAGGCGAGAGGCAGCCCGTCACCGGCTGCGATCTCGGCCAGCGGGACCGGAGTGGGGCCGAGTGCGTCGGCGTCGTTGCTGCCCCTGCGGGCCAGCTCCACCATCACGCGAACGCCGTACTCGGCCTTTGTCGAGAACATCATCAGCTATTTCCTACCTGCGGGCTAGGGTATCAACGGGCAGGCAGGCTTCACATAAATCTCCCGATGTCATGGGCGAGCGCTTCGGGAGTGAGCTGTTCGGTGCCGTAGAGAACCCGCTCGCGGCCATCGGGGTCGACCAGCAGCACGGTCGCGTGGGTCGCGAAGGCGCGCGCGCCCGCGCCGGCGGGCGTCACCCGGTAGGTGCGCCAGATCTTCGCGAGCGCCGCGGGCGAGCCGGTCAGGTAGTGGACGCGGCCGCTCAGGGAGGTGGCCGCGAGGAAGCGCCTCACGGCCTGCGGGGTGTCGCCCGCCGGGTCGGCGCTCACGATCAGCACCGGGACCGGTTCGTGCAGTTCGTCGAGCGCGCCGCGGATCTGCTGGGCGATCAGCGTGCACGGCGCGCCGCAGTGCGTGTACAGGAACGCGATCACCACGGGTTTGCCGCGAAGCGCGGCCAGCGACACCGAGCGCCCGTACTGGTCGCTGAGGATGATCGGCGGCGCCGGCTGCGGGTTCGGGACCTCCGCTCCCGCGAAGCCGCCGCTCGTCAGCGGCACTTCGCCGGCGGACGGGGTGGACGAGCTCCGTCTGCTGTTGGATTCGCGGGTGGCGACGATCGCGAACACGAGCGCGAGCAGCACCAGCACAGCCATCACTGCGGGCAGGATCCAGCGGCGGCGAGGACTCATCGCGGTCAGCGTATGGGAGCGGCGCCCGGCAGGAGAACGGGCGGGGCTACCGTGCCCGCCAGGCCCCGGCGGACGTGCCTCGACGCGGTGCGGGCGTGACCTCGGCGCGGCCTTCAGACGGCGCTATACTTTTTGAAGTCAATGAATCCTGACCCTGGTTTAGGAGTTTCGCGATGAGCACGTCCGGACCCGAGCTGCTGCGCCGCATCAAGAGCCAGATCGAGGAGGTCGATCCCTCCGAGGTCTCCGAGCTCGCCCACGAGGGCGTGACGATCGTCGACGTGCGCGGCAGCGAAGAGTTCGCGACCGGACACCTGCCGGGCGCCAAGAGCGTGCCGCGCGGCCACCTGGAGTCCCGGATCGAGGGCGTCGTGCCCGACCGTTCGACGCAGGTGATCCTGTACTGCGCCTCCGGACAGCGTTCGGCCTACGCCGCGCGCACGCTCAGCGACGACATGGGCTACGAGCACGTGCGCTCGATGACCGGCGGCATCGCGCTCTGGAAGGACCGCGGCTACGAGGTCGAGGTCCCGCGCGCGCTCAGCGCCGAACAGCGCGACCGCTACTCGCGCCACCTGCTGATCCCCGAGATCGGCACCGAGGGGCAGCAGAAACTGCTCGACGCGAAGGTGCTCCTCCTGGGCGCCGGGGGGCTCGGGTCGCCGACGGCGCTCTACCTGGCCGCGGCGGGTGTCGGCACGCTCGGCATCGTCGACGACGACGAGGTCGACCTGTCGAACCTCCAGCGCCAGGTGATCCACTCCACGCAGCGGGTCGGCATCCCGAAGGTCGACTCGGCAGAGGAGTCGATCCACGCGCTGAACCCCGACGTCAACGTCGTCAAGTACCAGACCCGCATCGACGCCTCCAACATCATGGAGATCATCGAGGGCTACGACGTGATCGTCGACGGCGTCGACAACTTCCCCACGCGCTACCTGCTCAACGACGCGACGGTGCGGCTGAAGATCCCGGTCGTCTCGGCCTCGATCCTCGGCTTCGACGGGCAGCTGTCGGTCTTCAAGCCCTACGACGGGCCGTGCTACCGCTGCCTGTTCCGCGAGCCCCCGCCGGCCGAGCTGGCGCCGTCCTGCGGCGCCAACGGCGTGCTGGGCGTGCTGCCCGGGACGATGGGCCTGCTGCAGGCGACCGAGGTCGTCAAGCTGATCCTCGAGATCGGCGAACCGGCGATCGGGCGGCTGCTGCTCTACGACGCCCTCGGCGCGACGCTCACCGAGGTCAAGGTCCACCGCGATCCGGAGTGCCCGATCTGCTCGCGCGAGCCCGGCGAGATCTCCGACGAGGAGATGGGCGTCTTTCCCGATTACGAGGCGTTCTGCGCCGCAGCCGGTTAGCGGCTAGGCTGCGCCCACTCATGGCCACGATCAAGATCCCACCGGTCCTGCGCGCTTCCGTGGGCGGCGAGAAGGAGGTCGGCGCGTCCGGCTCCAACGTCGGCGACGTGCTGCGCGACCTCGCCTCCACGCACCCCGCGACCGAGAGCCAGCTGTTCGCACCCGACGGCGCGCTGAACCGCTACGTCAACGTCTATCTCAACGACGAGGACGTGCGGGTGCTCGACGGGCTGGACACCGCCGTCGCCGATGGCGACACGCTCGTGATCCTGCCGGCGATGGCCGGCGGGCGCTGAGGCGCTCCCGAGCGCCTGAGCGGCTCGGCTGCCGGCGGCTTTGCCTGGACGCTCGTCCGAGCATCGAACGCTCGTCCGCGCGCCCGGGCGCCGCGCCGCCGATGGGGTAGTGATGGGCCGCATGACTGTTGGGAGGGCAATCCGCGCGCTCGGCGCGACGACGGCCGGCTGCGCGGTCACCGCGGCGCTGGCGGCCGGCGGCGCCCATGCGATGGCGAGCCACGAGGGCTGGCCCCAGATCGGCCACCACCAGGGCCATCCCCGCAACGAAAGCGGGACCATGCGCGGCCTCGACGGCGTCCACAACATGCTGCTCGGCGGTGACGGCAACGACAACATCTACGCCGGCGACCTCGGCGATGTGATCTGGGGCGACTCGCACCCGGGCGGCCAGCCCGAAAGCCAGCACGACTATCTCTTCGGCGGGCCCGGGCCCGACTGGATCTACGCCAGCCACGGCCTGAACGAAATCTGGACCGGGGCAGGGAACGACCACATCGCGCTCGTCTACGGCTACGGCACCGTGCACTGCAACGGTCCCGGGCTGAAGACGCTCGTGGTTCGCTACCTGCCGCAGAACCGGCGCTTCCGGCTCGCGGGCTGCAAGCACACCTTGCTGGTGCGTTACCGGGCCTAGCGGCCCGGGCGCTCAGGCGGCCGGCTCGGCGGAGACGCCGCTCGGCTGTCCGGCCGCGTCTCCGTTCGGTGCGAGCAACGCCTCCGGGTTCGCGGGGATGCGGCTCATCGCGTGCTCGGCCAGCGCGGTGATCGTGAGCGAGGGGTTCACGCCGACGTTCGCCGGCACCGCGGCGCCGTCGCAGACGAGCAGGTTCTCGTAGCCGAAGACGCGCTGGTCGGCGTCGACCACGCCCTCGCTCGGGTCGGCGGCGATCACGGCCCCGCCGAGGATGTGCGCGGTGGAGGGGATGTTGAACATCGCCTCCATGAACGAGCTCTGCGCGATGCCGCCGGTCCGTTTGGCGAACCAGTCCGCCGCCTGGTTGGCAACCGGGATGAACGTGGGGTTCGGTCGCTCGGGGTCCTGTTCGGTCTGAAGCCAGAAGGAGCCGAAGGGGCCTTTCCGGGGGCGCAGCGCGATCGCGTTGTCGAGCGTCTGCATCACGAGGATGATGATCGTGCGCCGCGACCAGCGCTTCGCGAAAAGCACCTTCGCGAGCTTGCCGGGGTGGCGGA
>Ga0134126_10006505_pt1 | contig 14643 bp, 13 predicted proteins | sample KB31752_FD_96881 | JGI IMG/M metagenome (GOLD analysis project Ga0134126, IMG submission 96881) | Terrestrial soil microbial communities with excess Nitrogen fertilizer from Kellogg Biological Station, Michigan, USA - KB3-175-2 | ecosystem: Environmental > Terrestrial > Soil > Unclassified ... | reverse complement strand
TGCCGACGCCGTCGGCCTGGCCGCCAAGCTGCTCAAGGACCACATGAACATCTTCATCAACTTCGAAGAGGAGATGGAGACCGAAGCGCGCGGCGAAGCCGGCCCCGTGATCCGCAACGATAATCTGAATCGCTCGGTCGAAGAGCTCGAGCTCAGCGTTCGCAGCTACAACTGCCTCAAGAACGCCAACATTCAATCCATCGGCGAGCTGGTCCAGAAGACCGAGGCCGAGATGCTCAAGACCAAGAACTTCGGCCGCAAGAGCCTGAACGAGATCAAGGAAATTCTCGCGCAGATGGGCCTGAGCCTGGGCATGAGAATCGACGAGCAGGGCAATCCGGTTCCAGGACCCACCAGCATTCCGCCGGCCGCCGCACTCGCCGCCAGCTACAACCGGTATGAAGACGAAGACGAGCCGCTGGATTCGGTCGACCTCCAGCTGCCCACAGAGACAGAGAACTTTTAAATGCAGCTACTAGCCTCTAGCTTCTAGCCTCTAGCTCATCCCGGCGCAATGCCCGGATCCGAGCAAGAAAGAGCTAGAAGCTGAGAGCTAGAAGCTAGGAGCTAGAAATGCGCCATCGCAATGCAGGATTTAAGCTCGGACGCAACACCAGCCACCGTCGCGCTCTGCTGCGCAACCTGGTCACGTCCGTCATCGTGGAAGACCGCGTAGAGACCACCATCGCGAAAGCGAAGGCGGTCCGCCCGCACGTCGAAAAGATGATCACCCTCGGCAAGAAGGGCGATCTGCACTCCCGCCGCCAGGCCCTCAGTTTCCTGATGACCGACTCGGCCGTCACGCGCCTGTTTGAAACCGTGGCCCCGCGCTACGGCGACCGCCAGGGCGGCTATCTGCGCATTGTCCGCACCGGCTTCCAGAAGGGCGATGGCGCCGAGAAGGCCTTCATCGAACTCCTCGGAGCCGAAAAGCAGCTCGACGAGAAGCGCCAGAAGCGCGACGCCGTCAAGGCTGAAAAACGCAAGAAGCTCGAAGCCGAACTCGAAGCCGCCAAAAAGGAAGAAGGCGGCGAAGAAACCAAAGAAGAAGCCGCTTAAGCTTCTCGCCTCACCACTCAGCAACACCACGGGCGAAGTCCTGATCTCAGGAGTTCGCCCGTTCTTCTTTGCTCGAGACGGCTATCGCCCAGCCGAAACCTCGCGGTATTTGGTGACGATCGCTTGCATGATGTTGCCGAGCTGTAACAGCGGGTCAGAACCTTGCCTGAGCTTTTCCTCTGACGCTCTAGCAAAGAGAAGCTCGCTGCCTTTCTTAACGTAGAAGTGGACGGTCCCGGGGTCTGGCAGGCGAGTGCTGTCACAGACGTTGAAGGATGACAACAACCTGGTAGCCAACTCGATCGCCAGACGAGCTGCATCGCGAATCGATGCGTGCTTCTGCCCACCTCCGAGATACCCGCCCCCGCTACTCAGGTAGATACTCGCAGTGCCGTCCACCGCCGCCAGTACCGAAGCCCAACCGCTTCCAACGTGCCAATCCATCAGGACCAGGCACACTTGTCCCTCCAATTGCCCGGAGAATTCCATCCGCAGGGCGTTCTCTCGCAGTCCCCGGAATATTTCCGCCGGACGATCGTTCTGAGGACGCTGATCGCGTCGCATGAGAATGCGATTGAGAAAATTCATGGAGTTAGCTTACAACGACAGGAAATCGGATCGATCTGGTTCGCTGCTCAAGCTACCCATTCAGGGCAATGCGACGCTTACGGATGAACCGTCATACTGAATCTCCTTGTCCACCGCGCTCTCCACGCCCGTCCCCACTCCCTTACCTTCACCCACCACAATCACTCGGAACGTCCGCGCTTTCGCCATCCCCGGATAACTCCCCTCGCGCGCGCCGATCTTTAGCGTCGCCGATCTCTCATCCCAGTGAAGCGCGATCGTGGCGTGCGCGCCCTTCTCGTAATCGTACGAATCGCCCTCATCCTCATACAGCGTGAAGTCCGCATCGGCTCCGCGGTACACCCGCAGCGTAATCGGCGCATCGGGCTGCTCGGTCGCGTACTCCACTTCCGGTCCCAGCGGCAGAATCGACCCCGCCTTCACAAACAGCGGAATGCGATCGAGCGGCGCATCCGCCGTGATCTTCTTTCCGCCCTCTATCTTCGCGCCCGTCCAGAACTCGTACCATCCCGCCGCGGCGGGCAGATACACGTCGCGCTTCGCTGCGCCTTCCTCGGTCACCGGCGCCACCAGCAGATCCGGCCCGAACATGAACTCATCGCCCATGTCGCGCACCTTCTCATCCGTGCGCCAGTCCATCACCAGCGGACGCATCATCGTGTAGTCGTCGTGCGTCACCTTCCACGCCAGCGAGTAGGTATAGGGCAGCATCCGGGAGCGCCACTTGTCATACGCGATGAGCGTCGGAACCTGCGGCCCATACGAGAAAATTTCATTCGTGTTGTTTGACCTGTGCCCGTGCGTCCGCATGATCGGGCAGAACGTTCCGAATTCGAACCACCGCGTGTAAAGCTCCTGGTACTTCGGATCGCGCGTGTCCCGCTCATACGGCCAGCCGTACCCCGCAATGTCCGTCGTCCAATACGGAATCCCCGAAAGCTCAAAGTTCAGCCCCGCGGGAATCTGTTTGCGAAATGTCGAAAACGTTCCCGTCACGTCGCCTGACCACACCGTCGTCGCATTCCGCTGCTGCCCCGCAAACGCCGAGCGCGTCAGGATGAAGATACGTCGCTTGTCCGTCTCCTTGCGCCAATGGTCATATACGTTTCCTGAGTGCATCAGCGGGAAAATATTCGTATACCGCGCGCCATTTCCCACCGACAGCTTGTACGTGTCCAGCGTCGCATCGCTGAAGCCGCCGCAGCACTCCGGCTCGGCGGAATCCAGCCAGAACCCATCCCATCCCTGGTCATACATCGGCTTCATCAACAGCTTCCAGTACTCGTCCCGCGCCTTGGGATTCGTCGCATCGTAATCGTCTGTGCCCGGAATGGTCAGCCCTTCGGCCTCCATCTTCTTATAGGTTTCCGACTTCTTGTCCAGCACCGCCCACACTGAAATGATCGCGTGCACATGCTCGTCGTGCAGCTTCTTGATCGCGCCCGGCACATCCGGCTCCGGCGCCAGATACTTGGGGTCATACACTGGATCGCCCTGCGTCTTCCACCAGAACCAGTCCTGCACAATCAGGTCCAGCGGCACATGCTTTTCGCGATACTCCGCCGCCACGTCCAGCAATTCCTTCGCCGAGCGGTATCGGTCCTTCGACTGCACAAACCCATACGCCCACTTCCCGAACAGCGGCGCATGTCCCGTCATGTCGCGATACGTACGGATGACCTGGTCCATCTCCGGACCATAAATAAAGTAGTAGTCAATCGCGTCCGCGGCTTCGGCGCTCAGCGTCAGCTCCGTCGGAAAGCGGTTGTCGAACCACGAATGTGACGCTGTGTTCCACAACAGCCCATAGCCACTGGTCGACACCAGCAGCGGCAGCGCCACGTCCGTATTGGCCTGTGCCAGCTCGATCACGCTCCCGCGATAGTTGAACACGCCGCTCTGGTGCTGCCCCAGCCCATAGAACCCTTCTGTCGCCGGCACGAAGAACCGCGTCTTCGTGTGGTACACCTTCTCCCCATTGATCACGTCCGGCGTGTAAACACGCGGCCGCCGATCCATCTCATTGAGCAACTGCTGGCCCGCGGCGGTGCGGAAGCTGATCGTGCTGTTGTGCAAATTGATCCCCACCTGCAGCGCCGACGTTCGCACCGTCGCCTCGCGCTGGTTCTGCGCAAACTCAAACTGTCCCGGCTCGCACGCATGCAGCAGCCACGGCGTGAACGGCGATGCGCCCTTCGGATCGCCCGGCCCGGCCACGATGTGCACCACCGTCGGCCCGCACACCGACACATGCACCGTCTCGTCGCCGTGATGCATCACCATCCCCGCGGCATCTTTCTCCACCGTGATCGCCGCTTCATCGGCCGCATACACCAGCGGAGCCGCCGCAACCATCCCCGCCGAAACCACAGCCGCACAAATCAGCGTCAGCCTATTCACTCGCCAAGCTCTCATCGATTTCCCTCACTCACTGCAGCCGGTTTCGCAACAGGCTCAAACCAATTCGCGCAACGGGAGAATTGTAAGCGAGCCATCAAGAAAATCGATGCAGCACCACATAGGTACCAACGGCTTGTCATCCTGACCCTGAGCCACGCGAAGGGGAAGGACCCGCTGTTAGCTCTTTAGCGAAACTCCATCCCTTGAGCATTGCACTCCCCATGTAAAAATCATCCTTTCTCTTCGAACCTTTTGTCCCGCAATTCCGAACTACACATCGGAGACGCACTTGTTCGACGACCGGGAACTCTGGAAGCAGATCTCCGCAGGCAACGCCGACGCGTTTGAAACGTGGTATGGCAAAACGGCTCCGCGCCTGCGTTCCTTTCTGCGCCACCTCACCGGCAGCGAATCCGCGGCAGACGATCTCATGCAGGAAACCTACACCCATATCTGGCGGCGCCCAGACGGATTCGATCCCGATCGCGGCACTCTTCGCGCCTGGCTCTACGGCATCGCGCGCAAGCAGGCCGCCGAGTGGTGGCGCAGGCAGCGCCCCTCCGATCCATTGCCCGAAGATCGCCTCGCGCGCCCCACCACCGAAACCAACTCCATCCTCGCCGACGCCTTCAACCGCCTGCCGCCCGACGACCGCGCACTGCTCTGGCTGCGCGAAGTGGAAGGCCACTCGTACGCCGAGCTCGCTTGCATCCTCGATGTGCCAATCGGCACTGTCCGCTCCCGCCTGTTCGCCGCACGCGAAGCGCTGCGCGATGTCTGGCACAGCCCCGCCCATGAAAGGAGGCCGCTCATGACCGCCATGCCGCACTGCGAAGACGCCGCGGAATACGTCTCGGCCCTGGCCGACGGCGAAACCATTCCATCGGCATTCGCCCAGCACATCGGCGCGTGCACAGCCTGCCAGGCTCGCCTCCACCACTATCTCGCGATGGGCGCCGAACTGCGCCGCGTCGCCAGCCTCGATGCAGACCAGCCCATCCCCGCGCTCTCGATCAAGAAGCGGCGCAGCACACGCTCCGTCTGGAAGAAAGGATTGGAAACCATGAGGATCCCCAAGTTCGCATTCGCCCTGCTCGTCCTCGCCGTCGTCGTCCTCGCCTCGTCTCTCACCGTGATCAAAGTCGGCGCCCACTCCAGCGGCAGCGTGCTCATGCTGAATGTCACCGGACCCAATGGAGAACCGCATGAATGCATCATTGACACCGCGAAAAAAGATTACCCGTGCCAATTTTTCAACTTCACGGGTAGATTAAGCACCGGGTTCGAGTTTCGCGTCCTCGCAAAAGATGGCGAGCGCGTGCAACTCGGCATACGTTCCATGGCACGCCCGATTCAGATTTCCAAAGCGGACAGTAATTTACCGCAGGAGGTGGAGAGCGAACCGCAGGCTCAATACTGGTTTGAGGTTGGACAGACGCTCAAACTCGAAGTCTCCGGCATTGGAACCGTCCTGATTACCGGCGAGTGGACGGATCACGTTCCAGTGATCCCCGAACAAGGTGCGAATCATCTCGATCCGGGGCCGGATCAAGTTCGCATTCTTTCACCCATGCTGCTGAAGGACAACCAGGTGATCGGCGATATGGAAGGCGGAATGACCTCGGCCGAGAGACCATCGCAAGTTGTCTGGATCAACTACGCGAATGTGGGCCGGTTCCTGATCTGCTCCGCGCCAATGAAAGGCGGTGTGCAAGCGACGGCGCGACTCAACCGAGTCTCATTTGAGATCGATGGCCATAACTATGTCCTTCTCACCGGCGCGCCGGTTTCCCGCAGTGAAAAGATCTGGGTACTGTACCAGCCGGACTTCAAGCTGCCTGACGCCGCTGGCACCTTCATCACCTCGGCAGAGCTCAAGCAGATCGCGCCGGAAGCGGTTCTGCCCGAAAGCCAGCCACGCAAGTAGCGGGAAGTATAGTTTCGCGGGGTGCACCAGGTCCCTCGCCTTCGGGGACCTGGGATCGGATTGAGGCGGGTCGACCCTTCATCTGATGTGGGTCCACATCTCCACGCGGGAGGGATAATCCGCTAGAACGACGCCGCGCCCGCCAAAGTCGACAGCAACAGAAACGCCACCAGGCAGGCGGCAAAGAGAAGGCCGGCACCGGCCGCGCGGGATTCTAGTTTGCTCATTTGAGATTGCCTCCGATTCGGAACCCAGGCCCATTCTGGGGGAATCCGGTGTCCCGGGTCACACAAACACTTCCAATTTTGCGCCGGAGGAGGCATCTCGGCAGTGATGGAAGTCACACAGGGCAGTCGGCACCGACCGTCAGGATTCCGGAGCAGCCTCCATCGCCGAACGCGCGTCCCGGCAGGACGCGACAAACTCCAGGATCCGCGTCGGCTCCACGGGCTTCGCCGCGAATTGCAGGCAAGACGAGCGTGACAGGAGCTTCTGCCCGAAATCTGACGCCGAAGCGTGACCCGAAATGAGCAGAACCCTGCATTGAGGGAAGTGCTCGCGCATGTGGTTCGCCAGCTCGATTCCGCTCACCGGCCCCATGACAATGTCCGAAATCACGGCGTGCGGGCTAATCCGCGCGGCCATTTTGATGGCGGCTTCTGCGCTGTAGGCTGGCGTGGCCTCGTGCCCGCTGGCGGCGAGAATACGGGCCATGCTATCGGCCACCCGGATGTCGTCGTCCACGACAAGAACGCGCAGACTCTCCGATTTTTCAGACACTGAGCCCCCATCCGGGCAGAACGCTGCCCTTTCTTACTTCTGATGCAGAACCGGCGCAGTGCGGATGGACCCGTCCCACACCGACGGAGTCCCGGGTCGTGCCTGGGATGCAGGCGGCGCCCCTGTTTCCCGCAATCAGGTATTTCCCTCATGGAGCGCAACCCAATGATGAGATTTGTGTCTAATAGGGTTAGCGAACGGGGGGCGCTATAATCCCCCTGTCTGCGCATCTTTCCCCGCGCCATCGCTCGAAGCAGCAAGCTGAACCGGGGATGCCACACGCAATGTTATTCCACAATTTCGAGGTCCGGAACATGTCATCTGTTCGCAGGTTCTGTCATCCCGGCCGTTGGGCCGCGATCCTGACCGCGGCGCTGCTTTCTGTCGGCGTCGCAAACGCGCAAACCACCACATCTCACGATGCCTCTGCGGCGCCCGATTTCGCGGTCCCGGCATCTCTGCCGGCTCCAGCCACGTCGGCAGCCGACTCCAGCTCCACCGAGTACACCTACCTTGCCGATCCGGCCGAGCCCAGTCCCTCCCCCTTCGCTTCAGCGGCGGGGCAGTACGACAACAAATCCAGCAAGAGCGCGGATTGGAAGGGCAAACTCGCTCTCGAGTTTGGCGGCGGGTTCGATCCGCCGACGAGCGACAGCAGCAACTACATCAGCACTGGATATAACGTGAACGTGGGCGGCGGTATGCACATGGGCCACGGCGTCAGTTTGCTGGTCGAATACCAGTTCATCCGTGCGGGGCTGCCGAAGGCCATCATCCAGCAAGCTGGATCCGACGGCGGAAACGTCCACCTCTGGTCCCTCGGGCTCGAGCCCGTTATCGACCTGATGCCGCACCACAACACCAGCGTCTACGTGACCGGCGGCGGCGGGTTCTACCGCAAGGTAACCAACTTTACCGTGCAGACGCTCACAACCTATTGCTACTACTTTTACTGCGGCCCCGGATATACCACGCAAACCGCTGGGCACTTCTCATCCAACCAGGGCGGATGGAACATCGGGGGCGGCGTCAGCCATCGCTTCGCCGGCATGTACGGCGACGGCAAGATGGCCGTGTTTGCCGAAGCTCGCTACCTGGACGTGAATTCGCCCGCCGTCATCAACCAGTCAGCCAACGGCCTGGGCAATACGACCATCGGCGCCGGCACAAAGCTGATCCCCATCACCTTCGGATTGCGCTTCTAAGCGGAGTCCCAGCAGTGGCGCGTCGCGCGGTAATGCGTCACGCCCAGCCGAGAGGGCAGTCACAATCATCTTCGAGCTACCGTGCTTCTCTCACCGCTTGCTCCCGGAGAAATCCGGGAGCAAGCCGTCTAAAAGGTAATGGCCCCCACCCCCCTTTTATACGGTTTTTGAATTTCCCATAGATGCCGGAAGACGCGAAGGTTAATCGAGTTGAAACCATCGAAGTCTCTATGAACGACTCGTGGAATCACCCAACCGAGCTCTTTTATTGCCCGCGCTATACGAGTGAAATAGGGATTCCGCAGGCCTACAGAATGCCCAGTACGAGCAACCGGATCACCCCGCCGACCACTACGCCCGCTGCCCCAAGCACCGCACCCGCAAGCTGAAGCCCGATCGGCTTCCGCACGTGCGCGTCGAGTGCGCTGATCGTCGATACCGCCAGCACTACGATCGCCAGCATCAGCACCTTCGGCAGAGGATTGTCCGCCGCCACCCATGCAGTGACATATCCACCGCCAATGGCCGCGACGAAGGAATATCCCAGGCCGGCCACCAGGTACCGAGACTGTGGGCGTTCCGAAGCTCCCACGAACTCGGGCGCCAACCGGGCCAGCAAAAGCGTGAAAGCGTAAACCAGCGTCATGATTACCACAAAGCCCGCCAGAAGAGCCAAGACATCGCGCAGGATCACCGCCATGGCACCTCCTTCTGTGTGGGCTTGCCCACCTCGCCCCGGTCAATTCGTCGCAGAAATTCGCGCGCCAGCCGCGCTTCGCCGGGGTTGCTCTCGCCATGAATCGTGCACAGGTCGAGGAACTCATCCGCCAGCGGCTCGCGCTCCTCGTCCTGCGTCAGAATACTCTGCAGCGCAGCGGCCAACTCTCGCAGCCGGCTCGCCTCGGGCCACGCGGAGCCTTCGCCAAGGTGCTCGAATTCCGCGAACAATCCGCGCCGCCCCTGCGCACACTCTTCCAGGCAGGCCAGCAACTGCTCGCGAAACGCGCCTGTAATTCCCTCTACCTGGTCTGGCTCCACTCCCGACTCCTTGACCTTAATGGCTAATCGCTAATGCCTGTTGCCTGATCCCTGTCGCCTCCTTCATCGCCCCTTCCACCTCCTCCGCCGTATGCGGCAAATCCGCCGTAAGGTCAATCAGCTTTCCGTCCTGTCCCACTACGAACACATCCTCGATCCGCACCCCGATCTTCTCCTCCGGAATATATACTCCCGGCTCGATCGTAAACACCATTCCGGGCTTGAGCACCGCGGGATAATTCGCCGGATCGTGCACGTCGATGCCGACCATGTGCCCCAGCCCGTGCAGCCAATACTGACCGAGCGGCTTGCCGTCCAGGCTCTTGCCGTGCGTATTGATGTAGTTGTACGCCACCGTGTCGAGCGAGTCCGGATCCTTGCGATCGCGGTCATTAACCTTTGATTTGCCGGCAACGAATGCAGTGGCTGCCGCTCGCTGCGCCCCGAGTACCACGTCGTAAATCTCCCGCTGTCGCGCCGTGAAGTGCCCGCTCGCGGGAACCGTTCGCGTAATATCCGATGCATACATTGAGTACTCGCAAGCAGCATCCACCACCACCAGGTCTCCGTCTTCGATTGTGCGGTCGTTCGCCGCATAGTGCAGCGTGGTCGAGTTCGGCCCCGAGCCCACAATCGGCGCATACGACGGCCGTTCGCAACCCTGCTCCAGCCACGCCGCATACATCTTTCCCGCCACCGCGCGTTCCGTCACTCCGGGCCGCACGGCCCGCATCATCACGCGCTGTGCGGCAATCGACGCGTCGCTGGCCTTGCGCAGCAGCGCAATCTCACCCGCGTCCTTCACCTGGCGCAGCGGAGTCGTCAACTCGGCCACATCGTGCAGCGTTGGAGCGGCGCCCTCGCCCAGCGTTGCCGCAGTCACCTGCGCCAGCGCCTCGGCCCGCGATTCATGCGCCTCGGCCCAGATGCGCGAGTTCAGCCGCCGGTCCGCCGCAATCATATCGCTGAGCACGCGCGGCAGCTCCGTCATCGGCATCACCTTGTCCACGCCCGCCTTCTCCGCAGCGCCCTCGGTGTTCGCATCCAGCTTCACCCCGGTGTACTTCTCCATCCGCAGGTTGCGCGTGGGCAGAAACAGAATCTCCGTGTACGCGCGCGGACCCTGCGGATCGAGCGGCCCCGCAGTCGCCGACGCCGGATCCGACGGCGCCCCCACGAGCAGCGCGGCACCGGGCTCGGTCCACCCGGTCAGGTAATAGAAATCGCTGTCCTGCCGGTAGGGATCGAAATCCAGCAGCGGCTCTGCCGCGGCAAACAAAACCGCGACTCCGCCGTGCAGCGTCGCAGCCAGCGCCTCGCGCCGTGCGTGATACACGCCAGGGGGCTGCTTCTCGAGAGCACACAGCGAAGGCATAACCAGGAGAACGGCAACAACCAGCAGGGAAGCGGAGCGCAGGGATTGCATGCCGCTATTCTGCACGTCCGCACCGGGACACAGCAATGGAATCGCATTCCAAATCAGTCGCTGAATGGCATCGACCGCTGCCCGATCCAGAACCGATTCGAAAGGCGCCCCACAATCCCGACCCTTCGCCCCGCGAGCCGATCTTGCGCCTCATGCCACGGCCCCACAAACCGCACGCTGGCCGGCATCCGCACATACCATCGCGGCAACCGCTCGCGCGCCCTCGCCACCGCGCGCTCCTCATCGGCGCCAAATCGCAATCCGAACTCCGCACGAAAGCGCTCCGGCAGCCACGCCGCAGTCATTGCCCGATACCACTGCGGCGGCTTGATCCACGAATTCGCCCCGCGCAGCAGGTTCTGCCCCATCCCGCGCGCCGCGTCCGACACACCCAGCTCATCCGACTGTTCCATTTCGCGACAGTAGATGAGAAGACTCTTCCAATCCGCCGGCAGGCACTCGGCGCTCAACCCAAACAACCCAGCCAGCCTGCGGCTGTCGGCGTAATACGCCTCAAGCTCGGCGGCTGCAAGCGGAGGCAGTACAGCTTCCCACGCCAGCACCGCCGACTCGATCAGCGTGGCAAACACCCACCGCAGCGCAGCGGTCTCGTTGGCCTGGTAGTGCGATCCCCTCGCCCACCGGCCCACATCCTGCGCCATCTCGCCTTCGATATGCGTATGCACACCATACAAATGCCGCGCCGCCGCCGCAGCCTGCTCTGCCGTGCCAAAAATCATCGTGAACACAATCCGGAACGTTGAATGAAACCGCGCGATCGGCCGATCCATCACCGTCGAGTGCTGTTCGAGCGCCGTAGCCACCCACGGATGCGCCAGTTGCAGCAGCGCCGCCCGCCCCGCCCCCAGAAATAGAGCCGCCTCTCGATTCACTTTCCAGCTAGCCGACCCCGGCCCGAACATTCCTGCACCCAAATCCGCTGTGGTACGCGCAACCGAGCCGATTAGAGATTCGCTCGATTCACGGGTGACGGGTTGGGGGCTGGCAAAGGACATGTGCTGAAGGGCGGCTAAATCAAAAGACCTCGACTACGGCGGTGTGGCCGGTTTCCAGCGGTGCCATTCGACGGCAGCCGAAGCATCCAGCACGATCATCGCGCGGCGCGCTCCTCGCGCAGTAGCGTGGCGGCATCGAGCGCCATTTGAACCGGTCTGCGCGCATGCAGGTGCTTGCGGGATTCGGCAAGTGTGGGGTGCCGCGCGATCTCGCGGAGTTCTCCGAGAATGTAATCGGAAAGCGACATGCCCGCATTGGCGGCCCTGGCCTTCAGACTGCGATGAAGAACCTCCGGAACATTGCGAACCTGGATCATGCGCGCCATGCCGGAAGCGTATTTGCATGTGCTGCACATGTCAATTGAGCGAGTGGGGTACTGCTTACCTCTTCGCCGCCTTCACCATCGCCGCCAAGCTCCGCTCCACATCCTCATCCGTGGTCACCCACGATGACACGCTGATCCGCATCGCCGTCTTGCCCTGCCACACCGTCGAACCGCACCAGCACGTCCCCTCTTCCTGCACCGCCGCCACCGTCGCCAGCGTCTTTTCCGGCGACCCGAAATCCACCAGCACCTGGTTGATCACCACGTCATTCAGCACCTGATAACCCGCCGCGCGCAACCCCTCGGCAAACCGCCGCGCATGCCGGCTCGTCCGCTCCACAATGCCGGCCATTCCCGACCGACCCAGCGACTTGAGCCCTGCCCACAGCTCCACGCCCCGCGCCCGTCGCGACAATTCAGGGTTGTAATGCGAAGGCTCACGAACTTCCTCGCCCTGGTGGAGGTACGCCGCGCTCACCTCCATGGCCCCGCGCAGCGCGCCCGGCTCGCGCAGCAGCGCGATGCCGCAGTCATATCCCACGTTCGGCCACTTGTGCGCGTCCGTCGCCCACGAATCCGCAAGCTCATATCCGCGGGTCAGGTGCGCATACTGCGGCGATGTAGCCGCCCACAATCCAAACGCCCCATCCACGTGGATCCACGCTCCCGCCCGCCGCGCCTCCGGACAAATCGCCGCCGCCGGATCGAAGGCCCCAGTATTCACATTCCCCGCCTGCAGGCAGAGAATCGTCCGGCTGTCCAGGTGGGGCAGGGCATCGGCGCGCATCCGGCCCTGGCCGTCAACCGGCACGCGAAGCACGCGCTTGCGCCCCAGCCCCAACATGCCAAGCGCCTTGATCACGGACGAGTGTGCCTCCTCGCCTACCACCACGGTGATCTCCTGCGCGCCAAACAGGCCGTCGTTCTCCACATCCCATCCGGCTCGTTCCAGCAGCGCATGCCGCGCCGCCGCCAGCCCGCAGAAGTTTGCCATGGTCGCGCCCGTCACCACCGCGCCGCCCGTTCCTTCAGGAAGGCCCAGCAGCGTCCGCACCCACTCGAGCGCCGTCTCTTCCAGAGTGACTGCGGCGGGCGACTGCATGTGCATCGCGGCGTTCTGGTCCCATGCGGCCACCATCCAAGCGGCGGCCATAGCGGCAGGCACGCTCCCGCCGTTCACAAATCCGAAATACCGCCCGCCGCCGTTCGCGATCGTTGCCGGCGACGCGACTGTCTCGAGCAGCGACAGCACGGCATCGGCATCGGTAGGCTCTTCCGGAACCGGCCCGCAGAGCTGGTTGAGCGCGGCTATCTGCTCCGGCCAGGGCGCCACCGGCCGCTCATCCACGGTGTTCAGATAGTCGAGTGCGGCACGGAGTGCGTGGTCGAGCAGCCCGGCGCGGCTGGCATCGCCGCCTGGCTTGTGGGGGATTACGGATCTTGCTGCCATATCTCGATGATAGCGAGCCAGTCCGCCCGGCCGTCTTACGCGGATCCTGGTTCCTCTCTCCCAACCGGCGCGCTCAAGGAACCAGGAGAGTACCCGCAAATTCCGGGCGCAACCCGAAAAATTCATGCAATCCCCCGTTGACGGCGGCACAGAGTGGGGCTACTCTCATCCGCAGATACCTCTACTTGGTCGCGCACTCCAATTCGCGCACGCGCCACGCAGACCGGCACCGGCAACCCAACCGGCACTGCAGGCGCATTCCGCAGAAAACCGCAATCATCGCAGCGCTTCCTGTCCCGCAAAACCGCCCGGCGCTCCACGTCCCATGGAGCCCCCATGCATCCTGCCGCATCCAACCTATAGCCCGTTGGTCCGCCTCTTGCGGTCGATTGATCGGCCGCCCGGGAACCGGCAAGGGCTGTACAACGTTCACGTTAGTCAGAAACCTCGGAGGGAATTCGCCCACTTGAAAATCGCTCTGGAGATCACACCCAACCTCGAGCCCCTGTTCGGGACCCGCGATGAAAACCTCAGATTGATGGAAGATTCGCTTGGCGTCAGGATCGATCTTCGCTCCGACGCCGTACACGTGGAAGGGCCGGAAGCCGGCGTGACTCGCGTCCGGGGCGTTTTTCAGGATTTCGAGGCCCTGCGGCGACAGGGCATCAACCCGCATAACGGCGAGCTGAACGGAATGCTTCGCCTGGTGGTAGCCGACCCCTCCACCAGCCTTAAGTCCATTGCCGACAGCGGAAAAGCGCGCTCGGCCGGCATCAAACGCACCGTCCAGCCCCGCTCCGTCAACCAGCGCAAATACGTCGAGGCCATCGAGCAGAACGATATGGTTTTCGGCGTCGGCCCCGCCGGCACCGGCAAAACTTACCTCGCCGTCGCCATGGCCGTCAGCGCTATGAACGCGAAAAAGGTGAGCCGCATCGTCCTCGTCCGCCCAGCTGTTGAAGCCGGCGAAAAGCTCGGCTTCCTCCCCGGCTCGCTGCAGGAGAAGGTCGATCCCTACCTGCGTCCGCTCTACGACGCTTTCTATGACCTGCTTGAACCCGACCGCGTCGACAAGATGCTCGAAAAGAACGTGATCGAGGTGGCGCCGCTCGCCTTCATGCGCGGCCGCACCCTCAACGACGCCTTCATCATCATGGACGAGGCGCAGAACACCACCGTCGAGCAGATGAAGATGTTCCTCACCCGCATGGGCAACAACTCCAAGGCGGTCATCACCGGCGACATCACGCAGATCGATCTGCCCAATCCGCGCAAGTCTGGACTGGTGGACGCGATCAACGTGCTCGAAGGTGTGGAAGGCATCAGTTTCTGCCACTTCGAAGACTCCGACGTGGTCCGCCACGCGCTGGTGCAGCGCATCGTTCGCGCCTACGAGGCCGGCAAGCCGCAGCAGCAGGAGCTGCCGCT
>Ga0134126_10006504_pt1 | contig 14644 bp, 8 predicted proteins | sample KB31752_FD_96881 | JGI IMG/M metagenome (GOLD analysis project Ga0134126, IMG submission 96881) | Terrestrial soil microbial communities with excess Nitrogen fertilizer from Kellogg Biological Station, Michigan, USA - KB3-175-2 | ecosystem: Environmental > Terrestrial > Soil > Unclassified ... | reverse complement strand
GCGCCCGCGCGTCACCGGTTCGGCCTTCACCTGCGTGGATGCATGGGGATGCGGCCCGGCGGCGCACCCGGATGACTGGAGGGCGAGAACCGCGCAGCGGACCGTCGCGCCCGCGACCCGGCCGCGCCGCGCCCCAGCCAGGCAAGGAGTGCTCATGCTCAGCGACTTCCAGCGGGCCAAGCTCGAACGCCGCTTCGAACTGCTCGATATGGACGGCGACGGCTACATCACCGCGAACGACTACGACGTGGCCTCGGCGAGCGTGTGCCGCGCCTTCGACTTCGCGACGGATTCGCCGCAGTACGAGAAGGTGCACGTGCTCTACCTGCGGCTGTGGGTGGCCCTGAGCCGCCGGATGGACCAGCAGCAGACCGGCATGATCTCCCGCCAGCAGTTCGTCGCTTCCTGCGAGCGGGTCATCCTGGAGGCCGAGGAGGGCTATGACCGGATCATCGGCCCGATCGCGCTGACCATCTTCGACCTCATCGACGCCGACGACAGCGGCACGCTGGACATCGAGGAACTCACCACCTGGTTCAACGCGTACGGCGTGTGCGCGGACGACGCGGAACGCGCGTTCCGGGCGGTGGACCGCAACGGCGATGGCCTGCTGGACGTCAAGGAGGTGCAGCAGGCGATCCGCGAGTTCTACACCAGCGATGACCCGCAGGCGCCGGGCAACCTTATCTTCGGGCCGCTGCCGAGCCAGGCCGCCGTGAAGAACGGGGACGGCCACGCCGCCTCCATGCGGGCCGCAGCGCAAAAGCACCCGTCGAAGAAGAAGCCTGCGACGATCTCAGCCAAGCGATAACCATCTGCAAGGACGACTCAGTGCTCGCGCGTTATTGCGTCAGCGCATTAACGTACTAGCGCGTCCGGCGTCAGCTGGCCGGGTTCGGTGTAGCCCGACAAGGCGAGGGTGAGATCGAACTCGGCCAGCAGGCACCGCAGCACATGCTCGACCCCCGCTTGTCCGTCCAACCCGAGCCCGTACGCATACGGTCTGCCCAGCAGCACCGCTTGCGCGCCGAGCGCCAGGGCCTTGAACACGTCGTCGCCGCTGCGCACGCCGCTGTCGAAGAGCACAGTGATCTGGTCGCCGACCGCCCGCGCGATCCCCGGCAGCGCGTCCGCCGCGCCGATCGAGCCGTTGACTTGCCGGCCACCGTGGTTCGACACGACCAGGCCGTCCATTCCGGCGTCCGCGGCGCGCCGGGCGTCGTCTGGATGCAGAACTCCCTTCAGCACGATCGGTCCGTCCCAGTGCTCGCGCAGGAACGCCAGATCCGCCCAAGTCTTCGCGGGATCGGCGAACATTTGCGCGAAGTGCAGCACCGCCGCGTTCAAGTCCTCGTGCACCGGCTTGGCCAGCCCGGCCTGGAACGCCGGATCGGAGAAGTAGTTGGCGGTGCCGACGCCGCGCAGGAACGGCAGATACGCCTGGTCCAGGTCGCGCGGTCGCCAGGCCAGCAGCCAGGTGTCCAAGGTGACGACCAGGACCCGGTAGCCGGCCTTCGCCGCACGAGTAAGCAGGCTGACAGTCACCTCGCGATCCTTCGGCCAGTACAGCTGAAACCATCGTTCAGCCGCAGCGCTGACACTGTCCATCGCCTCAGCCACCTGCTCCAGCGTCGTGCTCGATGCCGTAGACAGGATGAACGGCAGTCCCTGCGCGGCGGCGGCGCGCGCCGCCGCCGGCTCGGCATCCGGATGCATGATCGACAGAACGCCCACCGGTGCCAGCGCGACCGGAGCGGGCACGCGCGTGCCGAACAGCTCGACTGAGAGGTCACGCTGCCGCACGTCGCGCAGCATCCGCGGCACGATCCGCCACCGGTCCAGCGCCTCCCGATTCGCCCGCACCGTCTTCCCGTCGCCCGCCGCACCCGCGACATACCCGACCGGCCCGGGACCGAGCCGCCGCTCGGCGATCTCCTCCAGCCGGGTCAGGTCGGTCGGCAGCCGCGGCACCGTGCCGGCCAGGCCGTTGAGGTAGATCTCGAACTGGAACGCGGACCAATCCTTCGCGGGGACCGGGTTCGGGACATCGGAAGCGGTCATAGGTGAGGATGGTAGGAGGAGGTGACCGGCATGAACAGTGACGACACCGCCGTGACCGGCGGCGATCGCGGGCGCGTCGAGTCGCGCGAGGGCATGCGCGTCGAGCACGACTCGATGGGTGAAGTCCTGGTCCCGCAGCACGCCAAGTGGCGGGCGCAGACGCAGCGTGCGGTGCAGAACTTCCCGATCTCCGGGCTGCGGCTCGAACGGGCGCACATCGGCGCGCTCGGCCGGATCAAGGCAGCGGCGGCGGCCGCGAACGGAAAGCTCGGCGTGCTCGAGCCCGACCTGGCCGAGGCGATCAGGACCGCCGCGACCGAGGTGGCGGACGGCCGCTGGGACGAGCAGTTCCCGATCGACGTCTTCCAGACCGGCTCCGGTACCTCCTCCAACATGAACGCCAACGAGGTCATCGCGACGCTCGCGGCCGAACGGCTCGGCCGGCCGGTGCACCCGAACGATGAGGTGAACGCGTCGCAGAGCTCGAACGATGTGTTCCCGTCGTCGATTCACGTCGCGGCCACCGACCTGCTAGTACGTGACCTGCTGCCAGCCCTCGACCTGCTGGAGAACGCGCTGGCGACCAAGGCCGCGCAGTTCGCCGAGGTGGTCAAGGCCGGGCGCACGCACCTGATGGACGCCACGCCGGTCACCCTCGGCCAGGAGTTCGGCGGCTACGCGGCGCAGGTCCGCCGCGCGGTGCAGCGGCTCGAGTCCGCGCTGCCCAGGCTGGCCGAGCTGCCACTCGGCGGTACCGCGGTGGGTACCGGCCTCAACGCTCCGCCCGGCTTCGCCGAGACCGCGGTGGCGCGGCTCGCCGAGGACACCGGCCTGCCCTTCACCGAGGCGCGTAACCACTTCGAGGCGCAGGGCTCGCGCGACGCGCTCGCCGAGTGCTCGGGCCAGCTGCGTGCCCTTGCCCTCGCCCTGTTCAAGATCTGCGGCGATCTGCGCTGGATGGGCTCTGGGCCGCGGGCCGGACTCGGCGAGATCGCGCTGCCGGATTTGCAACCCGGTTCCTCGATCATGCCGGGAAAGGTGAATCCGGTGATCCCGGAGGCGGTGCGCATGGTGTGCATCCAGGTGGTCGGCAACGACGCGGCGGTCGCCTTCGGCTGCGCCTCGGGCGAGTTCGAGCTCAACGTCACGCTGCCGGTGCTGGCGCGCAACCTGCTCGAGTCCATCAGGCTGCTGGCTTCCTCGGCGCGGCTGCTGGCCGAGCGGTGCGTATCAGGCATCGAAGCCAACGTGGACCGGCTGCGCGAGCATGCCCAGTCCTCGCCGTCGATCGTCACGCCGCTCAACCGGATCGTCGGCTACGAGGAGGCGGCGAAGATCGCCAAGCAGTCGCTGTCGCAGGGCACGACGATCCGGCAGGCCGTCATCGACCGCGGTCACGTCAAATCCGGTGCGATCAGCGAGCAGCGCCTTGACGAACTGCTCGACGTGCTCGGGATGACGCGCCCGCCGTCCTGACGAGACCGGGACACCCAAGCTCGGCACGCCCAAGGTCGGCACGCCCAAGGTCGGCACAGCGATCAGGCGAGCACGTCGAGGCCGACCGGGACGTCGCCGTCCGTCACGCTCACCGAGACCTTGTTCGTGTCCGCGGGCAGCGGCATGCTCACCGCGCCGCCGTTCGCCGCGACCGTGTGATTGACCACCGTCCAGCTGTTGTTCTTGAAGCTGAAGGTGGCCACGCGCACCGTCGCGTTGCCATAGTCACTGGCCAGCAGCATGGTCGAGCTGCCGCCAAGCGCCGCGGCCGGATTGGTGAACACCACCGGGGTGTTCAGCTTCAGGTCGACGTGCATGTCGTTCCTCCTGAGACGCGCGGCGAAGGTGCCCCCGGACGCCGAGTCGACGCCGGGCCAGTAGTCGGCGACCACGGACAGGTCATAGCCCGCCTGGTTGTTGTTGTAGTACTGCTTGGCGACCGCCCCGGCGGGCAGGGAAGCGACCCCGTCGTATTGGGCGATCCAGTAGTGCGGCTCGGCCACCCCGCGCGCCCTGAACGCAGAGCGCACGGTGGACCAGGTAGAGGTGTTCATGTAGACGGTCGGGTCCACGCCCGCGCCGCGACGCCGCAGTACCCAGTCCACTGATTCAGCCGGAGTCGCATTGCCCGGTTCGACGTCAAGCACCTCGCCGTCGTTCGTGCCCGACAACACGGCGATGCGCACCTTGACCGAATGCGGGAACCTCGCCCAATCGGCGGCGGACCACGCGTACAACCCGTCCACGTAACCGGCGACGAGTTGCGCGTTCGTCGGCAGTCTGCTCGCGTCCACGCCGTCGTACATCGTCCTGGTCACGATCGCGGCACTCCGTCCTATCCTGCGCGCGTGGCTTCGAACATGCCCGCCTTTCCCTTTCGCATGCCTCTGCACGCGCTACTGCGGTGTGGCGGTTCATGGCGTGTCCGAGGCCTGCGTAGATATGAGGCCTCGAGGTAGATATGAGACCTTGACGGGCTTAGCCGCCGGAGCAGACGGTGCTGATCTCGGCGTCCAGATCCTTGGTGAACTGCGCGCCGAGCTTCGCGTCCCAGGTCTGCGTGGTCTGATTCGCCAGAGCGGTGATCTCCACTCCGGGCGCCGAATGCACCGAGGTGGCGATGACGCAGCTCATCACGCGCCAGGTGACGGTCAGCCGGACGGTCTGCCCGTCGAGCACGGTAACCGGCACCGGCGGATCGGTCGTCGCGCTGATGCCGGGATTGTCCTGCGAGATGCTGCTGACCGTGACGACGGTGCTCGGTGGCGCGGTGAGCGTCAGGCTGTAATTGAAGTGAACCGGAGTCAGTCCCACCATGGTGTCGCCGTAACCGCCGTACGCCACCTTGAGGTCGGTCTGGGGCGAGGGCTGGTCGCATAGCGCCGTGCGCAGTGCGTCGCGTGACTGCCAGGGCGTCGCATCGAGGGGGAGGGCGAGTTGAATCGTGCGTGAGTTGCCGCGCGAGCTGAATCCGGTGATGCCCACGGTGTGTGTCACCGCCGGGTCGGTCCGGTTGGAGCAGTCGTAGCGGAACGGCACGGTGACCATTTCGACGTCGCGCGGGGAGATCGCGACCGGATTGATCGCGGTGCCGAGGCCGAACGCGGACTGCTGCGGCGAGCCGACTTCGAACTCGGTGACGCCGGGCGCCTCTTCGGCCTGCGTGAACCTGATCAGCCCGGGCTGGTAGATCGACACCCCGGTCAGCTCGATCATTGTCGAGCCCATGTTCTGCACGGCCATCGCCAGATCGATGCCGGAGGCGTCCTGCCGCAGCGTGTACTGCGCGGAGATCAGCGTGACGTCGAAGTCGTCGCTCGTGCGGTCCTGGTGCCGCACGACCGCATACGCGCCGCCGGCGACTGCGAGGACCAGCACCGCCAGCAGCGTGGTGACCGGCGTGATCCAGGCGTTCGCCCGGATCCGGCGGCGAAGCGCGAGTCCCGGCAGTTGGACGCGGCGGCGCGGCGGCTCTGAGCCGAGGGCCTCGCGGTCGGACTCTGCTGCATCTTCGGATCGCGCTGGGGAGGTTGAGCCGGCCGCTGAATCGGCCGGGCCTTCGGCGCCGGCAGCGTCGGGTTCCGGCTCGGCTTCGTCGTCCGGGCCGAGGAACTCGACCTCGGAGATTCCCATGTTTCCAGTGTCCTCTGTGCGCTCGCCGCCGGGTACTGCGCGGCGAAGTTTCTGGTCGCCGCTGCCTGTCTCGTGAGCGGACACCCCTGCCCCGCTCAACGAGACGGGCAACTGTCCCGTTCAACTGAACACGACTGTCCCGATCAACTGGACACCGCGGCGCCTCCGGCATGCACCGCCCAGGAGCCGCCTAAAAGCCACCGTCTGACACGATTCCGGCCCGGATCGCGCGCTCACGCCACCGGTCGAGCGTGTTGGGCAGCCGGACCTCGGCGCTGTAGCCGGGCGCGGCGAGGATGACGTGCGAGACGCGCCCGGCGAGGCGGATCGTCTGCACCAGCGCGACCGTGTATCCAGCCCGATCCAGTCGTGACGGAACCTCGAGATCCGCCTCGGCCACGGTGCAGATCCGGCCATGCGGCGCGAGCGCGCCCGCAATTGTGCGCCAGAAGGGGTCGAGCGACTCGGCCAGCGAGCCTGCCGCGCCCACGGCCCGATTCCACGGCGGGTTGGTGACCAGCAGATCGAACCGTCCGTCGGCCCACGTCGGACGCCCGGCATCGGCCAGCACGAAGCGCGTACGGGTCGCGACGCGGGCTCGCGCGGCGTTCGCGCGGGAATTGCCTAAGCGCACCGCGTCCAGGTCGGCGGCCACGACGCGGGCGCCGGGGAAGGCGTGCGCGGTTTCGATGGCGAGGGTGCCATCGCCGCAGAACGGATCGAGCGCCGTCTCCAGCGGGCCTTGGCCGCCGATCCGGGCGAGAGCGGCCGCCAACGGCGGGTGCAGCGTGCCCGGGCCGGTGGCCAGCTTCCACGAGCGCCGATGCAGCGGCTTGCGGGAGAGGCGCAGCGCGACGTCGACAGAGTCGCCGCTCAGCGAAAGCCGCACCGTGAACTCGGCCTCCGCCGCCCCGAGTGCCCGGCCGAAGCCGGCCGCGGGATTGCGTGAGGCATACCGCGCGCCGACCGCCTTGGCCACGACCTCACCGGCGGCGTCCTCGACCATGAACCGGTTGTAGTTGCGCCGGCCGAGCAGGCTCACCACCACATCGAAGGCGAGCGCGCCGAGTTCGTCGCCCTCATCGCCACGCGCTCGCTGCACCAAGGCGAGCCCGGTGCCGAAATCGATGCCGGCCAGCTGCCGGGAAAGCTCGGCCACCGCGGCGCGCGTGTGGTCGACGCCGTGCAAGGTCCCCAGATCCAGCAGCACATCGTCGGCGGTGCGCAGATCGAGCCAGCCCGCGTCGATCTCGGCGGTTTCGAAGGACACCTGGCGTTCGCCGAAAGTGATCTCGCGCGCCGCGCCGTCCGCGATGCCCGCCACTTCGGCTGCGAGAAGCCACTCGAGGCCGCGTACGCAGCGGGCGGTAAGGCGGAAGGTCACGCAGGACATGGTACGGGCGGCGCCCGGCCGGACGCCGCCCGTAGGTCCCTTCTTCTCGATGAGCACTGTCCGCGCGGTGAGCGACTACTTCGCGGCGAGCATCGCCTTGGTCAACCCGCTGATCGCCGCTCCCGCGTCGCCGCTGAGCAGGGCGTGCTCGGCGTCGGCCGTCGTCGCCGCGGTCTTCGTCATGGCCGCCGCTCCGCCCGCCGTGATCGCCTGCTGTGCGAAGTCGCGCACGACCGAGACCAGCAGGTTCGCGTTCTGCTCCGCTGCGGGCGAGGTACCGGAGACGGCTGGGGAGGCGAGCCCGATCAGCACCAGCGCCACTGTCTGGTTACGTACCGAGCCGTCCGCGTTCCAGTTGCCCTTTGCTGCCAGCAGCGCGCTGAGCGATACCGCACCAAACTGCGCGATGAAGCTGGGCTGCTTGGCCAACGCATCGCGCACTGCGGTAACGCGTGCCTTCTCCGAGTCGGTCCGCAGGCCCCAGCCATACGGGTACAGCGGGTCGTACGTTCCAGTCGTATGCGGTACGCCAACGTCCACAGGCGAAGTGGTGGTGTCCACCTGCTTGGCCCAGGTATCGGGCAGCCGGCCGGTGAACGCGGACTTGCCGAACAGCGTGTCGGCGACACCCTCGCCCTCCGAGCCGGGCAGCCACGAGGCCACGATCGCGGTTGCCTCGGCCTGAATCGGCGCGATGTTCATCGGCCGGCCGGAAACGACCAGCACCACGCACTTCATCGCCGCGCAGACCTTGTCCACGGCTGCCTTGTCGGCCGCCGTCAGGTCGAGCGTGTGGCCGTTGCCGACGTCGCCCACGCCCTCGGCGTATGGCGTTTCGCCGACCACGACGACGCCGACATCAGAGCCCGTAGTAGGAGCCGAGGCGTCCTTCGAGTAAGTGAAGTGCGCGTTCGGCGCATCGGCTTGCATGCCCTGGTAGATGGTGGTGCCCACGTCCGTGTTGCCCGAGGCGCCCTGCCAGGTGACCGTCCAGCCGCCTACCTGGTTGCCGAGATTGTCGGCGTTGCTTCCGGCGACATAGATGTTCGCGGTCGAGGACAACGGCAGCGCTGCCTTCCCGTCCGCTCCGGCCGCGTTCTTGAGCAGCACCTGCGACTCGGCCGCCGCCTGCCGCGCCACGGCCCGGTGCGCCGCGTCGCCGATAGTCGAGGCGTTGGCCCGGTCCGCGTACGGCTGCTCGAACAGGCCGAGCCGGAACTTCTGGGTCAGGATCCTGCTGACCGCGTCGTCGATCCGGGACTGCGCCACCAGGCCCTTGGTCACCAGGTCCTTCAGGTCGTTCTCGAAGGTCGTGTACTGGTCCGGCACCATGATCATGTCGAGGCCGGCGTTGATCGAGGTCTCGATGTCGGTCTCGTAGTCCGGGCCGAGCTGGTTGATGGCCTGCCAGTCGCTGATCACGAACCCGGAGAAGCCGTACTGCTGCTTGAGCACTCCGGTGATCATGTCGGCGCGGGCATGCATCTTGATCGGCGCGGCGTCCTTGCCGATGATCTGCAGGCTCGAATAGGACGGCATGACCGAGCCGACCTCGTGCTGCTGCACGGCCGCCTGGAACGGCGCCAGGTACAGCGCTTGCAGCTGAGCCTGCGTCACCTGAGTGACGCCTTGGTCGATCTTGTACGAGCCCGTGGTCGACGAGCCGTAGGTCGTGCCGCCGTCACCGACGAAGTGCTTCGCCGTCGCCAGCACGCTGGTGTCCTTGTTCAGCGCGCCGTCCCCTTGCAGGCCGTCGATGATGGTCTCCATCTGGGTGACCAGCGCCGGGTCCTCGCCGAAGGACTCGTACGTGCGGCCCCAGCGTTCGTCCCGCGCCACGCACAGGCAGGGCGAGAAGGCCCAAGTGACGCCGGTCGCGCGGGTCTCGGTCGCGGTGATCTGGCCGTCCTGCTTCACCAGCGCCGGGTCACGCGTCGCGCCCATCGCGATGTTCTGCGGGAAGACCGTCGCGCCGACCAGGTTGTTGTCTCCGTGTACTGAGTCCTCGCCGTAGATCAGCGGGATCTGCAGCGCCGTGGCCTGCGCCCGCGCCTGGAAGGAATCGATCATGTCGGCCCAGGCCTGCGCCGTGTTCGGGGTCGGCGTCGAGCCGCCGCCGCTCAGCAGCGAGCCGAGCGCCGCACCGGTGATGTCCGACTGATGCGCCAGGTCACCGCGCTCCGCCTGCGTCATCTGGCCGATCTTCTGATCCAGCGTCATCCGCGAAAGCAGATCCTGCACGCGCTTGGCGACCGGCAGCGAAGAGTCCAGATATGGCAGCCCGTGCGCGTTGATGACCACCACCGGGTTGTCCGCGGTCACGTCGGCGCCGGTGGGCGTCAGCTGGATCGGGATCGTCTTCGCGGTCGAGGCGGCCGTGTTCGGCAGCGTCTGCACCGTGAAGGACTGGGTGCTGCCCGAGGCCGAACCGGTGGCGAAGGTGAGGCTGCCGCTGGCATCGGTGTAGTCCGTGCCGGCTGCCGCGCTTGCGCCGCCGAGCGCGTAGTTGACGGTCACGTCGTGATCCAACGCCTTGCCGCCGTCAGTCGTCAGCGTCACACCGACCGTGGCGGTGCCGCCGGGGTTGACCGCGTAGACGGCCTGAGCGGTGCTCACGTGCGCGCCAAGGGTCCCGGTGTTGATTCCGTAGACCGCGAACTGGTCCACGTCGAACTCGCCGTTGGTCGTGCCGGCCGGCTCGGTGAGGGCGAAGCCGCGCATCGTGGTCAGGTCGATCGTGGTGTTGCCGGGCGCGCCGGAGGGCTGGAAGTCGGTGCGCCGCTTGAGCGAGGAGAACGGCACTTGGATCAGGTGCCAGCCCTGCCAGTCGTCGGTGAAGAAGGTCTGCCACAGCTCGGCGTGCTCGCCGTCCGCGCCGCCCATCTTCACTTCGAACTCGTATTTGGCGCCGGAGCCGGGCACCGCGTCATTGCTTGGGTTGTGGCCGTAGAACCAGAACTCGATGCCGGCGTAGGGGCTCCAGTCCTGCGGCGTGTTCGTCGCCAGGTCGTAGCTCATGCCGCCGTAGCTGCTGTCGGAGACCCAGGCGCCGCGCAGCACGTGGTTGTTGGTCACGCCCGGCCGGTCGAGCTGCGCGATGCTCAGCGTCGGGGTGCTGTTGGTATCGCCGCCCCAGGAGAACGCGCCGGTGTTCGCGAGCGCGCCATTGGTGTCCGTGATCGGGTTCGCGCCCTCGAAGTCCTGGATGGTCTGCAGCGACTGGTAGACCTGGAAGTCGTCGAACTGCAGCGTGTTCGTGGAGTTGCCGGGCAGATTGACCGCGTAACCCCACATGCTGGCCAGCGAGATCTGCGCGGAGTTCGGTGCGCCAGAGGGCTGGTAGTCGGCCCGCTTCTTCAGGTTCGCGAAACCGACCTGCACCTTCTTCCAGCCGTTGACGTCGTCGGTGAAGAAGGACTGCCACAGCTCGGCGTGCTCTGCGTCCGCGCCGCCCATCTTGACCTCGAACTCGACCTTCTGGCCCGAACCGGTGCCCTTGACCCAGAAGCTGAAGCCGTCATAGGCGCTCCAGTCCTGAGCCGCGGCCAGGTCGTGCGAGAACCCGCCCCAGCCGCTGATCTTGTAAGAGACCTGCAACGCGTGGTTGCCGCTCGCGGCGCCGGGCCGGTCAGCGGCCGCGACCTGGGTGAGCGTGGGCGCCGATGCGGCGTCGGAGGAGAAGGTGAAGATGCCCGGATTGCCGCTGCTGAATGGGACCGTGCCCTCGAAGTCGTCGACGGTCGCCACCGCCCCGTCGCTGGGCACCGGGTTGTTGTTCAGGATACTGACAGTCGTGGTGGCACGCGGGCCGATCGCGGTCCCGGACGGGCTCGCGTTCGCCAGCGTCACGCTGAAGGTCTTGGTCGGCGCGTGCAGCGCGTTCGGTAGCGCGACCAGATGGATCGTCTGCGAGGTCTGACCCGCCGCGAAGGTCAGCGTCCCGGCGGCCGCGGTGTAGTCGGCGCCGGCCACCGCGCTGCCGTCGGTGGTCGCGTAGTCCACGGTGACCGGTGCGGTCGAGGCCGTGTTCAGCTTCACCGGCAGGTCTATCGACGTGCCCTGCTGCAGACTGACCGCGTCAGTGCTCGTACTCACTGCCTGCTGGGTGAAGTGCCCGAGCACCTGGAACTCAAAGATCGAATAGCCGTACTGCGCGCCGCCGATGGTGGTGCGCGCGGTGCCGGTCAGCCGCACGTAGCGGCCGGTGGTGCCGGACGGCACCGAGACGGACTCGGTGCCGCCGGCGCCCGACGTGGTCGCAGAGACCTGCGACCACGTCGTCGCGTCGCTGGAGACCTCGATGTGGTACGCGGTGGCGAAGGCGGCTTCCCACTGGATCGAGAAGCCGCTGATCGCCGCGTTCGCGCCGAGATCTACTCGCAGCCATTGCGGATCGCTCCACGCGGAAGACCACCGCGTGGTCGAGTCGCCGTCCACGGCGGCGGAGGCCGGCGTGTCGGCCCCCTGGACCGAGGAGGCGGTGGCTTCGGCGCCGAGTGCGATGTTCGTATCGGCGGCCGTGTCGGCCACGGCGATCCGCTGGAATCCCAGCCCGAGCAGGCCCGCGAGGAGGGCGAGCACCGCGGCGTACACGATGGCTCGCCGCCGCGCCCGAGATCGGCTGCGATCAGCGACGGGGGAGAACATCAGGGCAGATTCCACTTCTGGTTGGAGTTACCGGTGCAATCCCAGATCTCGGTTTGCGTCCCAGAGCCGCCCCAACCCGTGTCGTCGAGACACTTGTTGGACTGCGGGTTGTAGAGCGACCCGTTGGACTGCGGGATGAAGACCTGCGCGGCCGTGTTATTGCAGTCGTACAGATCCACGGTCGTGCCGTTGGCCGTCCCGCCTCCGTTGATATCGAGGCACTTACCGAGTGCGTGCAGCGTGGAGCCGGCTTGGACGAAGTTCCACTGCTGCGCGTTGGTGCCGTTGCAGGTGTAGACCTGGACCGGCGTGAAGTTGGCGCTGTTGGCACCACGCACGTCGAGGCACAGGCCGTTGTAGGCGAGGGTCACCGCGCCGGAGCCGGGCGGCGGAGGCGGCGGGCCGCCGCTACCGTTAGTGGTGTACGCGGCGACGTAGTCGACCCGCATCGTGCCGCCGGACGCGGTCGAGCCAGTCGGCGTCGAGCAGCCGCACACGCCGTTGGGGAACGCCCCGCCGATCGCCAAGTCGAAGATGATCGACAGGTTGTGGTCGAAGGCCTGCTGCCAGGTCGAGGCGCCGACCTGCCCCTCGGTGACGGTGAAGTACGACGCGCCGTCGAGGTAGAAGGTGATCGACTCGTTCGAGGTGTTCGTGCGGTCGAGGATCATCGTGTAGGTGTGGAAGCCGGACTGGCAGCCGCCGCATCCGCGCAGCCCGCTACCGATTCCGTTGCCCTCGTTGCACGGTCCGCCGGGGGAGACGCCGCAGTGGATGGTGCCCGCCACCTCGGAGAGCGCGTTGACGTCCTCCATGATGTCGATCTCGCCGTTCTCAGGCCATTGACCCGGCCCGAGCATCCAGAACGCCGGCCAGTAGCCGAGGCCGCCGGTCGGTTGCTGAAGCGAAGCGGTGACCTCCAGCTTGCCGCCGGCCGGCGCGCCGACGTTCGCGCTGGTGGTCTGCACCCGGCCGGAGGTCCAGTTGCTTCCGGAACCGAGCGCGGTGATGTCGAGGTTGCCCGCGCCGTCCAGGTGGACGTTGGCGGTGGAGTTGGTCATGTTCTCGATCTCACCGGTACCCCAGACGCCCTGGCCGGTGTCGTACATCCACTGTCCGTCGATGCCGCTGCCGTTGGAGCCGTTGAAATCGTCGGCGAAAACCTGCGTCCAGCCCGAGGGCGGGCCGGGCAGCGCCGCGTTCGCCTGGGTGGTCGCGACGGTGAACAGTCCGACCAGCGCGACGGCCGCCCCGGCGGCGATCAGCCGGGACCAGCGGCCGGGCAGCAGCCGCGTGACGCGCGATCGGCGCGTAGTGGTGGAGTGGGTGTGGGTGGATGAGGTGGGTACGGCGGGGTCAGGGGGATTGGCGCGACCTCGCGTCTCTTCGATCATGGCATGCGACCTCTCGCGTTGGACGCCTGCACCCGTCAGGCCGCGCCGAGCCGTCCGAGCAGTATTGGGTTCTGTGCGCTCGCGCTCAAGGCGTCCGCAGGTCGGAAACGAGACACGGACCAGCCGCGCTTGGAAACGTTTCCGAGCCGTTGCCGACTCCGCAACCGCTGAGCTTCGGGGTGGTGGTTGGGAGTATGTGGTCGCGGACAACTAACGTCAAGAGAGTGGTGTTCTCCCGCGTCGCAGGCCGAACACCGGCTCGAACGCCCGTCCGGAAGAGCCGGAAAAACCCGAGCCGCATTCACGTTCACCTGCCGGTGAGCCGAGGGTGATCGGATTCGGCGCAGAGTAAAGCGACACTAAGGGCAAAACAGCTTATTGCGCGCAGAAGTATCGCAAGAACGCACCGTGGTTGATTTCCCGGCTTTCATGGGCGCACGCGGTATTCTTCAGGGCGCGACATTCGCGGGCTCAACTGTGCCTACACTGTGGGATCGATCCCAATGCCCAACAGCGGTAACGGCTCGGTTACAGCGGCTCGAATGGGCATCGGATTTTACCGTCGCGTTGCAGGATCATCTGATGAACCCTGCGGCGGCCCAGAGGGAGGGGGCGGCATTGCCAGTGCAAGATCCGAGCACGTCGCGCGCGGTCCTCATCGCGGTGGACGACTATCTGCCCACTGACGACCTCGGACCGGTACCCGGCGTCGCCGAGAACGTCGAACAACTGTCCGCGTTGCTCACCGATCCCGGGCTGCTCGGCCTCGCCCCGGAGCACTGCACCGTGCTGCGCAATCCGCCCGACGCGGCGACGGTTTTCGACGTCGTCTACGAGGCGGCCGCGGCAGCGACGGGGGCACTCATCCTCTACCTCGCCGGCTACACCCTGGCCGCGCCCCGTCATCCGGATCTCTACTTCGCACTGCCCGGTTCGTCGGAATCCCGGCTCTACCGCGCGCTGCGCTACCCGGATGTCGCCGCGCTGGTGCGTGACACCGGCCGCGCCGCCGACCGCATCGTCATCCTCGACTACTGCTATGACGGCGAGACCCCGCCCACGCACTCCACCGGACCGGCGATCCTCGAGGCCGTGCCGGGTGCCTCGGTCCTCGCCGCCACCGCGAAGGACGCGAAGTCCTGGGTGCCGTCTGGGCAGCGGTTGACCGCGTTCACCGGCTCGCTGATCCGTACCGCGCAACACGGCGTCGCGGACGCAGGAGACGCACTCGACCTGGCCGCGCTGCACCATGAAGTCGGCCAGGACCTCTCGGCCCATCAGTTCCCCACGCCCCGGCTGTGGCCGGGCCAAGGCGAACGGAGAGTCTTGCTGCTCCGCAATACACACATTCAGGAAGCGAACGGAGCCGGATCCACCGGGCCCGGCGCCGCGAATAGCACCGCAAACAGCGGCGCCACCGGAGCCGGGAGCGCCGCGGCACCGGGGCAGGAGCGCTCCACCGCCGAGCCGGATCCGGCTGATCGCACCTACACCGACAATCTGCCCAAGGTGCCGGAAG
>Ga0134126_10006502_pt1 | contig 14649 bp, 12 predicted proteins | sample KB31752_FD_96881 | JGI IMG/M metagenome (GOLD analysis project Ga0134126, IMG submission 96881) | Terrestrial soil microbial communities with excess Nitrogen fertilizer from Kellogg Biological Station, Michigan, USA - KB3-175-2 | ecosystem: Environmental > Terrestrial > Soil > Unclassified ... | reverse complement strand
GGGCGGTCGCGCAAACCCACACGTGCCAGCGCTTCGAGCGCTTCCTGCTCATCAGTCATGCTGTGGAAGTATTGCGCCAGCATGACATTCTCAGCCGCGGTGAGATAAGGAATCAGGTGAAACTGCTGAAATATGAATCCGATCTTCTCCGCGCGCACTCGCGTCAGCTCCTTGGTCCCTAGCTGCGCAACGTTTTCGTTGTCCAGCCAGATTTCACCCGTGCTCGGGCTGTCCAGACACCCAATCAGATTCACCAGCGTAGATTTTCCCGAGCCCGATGGGCCCATCACCGCGATCCATTCGCCGGATTCAACTCTCAGCGTGAAATCATCGAGCGCACGAATGGTTCCCCCCGCAGCCCCCGCTCGCGCGGGATAAAACCTGCTGACTCCATTCAGGCGGATCATCTATTCTCCCCTCAAGATCATAGCGGGGTGTATATGCCGCAGCAATCGCAATGGAAGCAAAGTAGCTATCAGCGTAACCAGCAGGCATCCGATCAGCACCGGCGGAAGAACATCAAGTCGCGGCGAAACCGGAGCGTGAAAGTTTACGCGCCCAATCCATGCCGCAATGCCGATTCCGGCTACGAATCCCAGCAATGCTCCGATGCACGCCATCGCCGCGGCCTCGCCTGCCACGAACGCCGCAATCAGCCAGTCAGAAGCGCCGATGGCTTTCATGATTGCAAAATCCCGCCGCCGATCAAAAATCCAGCCGGTGAGTGTAGCCAGCACACACAGTGCCGCTGTGCAGATAATAAATATTGCCGACCACAGCAGCGTTGAGCGAGTCTTTCCCAAAATCGTGGCCTCGCCTTCGGTTACTTGCCGCACCGGATGAACGTCTGCTGCGGGCAGATCTCTCCGAAGATTTGAGAGCAGGGAAGTGACTTCTGCCGCGGATCCGTAAGCGGCTATCTCGACCACGGATGGCTGCAGCCCGGCCCAGGCTTGAAATTCCGGCATGGACAGGTACACGCGGCTGTCTTCTCCGGCTCCGGTGCGCACCGTTCCCGCAGACGATAAGTGAACTGCGTGTTCTTGATAGGTGAGCGCAAATGCTCCAGTATCAGACGCAAGGAGTTTAGCCGCACGAACTCCAACCAGGGCCTGCCCCGGACCTTTCGGCCACGACGAAACTTCCCACCAGGGATTCAGCTTTCGTGCCAGGTCGATGTCAGTTCCAGCGACCACAACCGCGTCGCCATTTGCGGTATGCGCCACGGCATAAGCAAAGGGAACCGCAATCCCATGGCCGGCAACGGCAGATTCGATGTGTTGTAAATCGTCTGGCGAAAAATCCCCGCCGGCCTTAGCTTCCACCACAATATTCGCGCCGAACCCGCGAAATTCCTTTCGCAGCTTACTTTGTACGTCCACAAACAAATTCAACATCGCGGTCGACGCAGCCGCCGCGACAATGATGGCAAACAGCGCCGATATCGCAGTCCGCTTGCGCAAAAAAGCCGCGCGCAGCAACATGCGCAGAAACATCGGTGTGCCCGTGCTCTTTCGCGGCTTCATGCTTCGCCTTTCAGTGCATGCACGGGATCATATTTAACGGCGCGCCGAATAGCCGCCGCGCTCCCCGCGAACGTGACTACGACCGCGAGAGCGAGGATCAGAGGCAGCAGCACCGGCTCAACCGCGATGGCAGATCCAAAAATTGCTTGCCCGAGTTTCCGCGCCAATAAGCTGCCTCCGGCAAAGCCCACAAGCCCTCCCGCGCAGGCGAGCAGCACAGACTCGGTCACGAAAATCGCGGACAAAGCAAAATGGCCCGCGCCCAGCGCTTTCATCAGCCCAATTTCCTGGCGACGCTCAAACATTGCTGTCGCCATCGCCGCCGAAACCGCCAGCCCCGACGTGAATAAAGCCGCCAACGTAATCAGGAGCATTAATCCTTCAATACGCGAGAGCACATTGCCCTCATTTTGGGCCACTTGGCGAATCTGTTCGGCATGAGAATGCGGAATGACTTCCTGCAACTGGTAAGCGATCGACTGCGGATAGGGCGAGCAATACCAGCGGTCGCGGTCCGCGGGAGTAAGGGAATCGGGATTGCGCCGCGCAAAGGCGTCCTCGGGTTTTGTGACCGCGCTGACAAAAATCTTGCCCACAGCGCCCGGCCGTTCGGCAAGTGTCTGAGCAAGGCTTAGTGGCGCAATGATCTGGTCGTCCTCTGCGCCTCCGGTCGAAACAACTCCGGAGACTGGATAACTTATGCCGCTGATCTGTATTTGTTTACCCGGTTCTACCCCGTGCTCGGCGGCCAGTTTCTCGCCTACCAGCACTTGTTGAGAATCATCCGCCGGCCATGACCCACTTACCTTCCACCATGGAAAAGTGGTGCGTGCTCCGGTTGTGAACTCCTGCTTCCCAAACTTGAGTGTCTTAGCGAAATAAGTTCCCACCAATGTAGCGTCTGTTCCGCCAATTTTCACGTTCACCGGCAGTTCAGGCGCGAATCCGGTGATGTTGTTACGCCAGAAAATTCCCTTGATCTTCGGCAGGTCCGCTTCGTTCAAAGTCGCGCCACCTGCTGGTTTCAAATTCACGCTGCCGATCTGCACATCCAGGCCGTCATCCGCAGGCCTGACCACCAGATTCGCGCCATAGCTCCGCAGCTCATGGCTGATTTTGTCGCCGATATCAATCGCGATAGCGATCATCGCTGTCGAAACGGCAGCCCCCAGCGTGACGGCAATGGCCATCAGCACTTTGCGCCGCGTCTGCCGCCGGAACGATTCGTAAACAAGTCGGACAAACATAGCGTAATTACTCTAAAAAGTTTCGGGGCGAAGAGTGTACAGGGCGATTTTCTCAGCGATCTCCGGCTTTTCTCCGCGATCTCTGCGGTTAAAAGCTTTACCTTTTAGCCCGCCAACACACTGCTAACGTTGGAAGACTTTGATGTGGGCCGCCAAATCGGCTTCCCGGATCACGATCGCGCCACCACTATTCGTCGACTGCAACGGAATCGGATTGCACCCCCCAGCAGTTCCAACTGATTGCGAATTGATAGGTGACGCGCAATTCTTGCAGACCAATCCATTCGGGCCTTTGAAAAAACCCACCGGACCGCAAATCTCGCAGGCGTCAAACACCGCAACCACTTTTCCATCCGGCTTCTGATAAAGCAGGAAGCGCACTTCCGTCCCGCCTTCCCGCACCCGATACCGATGCAGGTCGCCATCCGACACCTGCGCCACCGGAATACTCACCGCACCGTTCGTGAAGCTCACCGGCGTAGCGATCGAAAGTGTGTTCACGCTCTTGGCATAAATAAATTCTGCAGTCACCAGCACGATAAAAATAAATGAGCTGGCGAAAACCGCCGTCATCCACATCCGCTCTCGCCGCGCGCTCCACGAAGCTTTGCGCTTTTCAGCGCCGGATTCCGGCAGGGCCTGGGGCTGCCGGCGCCGGGCTTCAAAAAGGACCATCATTGCAGCCAATGCAAAAATCGTCACAAAGAAGAACCACTCGTTGCTGACGATCGGACCAATCAGCGCCATTTCTCTTTTGGACGAAGGCAGCACCCCATACTCGGACAGTTCGTGCAGTCCCGAGATCAGCAATTGGGCAGCAACAAGGAACAGAATCACCGTGGTCACACGGAAAAACTTCTGCAGGTTGATTTTTACCGTGCCCTTAACGAACATCACGCCGAAGACAATTGCCGCCAGTACTCCCAGCAAAGTGCCGAGAAAACTCTGCAACGCGCTCGATTCCAGAGTGACCGCCGATAAGATGAGCACCGTTTCTGCGCCTTCCCGCAACACCATCAGGAAAACGAAAAGAAAAACTCCCAATTGCGAGCCGCGTCCGGCCAGCGATCCGAGCTTGCTCTCGATTTCGCCCTTAAGCTTGCGCCCCGTCCGCATCATGAAAATGATCATGGTTACGACGAAGACGGCGGCGGCCAACATGACCCAGCCCTCAAACAGGTCTTCGCTGAACTGGAAACGGGAGAGCAGAATTGCCACGCCAATACTGGCAACAAAAGCTGCTACGAGAGCGACAAAAACCGACTTCCGGAGGTCCTGCCGTTGGATCTTGTTCAGATAGGCGAGGGTGATGCCTATAATCAGTGCGGCTTCGACACCTTCGCGCAGGGTGATGATGAATGCTTGCAGCAAAAAGGGTTCTCCGGTAAACGATGACGAAGTTGCAACTGAGTTGCAACTAAAGATATGTATTAAGAATATCTGCCTCGCAGCAGGGCAGTCAAACTACAGAATGCTCAGGAACTTCTTCGCAGCGTCGAGTTGTGGGAACTCGCGTTCTTCCGCCTGGAACTCCGCCGAGTGCACGCATCGCCGGCTGCCGCGCAGCCGCACTGGATGTTTCAAATGCAGCATCTCGTGATAAACGATGTACTCGATCGCGCACGGGGGCACTCGAGAATGATCAAAAACTCGGCTGATCACAATAGCATTGTGCGCCGGATCATAGTGCCCCAGACGATTCCGAGCGCGCTCTGAACTCCAAGTCATCTGCGGCCGCGCCAATAGTCCATGGAAAAACTGGGCATTCAGCTTTTCGAAAATGTGTTCGAGATCATAAACTCGCCCCCGAGCCGGACCGATCCGCTTCCTCCCTCGGATTTGCCTTACCAGGTGCGCCTTCCTCGACATGTGCTGTGAGGAGACATACCGACGGTACCGCGAGGCGTGCTCGCGATCCACCGGCTTACGAAACATTTTCGCCAACAGGATATGCGCAATCGCCCGCAGCACATACTCGGGGGCGCCTTCCAGCAGATCAGAAACCCTCACCAGCAACTTTCCTTCTCGCAGCCGGATTGTGCTGTTCACGTTGGCGAAGCTGAAGAATTCCGCGCGCAGGTCGGGGACCTCGGAACGAGGCCGAAGTTCAAGGTAGGTTTGCTGAAAGACTTCTGTGAGGCCGTCGCGCATTTTTCATCAGACTAGCACGAGCCTCAATTCGGCCGGGACGCATTCTCTTTATGATCTTGCTTCTTCTTGTTCTTAAACGTCTGTTCCTGTTCGGCCAGCAGATCGCGATGATCTTTCGCTCCCTCATCCACGCCATCAATGGCGCTCCCAATCAGGAATTCGTCATCGCGCGCCTCCTGCGTATTCGAGAGCGACGCCCTGAAAGCGCGAAGCTTCGCTCCGAATTCGGTATCGGCCTCGATCACTGGCTTTAGCGCCTTGCGCAGGTCGGACCCGCGGTCGGCGAAAGTGTCCACGTTCGTATTCAACTCGTCATAGACGTCGAGAAAGTCCTGAAGCGCATCGCGCGTTTGCTTTTCGCGCTCGGTTGCCTTGGTATCGGAATGGACCTTCTGCACGCTTTCCAGTCGGGCCCGGGCGAACTCAACGTAAAGCTTCAGACGAATGTCTGGCTCTTGCGCTGAGTCGCGGATCTTATCGATCTCACCTTCGGTCAGCGGATCGCGGTGGTGCGCCTGCGCGAATGCAGTCGCCATTACGATCATGAGCGAGAGAGCAATTGGAAGCAATCGTTTAATCATCGCTCTTCGATCCGAACATCTTTTTCAGTATTTCCGTGCGGAAATCTTCGAGTTTGTCTACCGCCGCCTGCACCAACGGCTGATCATCCACGTCGACATTGAATTTCAGGTCACGCAAATGCAATGCAGCCTGGCGCAACTTGATCTCGGTATGTTTGAGTCGCTTTCCCGATTGGATTGCCGCCGAATGCCCTTTGTCAGCGTATTTCATGATTTGCTGCAGCGAGACCCTGCCTTCATCAATGTTGTTTGCCTTATAAGCCGCAAGCGCCAACTTCACTTCGCGTTCCGCGACCTCCATGCACAAATCAGCCTGTTGTCCGGAAGACGCAGCGTCCGCCCTCGCCATTAATTGTGGCAGGGTTTCCTCTTGCCGGGCAAAACCGAGCAACCCCGCGGCCAGCGCGAAAATCAGAATGGTCAGAACTTTTGTTTTCATCTGAATTACTTCTTGGGCTCAATCGCAATCAGGCGGTGCTTGGCCTGCCACTCCTGATCGGGATACTTGCCTCCAGCCACTTCCAAAAATTGATGATAATACTTCGCAGCATCTTGCGCGTCACGCAAGTGGTCGTAGGCCGTGGCCCGCAAAAAATAACTCATAGGGTTTTCGGGAAGATATTTCCCGCGCAAATCGGCCGCCTTGATGGCAAGCGGATAGTTTTTATTCTCATTTGCCGCTACCGCGAGTTCTCCATAGATCTCCCCTGAACCGGGCTTGAGTTCGGCCGCTTTGATCAGCTCTTTCTCGGCTTCGGGAAATTTCTTCTGTTTCATGAGCACCCGGCCGAACCCGGCGTGCAGGTCGGCATCGTTAGGATTTTCGGTAATCAGTGTCGAATACAGTTGGTTTGCCTGGTCATATCTTTTCAAGTCGGCGTCCAGGTCGGCCAAGTCGCGCTGAGCTTCGCGGTCAGAGGGATCGAGTTTTAATCCCGCTTCCATTTCGGTGGCGGCGTCTTCGTTCTTGTCCGCGATTGCCAGCATTCTCCCCAGCTGAAAATGCGCAGCCGCATCATTCGGATGTAGCGCAACCAACTTCCTTAACGAAGCCTGCGCATCATCGAACCGCTTCTCCCGCATGTATAGATTACTGAGCGCGATCAACGCGTCGGAAGAATCGGGAGCAATACTAAGCGCCTGCTGATACTCTCTTTCGGCTTCCGCAGCTTTGTGTTGTTTTTCAAGTAGCGATCCCGCGTCAAGATGCGGTTCAGGGTTCTTAGGGTCCAGGACCGCCGCCTGCTGAAACGCGGTGATAGCTTCTTCCGGCTTGGAGGTTTCGAGCAGGCGTCCCAGCGCCAGCCATGCGCGCACGTGCCCCTGTGTGCCATTCGAAGCAGGTTTCAGATTGGTCGCGGCTCGCAAGAACTGTTCTGCTTCGGCGTTCCCTGTCTCGGCCAGCGCCAGTCCAAGGTTCAGGTTCGACTCGAACACATCCGGCTTTGCAATGACCGATTTCCTGTAGGCTGCAATCGAATCGTCCCGCTTGCCCAATTGGTGATAAACGAAACCCAGGTCATACCATGCGACATAGTTGTCCCAATGCGCTTCGACATATTTCTTGAGCAACGCCTCTGCGCCCGCATAATCCTGCTTGTCGAGATCGCTCTCGGCCTCGGAAAGCATAGCGGCAGCCGGGTCCTGCTCTTCGACTTTGTGATGGCGGACGGTTTTGCCGGTTGTTTGCGCGGCGGCATGGCATGAAATGACCACCGCGAAGGTGAGAGAAAAAAATAAGACTCGAGGCAGTGCAGCCGATCTATCGGTGTCCATTTGAACGCGAAGCCTCGTTCCCGTTCAGCACTTGCGCCAGAAACTGACCGGTATAGGAATTCTTGAGCGCGGCGATTTCTTCCGGCGTTCCTTCTCCAATTACGCGTCCACCGCGGTCGCCGCCCTCCGGCCCCAGGTCAATCACCCAGTCGGCGGTCTTGATGACTTCAAGATTGTGCTCGATAAGCAGAATCGACCCCCCTGCTTCAATCAGACGCCGGAAGGCCGAAAGTAGTTTACTGATATCGTCAAAATGCAATCCGGTCGTGGGCTCATCGAAAATATAAAGCGTGCGCCGCCGCAATTCTGGCCTGCGTCTAGCTGCTGTGGCAGGCTGCAAATGCGCCGCCAACTTGACCCGCTGCGCCTCGCCGCCTGAGAGCGTGGTCGCCGACTGCCCCAACCGCAAGTACCCCAGCCCCACTTCATCCAGCATTCGCAACTTGTCCGCCACCTTGGGAGCATTCGCGAAGTGGTGCATGGCCTCGCGCACCGTCATATCAAGCACTTCGTGAATATTCTTCCCGCGATACCGGACCTCAAGCACCTCCGGCTTAAACCGTTTGCCCTTGCACTCTTCACAGATCAACTCGACATCCGCGAGAAACTGCATTTCGACAACTACCGTCCCATCGCCCTGGCAGGTTTCGCAGCGCCCTCCAGGAACGTTGAAAGAAAAATGTCCAGCGGAATATCCGCGCTTGTGCGCCTCGGGAGTTCCCGCAAACAAATCACGAATCCCGTCAAACGCCTTGATATACGTCACCGGATTCGAGCGTGGTGTTCTTCCAATCGGCGATTGGTCCACCAAAATTACATCATCGATATATTCGTCCCCGGTAATTTCGTCGAGAAATGGAAAGCTCAGCTCGGCGCCATTGGTCTGGTTCTTCAATGCTCGCAGCGCCTGGTACAAAACATCGTGCAGCAGTGTTGATTTCCCCGAACCGGAAACGCCTGTAATCGCCACCAGCATCCCCAATGGAACGCTGATATCGACTCTCTTCAAGTTATGTGCGTGCGCACCTCGAATCGTGATCTTCTGCCGTCCCGGTTTGCGCCGATTGGTTGGAGTTTGAATTCGAAGATCATTCGAAAGATAGCGTCCTGTAAGCGACCCTGGCGTATGGGTGATTTGATCATAAGTCCCGGCCGCAATAATTTTTCCACCATGCTCGCCCGCACCCGGCCCCAAGTCCAGAATGCGGTCACTGGCGCGCATGACTTCACGGTCGTGTTCCACCACCAGCACAGTGTTGCCCAGATCGCGCAAGCCGTGAAGAATGTGAATCAATCGCTGCGTGTCGCGACTGTGCAGCCCGATTGATGGTTCATCCAGAACATAAAGAGTTCCCACCAACCTCGACCCAAGCGAAGTCGCAAGCTGAATTCGTTGCGCCTCGCCGCCGGAAAGGGTAGAGGTCAGACGGTCGAGCATCAGGTACTCCAAGCCAACGTCCATCAGAAATTGCAGCCGGGTCCTGATCTCGTCCAGCAGGCGTTCCGCAATGTCAGCCTGTTCACGCGTCAATTTCACCTGCGCGAAAAATTGCGCAGCCTTCTCCACCGTCATCGAGCACACTTCGCAAATGTTCTTCCCTGCGACCTTCACCTGCCGCGCTTCCAACCGCAGCCGAGCTCCACTACACTCCGAGCAAATCGTATAACCGCGATAGCGGCTCAGGAACACGCGCACATGTAGCTTGTATTTCTTGCGTTCCAGATACTCGAAGAATCCCCGCACTCCGGGAAATTTCTTATGACCATCAATGATCGCCTCCTGCTGTTCCGGTTCCAGTTCCCCCCACGGAACATCGAGCGGAATGCCCGCGGCCCGTGCGAACTTTTTCATCTCAGCGGCATAGGGACGATACTTAGGCTTCGTCCAGGGTTCAATCGGTCCTTCATCGAGCGATTTCGATTTATCCGGAATTACTAGGTTTAGATCGAAATCGATGGTGTTGCCGAAGCCCTGGCATCGTGGGCACGCTCCAAACGGATTGTTGAATGAAAATAATCTTGGTTCCGGCTCCGCGTATCGCGTACCGCAGGTTTTGCATTCGAAGCGTTGCGAAAATCGGAACTGGTGAGCGGGTTCGCTCCCCTCCGGAGTTTGAAAAACTACTTCGCCACTTTCTCGAAAGCTGATCTCCGTCGCATCCACGATTCGCGCCCGGCCGCCAATTGAAACCACCAGTCGGTCCACCAGCACGAGCACAGGCTCGGCAAAATTTATGTTCAGCAGAGACTCAGGAGTCGAGAACTCGTAAACTTCTCCATGTTGAAATAGCCGGTTGAACCCGCGTTGCCTCAATTCAAACAACCGGGTCTTGACCGCATCAGCCAGGCCGGAAGCAACAGCTTTCTTTTTTCTTCCCTTGACCGGCGCAGTGCCCAAATCACCCACCGCTTGCAGCGGAAACAAGACATTCAGTCGCGTGCCCTCCGGCAGTGCCAGCACCCGCTCGGCTACCTCATCGACGGTGTCTTTCTTTACCTCGGCGCCGCACTGGCTGCAATAGGTCCTCCCCACGCGCGCAAAGAGTAACCGCAGGTAGTCATAGATCTCGGTCGCCGTTCCCACCGTCGAGCGTGGGCTGCGGGTAGTGTTCTTTTGCCGGATCGCCACCGCCGGAGCGATGCCCTCAATGTGGTCCGCGTCTGGCTTCTCAATACGCTCCAAAAATTGGCGCGCGTAAGCCGAAAGGGACTCCACGTAGCGCCGTTGCCCTTCAGCGTAGATCGTGTCAAAGGCGAGCGAGGATTTCCCCGATCCCGAAACTCCGGTCACCACCGTGAAGGCATTGTGCGGAATTTCGAAATCAATGTCCTTAAGGTTGTGAGTGCGTGCCCCACGCACCACAATACTGTCATTGGAAATCTCGGACATCAAATTCAGGACTGCTCACCTATATGACTTATGCGCGCCAAAGCACCCTAGAAGCTTCCGGCGGGGTTTGCTGAATCTTCTATTGTAATTGACTGGCACAGGCGGGTGGCCGGACGTCAGTGGCCGTAGCCGCTGCTATCGAGAGAAACTTTGCCCCGAAACATGCGATAGATGATGACGAAATACATCACTGCGATGCACATTCCCAAGCCCCACCAGATCAGGCCGACTTGCAGCGTGTGCATGCCAGAGATAGCTTTCTGGATCGTGATGTCGTTCGCCGAATCGTTGCTGGAGGGCAGCAGGCGGGGATACAGCGCGACCGCTGCGCCTACCAGCATTAAGGTGAGATAAGCGCATGAGCAGGTGAAAGCCTTACGATCTTCCTGCTTGCGGGAAAAGTACAAAATTCCAATAAGAGCTGCGAAAATTGCGCCTGGCACGATATACAGAATGGGATAGTGATCATAATTCTGCAGCCCATCAGGGCGCGCGGTTATGGTGGCGGGCAAACTGAAAATAGTCAACGCAAGCAGGGTGATCCACAAATATTTTGCTGCGAGACGCGACCGCTCTTGTATTTGTGATTCGGTCTTTACTATGAGGTACAGAGCTCCGTGAAGAGCGAGGGCCACCAAAGCTAATACGCCGCCAATTACGGTGTACCAGTCGAGAATTCCTGGTGATGGACCGAGGCGCCAGTTGGTCCAGAGCGGCAGAAAAAAATATCCATCCGTGCCCAGAGGCACGCCGCGAATCACATTAGCTAAGGCCGCGCCATAAAATATCGCCAGAAGCAGGCTCGAAATGAAAAATATTCCGTCGAAGAATGCGCGCCAGACGTGACTTTCCAGGTGCATGCGCAGCTCCACACCCAGCGCGCGCAGAATCAGCAACCAGAGCACGATCATGAGCGCCAGGTAGAAGCCACTGAATGCGGAGGCATAAAGAAGAGGGAAGGCGAAATACAAGGTGCCGCCGCCGGCGATCAGCCAGACTTCGTTGCCGTCCCAGACCGGGCCAATTGAACGTACCGATATCTGGCGTTCTTGCTCGCTGCGGGCGACAAACGGATGCAGAATGCCGACACCTATATCAAAGCCGTCGAAGACGACATAGGCGACGATCATCACTGCGACGATCCAAAACCAGATAAATCCCATTGCCTTCCTCTACTACTTTCAAGACTTCTTCAAACAATTTCGCTTACAGCGAATTCTTCATGCCCCGGTGATCGGTTCCGCGGCTAACGTCGCCGTAGTCGCTTCTGGCCCGCTCGCGATAATTCGATAAATCAGCACAATGAAAAGAATCGAGAGCACGCTGTAAATTCCCATAAATCCAAGCAGAGTGAACAGCCCATTTCCTGCAGAGACATATTTGGAATAGCCCTGGTCGGTGCGAATCAGACCGTACACCAGCCACGGCTGGCGGCCGATCTCGGCGGTCATCCAGCCTGCAGTATTCGCGATGTACGGCAAGGGAAAACTGAGCATTAGCGGCCAAAGAATCCAACGTGTGGCAAACAATTTTCCCCGCCACAGCAGAAAGCCAGCCACAACCATGAGCAAGGCAAAGTAAGTTCCCAGTCCCGCCATGATGTGGTAGGCGTAATACAGCAAAGGCATTGGCTCGGGCCATTGATCGCGAGGAATTTTATCCAGGCCCTGCACTTCGGCTTTAGTAGTTCCGTAGATCAAAAAACTGAGAACTTTATTTACCACCAGAGGATTGTCGATGACTTGCTTTTCTTCGTCGGGCTGTCCCATTAAAACAATGCCGGCGCCGCGCTCGGTACGAAACAGGCCTTCCATCGCAGCGACCGATGCGGGTTGATGCTTGGCCATGTAACGTCCATGGATGTCGCCGGTGGGAAAAATTTGCGTTATGCACGAAATGATCCCGGCAATTACGCCCACGCGCAAAAAGATTTTGCCGGATTCCGAAAATTGATTTTCCAGGATGTAAAACGCGCCAACCGCACACATGGCGAACGATCCGGTAATCACCGCTCCCGACATATTATGGGCGTACTGAATCAGCGCCCAGGGATTAGTCAGCAGCCCCCAGAAACTGGTGACCTCGTATCCGCCGTTGGGAAGGATGCGATAGGCGACGGGATGCTGCATCCATGCGTTGGTCACGATAATAAAAAAGCCTGAAATCCACGAGCCCAGGAAGACCATGAACGCTGATGCCCAATGTGCGCGAGGTGAAAGGCGCTTCTCGCCAAACAAAAACAATCCCAAAAAAGCGGACTCAAGGAAAAAGGAAAAGACGCCTTCCATCGCCAGCGGCTGGCCAATGACGCCGCCAGTCGCGCGAGCGAATTGCGACCAGTTGGTGCCAAATTGAAATTCCATCGGAATGCCGGTGACAACGCCGATAAGGAAGTTGACCGCGAAAATTCTTGCCCAGAATCGTGAGGCTTGGTTGTAGCGTTCGTCTTTGCTACGAAGCGCGATGCTCTTGAGCACCACGATCAGCAAAGCCAATCCCATAGTTAGTTGTGGGAATAAATAATGAAAAGTAATGGTGAAGCCGAATTGTATGCGGTGCAGAAGGAGTGCAGTCACAGCTTGGTCCTATGCAGCCGATATCGTGATGGTGATCATAATTACTATGGATGGATTCGGGAAGTATATTACTCGACCGCACTCATATCACGAGGGCATGTACGCGCAACACGGTTCTTCCGCCAGAGGGTCGCCAGTCAGCGCGTAGGCACGGGCGCGGGAACCACCGCACACATCTTTGAATTCGCAGGCGCCGCACTTGCCTTTCAATTGCGAGCTGTCACGCAACGAGCGGAAGAGTGGTGAGCACTGGTAGATATCGGCAAGTGGCTGCCAAAGCACGTTTCCGGCTGATACCGGCAGAAATCCGCTGGGGTAAACTTCGCCCACGTGGCTCACGAACGCGAAGCCCTTGCCATCGTTGACCCCGTTCGGCGCGGTTGCAATCAGACTGTCTTCGCTGCGCGAATTCGGCTCTTTGGCTTTCTGTTGCAGCATGTAGCGCCGATAATGCTGGCCTTCAGTGGTCTTAATATGAAATTTTACCTGCTTCGAAGTGCTGTACAGCTTCGCGAAAACCTGCTCATGCTGCTCGGGACTGAGCAGGTCACGTTGCAGGCCGCGGCCAGTCGGGATCAGAAAGAAAACGCTCCACAAGACCACACGCAAGGATTTCAGCAGTTCGATCATATTGTTGATGTCAGCGAAGTTTCTTTGAGACATCGTGGTATTGATCTGCACCGGAAGTCCAGCTTCGTGACACCATTCGACGGCATCCAGGGTGCGCTGGTAAGAACCAGCCACGCCGCGAAAACCATCGTGCAGTTCCGCGGTGGAGCCATCCAGGCTCAGCGCCAGACGCATCAAGCCACTGGCTTTCAGATCGAATATCGCGTTGCGCACCAGCAGCGGCGTCGTGCTCGGAGTCAACGAAGTACGTACTCCCCGCCGGCAGGCGTATTGCACGATCGGCATCAGGTCGGGGCGTTTCAGCGGATCCCCGCCGGTCAGCACAAACAGTGGCACATGCATTTCGGCGATTTGATCAACTAAGTGGAATGCCTCAGCGGTTGAAAGTTCGAGAGGATGCCGGTATGGGCGGGAGTCAGCCCGGCAATGGGCGCATTTCAAATCGCAAGCCTGCGTCATTTCCCAGATCACCAGCATGGGACGCGCATCAAAATCCCGGGGCCGGACCGCGCTGAAATCGGTTCTTGAAGTCAGAGGAGGCGTTTGGGAATTCGCCGCGGAGGAGTGAAGTTCACATCCAGAAACCCCAGACAGTGAGCATGGCATGACCACACCCTAAAATCAGGGATTAATACCGTCCGTGATCACAATCACACTGCCACGTGATGACGCGCGTATCCTGACTCGCCTGCGTGGCAGATCATCATGAAGGCGGGTATGCAAATGGAAAAGAACTTACATGTCGTCCTGAATCTGCTCAAGCGGGAACTCGAGTTCCTGGAACATAGCGGCTACAAACGAAGTCCGGAGCGTCCATGGCGCGCTGCTTACCTGTTTGAAGAGTCCCCAAGCTGCCCGAACCACTTGGACCGCACTCGGCAGAAACGCTGCGACGATTGCTGGCTGATGCAGTTCGTGCCCAATGATCTACACCAGGAGCAGACGCCATGCCGCTTCGTCCCGCTCACCCCTGATGGGCTGACCGTCGATACACTTTACCGCTGCGCAACCAGTTCGGAGAGCGAAGAAGCACTGCGTTCGTGGTTAAATCACCGCATCCGGGAGATTGAGAGCGAAGTTGCAGACTTGAATGCTTTGCAATGCCAAGCATGAAACCGATTAAGAAGTCAGAAGTGAAGTAAGAAGTCAGAATTGAGAATGCAGAAGTCAGAGTGCAGAATTCGGCTTACGATTCTTACTCTGAGTTCTACGTTCTTACTTCTGCATTCTTAGTTCTGACTTCTGCATTCTTAGTTCTGACTTCTGCATTCT
>Ga0134126_10006501_pt1 | contig 14649 bp, 14 predicted proteins | sample KB31752_FD_96881 | JGI IMG/M metagenome (GOLD analysis project Ga0134126, IMG submission 96881) | Terrestrial soil microbial communities with excess Nitrogen fertilizer from Kellogg Biological Station, Michigan, USA - KB3-175-2 | ecosystem: Environmental > Terrestrial > Soil > Unclassified ... | reverse complement strand
CTGGCCAGCAACAGCCCGGCGGTGCAGACGTTCCTGCAGAACCTGCCGGTCAAGATGCAGGACATCGCCCGGCTGGCCTCCTACGGGTCGTGGCTCAACTTCTACCTGTGCGACGCCTCGGTCGCCGGCGTGCACAGCGCGCTGCACGGAAAGACGCCCAAGGGCGTCCCGATCACGGCGGCGAGGTGCCAGGCATGAGGCCGATGAGCGAACGCAGCCCGGTCGCGGTCGGGCTGGCCGGCCTGGCCGTCATGGGCCTCATCGCGCTGGCCGTGTTCTTCTCCGGCGACCTGCCGCTGATCGGCGGCGGCACCGGCTACTCGGCCTACTTCACCGAGGCAGCGGGCCTGCAGCCGGGCAACCCGGTCCGCATCGCCGGCGTCACCGTAGGCCGGGTCACCGGGGTGTCGCTGGCGGGCGACCGGGTCCTGGTCTCGTTCAAGGTCAAGAACGCCTGGGTCGGCGACGCCAGCACCGTCGGCATCGACATCCAGACCGTGCTCGGCGACAAGTACCTGGCCCTGGACCCGCAGGGGCGGACGGCGCAGAACCCCGGCCAGACCATCCCGGCCACCCGCACCACCTCGCCCTACGACGTCACCCAGGCGTTCGGCGGCATCGGCCAGGACATCAACCAGATCAACACCCAGGAACTGGCCAAGAGCCTGGAGACGATCGCGGTCACGTTCCGCAACTCCCCGCCCTACGTGCACACGGCCATCCGCGGGCTGGCCGCGCTGTCGCGCTCCATCGCCTCGCGGGACGCCCAGATCACCAGCCTGCTGGCCGGGACCAACAAGGTCACCGGGCAGCTGTCGAGCCAGGACAGCCGGTTCAAGGCCCTGCTGTCGGACGGCAACCTCTTGCTGACCGAGCTGCGCGAGCGCCAGCAGGCGATCCACGACCTGCTGGTCGGGACCCAGCAGCTGTCCGTCCAGCTATCCGGCCTGGTGTCCGACGACAGCGCCACGCTGGGCCCGGCGCTGCGGGCGCTGAGCCAGGTCACCGCGGTGCTACAGGCCAACCAGGCCAACCTGGACAAGGCCCTGTCGCTGGCCGGGCCGTACTACCGGCTGCTGGGCAACGCGCTGGGCAACGGGCGCTGGTTCGACGTCTATGTCTGCGGCCTGATCCCCCGGTCCTACACCGGCGGCCGCGGCCCGGCCAGCGGATGCCAGCCGCCCAAGACGACCGGAGGCAGCCCATGAACCGGCGCGGACGGCGCGTACGGCGCGGCGGCCTGAACATCGCGGGCCTGCGCGGCCTGCTGTCGCGGCCGGAGGAGCCCTGGCCCGAGCGCCCCGATCCCCCGCCGCAGCCCGAGCCAGGGCCCGAGGCGGGACCCGACCAGCCCTCGGGCCGCTCGCCCGAGCCCGAACCCGAGCGCGCGGCCCGTCCGCCCAGCCGGGCCGCCGCCGCGCTGACCCCGGCCTACCAGTACTGGCGGCAGCGCCCCGCGCTGCGCTGGGCCAGCCTGACCGTGGCCGCGGCGCTGGTGGCTGGCCTGTGGGTCGGCTACTCACTCACCCACCAGAGCAAGCAGATCACCGCCTACTTCAGCCAGACCATCGGCGTCTACGCCGGGTCCAGCGTGCGGATCCTCGGGGTTGCGGTCGGCACGGTGGACGCCGTCCAGCCGGTCGGCGGCCAGGTCAAGGTGACCATGACCGTCGACCACGGCATCTCCGTGCCGGCCGGGGCCAAGGCCGTCGTCGTCTCCCCCAGCGTCGTGGCCGACCGCTACGTCCAGCTCACCCCGGCCTACACCGGCGGCCCGCAGATGGCCAGCGGTGCCGTGATCCCGGTCCGCCGCACCGCCGCGCCGGTCGAGGTGGACGAGCTGTACGCCAGCCTGAACAAGCTGTCCATCGCGTTCGGCCCGCACGGGGCCAACGCCCACGACGCCCTGTCCGACCTGATCAAGTCCGGGGCGGCCAACCTCAACGGCAACGGCAAGGCCCTGGCCAACATGATCAGCCAGTTCGGCCAGGCCATGGGCACCCTGGGCGGATCGGCGGGCAACCTGTCCGCCACCATCGACCACCTCCAGTCGTTCACCTCGATGCTCAAGGCCAACGACGGCCAGGTCCGCCAGGCCGAGCAGCAGCTGGCCCAGGTGTCCGGCTTCCTGGCCGCCGACCGCCAGGACCTCGGCGCCGCCCTGGACGACCTGGCCACGGCGCTGGGCCAGGTCAAGACGTTCATCGCCGACAACCGGGCGCTGATCAAGGCCAACGTGTCCCGGCTGGCCGGGATCACCGGCGTGCTGGTCAAGGAGCGGGCCTCGCTGGCCGAGGCGCTCGACGACGCCCCGCTGGCGGCCGACAACCTGCTCGGCGCCTACGACCCGCAGACCCACACCCTGGACGGCCGCGGCGACCTGAACGAGCTCAGCATGGGCCCGGCCACCACGGCGATCACCGGCACGGGCACCACCGCCGAGATCCTGTTCCAGGTGCCGGCCTCGCAGCTCGGCTCGCTGCCCCCGCTGCCGTTCCCGGTCACCGGCCCGGTCTACGCCACGCCGCACGCCACCCACGCCAGCCCGCGTATAAACCCCGGAGGCCACTGATGCGCCGGGCCGCCGCCGTGACCGCCGCGGCCGCCGCCCTGGCCGTCGCCCTGACCGGGTGCAGCGGCGGCGGTGGCGGGTTCACCGGCATCTACAGCCTGCCGCTGCCCGGCGGGGCCAACCTCGGCCCACACCCCTACCGGGTCACCGCCGAGTTCAGCAACGTGCTCGACCTCGTGCCCCAGTCCGCCGTGCACGTCAACGACACCGCTGTCGGCCGGGTGGTGCGGATCTACCTGCCCCCGCACAGCTGGACCGCGCGGGTCGTCATGCTGGTCAACGGCCGGGTCCACCTGCCCGCCAACTCCATCGCCCAGATCCAGCAGTCAGCCCTGCTGGGCGAGCAGTTCGTCGCGCTGTCGGCGGCCCCGGGCATCCCGGCCCAGGGCCAGCTCAGCAACAACGCGGTCATCCCCATCTACCGCACCACCAGCAACACGACCGTCGAACAGGTTCTCGGCGCGCTGTCGCTGCTGCTCAACGGCGGCGGGATCGACCAGCTGCACACCATCGTGACCCAGCTCAACGACGCCTTCAGCGGCAACGAGCCGCAGATCCGCGCCCTGCTCCCCCAGCTGAGCCACCTGCTGGTCAACCTGTACCAGCATCGCAAGGACATCACCGACGCCCTGGACGGGCTGAACAAGCTGTCGCACACCCTGGCCGTCCGCGACCGGCAGATCGGTTACGTGCTGACCAACCTGCACCCTGGCCTGCGCGTGCTGGCCCGCCAGCACACCGAGCTGGTCACCATGCTCAACGCGCTGCACCGGCTGACCGGGGTCGCCGTCAACACCATCCACGCCAGCCAGGCCAGCTTCGTCGCCGACCTGCGCGCGCTCGCGCCGACCCTCCAGCAGCTGGCCAACGCCGGGTCCTCGCTGCCGCTGGCCCTGCAGGTGCTGCTCACCTACCCGTTCACCGACCAGGTGCTGAGCGACATCAAGGGCGACTACCTCAACACCTACCTGTCGGTCACCGCCCGCCACGGCACGACCATCATCCCGCCCGCCACCCCGCCGCACCGCCACCATCACCGGAAGGGCGGCCGCTGATGCTGACCAGGGCCACCCGGATCAAGATCGTCGTGTTCGCCGTCATCACCGTGCTGGTGGTCGGCTACACCGGCATCCACTACGCCAAGCTCGGCCGGTTCGTCGGCCTGCGCGGCTACTACGTGGTCAAGCTCAACCTGGCCAACGCCGGCGGCCTGTTCCAGAACGCCGACGTCGACTACCGCGGCGTGTCCATCGGCCGGGTCGGCGCGCTCAGCCTGACCCCGGCCGGCGTCCAGGCCTCGCTCGACATCAGCGACTCGGCGCCGCCCATCCCGACCCAGCTCAAGGCGTCCGTGGCCGACCTGTCCGCCGTCGGCGAGCAGTACGTCGACCTGCGCCCCCAGGGCGACCAGGGCCCCTACCTCACCGACGGCTCGGTCATCCCCGAGCGCGACACCCAGCTCCCGCTGCCCGTGACCACCGTCCTGGAGAACATCAACCAGCTCGCCACGTCGGTGCCCCTGACCCAGCTGCGCCAGGTGACCAACGACCTCGGCACCGCGTTCGGCGGCCAGGGCGGCAACCTCCAGAAGCTGAACGACGGCAGCTACAGCCTGGTCAAGGCCTCCGCGCAGAGCCTGCCCCGGCAGATCGCGCTCATCAACGCCGCCCAGACCGTGCTGCGCACCCAGGTCAGCGAGACCCAGGCGCTGGAGTCGTTCGGCGCCAGCGCCCGTCAGCTGGCCGCCACCCTGGCCGCCTCCAACGCCGACATCCGCAAGCTGATCGTCCAGGGCCCGCGGGCCGCCACCCAGGTGGCCGGCCTGCTGACCGACAACAACCCCAGCCTGGCCGTGATGATCGCCAACCTGCTGACCACCTCCGAGCTCACCGCCACCAGGGGCGGCGCCCTGGCCGAGCTGCTGTCCGCGCTGCCCGCCGACATCGCGGCCGGCTCGACCGTGATCACTTCGGCCGGGGCCAACTTCGGCATCGCGCTGACCTTCTTCAACCCGCTGCCCTGCACGGCCGGGTACGGCGGCACCGTGTATCGCAACGGCCTCGACACCACGCCCGCGCCCGTCAACACCTCGGCCCGCTGCGACGAGCCCGCCAGCCAGGGTGACGCTCGCGGCTCGGCCCACGCCCCGTCCGGCGGCGGCGTGCCGACCCCGGCCCAGCCCGGCCTGCGCCAGCTCCTGGGGCTGAGCCCATGACCGGTCTGCCCCGCAGCAGCCAGCCCGAGCGGAGACGATGATGGCGGATTATCACGAACAAAGTAGTCCTCGCCTGCTCGCCATTTCCATCGCGGTGTTCGCGGTGGCCCTGGCCTGCGCCGCCTGGTTTGGCTGGTCGTGGCATACGGCCGCCAGCGCCGCCTCGGCCGGTCCCGCCCAGGGTCCCGCGCAGCAGCGCGACGCTGCGCTGGCCGCCGGCGAGCAGGCCGTGCAGAACTTCAACACCCTGGACTACCGGCACGTGAACCAGGGCATCGACCTGTGGCTCCAATCCTCGGCCGGGGCCCTGCACGGCCAGGTCCAGCGCAGCCGGACCTCGTTCGCCCAGCAGGTCGAGCAGGCCAAGACGGTGACCACCGCTCGGGTGCTGGACGGTGCGCTGACCGCGCTCAGCACCAAGGCCGGGACGGCCCGGCTCATCGTGGCCCTGCAGATCACCGTCACCCCGGCCAGCGGCACCCCGGTGATCAAGCGCAGCCGCTTGCAGGGCCAGCTCATCCGCACCGCCGCCGGCTGGCGGCTGACCGAGATCGGTCAGGTGCCGGTGAGCGGCACCGGCTCCGCCGGCTGACCGCCCATGACCAGCCCAGACCAGTCCGCCGCCGAGAGGGGTACCCCGATGGCCGCTGAGAGCCCGGCCGCTGAGAGCCCGGCCGCCGATGTCTCAGCCGCCGACGTCGCAGCCGTGTCCGCCGAATCCGCCGACGCCGCCGACGCCGCCGAACCTCCGGCGGGCCGCGGGCGGCGAGCTCCGGTGCTGCTCGGGGCCGCAGCCGTGGTGCTGGCCGCGTTCGCGGTGGTGGCCGGGATCCAGGCCCACAGCCTGCGTGCTCAGCACACCAGCCAGAACGCGGCGCTGACCGACGCCGCCGCCACCCGGCAGGTGCAGCGCCAGGTGGCCAGCGCCATCGACACCGTCTTCTCCTATAACTACGCCGACACCGGGACGACCAGGGCCGCCGCCCAGCGGCTGCTGACCGGGCCGGCCGTGCGCCAGTACGACAGCCTGTTCAAGCTGGTCGAGCAGGATGCCCCGGCCCAGCACCTGGTGCTGACGACCAAGGTCACCAGCAGCGGCGTCGAGCTGCTGGAGGGCGATCGGGCCCGGGTGCTGATCTTCGCCGATCAGCGCGATACCCGGATGACCACCAAGCAGACCACCTACGCGGGCGCGATGATCGCGGTGAACGCGGTCGAGCAGGGCGGCCGGTGGAAGATCGAGAACATCGACACCTTCACCGGCGGCTGATCAGGGCTGAACCTGCTGGCGCGGGCGGCGCAGCCGGGACCGCGGCCACCGCGGCCGGCGCGGCCTGATCACCTTCACCCGGCCGCCGACCGAGAACGCGCGGACCTCGACCACAGGCTGCTCAGGCCGGGACGCCGGGACGCTGCGGGCCAGGCCCGCCCCCGTGCCGCTTCCGCCGCTGGCCCGGCCGAGCGGGCCGGAGCTGGTGATCTCGACGGCCACCTCCTCGGGCACGATCAGCCGCAGGGTGCCGAGGACGACGGTGGCCATGACCACGATCCGGCTGCTCTGCAGCAGCGCCTGGCGCAGGTCCAGGGTGACCTCGCCGCAGATGGCGCTGGCGACCAGCCGGTCGGGCACGACCCAGTGGCCCTCGCGCGACTCGCGGCGGAACAGCCCGGTCACGGCCCGGTGGTTGTCCAGCTGGATGGGCTGGCCCGACGGTGCGGCCAGGTCGGTCGTCAGCTCGGCCAGGTCACCGAGCGTCCGGGCCGAGTAGGCGAGCTCGGCCCGCTGCGAGTGCTCGTCCAGGGTCAGCCGGCCGTCGGCCGCCGCCTCGCCGAGCATGGTGAGCACACGCTCGCGGTCCGCGTCGGAGGCGCGCAGGTCACGCGGCGAGGGGCGGGAAGCCATACCCCGAAGATACGCCAGCCGGCCCGGGCTGGATCAGTTCCAGGTCTTGCCGGAGTCGCTGCTGTCCAGCTCGATCACCGAGCCCTCGGTGTCGGTGTAGTACAGGCGGCCCTGGTCGGCGCCGATGGTGACCAGCGAAGGGCCGCCCTTGGCCTTGCTCTTGCTGACGTTGGCCCAGCCGCCCCACTTGCCGCTCTCCCAGCGATTGGCCTGGATGAAGCCGTTGTGGGCCAGGCCGGCCACCATGGTCACCCCGCTCGGCCAGCGGGCCGAGGCCAGCGGCCCGACGATCGATCCTCCGAGGTTGTTCAAGTCGGGCTCCTTCGTCTTGCCCAGGTCGTGCCTCATGGCCTGCTGGCTCTTGTAGTTCGCGACATCCCGGTCGATGGGCCCGGTGATGACCCACTGGTGGATGGTCCAGTGCTTCCACGGCGCCGGGACCCGGGGATGGCCCTTCCGGCTGGACGGGTCGGCGATCCACAGCGGGAAGTGGCCGAGCCGGGCGCAGTAACCTTCCTGGGCGAAGCTCAGGAACGTGTACAGCAGCGGCTTGCGGCCGAGTTTGCGTTGCAGTTCCTCCAGCACCGCCAGCGCCCAGGCGTCAACCTCGGCGGCGGTCCTGCCGTCGGCGGTCTCCAGGTCCAGCGCCACGCCGTCGGTGTCCTGCAGCCCGAGCTTGCGCAGCTCGCCGAGGAAGAAGCTGACCGTCTCGGCCGCGCTCACCGACGGATGCCCGAACAGGTAGGCGATGCGGCCCTTGTCGTGGCTGCGCAGCCAGTGCCAGTCGGCGGCCGCGTCCGGGTTCACGTACCTGATGCCGCCCGGCTCCAGCTCGGTCAGCTTGACCGCGGCCCAGCTGAACTTCCCGGCGGCGGACCGCCAGTCCGCGGGCGGACCCTGGTAGACGGCCACGTCCACCCCGACCTGAAAGCCGCCCGGCCGGGACGTCGCGAGGGCTCGGAGCCTGCTCAGCACGAGGGTGACCCTACCGAACTTCACCTGCCGGACATGCCCGCTTCGCCGCACACGCCGCGATTGGCGTACGCCGTCGCTGCGGCCAGGATCTGGCTCGGTCGAATACGCTATGTCCGGCTATGTATAGCGACTTGGCCTATCTGGGGGTTGGTACCCGCAGGGTCGTGGTGTTCGCTGTGGCTGTCGATGCGCTTCGACATGCCCACCGGCACCGGCGCATCGTCCGCGACTTCTGTGATCCTGACGCCGACCACCTACTATGCGACCGTTCCCGGCCGAGCCGCGGGGCGCGACAAGAGCTGGGCCAAGATGGCGGCGCGCCCGTATGGTGGCCTCACCTCGATGGCCCAGGTCTTTGAAGGTCAGACGTCGGATCCGCTCGCCCAGATCATGCTGCTCCGCGCTGTGGCAGGTGCGCGCGACGCCGGGACGCAGGTCGTCGGCGGCGTGCAAACCGCGCACTACATCGGGTATTACGTCCCCTTGACGGCCATCGCGGCGCTGCCCCCGGTCTTGCGCGACCAGCTGACGCCAACGCCTGGGACCTTGAAGAACAAGGTCGAGTTCAGCATCTGGATTGGTCCGGCACAACAGATCAGGAAGCTGTCTGAGGTCGAGTCAGTCGGCGCTGCTTCCGTGACCACCACGATCGTCTTTGGCCGCTTCAACCGGCCGGTGCGCATAGCTCTTCCGCCTGCTAGTCAGGTAGCCAACCTCCCGACCAGCGGTTGAAACCTGTGGACTGCCCGGGACTGGTGTGATGGCCGGGTTATGGGCTGTCCGGGCCGCGGGTCAGGCTGTTAGTTTGTATGTGCCAAATATCTGGGGATCCAATGAGGGAGCCCGAAGTGAGTGACGCGCGCCCGCCCGGGGACCGCTACAAGTGGCTGGCCCTGTCCAACACCACGCTGGGCATGCTCGCGGCCACGGTCAACGCGTCGATCGTGATCATCTCGCTGCCGGCCATCTTCCGCGGCATCAAGCTCAACCCGCTGACCCCCGGCAACGTGAGCTACCTGCTGTGGATGCTGATGGGCTACCTGGTCGTGTCCGCCGTGCTGGTGGTCACGCTGGGCCGGCTCGGCGACATCTACGGCCGGGTCCGGATGTACAACGCCGGGTTCGCCGTCTTCGGCCTCGGCGCGCTGGCCCTGCCGTTCGACCCGCTCACCGGCGGGGCGGGCGCGATGTGGCTGATCGGCTTCCGGGTCATCCAGGCCGTCGGCGGGGCCATGCTGATGGCCAACGCCCCGGCCATCCTGACCGACGCCTTCCCGGCCAACCAGCGCGGCACGGCCATGGGCATCAACCAGGTGGCGGGCATCTCGGGCATGTTCATCGGCCTGATCCTGGGCGGCGTCCTGTCGGCCGTCAACTGGCGGCTGGTGTTCATCGTCTCGGTGCCCATCGGCCTGGGCGGCGCCGTCTGGTCCTACCTGAGCCTGCGCGAGATCGGCATCAGGACCAAGGCCAGGATCGACTGGGTCGGCAACGTCACGTTCGCGGTCGGGCTGATCGCGCTGCTGACCGGCATCACCTACGGGATCCAGCCCTACGGCGGCCACAACATGGGCTGGACCAGCCCGCTCGTGCTGACCGGCCTGATCGGCGGCGGCGCGCTGCTGATCGCGTTCTGCCTCATCGAACTGCGGGTCGCCAGCCCGATGTTCGACCTGCGGCTGATGAGGATCCGCGCGTTCGCGGCCGGCGTCAGCGCCACGCTGCTGGCCTCCATCGCCCGCGGCGGCCTGCAGTTCATGCTGATCATCTGGCTGCAGGGCATCTGGCTGCCGCTGCACGGCTACGCCTTCAAGGACACTCCGCTCTGGTCGGGCATCTACCTGCTCGCGCTGACCTGCGGGTTCGTCTTCTCCGGACCGGTCTCGGGCTGGCTGTCGGACAAGCACGGGGCGCGCGCCTTCGCCTCCGGCGGGCTCCTGGTCTCGGCGGCCGCGTTCGGCGGCCTGCTGTTCATCCCGACCGACTTCAGCTACCCCGAGTTCGCCGCGCTGATCTTCGTGGCCGGCGCGGGCATGGGCCTGTTCTCGGCCCCCAACGCGGCCGGGATCATGAACAGCGTGCCCGCCCGGCAGCGCGGTGCCGCCTCCGGCATGCTGGCCACGTTCCAGAACTCCGGTTTCGTGCTGTCCATCGGCATCTTCTTCTCGCTGATGATCGCGGGCCTGGCCGCTACGCTGCCGACCACGCTGACCCGCGGCCTCACCGCCCAGGGTGTGCCGCACAGCGTCGCGCTCGGCATCGGCAAGCTGCCCCCGGTGGGCAGCCTGTTCGCCGCGTTCCTGGGCTACAACCCGGTCAAGGAGCTGCTGGCGCCGACCGGCGTGCTGGCCAAGCTGCCCCCGGCCAACGTAGCCCGGCTGACCGGCAAGAGCTTCTTCCCGCAGCTCATCTCTCAGCCGTTCCACCACGGCCTGATCATCGTGTTCACCATGGCCATGATCGTGCTGGTCATCGCCGCGCTGGCGTCGCTGCTGCGCGGCGGCAAGTTCGTGCACGAGGAGGCCGTGCCGGCCGCCGCGGTGGCCGCGGCCGCCGCGCCCCCGGCCGCCGCAACCAACGGGGCGGGTGAGACGCGCGTGAACGGGTCCCGGCCTGTACGGGCTGGCCAGGAGCGTGCTAAACCCTGATCCATGACATCTCAGCCCGACCCGTCCGGCGGCGGCCCGCAGACCAGCTCCGCTGATCCCGCCGCGGCCGCGGTCGACATCGCCGACGCCCACGGCCTGGAGCTGGTGCGGTTCCTCTACGCCGACCACGGCGGCATCATCCGGGGCAAGGCCGCCACCCGGCAGTTCCTGGCCGAGCGGATCTCCAGCGGCATCGGGCACAGCCTGGCCATGATGGCCATGTCCATGCTCGACTCGCTCCAGCCCGTCGACGGCATGGGCCCCGTCGGCGAGATCCGCCTGGTCCCCGACCCGGCCACCCTGGTCCCGCTCCCCTACGCCCCCGGCGCCGGGGCCATGCTCGCCGACCAGGTGCGACCCGACGGCTCGCCCTACGAGGCCTGCGCCCGGACCTTCCTCAAGCAGGCCATCGCCGCGCTGGCGGCCGAGGGCTACACCATGTCGGCCGCGTTCGAGCCCGAGTTCACCCTCGGCCGCCGGGTCCCCGACCCGGTCGGCCCCGACCGCCTCGAGCCGGTCGACGACAGCCTGGTCTACTCGGCCACCGGGTTCGCCACCGCGCACGACTACGTCATGGACCTCATCGCCGCGCTCCGGGCCCAGGACATGCAGGTCGAGCACTACTACCCCGAGCTCGGCCACGGCCAGCAGGAGGTGGTCATCAGGTACGCGCCCGCGCTGCGCGCCGCCGACAACCACGTCCTGTACCGGGAGACCGTCCGCGGCGTGGCCTTCCGTCACGGCCTGTGGGCCAGCCTGGCCCCCAAGCCCATCCCGGATCAGGCCGGCAACGGCACCCACCTGCACGTCTCGCTGACCGAGATCGCCACCGGCCGGCCCGCCTTCGCCGACCCGGCCGGCCGCTTCGGCCTGTCCCAGACCGGCTACCACTTCATCGGCGGGCTGCTCGCCCACCTGCCCGCGCTGCTGGCCCTCACCTGCGGCAGCGTCAACAGCTACCGCCGCCTGCAGCCCCAGCTCTGGAGCAGCGCGTTCATCGCCTACGGCATGGACAACCGCGAGACCCCGGTGCGGATCTGCTCACCGCTGGGCGGCGACCCCGGCGGGATCAACCTGGAGCTCAAGCCGTCCGACTCCACCGCCAACCCGTATCTGGCCCTCGGCGCCGTCATCCACGCCGGGCTGGACGGCATCCAGCGTCAGCTCGATCCCGGCGAGCCGGTCGACGTGGATCCGGCCACCCTGTCCGAGACCGAGCGCGAGGCCATCGGCGCCCGCCGCCTGCCCACGACGCTGACCGAGGCGCTAGACGCCCTGGAAGCCGACAAGGTCATGATGGAGGCGCTCGGCCCGCTGCGCTCCACCGCCTACGTGACCGTGAAGCGCTCGGAGGCGGCCGCGTTCGCCGAGCACGACACCGCCTGGGAGTGCTTCCACCACTTCACCAAGTTCTGACCAGGGTCAGGCGTCGGAGCGGGCCAGTCGCAGGTAGCCCAGCAGCAGGGCGGCCGTGGTCCAGGCCAGCATGAGGGCCAGCCCGGCCCACGGGCCGTAGGGACGGCTGAACCGCCCGTGGCCCGGCGGGGCAGCCAGGTGCATGATCACCATGCCGGCCTGGTCGGGGAAGTAGCGCAAGACGGCGTTCAGCCCGGGCACGTTGCCCAGGCCCTGCCCATCCAGGAACAGCACCGGGAGCAGGATGCCCAGGGCCAGGGCTGAGCTGCGCAGCAGCGTGGCCAGGCCCAGCCCGAGCAGGCAGATCAGCGTCAGGTAGAGGCAGGCGCCCAGCGCGGCCTGGGCCGATCCGGGCGACCCGGGCGAGGCGCCGTGCGGGCCAAGCGCTGCCCGGGCGGTCAGGAACGTCACAGCCACGGTGAGCACCGACACGGCCAGCGCGATCAGGGTGACGGCGGCGGCCTTGCTCGCGTAGAACCGGCCCCGCCGGGGGACCGCCGCCAGCGACAGCCGGATCGTGCCCGACCGGTACTCGCTGCCGATGGCCAGCACCCCGAACGCCACCAGGGCCAGCTGGCCCACCGTGAGACCGTAGAAGGTGGCGAACAGCGGATCGTAGGCGCGGCGCTGCGCGGGAGCCATCGTGGCGAAGCTGGCCCGCAAGCTCAGCCCGGCCGCGGCGGCCAGGCCCGCGCTCAGCGCCACGGTCAGCAGTAGCGTCCACGCCGTCGATCGCACGCTGCGCAGCTTGGTCCACTCGGCCAGCAGGACGGGGGGTATCCGGATCACCCCGGTCACGCTAGGCCGCCTGCCGCGGCGGTTCAGTACCCGAAAGTCGCGCTTGACGCCGGCGAAGGCCGGCGGGGCGCCCGGCCCGTAGCCTGTCCCCATGGGCCAGAACCCGGGCCGGAACCTCCTGGCGGCCGGCGTGGTCGCGGCCGACACCGCGGTGCTGGTGGCCGGGCACCGGGCCGGGCTGCCGCCGTGGAGCGTGCTGGGCTGCGCCGCGGTCGTTGCCGCCGTCATCGTGGTTGGCCGACGGGCGCCGGTCACGGCGCTAGCCGCCGCGCTGCTGCTGGCCGCGCTGGCCGGCAGCGGGTACGTCCTTCTGCTGTGGACCGCCTACCACGCCGGGCGCGCCCTGGTGTCCTGGCCGCGGGTCGCGGCGGCGCTGGGCGCCGCGCTGGCCGGCCTGGCTGCGCAGGCCGCGCTGGCCCCGGCGGGGCCACCGGCCATCGCTGGCCTGGTCGCCGGCTACCTCGTATTCGCGGCGCTGCCGCTGCTCACCGGCCGCTACCTGGCCCAGCAGGAACAGCTGGTGCTGGCGCTGGGCCAGCACGGCGAGCAGGAACGGCGGCGGCTGGCCGGCGACATGCACGACTCGGTGGGCCACCGGCTCAGCCTGGTCTCGGTCCAGGCCGCCGCGCTGGAAGTGGCGCCGCTCCCGCCGCCCCACCAGGCGGCGGCCGCGCGGCTGGCAGCCGCCGCCCGCGGCGCCGTGGACGAGCTGCACGAGCTGGTCGGCTCGCTGCGCGACGGGCCTCCCCGGGCCGCCGCCGAGCCCGGCTATCCCGGTGTCGGAGCCATTGAGGGGCTGGTCGGAGAGTTCCGGGCGGCCGGGATGCGGGCCGGCCTGCGGCAGCGCGGGCCGGGCCAGCCGCTGCCCGCCGCGGCGGCCCAGGCCGCCTACCGGGTAGCGCGGGAGGGCCTGACCAACGCCGCGCGGCATGCCCCCGGCCAGCCGGTCACCGTCAGCCTGGACTGGGAGCCCGGCGCGCTGCTGCTGACAATCAGCAACGAGATCCCACCCGGTTCCGGGCCCGGCCAGCCAGGCCTGGGCCTGGCCGGGCTGAGCGAGCGGGTGCGGTCCGCGGGCGGGCTCCTGGACTACGGTGAGTCGGCCGGGCGGTTCCGGCTGTTCGCCATGCTGCCCGTGATCGGGCCGGACGCCGGCCGTTCCGGGCCGCCCGCGCGTCAGGCGCTACTCGGCCGAGCGGTGGCGGTGCTGATGTTCGTCATCCTGCCGGCCACCTTGCTGCTGGGGGTGCGCTGAATGATCAGGGTGCTGGTGGCCGACGACGAGCCGCTCATCCGGGCCGGGCTGCGGGCCGTCCTGGAGTCAGCCGGCGACATCAAGGTGGCGGGCGAGGCCGCAGACGGGCGCGAGGCCGTCGCGCTGGCCCTCACCCACCGGGCCGACGTCGCCCTGGTCGACATCAAGATGCCAGGGCTGGACGGGCTGACCGCGGCCGGCGAGCTGCGCCGCCAGCGGCCCGGCCTACCGGTGGTGGTGCTGACCTCGTTCGGCACCGAGGACAACGCGATGCGCGCGCTGGAGCACGGCGTGGCCGGGTTCGTGCTCAAGAGCTGCGCCCCGGCCGAGCTGATCGCCGCGGTCCGGGCCGCGCACTGCGGGGACGCCTACCTGGCACCGCCGGTGACCCGGCTGGTGCTCGACATGGTCGCGCCCGCCCGTGCGGCCCGCCGCCGGGCCGCCGCCCAGCGGCTGGCCGCGCTGACGGCCCGCGAGTCGCAGGTCCTCGGCCTGGTCGCCGAGGGCCTGTCCAACGCCGAAATCGGCCAGCGGCTGCACATGAGCGAGGCCACCATCAAGACCTACGTGAGCCGGGTCCTGGCCCGGCTCGGCTGCGCCAGCCGGGTCCAGGCCGCCCTCCTGGCCCGCGACGCCGACGTCGGCTGAAGGGCAAGCGGCCTCGTGTGCCCTGGAAGTGCCCGGAGGCCGCGGATGAGCAACGTTTCGGCCCCGACCGCCTCGAGCCGGTGGCCGCGTTCGCCGAGCACGACACCGCCTGGGAGTGCTTCCACCACTTCACCAAGTTCTGAACACGGCAGGTCAGGAACCGGTGCATCGCGGGCTGGCGACCACCAGGTCGACCTGAAGGGAGAGCGCGGGATGTGT
>Ga0134126_10006500_pt1 | contig 14650 bp, 15 predicted proteins | sample KB31752_FD_96881 | JGI IMG/M metagenome (GOLD analysis project Ga0134126, IMG submission 96881) | Terrestrial soil microbial communities with excess Nitrogen fertilizer from Kellogg Biological Station, Michigan, USA - KB3-175-2 | ecosystem: Environmental > Terrestrial > Soil > Unclassified ... | reverse complement strand
CGGTGTGATCGCTGACCCGGGCCGCATGCTGCATGTTGTGGGTGACGATCACGATCGTGTAGTCCTGCTTCAACTCGGCGATGAGGTCTTCGATCGCCATCGTCGAGATCGGGTCCAGCGATGAACACGGCTCGTCCATCAGCAGCACGTCGGGTTGCACGGCGATCGCCCGCGCAATGCACAGCCGCTGCTGCTGACCGCCGGACAGTCCGCCCCCGGGCCGGTCCAATCGATCCTTGACCTCGTCCCACAGGTTGGCACCGCGCAGCGCGTATTCGGCGGTGTCGTCGAGCAGTTTGCGGTTGCGCACACCCTGCAACTTCAGGCCGGCCACCACGTTGTCGCGAATCGACATGGTAGGGAACGGGTTTGGCCGCTGGAACACCATGCCGATCGCCCGCCGCACGCCGACCGGGTCGATGCCGGAGCCGTAGATGTCGTCGTCGTCGAGCAGCACGCTGCCCTGCATACGCGCACCGGGCGTCACCTCGTGCATCCGGTTGAGCGTCCGCAGCACCGTGGTCTTGCCGCAACCCGACGGCCCGATGAAGGCCGTCACGCTACGCGGCAGAACTGTCAGCGAGACGTCGGCGACCGCCTGGAAAGCGCCGTAGAAGATGTTGACCTCTTTGAGGTCCAACCGCTTAGCCACCGGGACTCCTGCCTGACCTTTCGGGAGATAAGACTTGTGAGACGACTCTGGCCACCAGGTTAATGACGGCGATCAGCACAATCAGCGTCAGGGCGGCGCCCCACAGCCGATTGCTAGGAATGGGACTGGTGCCGGCCCCGGCCGAGTTCTGGTCGTACATCATCCCCGGCAGTGAACCCATGAAACCGCTGAAGATGTTGACGTTCATCGCCTGTGAGTAGCCCACCAGGATCAGCAGTGGCGCCGTCTCGCCCATCACCCTGGCCAGGGCCAGCAGAATTCCGGTGATGATGCCGGACATCCCGGCCGGAAGCACGATCTTGGTGATGGTCCGCCAGGTCGGCACCCCCAGCGCATAACTGGCTTCACGCAGTTCCACCGGGACGATGTGCAGCATCTCCTCGGTGGTGCGGACGATCACCGGGATCATCAGCAGCACCAGCGCCAGCGAGACCGCAAGGGCGGATCGCGGAAAACCGAACGTGGCGATGAACAGCGCGTAGATGAACAAGGCGGCCACGATCGACGGCACCCCGGTCAGGATGTCGACCATGAAGCTGGTCAGCTTGCCCATCGCGCTGTCGGCGGCGTACTCGACCAGGTAGATGGCGACGAAGACGCCGACCGGAATGGAGATCGCCGCGCACACCAACCCTTGCAAGACCGTCCCGACGATCGCGTGGTAGGCGCCGCCGCCAGCCATGAATGCCGTCATGTCAGCTTGCGAATGTGTCCACCAGACAGTGGATTTGACCGTGTCGAAGCCCTTGGACACCACCGAGTACAGCAGCCAGATCAACGGTCCCAGAGCCACTCCGACCGCGCACGTCACCAAGACGGTGGCGACGGCGTTGGCGGCCCGTCGGCGCAGACTCACGCCGGTGAACCTGCGCGCCTTGAGCGGGCGGTCGAGTATCGACGTCATCGGCGACCCTTGCCGGTGACGGCGGCGCGCGCCATCGCGTTCACCACCAGGGTGAGCAAGAACAACACCAAGCCGGCGGCGATGTAGGCGCCGGCCTTGTACTCGTTGTTGAAGTCGTATGCCGTGGCCGCGATCTTGGTGGCGAACGTGTAGCCACCGTCGAACAGCGACCAGCGGAACGCCGACTGGGTGCCACGCAGGATGATCAGCAGCGCGATCGTCTCGCCCAGCGCCCGGCCCAGACCCAGCATCGCGCCGCTGACATAGCCGGACCGGCCGAACGGCAGCACTGCCGTCTTGACCACCTCCCAGCGGGTGGCGCCGAGCGCCAGCGCTGCCTCGATCTGGCCCTGCGGTGTTTTCATGAAGACCTCACGGGTGACCGCGGTGATGATCGGCAGGATCATCACCGCCAGCACGATCCCGGCGGTGAAGATCGTCCCGCCACCGGACACCGACGCGTTGCCCGTCGCGAACAGGAACACCCCGCCCAGATGCTGGTTGAGCCAGGTCGCGACCGGTCTCAGCCGCGGCGCCAGCACAAAAAGGCCCCAGACCCCGTAGATGATCGACGGGACCGCCGCGAGCAGTTCGACGATGTAGGCCAGTGGTCCGGTGATCCGCCGCGGTGAGTACTGGGACAGGAAGATCGCGATTCCCAACGAAATCGGCATCGCCAGGATCAGGGCGAACAGCGCCACCATCGTCGTCACCTGAACCATGTCGAACACACCGAACCGCAGCGACTCGGTGTTCGAGGTGTCCCAGTTACCGCCGTAGGTGAAGAAGTTGACCTGGTTGCGTGTCAGCGCGGGAATCGCGCGCATCAGTAGGAACAGTCCGATCGCGGCGATCAATGCGACGATCAGGGCCCCGGAACCTTCGGACAAGCCGCGGAACAGCCGGTCGCCGCGGCTGTGTTTGACGACACCCCAGCCCAGCGGGGTGGAACTGCGAGGCGATTCGACGACCATCTCACCCGAGCCGGTATCGGCTGGATTCGGTGTCGTCACGGTTTTCCCATCGGTCGGCAGCCCTGGACAAGAGGGTAATTCGTTCGATCAGTGGATCGCGTCGATCGCCGTGAGCAAGCGCTTTTTGAACTTATCCGGCAGTGGAATGTAGCCGGCGGTGGACAGGCCGCCCTGGGCGTTGTCGGCGGCGACGGTCAGAAACGACTTGACCGCGGCGCTGGTCGCGGGGTCATAGCCCCGAGAGCAGACGATCTCGTAGGTGGCCAGCACCAGCGGGTAGGCGCCTGCGGCCTGGGTCCGGTAAATCGAGTTCAGGTTGAGTTTCAGGTCGTCGCCGACCCCGGCGAAGGTGGCGCCGTCGATGGCCTTGCGGGCCGAGTCGTCGCTGAGCGCGACCGCGCCGCCGCCGTCGTTGAGCCGCGCATACGGCACGCCACTTTGATCCGCGAAGCCCTTTTCGACGTAGCCGATCGCGCCGGGCGCGGCGTGCACGGCCTGGATGATCCCGGCGGACTTCTGCGCGCCTTCGCCGACGCCGCCCTGAAACTCGCTGCCGGCGCCGCGGGTCCAGCTGCCCGGGGCGGCCGTGGCGAGGTATTCCTGAAAGTTGTCCGTGGTGCCCGAGGAGTCCGAGCGGTAGATCGGCGAAATCGGGGTGCCCGGCAGCGAGGTACCGGGGTTGAGTTGGGCGAGCGCCGGGTCGTCCCAGGTGGTGATCAAGCCGCTGAAGATCTTGGCCAGCACGTCGGCATTGAGGACAAGGTTTTTGATCCCGTCCAGGTGGTAGACGATTGCGATCGCCCCGAACACCAGCGGTAGGTGCCAGGCGGGATTTCCGTTGCAGCGCGCCGCGGCCGGATCGATCTGTTCCTGGGTCAGCGGCGAGTCCGATCCGGCGAAGTCCACGTGCTTGGCGATGAACTGCTCGCGTCCGGCGCCCGAGCCGGTCGGGTTGTACGCCAGCTGCTTGCCGGGGCACAGCTGCGACCAGTTCATGTTGAACAACGCGATGGCGTTCTGCTGCGCGGTCGAACCTTCGGCGGTCAGATCGGATTTACCGTCGCAGTTCAGCGGGCTGGACGGGGCCGCCAGCCCGTGCAGGTTGTTGTCGGCGCCGCAGCCGCTGGCTAGCGTGCCCGCGACCACTACGGCCGCCAGTGCGCCGCGCACCGCGTGAAGCTTCACCGTTAGACCCGCGCGTAGGCGGTGTCGACGCGGTACTGGGAAAAACCCAGCCGGGTATAGGTCCGCAGCGCCGCGGTGTTGTCCGATTCGACGTAGAGCATCACCATCGAATGCGGCTCGCCGGCCAGCCTGTGCGACAGGTGGGCCACACCCACCGCCGTCAGCACGCCGCCCAGCCCCTCCCCCTGCGCCGCCGGGTCGACGCCCACCACATAGACCTCGCCGAGGCCCCGCTCTTGCGGGTGCACCTTGGTCCAGTGAAAACCCAGCAGGGCGCCGGTCTGTTCGCGGAAAGCCAGAAACAGGCCCTCGGGATCGAACCAGGCCTCGGCACGCCGCTCGGCGAGATCGGCTTCGGTCCAGCCACCCTGCTCTGGGTGTGCTGCGAAAGCAGAGTTGTTGACCCGCAACAGCTCTGCGTCGTCGGCGGTGCCGGCGTAGGTCCGGATGCGAACCCCGTCCGGCACTGCGGGCTCTGAGATCCCATCGAGGCTGCGGCGCATCTGGACGAGTTCGCGAACGGTCGACAGCCCCAGCGCCGACGCGGTCGCGCGCGCCGGTTCCAGGGTGCCGTGCGCCCAAAAGTGGCTTTTGCCATCGGTTTTCGACAGCGCAGCGTTGATCATCGCCGCGCCGATACCATTTCGTCGAGCATTCGGGTGGACTACCAGTTCCGCTATCGCAGAGAGGTTCAGATAGCCGACGATCCCGCTATCGTCGGTGACCACCAGATGCTCCGTGCGATCGTGCGGCAACTCACGCAACACCTGCTCACCGACGGGCTCGACGGTATCGAATTCGGCTGCGGCAGAGATGAGTTCACGGATCTGCCGCTGCTCGTCGGAAGTCAGCGTCGCGCGCCACTGCGGCGCCGTCACTGGCTGTGCAGCGGATCGGCCAGCGGCTCTTGGCGACTGTCGTCCTCGTCCTCGTCGTCGTCGGCGGCCTCGGGGTTGGGCGGCCGGCCCCGGCTGGGGCGCACCGCCTTGTAACCCACGTTGCGGACCGTGCCGATCAGCGCCTCGTACTCCGGCCCCAGTTTGGCGCGTAGCCGACGCACGTGTACGTCGACGGTGCGGGTGCCACCGAAGAAGTCGTAACCCCATACCTCATGCAGCAATTGGGCCCGGGTGAACACCCGGCCGGCGTGCTGGGCGAGGTACTTCAGCAGCTCGAACTCCTTATAGGTCAGGTCGAGCGGACGACCGCGCAACCGGGCGGTGTAGGTGCCTTCATCGATCACGAGTTCGCCGAGGCTGATCTTGCCGACGCCTTCCTGATCCTGCAGGTTGCCTCGCCGGCCGATGAGCAGCCGCAGCCGGGCGTCGATCTCGGCGGGCCCGGTGCCGGGCAGCAGGATCTCGTCAAGCCCCCAGTCCGCGTTGACGGCCACCAAACCGCCCTCGTTGACCACGACCACCACCGGGATCGACCGGCCGGTGGAACCCAACAGGCGGCACAGGCCACGCGCGGCCGGCAGGTCCAGACGCGCGTCGACGATCAAGATGTCGGCGCTGCCGGCCTCCAGCAACGACGAAACGTCCGGCGGCGCGGTGCGCAGGGCGTGGGCGAGCAGCGACAAGGACGGCAGAACCACATCCGGATTCGGCTCAGCGGTTAGCAGCAACAGGTCCAAGCAAGCCCCTCCAGCTTTCGTGGGAAAGGCGTCTCCCAAAATTCATGGCGAGATACGAAGTTTAACGGCCAGGTCACTCAACGATAGCTTGCAACCAGGTCTTTCGCGCGCCGACGATGCAGACCGGAACGGGCTGAGGAGGAGGCGCGCCATTTGATCTGCGCGCCGACGATGCAGACCGGGACGGTCTGAGGAGAAGGCGCGCCATTCAAACCCGCGCGCCGACGAGGCGGACGATGCAGACGTGGAGGTGCGGGTAGGCCACAATGTGCGGATGCGTAAGGCGCTGGTCGGGGCGGTGGCCGTGCTGTCGGCCGTCGTGATCGTGCTGCTGGCGGCCGTCGGCGCCGACTTCGGGACCAGCATCTATGCCGAGTACCGACTGGCGCGAGCGGTGCGCGACACGGCCCACCTGGGCTTCGACCCGTTCGTCGCGATCATCGCGTTCCCACTGATCCCGCAGGCGATGCGCCACCGCTACGAAGACGTCGAGATCAAGGCCACCGCGGTCGAGCGCCCGGTGATCGGAAAAGCCACGCTGGAGGCCACCATGCACTCGGTCGACCTGACCGACGCGTCATGGCTGATCAGGCCGGCTGCCAAGCTGCCGGTCGGCAAGCTGGAGAGCCAGATCATCATCGACTCGCTGCACCTGGGCCGTTACCTGGGCATCCGGGACCTGATCGTCGAGGCACCCGCCAAAGACACCAACACCGCCAGCGGCGGTACCACCGAGTCCGGCATCTCCGGCAGCCACGACCTGGTGTTCAGTGGCACGCCGAAAGCCTTCGGCAAGCGCGTCAGCGTCGCGGTGGACCTGTCGATGACCGGCGATGACAACACCACGCTGGTGTTCACCCCCACCGGCGTCCTGACCGGCCCCAACACCGCCAACGAGCCGGTGCCCGACGACAAGCGCGATGCGGTGCTCGCCGCGTTCGCCGGCAAGCTGCCCGACCAGAGGTTGCCGTTCGGGGTGGCGCCGACCACCGAAGGCGCCCGCGGCTCGGACGTGATCATCGAGGGCATCACGACTGGACTAACGATCAGCCTCGACGGGTTCAACCGAACATGAATGCGGCTGTTGTCGCGGTGCTCGTGGCGCTGATCGGCGCCGCGATCGCCGGCTGGCTGATGACCCGCCGCTCCGGTGCTGTGCGCGCCACCGATCCGGGCGCGGCCGAGGACGTCGACACCACTGATCTGGGCCTGTCGTCGCAGGGTCCGACCGTCGTGCATTTCAGCGCATCGTGGTGCGGACCATGCACTCAGGTGCGCCGCGTGGTCAACCAGGTGTGTGACGGCCTCCAGCAGGTTGCGCACGTCGAGATCGATATGGACGCCCATCCGGCTGCGGCGCGCCGTCTTTCGGTGCTTTCACTGCCGACGACCTTCATCTTCGACGCCGACGGCCGCCAGCGTTATCGCGCGTCGGGGGTGCCGAAAGCCGATGACCTGCGGTCGGCCCTGACGCCGCTGTTGGCTTCATGACGTCGGCATTGGGTAAGCTGCATGGCGTGTCCGCCCGCGTCGAGCTCATGCTCACCAACCGCCGCTCAGTTGCACTGTGCCGCGTCGCGGGCTGCTGTTGTTGTAGCTGCTGAGTAGCCGCGCCTTCTCGCGCCGCGCTCGGAGACACCAGAACCCCGTGGCGCGTCGCCACATAAGTCGTGCACAAGGCAATCAGGAGCAGCATTATGTCGGACACCAAGACCTCCGATCAGGTGGACGTCCGGGGACCGCGCTTCGCGGCCTGGATCACCACCGCCGTCCTCGTCATCGCCCTGCTGGTCTCCGGCGTGAGCCCGCTGGCCGCCGCCGAGATCCTCGGCTTGCAATCCGTCGTCTTCGCGATCGGCGCGCTGGCTGGACCGCGGCGCCACCCGTACGGCCAGGTGTTCGCCAAGCTCGTCGCGCCGCGACTGAGCCCGGTACGTGAGCGTGAGCCCGTTCCCCCGCTGAAGTTCGCTCAGCTGGTCGGCTTGATCTTCGCCGCCCCGGCCGCAATCGGCTTCGCCAACGGCGCTGTACTCTTCGGGGTCGTGCTCACCGGGGCGGCCCTGGTCGCCGCCTTCCTCAACGCAGCCTTCGGCATCTGCCTGGGCTGCCAGCTCTACCCGCTCGTGGCGCGCCTGAAGCCGGCCCACGGCACTTCATAGCAATCGAAAGGAATTTCCCATATGGCACGCTCCGACGTCCTGGTCTCCGCCGACTGGGCCCAGAGCAATCTCGACGCCGACCACGTGGTCTTCGTCGAGGTCGATGAAGACACCAGCGCCTACGACGACGGCCACATCGCCGGAGCGGTCAAGCTGGACTGGCGTACCGATCTGCAAGACCCGATCCGCCGCGACTTCGTCGACGCCGCTCAGTTCTCCAAGCTGCTCAGCGAGCGCGGTATCGGCAACGACGACACCGTGGTGCTCTACGGCGGCAACAACAACTGGTTCGCCGCCTACGCCTACTGGTACTTCAAGCTGTACGGCCACGAGGACGTCAAGCTGCTGGATGGCGGCCGCAAGAAGTGGCAGCTCGACGGTCGGGCGTTTTCCACCGATGCGGTGAGCCGACCCGCCACCAGCTACACCGCGAAGCCCGCGGACAACACGATCCGCGCCTTCCGCGACGAGGTGCTGGCCGCGATCAACGCGAAGAACCTGGTCGACGTGCGCTCGCCCGACGAGTTCTCCGGCAAGATCCTGGCGCCGGCCCACCTGCCGCAGGAACAGAGTCAGCGGCCCGGTCACATCCCGAGCGCGATCAACGTGCCCTGGAGCAGGACCGCCAATGACGACGGCACGTTCAAATCCGACGAGGAGTTGGCCAAGATCTACGCCGACGCCGGTCTCGACGGTTCGAAGGAAACGATCGCTTACTGTCGAATCGGGGAACGTTCGTCGCACACCTGGTTCGTCTTGCAGGAACTGCTGGGACACCGGAATGTCAAGAACTACGACGGCAGTTGGACGGAATACGGCTCCCTGGTTGGAGCCCCAATCGAGTTGGGAAGCTGATATGTGCTCTGCGCCAAAGCAAGGACAGACTCTGCCGGCCAGCGTCGACCTGGAGAAGGAAACGGTGATCACCGGCCGGGTCGTCGACCGCGACGGCCAGGTCGTGGGCGGCTCGTTTGTGCGACTGCTGGATTCCTCGGGCGAGTTCACCGCCGAGGTCGTGGCTTCGGCCACCGGCGACTTCCGGTTCTTCGCCGCGCCCGGGTCGTGGACGCTGCGGGCGCTGTCGGCGGCGGGCAACGGCGACGCGATCGTCGAGCCCACGGGCGCCGGCATCCACGAGGTCGACGTCAAGATCGCCTGATCGGTCCGCCGAACTAGACTCGTCATCGTGGTTCTGTTCTTCGAGATCATGCTCGTCGCGTCCGTCGTGGTCATCTCTTGGTTCGCGCTGTACACGCTGTATCGGCTGATCACCGACGAATCGTGAACCCGCCGACGACGATGCAGAGCGCAGCAATGCTGAGGAGCGGCGCTTGAACCCGCCGGCGACGATGCAGAGCGCAGCGATGCTGAGGAGCGGCGCTTGAGTTCTGAAGACCCGCCGCGCTCCGGCGATCGCGCGGTAGCCGCAGCGGCCGAACGCGCCAAGGCGACAGCGGCGCGCAACGTCCCCGTCTTCGACGACCTGCCGGTACCCGCGGACACCGCCAATTTGCGCGAGGGCGCCAACCTGAACGACGCGCTGCTGGCGCTGCTTCCATTGGTCGGCGTATGGCGCGGCGAAGGCGAAGGCCGTGGGGCCGACGGCGATTACCGGTTCGGCCAGCAGATCGTCGTCTCCCATGACGGCGGCGACTACTTGAACTGGGAGTCCCGCTCGTGGCGGGTCAGCGCGGCCGGTGAGTACGAGGCGCCCGACCTGCGCGAGACCGGCTACTGGCGCTTCGTCAACGAACCGGACGACCCCTCGGAGTCACAGGCCATCGAACTGCTGCTGGCGCACTCCGCCGGCTATGTCGAGCTGTTCTACGGTCGCCCGCTCAACCAATCGTCGTGGGAGCTGGCCACCGATGCGCTGGCCCGCAGCCGGTCGGGCGTGCTGGTCGGCGGGGCCAAACGGCTCTACGGCATCGTCGAGGGCGGCGATCTGGCCTATGTCGAAGAGCGGGTCGATGCCGACGGCGGGCTGATTCCGCACCTGTCGGCGCGGCTGTCTCGCTTTGTCGGCTGATCCGATATCGATTGTCGGACAAGACATTTGCGGGCTGCCTCAGAAAATGGGCAGCCCCCGAGCCGTAGTTCCAGGTTGGACGAAACCGGAGGCTCGGGGGCCGGGTGACTGCGGGAATTCGCCAGCGCAGTGCTGCTGGTTCTTTCCAGCCAGGTGCTGCTAGCGGGCAGCCACCTCACAAGTCCAATAAGCTATCAATTTCCCGGACCACCTCCTCTCCTGTGTACTGGCGAAAGTACCCGCTGCACGTCACGCCGACAACCGATTTCAGCGATCACTGACAATGGCGGCGTCGACGAGTTCGGCGAATTCAGCCGTCAGCGAAGCGCGCGGCAGAGCCTTGCCGTCCAGGGTGTGCACCCGTGCGGCCAGCGTCATGCTTGAGACCAGCCAAATCCCTTGCGCGGCAAGCAGATCAGCAACGCGCAACGCGCGGTAGTCGCAGTCGTAACCCTTGGCGCGGGCGACGGTAAACAGGGCTTGCTGTGTGGTGCCCCGCAGAATCGGATACCAGGGCGGCGGGGTCAGCAGACACGCGTTGCCGTCGTCACCGTCGACGGCGATCACCACCGTCGAGCGTGGGCCTTCCAGGATGTAGCCGTCGGAGCTGACGAATATGACGTCGCCGGCGCCGTGGCGGTCCGCATGCCGCAGCGCGGCCATGTTGATGGCGTACGACAGCGTCTTGGCGCCGGCCAGCAGCCACGGCATGTTCTCGACGCCGGCCGAGGGCAACTCGCGGGGCAGGGTGATCGCGGCCAGACCGTCGCGGCGAACGGCCGTGATGCGGTCGGCGACCGGGTTCACCATGACGTATGCGGTTGGCGCGGAGCCACGCTCACGCCCGCGGCTGTACACCAGCCGCATCATGGCCTCGCCGCTGGTGTCGTTCACCCACTGCTTGGTCGCCAGGTCGATGGCGTGCCGCCACGCGGACAGGTCCGGCTCCGGCAGCTCCATCAGCTTCGCCGAATGGCCCAGCCGACCCAGGTGCGCTTCAATCAGGCAGGCGCGGCCGTCGCGGACCAGCAGCGTCTCGAAGACGCCGTCGCCCCGCACCGCGGCAAGGTCGTCGGCGAACAGCAGCGGCGTCCCCGGCGGGTGCACCTCGCCGTCGAGCGTCACGATCACGCCCGGGTGGCCAGTCATGGGGGAAAACACTAGTGGTGATCGCAAGCGCGGCGAAGCCGGGCGCAGCGGGTCACCACCGAAAATTTAGCGCCGCCCAACCCGTAGAGTTGACACGTGTCCGCAGTTCCCGCACCCGAGACCAGTCCAGACGTCGGTGCCGTTTGGCACTACGGCGACCCGCTCGGCGAGCAGCGCGCCGCCGAAACCGGTGCCGCGCTGGTGGATCGGTCGCATCGCGGTGTGCTCACGCTGACCGGCGCCGATCGGCTGACCTGGCTGCACAGCATCTCCACCCAGCACGTCAGCGAGCTCCCTGACGGCGCCAGCACGCAGAATCTGAGCCTCGACGGGCAGGGCCGGGTCGAAGACCACTGGATCCAGACCGAACTCGACGGTGTCAGCTATCTCGACACCGAGCCGTGGCGTCACGAGCCGCTGTTGGCCTACCTGCAGAAGATGGTGTTCTGGTCGCAGGTCACTCCGGCCGCCGCCGACCTGGCGGTGCTGTCGCTGCTGGGTCCGCAGCTCGGTGACCCCGCGGTGCTCGATGCGCTCGGTGTCGACGCGCTGCCCACCGAACAGACCGCGATCCCGCTGAGCGGCGGCGGTTTCGTCCGGCGGATGCCCGCGGCCAACCCGCGCCAGCTCGAGCTCGATGTCCTGGTCGACCGCGACAGGTCCGCGGATCTCCGACAGCGGTTGACCGCCGCCGGGGTGCGCCCGGCCGGGGTGTGGACGTACGAAGCCCACCGGGTGGCGGCGGTGCGTCCACGACTCGGCGTCGACACCGACGAACGCACCATCCCGCACGAGGTGGGCTGGATCGGCGGCGCCGTCCACCTCGACAAGGGCTGCTATCGCGGTCAGGAGACTGTTGCTCGGGTGCATAACCTGGGTAAACCGCCGCGCATGCTGGTGCTGCTGCACCTGGACGGGTCGGTGGATCGGCCGGCCACCGGCGATCCTGTGCTGGCCGGCGGCCGCGTGGTGGGGCGGTTGGGAACGGTCGTCGAACACGTCGACCTTGGTCCGATCGCGCTGGCGTTGCTCAAGCGCGGCATTCCCGCCGACACCACCCTGAGCGCCGGCGCCGAGGTGGCGGCGTCGATCGACCCTGGATCGTTGCCGGCGGCGGGCGGGCCGGGCGCCGGTCGGGTGGCCGTCGAGCGATTGCGCGGAACGGCCCGATGACGGTCGTTGGACCGTGCGGGGCGCAACAGCATGCGACCACCGGGCACGCTAAACTATCGGCAGGAAAATAAACACAAAGAATCGGGGCCGCCTACTTGTTGGGCCGCTCCGTTATTGCGCGAGGGGGTTCCCCCATGGGCCGTGGCCGGGCTAAGGCGAAGCAGACCAAGGTCGCTCGAGACCTTAAATACAGCTCACCGCAGACCGATTTCGATCGGCTACAGCGCGAGCTGTCCGGTTCCGACGGCGACGACGCCGACCAGTCGGAGGGCGACGATCCCTGGACCGAAGCGCACCGCTGAGGCTCTACCCGGCTCACCTCACCGGCGGGCTGACATCTAGAACCTGGGGTGCTGCCCGACGAGTTTGGCTCGCGGACCGCCTTTTCCACCTTTATTGATCGTGCCGAGGACCCAGCAGTCCAAGTGCCGGGCGGTCAAGATCGCCAGCGCTCGGTCGGTGTCTTCCGGCCCCACCACGGCGATCATGCCCACGCCCACGTTGAAGGTCTTCTCCATCTCGGCGCGCGAGACGCGGCCACGCTGAGCGATCATCGCGAAAACCGGCGCGGGCGTCCAGGTTCCGCGGTCCATCTCGGCGAGCAGGCCATTCGGGACGACCCGCTCCAGGTTGCCGGCCAATCCACCACCCGTCACGTGGCAGAACGTACGGACCTGTGTTTCGGCGGCCAGGGCCAGGCAGTCTTTGGCGTAGATGATGGTCGGCTCCAGCAACTCTTCACCGAGCGTGCGGCCGAATTCCTCGACGTAGCCCTCCAGGTTGCCCCGGTCGATCTCCAGCAGCACCTTGCGGGCCAGCGAGTAGCCGTTGGAATGCAACCCGGACGATCCCATCGCGATGATGACGTCGCCCGGCTTGACCCGATCGGGTCCGAGCACGTCGTCGGCTTCCACCACACCGACGCCGGTAGCGGAGATGTCGTAGTGGTCGGGCTCGATCAGGCCGGGATGCTCAGCGGTTTCACCACCGAGGAGCGCGCAGCCCGCTCGCATGCAGCCCTCGGCGATACCGCCGACGATCGCGTTGAGGCGCTCGGGCACGATGCGGCCTAGTGCGATGTAGTCCAGCAGGAAGAGCGGCTCGGCCCCGCAGACCACCAGATCGTCGACGACCATCGCCACCAGGTCCAAACCGACCGTGTCGTGTTTGTCCATCGCCTGAGCGACGGCCAGCTTCGTGCCTACGCCGTCGCTGGACGCGGCCAGCAGTGGCTCGCGGTAATCGCCGCGCAGCGCGAAGAGTCCGGCGAATCCTCCGAGCTTGCCGATCACCTCGGGTCTGGTGGCCTTGGAGGCCAATGGCTTGAACAGCTCGACTGCGCGGTCCCCGGCTTCGATATCGACTCCGGCCGATGCATATGTCGCGCCCGGGGTGGCCGGGTCTTTTCCGCGGGCGGTCATCGCGCTAAAGGCTACCGGTCGACGCGCGGCACGGGTATCTCACACTCGTGCAAGGAGACCGTTAAGGTCAAGGATGCCGCAGCACGGCGGCCTGCTCGGCCTCCGGCGACAGCTCGGGGACGATCTCCGAGTGCGCGGCCCCACGTGCGGCGTTGGCGAGCATCTGCTCGATGACGTTCTTGCCGAGCGCTGTCTCGCTTGGCAATTCGATCGGATACCTGCCGTCGAAGCACGCCGAGCAGAGCCGCGAGGTGGGCTGCTCGGTGGCGGCGACCAGGCTCCGCAGCGAGATGTATCCCAGCGTGTCGGCGTTGATCGCATGCCGCACGGCCTCCAGCATCTCGTCTTCGTCTTCGACGGCGTTGGCGATCAGCTCGGCCGGCGACGGGAAGTCGATGCCGTAGAAACATGGCCACTTCACCGGCGGCGAGGCGATCCGGACGTGTACTTCGACCGCCCCGGCCTCGCGCAGCATCCGGACCAGGGCGCGCTGGGTGTTGCCGCGCACGATCGAGTCGTCGACGACGATCAGCCGCTTGCCGCGGATGACTTCCTTGAGCGGATTTAACTTCAGCCGGATTCCGAGCTGACGGATGGTCTGCGAGGGCTGGATGAAGGTGCGCCCGACGTAGGCGTTCTTCATCAGGCCCTGGCCATAGGGGATGCCGGATTCCTGCGCATAGCCGACCGCGGCGGGTATGCCGGATTCCGGGACGCCGATCACCAGGTCGGCGTCGATCGGGTGTTCGCGGGCCAGGCGGCGGCCGATCTCCAACCGGGCGCCGTGCACCGAACGGCCGGAGATCGTGCTGTCCGGCCGGGCCAGATACACGTATTCGAAGATGCAACCCTTGGGTTCGGGGTTGGCGAACCGGGACGACCGGACGCCGTCGGCGTCGATCGCCAGCAGCTCACCGGGCTCGATCTCGCGGACGAATGAGGCGCCGACGATGTCGAGTGCGGCGGTCTCCGACGCCACCACCCAGCCTCGGTCCAGCCGTCCCAGACACAGCGGGCGCACGCCATACGGGTCGCGCGCTGCGTACAGGGTGTTTTCGTCCATGAACGTCAGACAGAACGCGCCCCGCACCGTCGGCAGCAGCTCCATCGCGGCCTGCTCCAGGCTGGAGTCTGCGGCGCCATGCGCCAGCAGCGCGCCCAATACGTCGGAGTCGGTATTGGCCGCACCGGGAGCGCGGGGGTTCATCAGTCCCGCTTCACGAGCACGGGCGACGAGTTCGGCGCTGTTGACCAGGTTTCCGTTGTGCCCCAACGCAACTCCGGTGCCGGCCGCGGTGTTACGGAAGACCGGCTGGGCGTTCTCCCACGTCGGTTGGCCGCTGGTGG
>Ga0134126_10006499_pt1 | contig 14651 bp, 12 predicted proteins | sample KB31752_FD_96881 | JGI IMG/M metagenome (GOLD analysis project Ga0134126, IMG submission 96881) | Terrestrial soil microbial communities with excess Nitrogen fertilizer from Kellogg Biological Station, Michigan, USA - KB3-175-2 | ecosystem: Environmental > Terrestrial > Soil > Unclassified ... | reverse complement strand
CGACGCCGGCTTCAGCCAGCTCACCGCCGACGCGAAATGGATCCGCGCGTTCGGCGCGAAGAAGCGCAACCGGCTGATCCTGCGCGGCAGCGCCGGCGTCACCTGGACCAACGATTTCACCGCGCTGCCACCGCAACTGCGCTTCTTCGCTGGCGGCGACCGCTCGGTGCGCGGCTACGGCTATCAGTCGATCGGCCTGACCAACAGTGCCGACCGCGTCATCGGCGGCAAGAACCTGCTGGTCGCGAGTACGGAAGTGGAGCACTACTTCACGCGCGACTGGGGCATGGCTGCCTTCGTCGACGCCGGCAACGCGTTCAGCGGCACCGATTATCGGCCCAAGATCGGCGCCGGCCTGGGTGTGCGCTGGCGCTCGCCGGTGGGCCTGATCCGGATCGATTTCGGCACCCCGATCCACGACGCGCGCAACCACGGCATTGAACTGCACGTGGTGATAGGACCGGACTTGTGACGAGCCACGGGAAATCGGGATGCATCCATGCGCATCCCCATGATCGCAACGGGAGCACGCTGAGCACATGAAGTGGATCAAGCGCATTGCGATCGCATTTGCCGTCCTGCTGCTGGTCGTGGCGGCCGCATTGTGGTGGCTGCTGGGCAGCAACGCCGGTCTCCGCTTTGCACTGGCTCGGGCGCAGGCCGCCACGGATGGCGCACTGCACGTGCAGCAGGCGCAGGGGCGTTTGGTCGGCCCGCTGGATCTCGCCGGGGTGCGCTATGACGATGGTGAGGGCACGTCCGTCACGGTCGCGAAGCTGCACCTGGATCTGCGCCTCTGGCCGCTGCTGGCCAGGCGCGTCCATGTACTGACGCTGCAGGCTGACGGTATCGAGGTCGCGTTGCCCGGGCCCGCTCCCGAAACCACCTCGAACTCCGCAGCCTTCTCGTTGCAGCCGCCGGTCGAGTTGATCCTCGATCGCGTCCACCTCGGCACGCTGAAAGTGGCGCGGCTCGGCCAATCGCTGTTTGCCTCCAGCCAGCTCGACCTGGCCGGCAGCTGGACCCGCCGCGGCATCGAACTCCGCCGACTCGCCCTGCAGGCACCGGACGGCCACGTCGATCTCGCCGGCACGCTGGCACTTGGCAAGAACTACCGGGGCGACAGCAGGGCCGGCTTCGCGTGGAAGGTCGGCGACACCGACTATGCCGGCAACCTCGTCGCGCGCAGCGACGGCAGACAGGCGCATCTCGAACTCGCGCTCAGCGCGCCGAGCATCGCGCAACTGGAACTGGATCTGAGGCAGGGCGGCGACTACGCCTGGACCGGCAAGCTCGATGTGCCGCGATTCGATCCGAAACCGCTGCTCGGCAAGAGTTCGCTGAATGCGCTGGCGCTGGCCGTGCAAGGTCATGGCGACCGCTACGGCGGCACCCTCGATGGCCGGCTCGACCTCAACGACTACGAGCTGTTACTGCAGCCCTTGCGCGCGCAGTTCAGCCACGACTTCAACACGTTGAGCCTGCAGCAGCTCGATCTCGGTTCGCCGCAGATCAAGGGCAGCGTCGCCGCCAGCGGCGTGGTGCAGCTCGACGCGAAACCGCTCAGCGCCCGGCTCGACATCCGCTGGAATGACCTGCTGCTGCCGCGGGAGCTGGCCGGCCAGGTGCTGGCCAGCCACGGCGAGCTCAAGGCCAGCGGCAGCGCCGACAAGTATCACGCCGAAGGCGATGTCGCGATCGGAGCACCCGGCAAACTGGCGAAGTTGTCGCTGAACCTCGATGGCACCGCGCAGCTTATCACCCTGCACACACTGGCATTGAAACAGCCGCAAGGCCAGGCGCAGGCGAACGGCACGCTGACCCTGCAACCGAACTTTGCATGGCAGGCCGAAGCCAGCGCCCACCGCTTCGATCCCGGCCAGCTGTTTGCCGGCTGGAACGGTACACTGGATTTCGACATCGCCAGTACGGGCACGCTGCCGAAGAATGGTCCCGATGCCACGCTGGAAATCCGCAAGCTGGCCGGCAAGCTGCGCGATCGTGCGGTCGGCGGCAGCGGCAAGCTGCACCTGTCGCCGGATGAAGTGATCGACGGCCAGCTCGAACTCGCCTCGGGTGGCAGCACCGTGAAACTGGACGCCAAACCCGGCACCGAGAACAACGCGGACCTGAAACTCGAAATCGCCTCGCTGGGCGATTGGCTGCCTAATGCCGGCGGACGTCTGGACGGCCATTTCAAGATCCGCGGCAAACAGCCAAAGCTCAGCATCAATGGCTCGCTGCGTGGCCAGTCACTGGTCTGGCGGCAACAGAGGGCGGACACGCTGCAACTGATCGTCGGCCTGCCCGACATCAGCCATCCGGCCGGCAAGCTGGATCTGCAGGCCGGCAACGTGCTCCTGCAGGGGCTGGTGTTCCGGCACATCAGCCTGCTCGCCGAGGGCAGCCCCGGCGATCATGGACTGAACCTCGATGCACGCGGCACCCAGCTCTCCGGCAGGCTGGCCCTGCATGGCGCACTGAAAGGCGCGGCATGGAACGGCACGCTCGCCACGCTCGACCTGGAACCGCAGGGTATGCCCGGCTGGCACCTGCAGCGGCCCTCGCCGCTTAGTTACAACGACGGCGCGATGAGCCTGTCAGAGCTGTGCCTCGACGCCGGCGATCCACAGCTGTGCGTGGCGGCGAAACAGGACAGGGCCGGCAATCTCGACGCCAGCTACCGCCTGCACGCGCTGCCGCTGGCATTGCTGCTGAACGCAGCCGGCGACGCCGAGCTGCCGATACGCGCCGAAGGCACGCTGGAAGGCAACGGAAAAATTCGCCGCAGCGCCGCCGGCGCGCTCAGCGGCAACGGAACGATCAGCTCGGCGCAAGGCAGCATCACCTACACCGATCGTGCCGACGCGCCATTGCTGCGTTATGACCAGCTGCGCCTGAATGCCGAGCTCGCTTCCGCAACTCAGCGCATCGACGTGCACAGCGGACTCGACGACGGCGGCCGTCTGGATGGCCAGGTCACGATCAGCGGCGCGCAGCAGACGCTGGGTGGCCAGCTCGACCTGCGCCTCAACAACCTTGCCTTCATCGAGCTGTTCAGCAGCGAAGTGGCCAACGTCAAAGGCGGCGTCGACGGCAACTTCCGCTTCGCCGGCACGCTGCAGCAGCCGGCGATCACCGGCCAGGCCAACGTCCACGACTTCGCGGCCGAAGTGCCTGCCGCCGGACTCAAGCTGAGCCAGGGCCGCGTCAGCGTCAGCACCAGCGACGCCCGCCAGTTCCTGGTCAACGGCAGCGTGCAGTCCGGCAAGGGCACGCTGGCGATCAACGGCAATGCCGGCCTCGGCACCAGCGCGCAGACCGCGATCACGCTCAAGGGCAGCCAGTTCACCGCCGCCGATATTCCCGCGGCGAAGGTGGTGATCTCGCCCGACCTGACCGTGAGGCAGGACGCCAAGGGCATCGACATCGGCGGCAGCCTCAGCATCGACAGCGCCGACGTGAACGCCGAGAAGGTGCCTGGCGCCGGCGCCACCCAGGCGTCGCCCGACGTGGTGGTGGTCGACCAGAAGCAGCAGGAACAGGCCGCCAGCAAGCTGCCGGTCAGCGCACTGGTCAAGGTCGATCTCGGGCGCAAGACGCACATCGCCGGCATGGGCCTGGACGGCCGCGTGACCGGCCTGCTGACGGTGAGCGAACGCCCCGGCCGCGCCACCACCGGCCAGGGCCAGCTCGCCGTCGACGGCACCTATCGCGCCTATGGCCAGAACCTGCAGATCCAGCGCGGCCAGTTGCTGTTCGCCAGCACGCCGATCGACAATCCGGGGCTGAACATCCGCGCGGTGCGCAAGCTCAATCCGAACGCCACCATCGACGAAGGCCAGGAAGTCGGCCTGTACGTGTCCGGCACCGCGCAGCGACCGATCCTCACGGTGTTCTCCAATCCGGTGATGGAACAGTCCGATGCGCTGTCCTACCTGATCACCGGCAAGCCATTGTCCGAGGTCAGGGGCGGCGAGGGCAGCATGGTCAGCGCGGCGGCCCAGGCGCTGGGCTCGGCCGCCGGCGACCTGCTGGCCAAACGGATCGGCTCCAAGCTCGGTGTCGACGACATCGGCGTATCCAGCAACGAGGCACTGGGCGGCAACTCGGCGTTCACCGTCGGCAAATATCTTTCCCCGCGGCTGTATCTCAGCTATGGCGTGGGCCTGTTCGAACCGGGCGAGGTGATCACCCTGCGCTATCGTTTCAGCAAGCGCTGGAACTTCGAAGCGCAACAAGCCACCGAGTTCAGCCGCGCCAGCCTGAACTATCGACTGGAGAGATGACCGGATCAGCTGCCGTAGGCCTTCAGGTAGATCGAACCGGCGAAGCCCAGCTTCACCTGCCTTGAGGTCTCGTCCGACAGCACTTCGGTGTCACCCGCCTCGATCCCCGCGATCACGGCGGCGGCGATATCTTCCGGCCGCGACTTCGGGCTGTCGACATCCTTCACCATGTCGGTATCGATATAGCCCGCATGCACGCTGACCACCTGGGTGCCTTGCCCCCGCAGCTCGTTGCGCAGGCCGTTGCTGAGCGCCCAGGCAGCTGCCTTGGTCACCGAATACGCGCTCGAGCCCGGCAGGCTCACCCAGCTCAGCGCCGAAAGCATGTTGACGACCGCGCCGCCGCCGTTCCTGGCCAGCACCGGGGCAAAGGCCTCGCTCATCGCCAGCATGCCGTAGAGATTCGTTTCCATCACCGCACGCAGCGCCTGCACACCCTTCGCGCCGAGCAGCGGCTCGCCGCCGATCACGCCTGCGTTGTTGATGAGCAGATCCACGTCACCGCATTGCGCTGCTGCCGCCGCGACATCGGCGGGATTGTTCACGTCCAGCTTCACCGTCACCACGCCGGCGAGTGTCACGCTCGATGGATCACGCGCGCCGGCGTAGACCCTGCTTGCACCGGCCGCCAGCAATGCCTTGGCATAAGCCAGGCCGAGTCCGCGATTGGCACCCGTGACGAGTGCGGTACTGCCTTTGATTTTCATGGGGGTCACCTGATTCGAATGGCGGTGGGAGAAGCCGGGCGCCGTGCCATCGCTGCGCTGCCCGACCATGCAATGCGGAGCACTCCGCATCGCGGAAAAGGGGTGCTGTCGTCAGCGCGAAGCTTCGCGCAGGGTCTTGCCGGTCAGTCGCACGGTCACCGTGCTCGACAAGCCGGGGCGCAGCCGCGCCAGTCCCGCCTGATCCGGATCGAAGCGGATGCGCACGGGGACACGCTGCACGATCTTGGTGAAGTTGCCGGTGCCGGGCTCGAACGGCAGCAGGGAGAACTGCGAGCCGGAGCCGGGCGCAAAACTCTCCACCCGACCCTTGAGCGTCTGCCCGGGCAAGGCATCGACTTCGACATCGGCATGCTGCCCCACCACCATCCGCGCGGTCTGGGTTTCCTTGAAGTTGGCGACGACATACAGCGCATCCAGCGGCACCACGGTCAGCAGGCGGCTGCCCGGCTGCACGTAGTCGCCCGGTTCGACCTGCCGATCGCCGACCACACCATCGATCGGCGCCCGCACGATCGTGTTCGCCTGATCCTGATGCGCCAGTTCGAGGGCCGCCCTGGCGCTGGCCACCGACGCCTCCGCCCGGTCCAGGTTGGCCTGCAGCGTGAGCCGCCCGGCGCGGGTGACGGACGCCGCATCCCGGCTCACTGCAAATTCGGCGCGGCTGTGCTGCGCGTTGGCCTGCGCCGTCACCGCCGCGGTCCGATAATGCTCGGCCGCGCTGCGCGCCACGGCACCGCTGGCGATCAAGGCGTCGTAGCGGCGGCGATCGGCCTCGGCCTGGCTTTGCTCCGCGTCGGAGGAGAGGATCGCCGTCTGCGCCGCACGCATGTTCGAGGCGGCGAGTTGTTCCTGCGCATCCAGCGCGACCAGCGCCGCCCGGGCCGCCTCCACCGAGGCCCTGGCGTTCTGCAGCGTCGCGGCGGCGGCGGCGACCCTGGCGTCGAACTCTTCGGGGTCGATGCGAACCAGCGGATCACCGCGATGCACGGCCTGATCGTGCCGGACCAGCACGGCCGCCACCAGTCCGCGCACCTTGGGCGCCACCACCGAACTGTCGGCCTGCAGGTAGGCGTTGTCGGTGGACACGCTGCGCTTGGGCGAAGCGATGTACGCCACGCCGGCCAGCGCGATCACGACAGCCACGGCAGCGGCGACCAGCGGCCGCCGCGACAAGGGCACGCGCGGTGGCGTCGTGACATCGGAAACGACAGGAGGAACCGTACCGTCGGCGCTCATTTCTGCATTACCAGCAAGGTGGAGGTGGCCGAGGCGTACAGCTTGCCGTCGGCATCGACGAGACGGGCTTCGGCGAACGCCACGCGGCGACCCATCGAGAGCACGCGGCCCTCGGCCCGTACGCGACCGCTCTGCGCGGTCAATGCCTTATGGAAGGCCACCTTCAACTCCAGCGTCGTGTAAGCCTGTTCGGCGGACAGTCGGGAATGCACCGCGCAGCCACAGGCCGAATCGAGCAAGGTGGCGAACCAGCCGCCATGCACCATGCCCATCGGGTTGAAAGTGTGCGGGCCCGGTTCGCCGGCGAATACGGCGAGCCCGTCGCCGACCTCGACCAGATCGAAGTCCAGCGCGTCGCCGATGCCCGGACGCCGGCCGGCCGCCATGAACGCTTCCAGCTGGGCACGGCCGCCCAGACCGGCACCGATGTCGCTGACCATGCTCATGCCTTGCCCTCCAGGCGGAGACGCCGGATCAGCTGCGCCCTGGAAGCGGCCAGGATCGCGTCCGAATGCCTGCGATCGGGCTCGACCCGGGCCAGCGACAGCGCGCCGACCAGTTCGGCAACCATCGAGCTTGCTTCCTCTTTCGTGTCGACGTGGCCGAGCGACTCGAGCTTGTCCGCCAGAGTCTCGACCAGCCGCCGTACCCCGCCGGCGAATTCCTCGCGCGAGGACTCGGCCAGCCGTGGCAGATCCGAAGCCAACGCCGCGATCGGGCAGCCACCGCCACGCGCATCGCGATGTTTCGCCGACAGATAGAACTCGATGTAGGCGAGCAGGCCCGCGGCCGGGCTGCGGCCCTCGGTTTCACGCAGGACGCGGGCACGGGACTCGTCGAACATGGTGCCGATCGCCGCGGCAATCAGCTCGTCCTTGGATTTGAAATGCGCGTAGAAACCGCCGTGGGTCAGCCCCGCCTCGGCCATCACCCCGGCCACGCCGACCCGCTCGGGGCCGTCGGCGCGGATGGCCCGGGCGGCGACCTGCAGCACTCTGGCGCGGGTCTTCTGCTTGTGTTCGGAGTCGTAGCGCATGGACTTCTCCTTCGCTTTATATGATGATCATCATACTTAAATTTTCCGCCGATGCAAGAGGCCTGCGTGAACGCCGCCGTCACCACCCTTCGCAACACCCCGTTCGTGCCCGCCGAACTGCCGCTGGCGCGCAAATACCTGATCTTCGGAATCATGGCATTCGGCCAGTTCATGGCGCTGATCGACATCCAGATCGTGGCCGCCTCGCTCAACGATGTGCAAGCCGGCCTGTCAGCCGGGCCGGACGAGATCAGCTGGGTGCAGACCGGCTACCTGATGGCCGAACTGGTGATGATTCCGTTCGCCGCGTTTCTGGCCCAGGCGCTGTCGACGCGCTGGCTGTTCGTGCTCTCGGCCGGGCTGTTCACCCTGGCCAGCGCATTGTGCGGGATGGCCTGGGACATCCACTCGATGACCGCGTTCCGGGTCATCCAGGGCTTCGTCGGCGGCGCGATGGTGCCCACCGTGTTCGCCACCGGTTTCGCCCTGTTCACCGGCAAGCAGCGGGCGATGATCCCGGCCATCCTCGGCATGATCTCGGTGCTCGCACCCACCCTTGGCCCGACCGTGGGCGGATGGCTCACCGACGCGATCGGCTGGCGTTCGATTTTCTACATCAACATCTTGCCGGGCATCCTGGTGACAACGCTTGCCGCGATGTTCGTCAGGGTGGATGCGCCGGACCTGTCGCTGCTCAAGCGCATCGACTACGTGCACCTCGGCGCGATGGCCGTCTTCCTGGGCGGCCTGGAATACGTGCTGGAGGAAGGCCCTCGCCACGAATGGTTCGGCGATCCGGCCATCGTCACCGGCGCGTGGCTGTCGCTGGTGGGCTTCGCGCTGTTCCTGGAGCGTTCGCTGCGCTCGCGCATGCCGGTGGTCAAGCTGTCGCCATTCCGCCATGCGACGTTCGTGTTCGCCTGCCTGTTCAGCCTGGTGATCGGCTTCGGACTTTATTCGGCAACTTACCTGATCCCGGTATTTCTGGGCCGCGTGCGCGACTACAACAGCCTGCAGATCGGCACCACCGTGTTCGTCACCGGCATCGCGCAGATCGCCAGCGTGGTGGTCGCCGCGCGGCTGTCGCAGAAGGTCGACCCACGCTGGATGATCGCCGCCGGCCTGCCACTGTTCGCCGCCAGCCTGTGGCTGGCCTCATACATGACACCCGAATGGGGTTTTGCCGCCCTGCTCGCACCGCAGGTGTTGCGCGGCTTCGCGATCATGCTCTGCATCGTGCCCAGCGTGAACATGGCGCTGGGCGGCTTTGCCCAGGCCGAATTGCGCCAAGCCTCCGGCCTGTTCAACCTGATGCGCAATCTCGGCGGCGCCATCGGCATTGCCCTAGTCAACACGTGGTTGCAGGATCAGACCCGCATCCATGCCGCACGACTCGGCGAAAGCCTGGGCGAGGCCGGCCGCTCGGCACCGGATACCATGGCCGCCCTGGCGGCGCGCATCGGTACCGTCACCAGCGATTCGGCGCATGCGCTGCTGATGGCGCAGGGCGAAATCGCCAAAGTGGTGGCGCGCAACGCACTCACCCTGGCGTTCGACGACGTGTTCCGGTTGATGGCCTGGCTGTTCATCGTGGCGCTGCTGCTGGTGCCGTTCTGCCGGCCGGTGGCCAGCTCGCCGTCGGCAGCAGCAGCGGCGCATTGACACGCAGTCGTCCGTGACGCTCGCCACCCGGGCGCGGGCCTTCTAGAATGCATCGTTTGCGGCAACTCTTGCCGCAGCGATCCTGGAATCCATGCGCCTCTACCTGCAAACCGCGCCCGGCGGTGCCGACGCACCACGCTATGTCCAGATCACGCTGGAGCAGGATCTGCTCGGCGGCTGGACGCTGTATCGCGAATCCGGCACCCCGGGCGGCCGCGCCAGCATGAAGCGCGAGCAGTTCCTGGAACGTGACGAAGCGATCGCCGCGTTCGAGAAGGCCCGTGATGCCCAGCTCAAGCGGGGCTTCCGCGTGATGTTCGCGCAGGGCCAGGAAGGCCCGTACGGCCGCTGACCCCCACCACCAGTTGATCACCATGCCCGATGTGTTGAAGAACGACCGTTTCCTGCGTGCACTGCGGTGCGAGCCCACCGACACCACGCCGATCTGGGTGATGCGCCAGGCCGGTCGCTACTTGCCCGAATACCGCGCCACGCGCGAGCTCGCGGGCAGCTTCATGGGGCTGGCGCAGAATCCGGAATTCGCCTGCGAAGTGACCTTGCAACCGCTGGCGCGCTTCGAGCTGGATGCGGCGATTCTGTTCTCCGACATCCTCACCATCCCCGACGCGATGGGCCTGGGCCTGTCGTTCGCGCAGGGTGAAGGTCCGCAGTTCGCGCGGCCGCTGCGCAGCGCCGCCGACATCACGAAACTCGCCGTGCCCGACATGGACGGCGAGCTTCGCTACGTGATGGACGCGCTGCGGCTGATCCGCCGCGAACTGCACGGTAGGGTACCGCTGATCGGCTTTTCCGGCAGCCCGTGGACGCTGGCCTGCTACATGGTCGAGGGCCACGGTTCGAAGGATTTCGCCACGCTCAAGTCGATCTGCTGGAACGAGCCGAAGATCGCCCACCAACTGCTCGACACCCTGGCTCGGGCGGTCGCCGCCTACCTGATCGCGCAGGCTGGCGCCGGCGCGCAGGCGCTGATGATCTTCGATACCTGGGGCGGCCTGCTCGGCCCGGCGCCGTTCCGCGAATTCTCCCTGCGCTACATGACGCAGGTCGTCGCCGCCCTGAAGGCCGACCCGATGTCGCGCGAGCTGCCGGTGGTGCTGTTCTCCAAGGGCGCAGGCGCGCATCTGCACGAGATGGCCGATACCGGTTGCGCGGCACTCGGCGTCGACTGGACCATCGATCTCGCCGACGCGCGCCGCGCCGTCGCCGGCAAGGTCGCGCTGCAGGGCAACCTCGATCCGGCGATCCTGCGCGCCAGCCCGGAGGTGATCCGGCGCGAGGCGCGCGTGGTGCTCGACAGCTATGGCAACCATCCCGGCCACGTGTTCAACCTGGGCCACGGCATCACGCCGGAGGTGGATCCGGAATGCGTCAAGGTGCTGGTCGACGAAGTCCACGCGTACGGACGCACGCTGCGCGCCGGCTGATCGCCGCGCTGCCGGAGCAGCGCGAGGACTCGAACCGACCACCCGGCCGCGTTCGATTGACCCCGCTCAGGGCCTGCCGGCGAAGGCGTGATCGAGCCAGTCGTGCATCAGCCGATAGCTGCGCGCCGCGGCAGCCGCGTCATAGCGGCAACCGGGCGAGTGCTCGTCGACTTCGGTGAAGCAGTGCACCGCGTGTCCGATCACCACGAACTCCCAGTCGGCCGGGCTGCCGCGCATCTCGTCCATGAACTTGTCGGCGTCCGGCATGGTGCCCTTGTCGTCGGCGCCATTCATGGCCAGCACGCGGGCCTTGATGTTTTTCGCCAGCGCCGGATCGTCCGTGGTCAAGCCGCCGTGGAACGAAACCACCGCCGCCACATTGGCGCCGCTGCGTGCCAGGTCGAGTACCGCCGAGCCGCCGAAGCAGAAGCCGATCGCGGCCAGCCTGGACAGGTCGATCGGCGCGTCGCCGGCCTGTGCCTTCAGCTGGTCGAGCGCCGCGTCGATCCGCTTGCGCATCAAGGCACGATCACCGTACAGCGGCTTCACCGCGGCCTGCGCCTGCGCGGCGTTGCCCTGCTGGGGCCGCACGTTCGCGCCATACATGTCGGTGAGCAGGATCACGTAATCCTTGCCGGCGATCATCTCGGCCTTCTTCACGGCAGCATCGTTGATGCCGTACCAGTTCGGCACCATCACCAGGCCCGGACGCTTCGCCGTACTGGCATCGTCGTAGACCAGCACGCTGTGGAAACGCGTGCCGCCCAGCGTCCATTCGACCGGACGATGCACCATCTTCGCCTGCGCGGCGAAGCTTGAAACGGCCAGCAACAGCAGGCAGCAGAACCGGGCAACGCGCATGATGGCTTCCTCCGCTAGGTTGGTGTCGCGTCTCCGCGTCAGCGCGGAGGGAAAACGCTAAAGTCCGGCCGCGTGTTCGGCGATACGTCGCTTGAGGGGCGCGAAGCGATCGAGCAGGCGCACGCCAAGCCCTCGCACGGCGACCAGCGGCGGCGACTGCCACGCATACATGCGCGCCAGCGCGTCGAAGCCCAGCGCGTCGAGCGTATCGGCACTGCGCCGGCGCCGCGCATAGCGGCGCAGGACATGGGTGGCGCCGATGTCGTGCCCGGCGGCGCGCGCGGCCACCAGCGTATCGCGCAGTTCGGCGACGTCGCGCAGGCCCAGGTTGACACCCTGCCCCGCCAGCGGATGCACCGCGTGCGCGGCATCGCCGAGCAGCACGAAGCGCTCGGCGTTGTAGCGCTCCGCCAGTTGCAGCTTCAACGGGAAGGCGGCGCGCGCGGAGGTGCAGGTAATGCGGCCCAGCCGGAAATCGCTGGCCACGCCCAGTTCGTCGCGAAACGCCTGATCGTCCAGGGCCAGCACCCGTTGCGCTTCGGTGTCGGGCAACGACCACACCAGCGAGCTGCGGCCATCGGCCAGCGGCAGCAGCGCCAGCGGCCCGCTGCGCAGGAAGCGCTGCCATGCGGTGTTTTCATGCGCGCGTTCGGTCGCCACATGCGCCACCACCGCACGCTGCCCGTAATCGCGCCCGCGCGTGCCGATGCCGGCCAGCTGGCGCAGCGGCGAGGCTGTGCCATCGACGGCCACCAGCACGGCCGCGGACAGGCTTCCGCCATCGGCCAGCTGCAGCTGGATGCGATCCTCGGCCGCCTCGAAGCCGGTGACTTCGGCTGGACACAGCTGGCGCGTACCCGCGTCCGGCAGTGCCTGCCACAGAGTCCACTGGATCAAGCTGTTCTCTACGATGTAGCCAAGTCCGGCGCGCCCTGCGCCGGCTGCGTCGAAATCGATCGCCGCCCCGCTCTCCGCGTCCCACACGTGCATATGCGTGTAAAGGCATGCCCGTGCATCGCGGATGGACGTCCAGACGGCCAGATCGTCGAGCAGGGCAAGCGACGACGGAGCCAGCCCGACCACGCGCAGATCCAGCTCGTCCCGAGCGCTCCAGGCTTCAGGTGCGCGCGCCTCCAGCAGGGCGACACGGAATCCGGCGCGCGCCAGCGCCAGGGCGGCGGCCGCACCGACCATGCCGCCGCCGACCACGGCCACGTCCACGGCGGGGGCACGGCGACGGCTGGACAGTTCCCCGGCGCGGGCATTCATGGCAGGTGCTCCAGTACCGCCAGCGGTGGCTCGCCGCGAAAACCCATGCCGCCGCGAGCCAGCGCGCGTTGCAACGGCGGCAGCCGGTCGCAGGCGAGCAGGGCCAGCGAGCGCACCGGCGCCAGCAGCGGTTGCGGCAAACAGGCCAATTGCACCAGGCCGTGGCTCATCGCCATGGTGGCTTCGCGATCCGGCGCCCGGCGGGCGGCGTAACGTGCCAGCAAGGCGGCTTCGCCAGGATCGCGGGCGGCAGCGACCAGTTCGGCCAGGGTCAGCGCATCGCGCAGGCCGAGATTGAAACCCTGCGCGCCGATCGGATGGACCGTCTGTGCGGCATTGCCGACCAGCACGGCGCGCGGCGCGGTGAGCTGGCCGGCGGCGACGCGATGGATCGCATGCGGATGGCGCCTGCCCGGGCGACCGAGCCGACCCAGCCGCCAGCCGAAGCGGCGCTGCGCCAGTGCGATGAAACCGGCGTCGTCCAGCGCCGCCACCGCCTCGGCTTCGTCGGCGCTTGCGGTAAGGACCAGCCCGCAACGCCGTTCCGCCAGCGGCAGCAAGGCCACCGGCCCTTCGTCCGCGAAGCGTTCCCAGGCGCGATGGGCATGATCGCGCTCCGGCGTGACGGTGCAGACGAACAGGGTTTGCCGGTAGTCGTGCCGTTCGGCCGCGATGCCGAGCTGACCGCGCACGAACGAATCGCTTCCGTCGGCGCCGACCAGCAGCGCAGCATCGATGCCGACTTCGCCGTCCGCGACCCGGATGCGCGCGCGCCAGCCGCCGGCCAGCGGCTCGATCGCCGCCAGGGTCGCCGGCGCTAGCCGGGTCAGCCGGGTGCATTCATCGAGTCGGCGCAGCAGGGCGGCGCCCAGCTCGCGTGCCGGCAGGGTCCAGCCGAGCGCCTCGACGCCGTGCCTTGCCGCGTCGATCCGCACGCTGCCGAACTCGCCGGCACGACTGACGCGGATCTGCCGGATCGGCGTGGCGGCCGCGCTGGCATGGCGCCACACGCCGATCGCGTCGAGCCCGTTGACGCTGGCACGGGCCAGCGCCAGGTTGCGTTCGTCGTAGCTGGGTTGGGCGCCGACGCGCGGCGCCGCGGTTTCGACCAGGGTCGCCGCGATGCCGGCGGCATCCAGCGCGATGGCGAGGCTGGCACCGACCAGGCCGCCACCGATGATCAGCACGCCGGACTGGTCGCCGGCAAGGGATGCAGGAGAGGTCATGCAGCCATGATACGCGCCGGGCTGCCTGCGTTGTGGCCGCTTGGGCTAGACTAGCGTTCTGAATCAGAACGCCTCGCATGGAGTAACCCATGGTCAAGACATTGACCCAGCGCCTCGTCATCCTGCTGGTACTTGCCATCGTGATGGCGGTGACCCGCATCCACCTCTCGCTGCTGCATCACAACGTGCTCGATGCTTCGTGGGCGATTTTCTTCCTCGCCGGCTTCTGGCTGCGCGGCGCCGGCCGCTGGGCCTTCCCGCTGCTGATGGCGGAGGCGGTCCTGGTCGACTATCTGGTGATCAGCGGCCAGGGCCTCGACTTCTGGAGTCATTACTGCGTTTCGGCCGCCTACTGGTTCCTGCTCCCGTCGTACTTCAGCCTGTGGCTGGGGGGCAGTTGGCTGGCCAAGCACCAGGCCGGCTTGCGCCTGCAGACGCTGGGCATGGCCGCGGTGACCCTGGTGGTCAGTGTCTCGGTCTGCTACCTGGTGTCGAACGGCAGCTTCTACTGGCTCAGCAACAGCGTGCCGCTGCCGCGCAACTTCGGCAGCTGGTTCGCCAACCTGGGGGAGTGGTATCTGCCGTTCCTCGAGACCACCGCGCTTTATGTCGGTATCGGCGCACTGATCCACGTGTTCGCCATCCAGCTGGCACGCGCGCTGAATCGATCCGGTCAAGCAGGTCTTCCACGCTGACCGGCGATGGGCAACCGCCTTTCGAAGATCTACACCCGCACCGGTGACGACGGCAGCACCGGCCTCGGCGATGGTTCGCGCGTCGGCAAGGATTCGCTGCGGGTCAACGCCTACGGCACGGTCGACGAGCTCAACAGCACGATCGGCATGCTGCTGGCCGCCGACGGCGTCAGCGACGACGTGCGCGAGGCGCTGGTCCAGGTG
>Ga0134126_10006498_pt1 | contig 14652 bp, 16 predicted proteins | sample KB31752_FD_96881 | JGI IMG/M metagenome (GOLD analysis project Ga0134126, IMG submission 96881) | Terrestrial soil microbial communities with excess Nitrogen fertilizer from Kellogg Biological Station, Michigan, USA - KB3-175-2 | ecosystem: Environmental > Terrestrial > Soil > Unclassified ... | reverse complement strand
GAAACAGGCGCTGGCTCGCAAGCGGAACCGGAAGAAGGTTCGCAAAGAACAGGATTAACAGCCTGTACAAAGAGGGCCGCTCAGAAGAGCGGCCCTTGCTGTATCCAGACCGGCAGCCGCGATAAGAAGTTCAGTTGTAAGCCGTTCCCGAAATGGGAACGGAGGGCCGAACCTGAGGTTGGGAACAAGTCCTGCGAGTGCCTCCCCGCTCGCCTGCGGAGGAGCTACGGGTTTCGCAGGAAGGACGGGGGCTTCTCACATGGAATTCCAGGACAGGCTGCTCAAGTGCATCGACTGCGGTTCTGAGTTTCTCTTCACCGCCGGCGAACAACTTTTCTTCCACGACAAACAATTTAAGAACGAGCCGAAGCGCTGCAAGCCTTGTAAGGCCAAGCGTATCGCTGCGGTTGGCGCGACTCCGGTGAACAGCTATCAGAAGGTGGAGACGCGTACGAACTGCTCGCATTGCGGAAAAGAGACCACCGTCCCGTTCAAGCCGACGCAGGGACGCCCGGTCTTCTGCCGCGAATGCTTCCAGCAGCGTCGCGCAGCCGGCGCTACAGCATAACCCAAAGACAACACCAAAACCACGCGGATTGCGCGGTCGCTTCGCGCGCGGATCAACGCGAGAAAGGGACGAGTATGTTCATTTTCCGCTTAAGGTACTGTTCCTTCCTCTCAGAAATTGTCATCCCTTGCACCGCAACGAGGTAGGAACAGACGTTAATAGCTAGCTTTTGCGGCGCAAGGGATCTGCTGTTACGCCTATCGCCGGCAAACGCAGATCCCCCGCGCAGCAAATCAAATTCAGGTATCGCACTCGCCTCCGCGGCTGCGCAGGGGATGACAAAGTCCTTGCTATGCAGCTCTCTTGGAAAATTATTGAGTTAATTTTTACGCGCAAATCCGCGCGCGAAGCGTCCATGCAAATCCGCGTCGTGTTTTGCTTTGATCTAGCCGAAAGCCGACAGCCTGTTTACGACTGCCGCGCTACCGCACTTCTGGTCTCGCGGATGCCGCTAACCGACTTTTTTTTTAATGCGGCGGTACTCTGGCGGTCCTGGCGCTTGTCTTCGTGGGCGATGAGCAGGGCTTCAATCTGGCGAAGCAGATCGTTGGTGTTCATGGGCTTCACCAACATCGAGTCGGCGCCCTCTTCCTTCCAGTCGCTGCCCAGCAGCGGAAAGGCTGTGAGGATGGCAACAGCGGGATCGTAGTCTTTCTTCTTGGCTTCGCGGATCACGTCATAACCGGCGGTTTCGGTCTCCATCCGCATGTCGGTGATGACCATCTGGTAGGTGTTTTCCGCGAGGCGGCTCTTGGCCTCTTTCGCGGAGGCGGCAGTTTCCACTTCGAATCCGTTGATTTCGAGTATCGCTTTCAGCGTAAGCAGAATGGCAAGTTCGTCATCAACCAGCAGGATGCGACGTTTCATCGAAGGCTCCAGGGGGATTACCGGTACCCAGCCGATCGTGCGTACCGTGGATCGCTGCCGATCCAGAGTAGCTCTGATGCAAGTTACCGCGACAAAGGTTGTGAGGTGGAGCAAGCACCCCGTTACAAAAGCTATGATAACACCGTGGCGGGTTACTACATTGTGAACTTTGGTTGCCGTGCGGCACAGGCCGACGGTGCCGCCATCGAACGCCAACTCGCCGATCGCGGACTCGCGCGCGTAGCCGCGGTCGAAGAAGCTGAGGTCATAGTTTTAAACACTTGCACCGTCACTGCCGCAGCCGATCAGGATGCCCGCGCCGCCATCCGCCGCGTTCGCCGAGAGCAGCCAGGGGCGAAAATTCTGGTGACGGGTTGCTATGCGCAACGTGCTCCGGGAGAAATCGCAGCACTCGATGGCGTGACCTGGGTCGTAGGAAATTCGCACAAGCACCAGATTGGGAGCATCGTCGCGGGCGGCGATCAACCGGACTTCCTGCCCTTGCAGGATTTCAACGCACGGCTGAACGATTCGAGCTTTCGCGGAACGATTTACGCCAGCGACATCTTTGCCCACACCGAACTCCGCGCTGCGCCGGTGTTCGATGGAATCGAGCGCACGCGGCCGAATTTGAAAATCCAGGACGGCTGCGACAATCGCTGTTCCTTCTGCGTGATCCCCTTCGTTCGTGGGCAAAGCCGCTCGTTGCCTGCAGAATCGATCCTGCGCGAAGTAGAAGCGCTCGAGCACGCCGGATATCGCGAGATTGTCATTTCGGGAATCAATCTTGGGCGCTGGGGCCGAGATTTCGATAATCCGGAGCTCTTTCCCAATCTTCTGCGGACGATTCTGGAACGTACTTCGATCGCAAAGCTGCGCCTGAGTTCAATCGAGCCAATGGACTGGACTGACGACCTAATTGAGTTGGTTGCATCTTCGCCTCGCGTGGCCAAGCACGCGCATGTTCCTCTGCAGTCCGGCAGTGACGCGATTCTGCGCAAAATGCATCGCAAATATCGTCCCTGGCACTACGCAGACAAAATCGAAAAGATCCGTAAGGCAATGCCCAGTGCTGCCATTGGGGCCGACGTGATGGTCGGATTCCCCGGCGAAACGGAAGACCTATTTCGGGAATCGCTCGAGTTCATCCAGAGCTTGCCGTTTACATATCTGCATGTCTTCACCTATTCGCCGCGCCCTGGCACTCCTGCTGCCGCCATGCCCAGCCAAGTTCGGATTCAGGTGGCCCATGCTCGCAATCGAATCATGCGCGAAGCGGCTGCGGCCAAGAATGTTGCATTCCGGCAGAGCTTTATTGGGCGAACTCTCCCGGCAATCACTCTCGCTCGCACCAGCGATGCTGGAACTGAGGCACTCACGGACAATTACCTAAAGGTGCAGCTTAACAGCGACGTAGAGCCAAATCGCTGGATCCAGGTGCATGTGGATGCACTTACCGCACCGGGCCTTTCAGGAGAAGTAGTGAGCCGCTAAGCACGTGTTTTGCGATACGGAAATCAAGTTTTTCCGGATCGTCCGGCTCTTCAATCCTCCTACGAATGATCTCGGGTGATCGCGGCGTCAAGTCAGTACCGTCTGCGGTAGCAGATGGGTCGATCTGGGCTCACCCATCCGCTACCGCGGACGGTATTGACCTAATCTCGTTAACGGCTTTGTAGCAAGAATCGATGACATCTATTCAACGACCATTTCCAATCCTGATCCTCGTTCTGCTTACATTGAACGTTCCATTCTGGGCTCAGCAACCTGATCCGCAGCAGAATCACTTGCCGGTTAATAAACAGCCCGCGAATCCGAAGCTGCCGACGTTGTACATCGTCGGCGACTCAACCGTGCGCAACGGCAGAGGCGACGGCGCCAACGGACAATGGGGCTGGGGCGATCTCATCGGCAAATATTTCGATCGGGCAAAGATCAACGTGGTGAACTGGGCGCTAGGCGGGCGCAGCAGCCGCACCTTCATTACGCAGGGACATTGGGAACCGGTCGTCGCCGCCCTGAAGCCCGGCGACTTCGTGATGATCCAGTTCGGGCACAACGACGGCGGACCGATCAATGACGACAGTCGCGCACGCGGCTCGATTCGTGGCACTGGAGATGAGACTCAGGAGATCGACAATCTCCTGACCAAGCAACACGAAACCGTCCACACCTACGGGTGGTACCTGCGGAAATACGCTTCCGACACGGAGGCCAAAGGCGCCATTCCGATGATTTGCTCACAGATTCCGCGAAAGATATGGAAGGACGGCAACATCCTACGCAACGGCTCCGACTACGCCGGCTGGGCCGCAGAGGTAGCGAGAGCAGAAGGTGTTCCCTTTCTGGACCTGAACAATATCATCGCCGATCGTTATGAGCAGCTGGGACCGGACAAGGTGAACCCGCTCTTCGGAGATGAACATACGCACACCACACTCGCCGGCGCCGAACTGAACGCCGAAGCAGTGATTGCTGCGCTCAAAGGCCTGACAAATGATCCACTGGCGAGTTTCTTCTCTGGTCAAGCGAAAGATGTGGCCGCGGCGAGCGCTTCAAAATAGTGAAACAGTCTTCGTGACCTCCGCCGCGGTCCTTCGTGGCCTTCGTGTTCGCTCTTGGTTTTGACGGTAGTACTATGAGCCGATGAAAAAGGCGGAACCCAAGCGCAGATCAAAGTCCAGCGATCGCGCGAAGACAGTGGACGAATATTTCGCCAAGATCGAAGGTCCCGCGCACGAGATGTTAAGCAAGATGCGCTTGACCATCCGCTCCGTCGTGCCAGCCGATGCAACCGAGGTAATCAGCTATGGCATTCCTGCCTTTAAACAGAAAAGCGTCCTCGTCTGGTACGCCGCATTTGCAAATCACTGCAGTCTCTTTCCCGGCGGTGCGGTGCTCAAAGAAATGAAGGACGAAATCGATGGGTTCGTCACGTCCAAAGGAACGATTCAATTCCCGATTGAAAAACCACTGCCTGTCGCGCTCATAAAACAGATCGTCAAGAAGCGATTGGCGCAGGTGAATCAAAAAGCTTGAATCTGCTGGGACCGTTAGGTCATCCTTATATGCAGCTTTAATTTTCAGCTGAATCCCGAATGCAGTATTCGACTCCTCCGACTCTCGGTCTTCCAAGCGAAGAACAGATCAAAGAACTTGTCGATAGTTTTTATTCGCGCGTCCGCCAGGACGAGCTTCTAGGCCCGGTTTTCGCTCGAGCCATCGTCGACCACTGGGCGGAGCACCTGACTAAGATGTCTGATTTCTGGTCCACCGTAGTGCTTGCCTCGCGGCGCTATAAAGGCAATCCATGCAGGTGCACATAGACTTGCCTCGGCTCAATCAACAACATTTCGATCGCTGGCTCGCGCTCTGGAGGGTGACCACTTCCGAGCTACTCGACCAGGCCCACGCCGAAATATTCGTAAAGAAGGCGGAATTCATGGCTGAGCGCCTGCTCTCAGCAATCGATCTGTACCATGATCCGCCAGTGGCAAACGTTGTAAGTTCCAACTAACAGCATCCTGATCCGACCTTTTCTTTGCTCTGCAGGTCGCCGGTCCAGCAGTACTTTACAATATAAAGTACTATGCTATAAGATGCACAGCCATGCGCATCAAGATGATCTTGCCGGCGCTGACGGAAGCCACTAGCCCGCTGTTTCGTTCAATCAAGTACTCACTTTTTCCGCCGCTTGGATTAGCCACGCTCGCCGCCTACACCGCTGCTGACGACGAGGTCACGATCACCGACGAGCATGTTGAGAAGCTGCGCACCGACGATGCTCCTGATCTGGTCGTGATTCAGGTGTACATAACGTCAGCGCTGCGCGCGTATCGCATTGCGGACGCGTATCGCGCGAAGGGCTGCTACGTCGCCCTCGGAGGACTGCACGTTACTTCTCTTCCCGACGAATCCGCCGCGCACGCTGACACGATCTTTCTTGGTCCCGGCGAGGACACATGGCCGCAATTCTTACAGGACTTCCGCGCGGGCCACCCACAAAAGCGGTATCAGTCAACGAATCGAACTCTGCTCGGCATACCTCCCGTTCGGCGCGATCTGATCAAACGGCATTTATATCTCGTGCCAAATTCGATCGTGGTCTCGCGTGGATGCCCTTACGTTTGCGACTTCTGCTACAAGGAAGCGTTCTTCCGTGGCGGAAAGTCGTTCTACACGCAAACTGTTGATGCAGCCCTCGCAGAAATCGAGCGGCTACCGGGCAAGCACCTTTACTTTCTCGACGATCACCTCTTTGGCAACGTGCGCTTCGCCACGACGCTTTTCGAAGGCATGCGCGGGATGGGGCGACTGTGGCAAGCGGCAGGGACGGTCAACTCGGTACTCGCACCCAACTTGCTCGAAAAAGCCGTAGCCTGCGGTTTGCGGAGTCTGTTTGTTGGTTTTGAGACTACAAATGCCGAAAACCTTCATGAGCAAAGAAAAGTGCAGAACATCCGCCGTGATTACAGCGCGGCCATCGGGCGGCTTCATGATCTCGGTGTGATGGTGAACGGCAGCTTCGTCTTTGGCATGGATCATGACGACTCGACTGTCTTCGAGCGGACAGTGGAGTGGGCGATTACTCAGGGAATTGAAACTGCGACGTTTCACATCCTCACACCGTATCCAAGCACAGCTCTGTATCAGCGGATGGCCGGCGAAGCACGCTTACTGCACAGCAATTGGGACGACTACGACACTCGCCACTGCGTCTTCCGTCCGAAGCGTCTACACCCGGAAGAATTAGAAAAGGGCTACTGGCGTGCCTATAGCGATTTCTACCGCTGGGGCTCTATCCTGCGCGGCGCCTGGACCAAGCCCTCGTCGATTCCGCGCCTTCGTCATCTCGCGTACGCAGGAGCTTGGAAGAAATTTGAACCATTATGGGATCTGATCATTCGCGCAAAGCAGGTCAACCGCGTGCTTCCGTTTTTAGAATCGGTTCTTGACCATTTTCGGAATAAGCAAACGACTTCCCAGAACGGCACCTGGACAGATTCAACAGAGCCCACTGCGCAATTCGCTGCGTCGGAGTGGTTTGATTGAAGGAAACTTCTGAGCTGCTAAGCTTCTGAGCTTCTAAGCTCCGGCTTGCGAAGAATGGCGATTTGCGCTGTCCACTTAGGAGGTTGATACGAATCGAGGTACAAGAAATCCTGTTCTCTGGCGATATTGCGTATAGCGCTCCCCAAATTCTGTGCTCATGTACCGCTCTTCTTTCTTTGCCTTGATCGTGCATCCGACCGCAGCAATTGGAATCGCCGCTAAGCCGCGCCACTCGCCAACCTGCAGCGCCGTTCCGATGGCACAAACCAGCAGTCCGGTGTAGATCGGATGACGCACGAATGCATACGGACCTGAAGTGACGAGTTGATGTCGGACCTTGACTGTGATTCGTCCGCTCCAGTTATCGCCGATTGTGATGCGTGCCCAAATCGCCAACGCCACACCAACGTACATGAGGGCCAGACCGAGCAACTGAAGCCACTCTGTCTGAGGCGCAAATCGCATGCGCAATGGACCGAGTGGGAGCGAGCGCGAAAATAGCAACGCAAAAGCACACGCAAGCAGAAGCGCGTAGGCCAACCGATTTGCTAGCGGTTCCACTGCTTTGTCGGCCTTGTGCCTCAGCGCGGCAATGCCCCACACGATCATCCACACATACCATCCACAAAGATTCCATTGCCAAAGCGTGAGCTTATGCATTTGCAACCTCTTTCTTCTGTGAGTTCTCAGCCGAACGCAAGCGTCGGATCCACTTCAACTCCGATTTTGTTTCCGCGGAGAATTGCGATATCACCTCTCCGGCGTAGCGGTTTAGCGGAAAGCTCTGTTCCAGGACCTGCAAGTGTTGAAGACGTCCCGTGAGATATGTGTTCCGTCGCTCGAGAATGGATTCCCGGACCTGCGGGTCGAGCAGTTGAAAGAGCGCCACGCGTAACCGAAAGGCATCGGAGGAGCGTGCATCCTGATCGCTATAAGCGCTCAGCTTGGCAACCAGCTCTCGTCTTCCTGCAGCGGTGATTACATATCGCAGGCGTGTTTGCCCTCGCTCTCCTGCTGTCTCGCGGCGAGTCACAAAGCCTTGACCCATGAAGCGCCGCAGCAGCGGATACACGAGGTTACTGTGCAGGACGCCATGTCCGAGGATCATTCCGGCCTCCCGCTTCAGCTGATATCCATGCTTTGGCCCTGCCAGCAGCGTTGACAAGATTATTAGGTCAGTCATGACTATGTCAATGATGACCTATTTAACCAACGATCGTCAAATTCGGGTGGCAGACGTTAATTGGCGAGCAAAGACTTGCGGTACGGAGGAATCTATTGACGCGGGCTGGTTGCGGTGGGAGTATTGCCGTCCGAAAGGAGATCGCAATGCCCCAATACTTAATGCAAGTTGCCTATTCGGCGGAGGGCTGGGCGGCTCTGGTGAAGAATCCACAGGACCGCACGCAGATCGTGCGCCAGCCAATCGAGAACATGGGAGGCAAGATTCAGAACTTCTGGTTCAGCTTTGGTGGGTATGATGTAGTCGGAGTTGTGGAGTTTCCTGACAACGTGAGCGCGGCTGCCATTGCCATGGCATTTGCGGCCGGTGGAGCATGCAAGACGGTTCAGACGACACCGTTGCTAACGAGCACGGAAGCAGTGGAAGCCATGCGCCGGGCAAGCAAGGCGGGATACAAATCAGCAGTAGCGAGCGCCGCCTAAACAATCGCGAATCGTCGATTTACCTCTTCTCGATGACCGCGAGTTCGTCCATTGCAAATGAAAATCCGGAAGCGACATCGTCGCTTCCGGATTTTTTAGCGGGGAGAAAACTTACTAGGCTATCGTCGCCGGGCGTGTGAGGCGGAAGGTTAAACGACGTTCGGGACCAAACCCGACGTCTTTCTTGCCTGTCGCGTACGCAGCACTTGTTCCACCCGCTGCGCCAATAGCGCTACCGATCAATGCTCCGGTGCCGCCGCTGGCAATCGCACCAATGAGCGCACCTCCGCCGGCGCCCCCGCCGATCCAGGTAAGATTGCGCCGCCTATGCGAAGCGCCGGCGACCATTACGCTCGAACTTTGAATTGGAACCGCCTTCCCGTTCACGTCTACCGACGATAAAGCGATGCGCAGGTAACCAGGATGGGTCAATCGTCCCGAATGGCGGGCCGCAACAACGCGGCCAATCACGTGCGTTCCTTCTGGGGCAACGGTCTGACCGTTGACTGTGATCGGCTGATCGAGCGTAGCTTCGAATTCATCGCCGGGACGCGAGGTCGCGCTCGAAACTGCATTCTGCAGCCGCACGGTGATCGCCGTGCCTGAGGGAATCACAACTTCCTGAGGAACGAGCGAACCGCTCGCGCTCTTTGGCTGCCCGACGTTCTCGGCATCTTTTTTAGCGAACGGTGCCGCCACTCCCGCCTGATCGCTGTTCTTCAGCGCGGCGCTCGCAGGTGTCGCCATCTGCTTGCTGCACCCTGCGCCCGCGAGAAGCAGCAAAGCCAGCCCAAAACCGGAAATGCACTTGGGGAACTTCATCACTCTCCTGCAGCCTGCGCGTCGTTTTGGTGACTGCGCGCAGTGCCTCGCTGTCGCAAATGCAAGCGCGATACCAGAAGCATTCGTTGAAAACAAAGAGCTTACTGCGTTGGAGAATGTAAATATTGCAGCCGGACTTTCCTTTAGTCCTAAGGCGAACACCCTTGCAATGTGAGTCTATTCGGAGATGGCGCGCGCCAACTTTCCTGCTCGAATAAGTTCAGCGAGCTTGGCGAAGTCACCAGCCAGCACGCGATCGTGCTCCACTCTCGCACTCGTCTCTCGAATGGCGGCGTGCACTTTCTGCAAGCGGGGACTCGTCTTGAGCGGCGCCAGAAATTCGACTGCCTGCGCGGCTGCAGCTGCTTCGATCGCCAACACGTGCGTGGTGTTTTCGATGATTTGCTGCAGTTTAAGGGCGGCGACCATTCCCATTGAGACGTAATCTTCCTTGTTGCCGCTGGTGGTTATTGAGTCCACCGAGGCGGGATGGGCCAGCACCTTATTTTCGCTGGCCAGCGCAGCAGCCGTGACCTGCGGCATCATGAATCCCGAATTGAGACCGGCGCCCACCGCGAGAAACGCCGGAAGTCCTTCATTGAGCGCGGGATTCACCATACGCTCGATCCGCCGCTCAGAGATACCCGCGAGCGCGGTTAACGCAATTGCCAGGTAATCGAGCGCAAAGGCGACTGGCTCACCGTGGAAATTGCCGCCGGAGAGCACTTGTCCCAAATCCGACTGTTCATTGACTCTTTCGTGGGTGCGACGATCATCAATCGCCAGGACTTTCGATGGACGCAGCGGTTCGCGATTATCCCGCGGAGCAGCGAAAACCAGTGGATTGTCGACGGCCGCGTTCATCTCAATTTCGAAAATACCGCGACAGAACGCCAGTGTGTCGCGCACTGCGCCATGCACTTGGGGAATACAGCGCAAGGAGTACGCATCCTGCACACGTTTGCAATCGATGTGCGATTGACGAATCTCGCTGCCTTCGAGTAGACGGCGCACGTTGCGCGCGCTCGTGAGCTGTCCCGCATGAGGGCGGGCGCGATGAATGCGCTCGTCCATGGCTACTGTCGTCCCACGCAAGGCATCGAGCGTGAGCGAGCCGAGCACATCGGCGCTATCGACCAGAATTTCGGCGGCAATCAACGAAAGAGTCCCGATCGCGAGCATCGCCTGCGTTCCATTGATGAGCGAAATAGCTTCCTTTGCTTCGAGCGCGATTGGCTTTACTTGCGCTGCCGTCATGGCCTCGGCTCCAGGCAGCCGATGTCGTTCAAAGACAGCCTCGCCTTCTCCGGCCAGCACGAGCGCGAGATGCGCCAGGGGAGCGAGGTCGCCGCTCGCGCCAACACTTCCCTGCGACGGCACAATGGGATGCACTCCGCGATTCAGCATCGCGCAAAGGCTGTCGATCACGATCGGGCGCACGCCAGAGAACCCTTTCGCGAGCGAGTTGGCGCGCAGCAGAATCATCCCTCGCACCACTGGCTCTGAGAGAGGAACTCCGACACCAACTGCATGAGAGCGAAGCAGATTTATCTGCAACTCGCGAATCTGTTCGGGAGCGATGCGGACATCGCTGAGCTTTCCGACGCCAGTCGTAATTGCATAAGCAACTCGGTTCTCGCGCACGAGATCATCGATCACCCGACGCGACGCCTCGACTTTTTCGCGGGCATCGGGAGCAAGCAAAACAGGACGACGGTCGTATACGACAGCACGCAGGTCTGCTAGCGTGAGATGTTCGCCGTCGATGTGAAGCGCGGTCATCGTTAGCTTCTAGCCTCTAGTTACTAGCTGCTAGGTTGGTTGTCGTTACGCCTTCAACTTGGCTGTGTTCTACGTCATTGCGGCTCAGAGTGTGTGCCTTCGGCTGTGTTACCAGCAGTCGCTAGCGGCTAGCAGCTAGTGGATAGCAGCTTCTTTTACGCCACTCCCGGATATCTTCCCCCATCCACCAGGATCGTCTGCCCAGTCACGTAAGAGGCACGGTCTGATGCTAGCCAGACTATCGCGTCGGCGACCTCTTCCGGTCGTGCCAATCGGCGCAGTGGAATCTCTTCCGACCATTTCTGATGGATTTCGCCGATGGTCACGTTCGCTGCCAGAGCCCTGGTTCCGGCTAACTCGTTCAGACGTTCCGTGGCTGTGTATCCAGGAGCGACATTGTTGAATGTGATGTTGTACTTACCGAATTCGATGGAAAGACTCTTCAGCAGTCCGACAACAGCAGGACGGATCGCGTTCGACAACACCAAATCGGGAATCGAACCTTTTACTGATGTGGACGTAACCGCAATGAAACGGCCCCCGCCTGTCTTTTGCATGTGGGGAATGACCATTTTGGCCAGATTGACGACGCTAAGAAAGATCAGGTCGGTATTTCGCCGCCACTCCTCGAGTTCGATGGAAAGAAAGTTCTTAGCTGGAGGTCCTCCGGAGTTCGCAAGACACACATCGATACTGCCGAACTCTTCCGCTACCTTCTTAACGAATTGCTGGACTACATTGAAGTTCGTGACGTCGATCGCTTCCGCGAGAATTTCCGAATTGTGACGCGCGCGAATATCATCCACCGCTTTGCGCAACTTCGTCTGATTCCGAGAGCACATCGCGAGACGCGCGCCCTCCGCAGCAAACCCTTCTGCAGCAGCGCGGGCGATACCTTCGCTCGATCCCGTAAGCAGTACGACTTTGTTCTTGAGTCCTGTGTCCATCTCAGCTTTGCACAGCCGGAGGAGCATCCATCACGTACATGCGGTTCGGAGCTCCAGCCTTGATCTGGTTGCGCTCAAAACATGCTTTAATCCGCCGGCGCATCTCGCGGCGAATCGCATATTGTTTGCCCGGACGCGTTTTCGTGACCATCAGGTAATCCACTTCCGATCCATTCACACGCTCAATCCCCGGAACTTCCGGATGCGACACGATGTACTGTCCATACTCAGGATCGTTTGCCAGTTCCTCGCCAACTTCCTTCAGCAACTGAATCACGCGATCCGAGCTTTCACTGTAATCGACGGAGACATGCAGCGCGACCTGCGCCCAATCGCGCGTCATGTTCGAGATGATCTTCACCTCGCTGTTTGGGACCGAGTGCAGCGCGCCGGTATCGTCGCGCAGAACGGTCTTGCGCAGCGACATGTACTCGACCGTGCCTTGCACACCGGCGATTTTCACCACGTCGCCGATGTCATAGATGTTCTCCAGGATTATGAAGAACCCATTGATGACGTCGTGGACAAGAGTTTGAGCACCAAAACCAATGGCCAAGCCGGCGATGCCTGCGCTGGCTAGAAAAGGTCCGACGTTGACATCGAGCTTCTCGAGAATCTGGAGCAGCGCAAGAAAATAAATGATGAAAATGCCGACGCTATGGATAACCGCGGCTATCGTCCGCAATTGCTGGGCTCGAATCCGGCTGGGAAGCTCCTCGCGTGTGCTGAATTGCTGAAGTTTCCCTGTGATCAACCCAAGCAGTCGAGTCAGGATAACTGCGACGATCAGAATCACGACAATTGGCGGAAGCTTGGAGCGAAGCCAGTTCGCGAGATCGTCGTGCCAGCCCGAAACCACCCGTCCCCAGATGGGCTCGGCGAGAATTTCTGAAGTTATAAAGCGCATGAATTCGAGGAGAGCGAAGTCGGATTATAGCGAGAAAGCAGCTGCCGCCGCTCTGGCACGCGATCCCAGCAATTTATAATCGGCACAATCCCGCAATTGCTTGAGGTGTTTGTGCGCAACTGTCTCATTGCATGTCTTGCTTCTTGCCTCCTTCTCACTGCCGCATCGGCGCAGACGCAGGATCCCTTCCCCGCAGGATCTCAGGATCCGCAATTCGGCCGCGCAAAGCCCCGGGATCCAATGGAAGAGAAGATGGAGCATGACCGCGAAAAGGCTCTCAACAAGCAGCGCCAGACCAATCTGCAGAAAGACACCGACCGGCTGCTCAAGCTTGCTACCGAACTAAAGGAATCTGTCGATAAGAGCAACGAGCACACGCTCTCGCTCGACGTCATCAAAAAAGCCGATGAAATCGAGAAGCTGGCGAAATCAGTAAAAGAGAAGATGAAGGGTAGTTACTAAGGAGAGAGTTTCGGCCAATTCGATCCACTAACCTGCCTTGGCCTGCTCGCCGCTTTCGCAGCGGAGCTCGCTGCCCTTGAGGCAGGTTTAGTGACCGAGTCCGTCCCCTGAAACGTGCGAATCGATTCTTCCAGTAGAGCCTGCAGGTACTCGCCAACTTTTAGCGCGTCCGGAATGAGAGCGCTCAAATCCATGCTCAGCAGGTTTTGCTGAAGGCAGGTAGCGATTACGCGATGAAGCAGACGCGTTTCTGCAATGAGCTGCGGGATTGTGTAGCCGTGTTGGGCACGATCTACGCCATGCACGGCCGCAGTAGTCAACGACGCTTGTGACACCTGGACATCGCCCGTGGCGAGCACGTTTGCAAGATCGGCGAGTAAATCGGGAAAGTGATCGATACGAGCGGTCTTGCTGATGGGAATGGACTTAAGCCTTTCGTCTCCTCCGACTTCTCTCAACCAGTGCTCGATGATCGCATTTGAATTTTCCCGAATCACGGCGGATAAACGTTTGCACGGAGTTTGGCAGAGTTCGCGCGGTCGATGGATCTTCTCTTTCAGCGTCGAGACCAAGGTCGGAATGTCTGCGGGCTTAACAAAGTAGTCGTCTACCTGCTTGCGGATGGCTTCCAGTGCTGTTTGAAAATCTGGGTATCCGGTCAGAATGAAGGTCGCAGCGCCTGGCTGGATCTTGCGCATTGCGCTCACAAGGATGAAACCATCGGCAGGGGCACCAATGTTCAGATCGGTGAGGAGCACATCGAAGGCCTGATGATTCATGATCTCAAGCGCTTCCTGAACCGAAGCGGCAACGGAAACCACGAAGCCTTCGTGCTCCAGAATGGCGGGAAGTGTTAATCGGATTCCGGCTTCATCATCGACGAATAAGACGCGCGTTTTTATGGATTGCAAGTAACTCAGCCGCCTTTCACGCCCAGTTAGATGCAAACAAAGCTGCTGCAAGACAAAAAACCTTGCGTCTGCAGTTTTTGCAAAAGAATGCCCAGCTTTTTGAGGCTGGGCATCTGAAGGAGTGACTAGCGAGAAGAGGAGCCTGCACTGCAGGTCTTGGAAATATGCTTCATGGAAGTTACGTTCAACGTTGGCTGGCTCGAGCTGCTCATGCCACCCGATGATGCCGGGCTCGTGCTGCTGGAGTTGCTTGGCGAAGTTGACGACGCCGAAGCAGAGCTCGTAGTCCCGGTGATCTGAACTTCATGACCAACATGGTCGGCCAACTGCGATGTCTCGCCACTGAGTTGATACGTGGTGCCGTCACGGGCAGTAAGAGTGTAGCTGCCGTTCGATGAGTTCAGACAGCCTTCTACTTTGGTTTCACCCGCATTGCTTGAGGTACTCGAAGTGGAACTGCTTGGCGTTTGTGAGCTGCTTGGGGTTTGTGAACTGCTTGGTGTTGTTTGGCTTGAGCTGCTTGCAGACGGATTGCTCGAGCTGGAACTCGACGGATACGTCGAACTACTTTGAGCTGCAACCCAGGCCGCACTCAGCAACAGCACCGCTATGCATAAGAAATTTCGCATCAGGTGATCCTCCTGGAAGTGTCGCTGTTTACTTAGAAGT
>Ga0134126_10006497_pt1 | contig 14652 bp, 12 predicted proteins | sample KB31752_FD_96881 | JGI IMG/M metagenome (GOLD analysis project Ga0134126, IMG submission 96881) | Terrestrial soil microbial communities with excess Nitrogen fertilizer from Kellogg Biological Station, Michigan, USA - KB3-175-2 | ecosystem: Environmental > Terrestrial > Soil > Unclassified ... | reverse complement strand
TCGCGGGCAGAGGTCGAGCTGGATTACGGAAATCTGATTCGGCTCGGGCCCAACACCGATATCGGCATGGCAGACCTGCAGTATCACCGCTATCACGTGCAGTTAGGGGCGGGAACGATTGTGTATCGCGTGTTGCGCGATGCGAACTCGCAAGCCGAGATCGATACGCCCAGCATCGCGGTTCGGCCGCTTGCGCAGGGCGAGTACCGAATTTCCGTGATGGACGACGGAACGACGCAGATTACGGTGCGCTCCGGTCAGGCGGAGATTGACGGTCCCCGCGGGTCGGAACACTTAGATGGCGGGCGCACGACTCTGGTAAGAGGGGATCCAGCCGACCCCGAATTTCAAACTGTTGCCGAAACGCCGCGCGACCAACTGGATGACTGGTCCGAGAACCGTGACAGAGATCTGCTCGCTTCGCAGAGTTATCAGCGCGTCAGCCCCGACATTTCTGGCGCGGACGATTTAGATTCGTACGGCAATTGGGTGCCGTCGCAATACGGACAGGTTTGGGCGCCGCGAGCGCCGCAGCCGGATTGGTCTCAGTATAGCGACGGACAGTGGACATGGGAAAACTACTACGGCTGGACTTGGGTTGACAACGCTCCGTGGGGCTGGACTCCTTACCATTACGGGCGCTGGTTTTGGAACACCGGGTATGGCTGGTGCTGGTGGCCCGGAGCGGTGAGCGCGAGGTATGCCTGGAGTCCGGCGTTGGTCGGCTTTTTTGGCTGGGGCGGTGGTCTGGGCACCGGCTGGGGTGGAATTGGCTGGGTCGCTCTGGCTCCGTTTGAAGTGTGCCATCCATGGTGGGGACGCGGGTTCTACGGCGGCCGGTTTGGATTCAGGTCGTACCAGTTCGACCAGCGGAACGCAGGTATCGGACACCTGTACCGGAACGCGAGCGTCCGCGGTGGCGCTATGACGGCTGGTTATGGCGGTTTTGGAGGACCCGGGCAACGATTCCGAGCAGCCACGCGCACTCAAATCACAGGCGCAACATTTTTCCGCGGGCCGATGCCGGTGTCGCCGACAAGCAACGCCTTTCGCTTCTCGAACAGACCCGTCATTCCTAACACGCGGTTCACGGCGACAAACCACCGGTTTTTCCAGACTCCGCAAGCGCGTTTCCGCGGGTTCGAGCGGCCGCAGCCCGGAGCGTCTCAGGCAGCGCGTGATGTTCCTCTGCATGGCGTCCCGCCTAACAGGACGCGCGCATTTGCAGGGCAGGGAAGTCCTTCCGCCGGTGCTCCGGCGAGAGAATCCGCCGGCAGCGGCTGGCAGCGATTTGGAAACCCGAGCAATTCCAATGGCCTTCGAGAGAGCTTCACATCGGAATCAGAACAGAGCGGCTGGCATCGATTTGGACAACCGCCGCAGAGGCCGGCGCCGCGCGCCAACTATGGCGGTCGAACTGGATTCGGCGCTCCAGCCACGCCTCGCTACTCTACATCGCCGGCGCCGCGCTATTCCGCTCCGGCAACGCCTCGGTACAGCGCGCCTGCTATGCCGCATTACAACGCGCCTCGTTACAACGCGCCGCATTACAATTCCCCCCGCGAGAGCGCGCCACCCCGCTCGTCGCGTGGCGCAAATGGCGGATCGCGAGGCGGAGGCGCTGGCTCTTCACACGGAGGCGGCGGGGGCGGGCATTCTTCCGGCGGCCACCGCAGGTAATTCGGACGATTTTCCCTCTGCCGCTCCGGCCTGATTCGATGAGCCGGAGCGGCATTTTTTTTTGTGGGCGGCGCTTCGCGCCTGCGCTACTCCTCTCGCAGAGCCGCCGTCGGATTCAGCCTCGCGGCGCGGAATGCCGGAAGAAATGTCGCCAATAGCCCGATCAGCAGCAGCAGCGCCGCTGCGGCGCCCAGCGCCGAAGGATCGCGCGGCGTTAACCCGAATAGCATCTTGTTCGCGAGAGTTGCCGTGCCGAGTGTCACGATCACGCCCAAAACCAAGCCGGCCAGCAGCAGTTTTCCGCTCTCCAGGCAAAGCATGCCGAAGATTGTGCTTCGGTTGGCCCCCAAAGCAATACGAACGCCGATCTCGCTTCTTCGCCGTGATACCAGGTACGTCACCACGCCATAGACGCCAACCGCGGAGAGCAGCACGGCGAGACCGGCAAACATGGTTGACAGCATCGCCATCAGGCGCTCGCGAGCGAGCGAGGCGCGGATCAGATCTCCAAAATTGTAGATTTCAAAATGCGCGTTCGAATCCGCGTCCAGAATTGTCCTCCGCACTGCCGGCAGCAGGCTTTGCGATGGCAAGTTGGAGCGAATCAGCAGCTGATCGCTGAGGGTGGGGACGGGGTCCTGCGAAAGCGGAAGATAGAAAATCGGCTGCGTGGTTTCACGAAGATTGCCATATTTCGAATTGCCGACCGTTCCGATAATTTCATATTCTGTTTCCGGCGTCGACGGCGTCGCTTCCACTCGGAACGTGAGCCCTACGGGGTTCGCAGTAAGGGCCACGCGTTGCGCGAACGCCCGGTTCACGATGGCCACTTTCCGGGAACCAGGACCGTCGCGATCGCCAAAATCCCTTCCTGTAAGGAAGGGAATGCCAAGAGTCCGGAAATAGCCTGGGCTGATCTTGCTCCAGTGGCAATCAACTCCCGTACTGGAATTGCGGTCCCCCATCCACACCCGATTGCTCCAGGACATGCCGCCCAGCGGAACAACATTGGTGTCGGCAACCGATGTTACTCCGGGCACGCGTCCGACATGCTCCAGAAGACCTTTCTGCCAAACGAGAACCTTGAGCTTTTGTGGGTTCGGACGAGCAAAACCGAGATCGGCGACAAAGATGCCCTGGGTACGAAAGCTGGGATCCGTCCCGAGCAAGTTCTGCAAGCTGCGGGCAAACAGCAGCGAAATAACCAACAAGACAAGCGACAAGGCGACTTGCGAAACAATCAGCGCCCTCCGCAGGCCGAACGTGCCCTGTCCCGCGGTTAACGAGCGGCTGCCGGATTTAAGCGCGTCCACGGGCTTGCCTCGGGCTGCGCGTAAGGCAGGCGCGAGGCCGAAAAGGAGGCACGTGGCAGCGGCAACGCCCAGTGTAAAGGCCAGCACGCGCCAATCCGGCTGGATGTCCACGTAGGTCCAGGGTTCGTTCGCGGTCAGCAGGACCAGCAATCCGCGGCTCAGCCAATGCGCGATGACTAAGGCCGCCGCGGCGCCCGCGGCTGCCAGCAACGCACTCTCAATTAGCAATTGCTGAACGATGCGTGCGGCCGATCCGCCAATTGCCAGGCGCACCGCTATCTCCCGTTCGCGCACTGCGGCGCGCGCGAGCATGAGGTTCGCCAGGTTGGCACACGCATTCAGCAATACGGCTCCGGCGATCGCGAGCAGAATCCAGAGCAGATCCGAATAGCGATTCCGCAGGCCTGAAAAGCCTGTGGCGGCGCTGCGCGCGCAGCTTCATGTGCAGATAATTGTCAACGCTTACCGTGGGATACCCAGCAGGAAGCGTGCTTTGGAAGATCCCGGGCGAGATGCGAGTCGAGCTGTGCCGAAGCACGCTCGAATGTCGATCCCGGTTTCAGCCGCCCCACTACGGACAGCCACCAGTACGTACCCGCGTTAAGCGCGCGGCGACAGGTTAAACTCGGCGTCGCTCCAGGCGAACACTCCCGAAAATGCTTTCTGCCGCTTCCGGATTTGCTTCCAGATCGGATAGGTGACAGCGTCCTGCCGCCCAACGGCGCCTCTTGCGCCGGTCATGTCGGCGATTCGGATCTCGGCCAGATCCTGCGGATCATTCACCGGGAGCGCTCGCAGACGGATAGCATCGATCAACTGGAAAATCGCGGTATTGGCGCCTACACCCAGTGCCAGAGAAAGAATGGCAACGGCGGTGAACGCGGGACTCTTGCGCAGAATGCGAAAGGCGTAGCGGAGGTCGCGAATTGCGGTTTCAAAAAACGACACGCCACGAGCGTCGCGGCCCTCCTCTTTCACTTGCTCCAAGCCGCCTAAATCCACTTTTGCCTTTCGCGCCGCCTCGCTCTCGGGCATGCCGCGAGCCATGTTCTTCGCAATCTCCCGCTCCAGGTGGAACCGCAGTTCCTCGTCCAGTTCCCGCTCCACGGCGCCGCGCCGCAAGAGAGATCGCATTCGCAAAACAAGGTCGCGCAGCATTCCAAACCTCTCTTACACCGCGTCCAGAACTTGACCGACCGCCGCTACAAGCCGCCGCCACAAATCGGTCTCTTTCTCGAGCTGCTTCCGACCTGTCGCGGAGAGCCGGTAGTACTTGGCCTTGCGGTTGTTATCGGAGACGTCCCAGGAACTGCGAATCCAATCGCGCCGCTCCAGCCGGTGAAGCGCCGGATACAACGACCCTTGCGGCACCTGCAATGCTTCTGCCGACATCTGCTGGATCCTTTGCGAAATCGCCCACCCATGCTGCGGGCCGAGCGCAAGGGGTAAATTGCCGGTCAGGCCGCTGCCATCAACCCTCGCATGATGACTCGCGCAATTGTGAAATAAATGATGAGCCCGCTCACATCTACCAGAGTCGCGACAAAGGGCGCGGACGCGCTGGCCGGGTCGAGCCCGGCGCGCTTTAGCACAAACGGGAGCATAGAACCGGCCATGGTTCCGAAGAGTACCACTCCGATGAGGCTGAACGCCACCGTCAAGCCGATCAGCACATAGTGAGGGCCGTATGGATGCCAGAGGGCTTGCCAGACGACGATCCGGGTTAGCCCGATGATGGCCAGCACCAAGCCAAGCACAAAGCCGGTGGAGAATTCGCGCATGATAATCCTCCACCAATCGCGCAGCCTGACTTCGCCCAGCGCCATGGCTCGTATCACCAGCGTGGTCGCTTGCGAGCCCGAATTGCCTCCGCTGCTGATGATGAGGGGAACAAATAAAGCCAGCACTACAGCGCGCTCAATCTCCTCCTGAAAATGCCCCATAGCTGTGGCCGTCAGCATCTCGCCCAAGAAGAGAACGGAAAGCCATCCGGCGCGTTTCCGCACCATCTCTGAAAAGCTGATCTTGAAATAGGGTGCGTCTAGCGCCTCCATTCCGCCGAACTTCTGGATATCTTCGCTGGCTTCATCCTGTAAAACGTCAACAATGTCATCGAGCGTGATGACGCCCTGCATTCGACCCGTTTCATCCACTACCGGTATTGCGAGCAGGCGATGCGCTTTGAACAAAGCGGCAACCGCCTCCTGGTCGGTGTTCTCGCGCACCGAGATCACGTTGGTCCGCATCATTTCGGCCACCGTCCGGGAGCGGTCCGATGAAAAGAGATCGCGGAAGCCGACGACACCAAGCAGATGCTGCGAATCGTCCAGAGCGTATGCGTAATAGAAGTTCTCAATCTCCGTGGACTGCCGGCGAAGATAACTGATGGCTTCATCGGCCGTCATGTCCGGCCGCACGCGCGCAAAACGCGGATTCATGAGGCCGCCGGCGGCATCTTCCTTGTAGGCAAGCAGGGCGTTCACTTCGCGCCGTGAAACATCATCGAGCTGCGCCGTCAATTCCTGCCTCTCTTCCCGGGGCGCCAATTGAATCACATCGGCCGCGTCATCGGGAGCCAGCAGACGCAGCCATAAGCGCCGTTCTCCCGGGGGCAAGCTCAGCAGAAGATCAAGCTGGTCGTGGGAACTCAACTCGAGAAAGAACTTTTGCGCCTGCTCGCGGGGAACACGTTCGAAGGCCTCGCGCCGCTCTTCTTGAGATAAATCAGGCCAGTCCTGCAGCAGAGTATTCATGGATGTGCGATCTCCAGGAAGGGGTTGATGAGTACGCCGGCAACATCGAATTTGCCGCGAACCAGATCGTGTCCAGCGCGTTCGAGGATCGAAAGGCGCGTTGCCGCCGGAATCAGCTCGAGCGCCAAGCGAATCTCTTCGGGCGTTCCAAATGGATCTTTCGCTCCGTGTACGAAGAGCGCGGGAGTACGGAGATTCGCGAAATGAGCGGTCCGTAATTGCTGCGGCTTCTTGGGCGGGTGCAGCGGATACGACAACAGGAGCAGGGCATCGGCCACCCCGGAATCTTCGGAAAGCAACATGCTGGCCTGCCGTCCGCCATAAGAATGTCCTCCAAGAAAAATGCGGCCTGAAGCGACCCGGCGCAGCGCGGCGACCGCATCTTTCAACCCAAGGCGGTCTTGAGCGGCCTGCGCCGGAAAGGGCGGACCAAATGGCCTCTCCTGACGGAAATGGAGATTACACCGGAGAACAGTGAAACCGATGGATGAGAATACGTCCGCAACTGCCACCAGCAAGGGCGCTTGACAGTTGCCACCAGCGCCATGCGTGAGTACCAGGCCGTCGCCGTTCGCATCCTCGGGCGAGTGAAGAAAACCGCTCGTGGAGCCTTGGCGAAAGGTGCTGGCTGGGGACATGGAATCGGTGACCCTCGTAGCATATCCCGAGCACGACAATCGCGATTGGGATTCGAGAGAACCTTTAATTCAAGTTCAAGGATGTTGGGGTGCGGAACGGATTTCTTACCATCACCTTTCCGTACTGTTGCCCGTCGTTTAGATCCTCGGTGTACAGCAACTCGGCGCCTCCTGATTCTGCCGCTGCCACAATTAAGGCATCCCAAAACGAAATTCGGTATCGCTCTTCTGTGTCAATCGCCGACTCGATGTGTGCCGGTCCGACGATAACCAGGGGAACGTCCAGAAGTGCGGCGGTGGCGTCTCGCAGCTTGCGGCGGGGCATGTTTAGCTTTCTTGAACCGGCTGAGTAGAACTCCTGAACCACCTGCGTGCTGAGCAATAAGTGGCCCGAATCGGCATGCTGCCGGAACAATGCCTTGGCCCGTTCTTGCTTGCCTGGATCCGGGCCTCCGTACATGTACAGCAGCACGTTGGTATCAAAGAAAGCTCTACCGGCGCTCATGCAACTCTTCGCGCCGGATCGAGCCGGGGTCGGCAGAAAAGTAAGGCCCCCGCGCAGCGATCGCTAGTAGCCGATCCGCTGCGGCGCGCGCCCGGCTCTCGCGCGATAAAGCTTCTTGCAACAGTTCACGTACAAAACCATTGATCGTTGTATCGTGCTCAGCGGCGTAAACCTTTGCCTGCCGGACCAATTCTACAGGCAGGCTAAAAGTAATGTTCCTGGTTTCCACATATTTTAGTGTATCACATGTTTATCCGTCGGTTTATATGCCCATCTGGCGCGAAGCCCTCGTAGCATATCCCTATGGCGTTCAACTTTCGGAATCGAAAAGTTATCGTTACGGGCGGGGCAAACGGGATCGGCCTTGCGATCTCCCGCGGCTTCGCCGGCGCCGACGCTGCCGTTTGGATATTCGACCTTCCGGGCGAGAAGCCGTCCGAAGTGGCGAGCTCGATCGGCGCTAAGGCGTGCATTGCGAACGTAACAGACCGTGACTCTCTGGAGAAGGCTTTTGATGAAGCCGGGGACCCGGATATTGTAATCGTGAACGCAGGCATCGCGGTACCGCATTCGCTTTCAGCGACGACAACAGAAGATTGGAATCGCACTCTCGCCGTAAATTTGACAGGAGCGTTCAACACCGTTCAGGCCGCTGTGGAAAGGATGAAGCCTCGCGGGGGCGGTGCGATTGTACTCACCGCATCTACAAACTCATACGACGGCGAGCAGGATTTGATTGCCTACAACGCCAGTAAAGCCGGACTGCTTGGAATACTGCACACAGCGGCAAACGAACTGGGGCCGTACGGAATCCGCATCAATGCGGTTTGCCCGGGTCTGATTCACACCCGGCTGACGGCGCCGCAGTTTTCGGATGCGAATCTGTTGGGTCCATACCTGAAGCAGATACCGCTTGGAAGGGGCGGCAAACCGGATGAAGTTGCCCAGGCGGTGCTGTTCCTGGCCTCCGAATCAGCGTCGTACATCACAGGTGCAACGCTGTTTGTGGACGGCGGGCAGATGGCCTGCAAATTCGCATGCTGGGACGAGAAGAAGGCTGTGTTTGACGGGGAACGCTGGCAGCGGCGGTCGTCATAAAAGCGATGGGTCATCCCATCGCGGCCGGAATCGAAGTTTACATAATATCCGTTATCGGACATCGCTCCAGGGGTCCCTTTACCCGCCAAAATCCATCTTTCCGACGAGTTCTTTAAAGCCCGGATGATCTCGCAGCGGGTCGTAAACCGGATCTGCTCGTAGGTAAATCATCTGGCTGGATCGCTCCTCAAAGCCCTGCTCGAGCTCTTTCACTGCCGCCTCGGTTTCGCCCAAGCCGAGCGAAATCCAGGCCATCGGAGGCGACGCCACATACCGGCTGGCTGCGTACTCTTTAAGTTCTGCTTGAAGGATGCGTGCCTCCCCAGTTTTTCCGGCTTTTGCTAACCCGTATGCAAGGCCGACATTCGCCTGGCGGACTCCGGAGAGCTGAAGGGCCTTTCTGAATGCCTTGATGGCTTCCTCGTGGCGGCCGGTCAAAGCGCATGCGCGGCCCAGATTGTAGTGCGCCGGGTAGAAGTTCGGCTCGCGTCTCAGGACCCGCTGCAGGTTCTCAATGGCCATATCGTATTGCCGTGAAAAGTAATATGGGTCAGCCCTGTTCATCGCGATGGTTAACGAAAGCGGGTCCCACTCCTCGGCAATCTTCTGTTCCGCGGCCGCTTCGGAGAACCTCCCCATCACGTTGAGAAACGCCGCATACCAGTTGTGCGCCGCGGCATAATTGGGCTTCAGTGCGATGGCTTGCCGGAACTCTTCTTCGGCTTCGCGCCAGTTCCAATCGAACCAGAACCGCACCAGTGCCAGCGAGGAGTGGGCCTCCGGCAGCCGGGCATCAAGCTGCAGGGCCCGCAACGCCGCGGCTCTGGCCTTGTCGCCTGCATCGCGCGGCCGCAGCGCGCTGAACCAGGCCAGCGTTCCGTAAGCATCCGCCATCGCCGAGTATGCGAGCGCGTACTCCGGGTAGATTTCAATCGCATTCTGAAAGCATTCGATGGCGATCCAGGCATTCTTATCGCCGCCTTTATTCCAAAAGAAACGGCCGCGCAGGTACGCTTCATACGCATCGGGCGGGATGACCCGGTCCTCGCTGCCCTTCCCGGGCAGCAATTCAAAAGCCAGCGAGTTCGCCACTCGCCGCGCGACCTCATACTGCATTTGAAAGATGTCGGCCAATTCGCGGCTGTAGCTCTCGGCCCATAAATGAGTCTGATCGCGCACCTGAATAAGCTGCGCGGTAATGCGCACGCGCCTATCGGCTCTTCTTACGCTGCCTTCCAGAATGTAGTCGACGTCCAACTCCCGCCCGATCTCGTCGATCCGCTTATTGGAATGCTTGTAAAGCATCGCCGACGTTCGGGCAATTACTCCGAGCCGCTTCGGATTCAGGCGTCCCAATTCCGCGATCATCTCTTCGGTAAGGCCGTCGCTGAGAAACTCCTGTTCGGGATCGGCGCTCACGTTCTCAAATGGCAGCACCGCCAGGCGCAGCCTGTGCGCAACACCGGTTCTGTCGAGGGCCGGTTCCGTACACGACACCGGAACGATCAGCCGATAGCCGCGCTTGGCCACGGTCTCAATGAAGCGGGGATTCACTGCAGAATCGCTCAGCACGTCGCGCAACCGGTTCACGGCTTTGTTCAGTCCGTGGTCGAAATCGACGAAGGTATCACGCGGCCAGAGGCGGTCTCGCAGATCGGAACGGCTCACCACTTCGCCGGGACGCTCCAGCAACAGCGCGAGGACCTGAAAAACCTGCTCGGGCAAACGGAGCTTCAGGCCGCGCTTACGTAGCTCCCCGGTATCAAGATCCGCTTCGAATGCGCCGAAGCGCACGGTCCTTATCCCCGGGGGCATGTGTTTCGATTGGCAGGGTCTAGCTGGGAGTATATCCCAGCTAGGGATGACTTCACGAAAGCTCTGCAAACTGAAAGATATAGATGGGGATGTCGAGAGTATGCAAAAAAGGAGCCGGCCGGAATTGTGCGAAACTGACCTTCCTGCGGAGAATCAAGCTGGAGTGTGACATCGATGTACAAAGTACTCATTCTCAGCCGCGATCAAAGGACCAGCGATCTGCTCGGACTAATGCTGGAAAAAGAAGGCTTCCTCCAGATGATCGCATCGAATCCGGAAACGGCTCTCCAGAGAATTCATGCATTGCAACCCCATCTCCTGATCATTGATCTTCCGGTTGACGGCATCAGCGGCGTGGAATTGTGCAAGCAACTGCAAGCAGCGGATACCAAGACGCCGACCATCATCCTCGGCGAAGACTCCAACGAGATGGACAAGATTCTGCTTCTCGAGACCGGGGCGGACGATTACATCGTGAAACCCGTGGGCGCGCGCGAGTTGCTCGCTCGCATACGGGCCATCCTGCGCCGCACGACCAGACATTTGGGCCCACAGCTTCGCTTCGGTGAAGTCGAAATCGACCGGTACCGTCGAATTGTGGCGTATCGCGGAGGCGAGGTGAAAGTCACGCCTTGCGAATACAACCTGCTGCTGTTCTTCATTCAAAATCCGGACCGCGCACTTACCCGGGATGCCATATTGAATTCCGTGTGGGGATACAACGAATATCCGAACACTCGGACTGTCGATGCACACGTCAGCAAACTGCGGAACAAGTTTGAGTCGAATCCCAATGCGCCCCGCCATTTCCTGACGGTCCACGGAATCGGATATCGATTCCTGATGTAGGTTCTAAGCCGTCAGCCTTCAGCCTTCAGCTTTCAGCCTTCAGCCTTCAGCTTTCAGCCGTCAGCCGTCAGCTTTCAGCCGTCAGCTGTCAGCTTTCAGCGATCAGCGACGTAAACGGCTTGTAAAAGAGCCGTAACTTGCTTCTAAGCTGCTGGTGTTCGCTCTTTCAGCACCTCAAACTTGAAGCTTAAGGCCGTGTGATGGTGATTCGTGCGCTCCTGCTCATTTCCGCACTGATCCCAATGCTGGCGGCGCAAACTGTGGCTCCGAACGAAGCGTTCGAGCATTGGAAACGGTTGCCTTTCGGAACAACTGCTACCGGTTCCGTATACGTGCCGCTCGATAGCTGGGTTTATCCGGAGATTGAACGGCTCATCGCCTGGGGCTATATCGATTCGGCATTCGTTGGCCTGCGCCCGTGGACACGCCTCTCGATCGTGCGGATGCTGCAGCGTTCGGAAGAGCGGTTTGAAGCAGAGAGAGTGAACCCGCAGGCGCGAACCATCTTTTTCGCGCTTCGTAAGGAGTTCGAATCCGATTACCGCGAGGCGACGCGGGAGCGCCCGGCCCTGAATGCCCGGGTGTCTTCCGTTTATGAGCGCTCCTTGGGGATTGCCGGCCCTCCCATTAACGACAGCTTTCATTTTGGCCAGACGCTGGTGAACGATTACGGGCGGCCCTATCAGGAGGGGTTCAACCAGATCGCCGGGTTTACAGCGCAAGGCGAGTACGGGCCGCTCAGCTTTTCGATTCGCGGCGAATACCAGCATGCGCCAGGACGAGAGCCGTACCCCCTTGCGGCGCGTCAAGCGATTTCAACCATGGACTCCAATCCATTGCTGCCCGCCCTTCCAACCGCGCCGGCAAACACGTTCCAGTTGCTGGACGCGAACCTTGCAGTGAATTTTGCCGGGAACCAGCTTTCGATCGGCAAGAGCGAAACCTGGTGGGGCCCGGGCGAAGGCGGCTCATTTGCCTATACCGATAACGCGGAGCCCATCAACATGCTACGCATCAATCGCGTCGAGCCGCTAGTGATCCCGTTCGTATCGAAGCTGCTTGGTCCGGTGCGGTACGACCTGTTTATCGGCAGTCTCGAGGGGCACGCTTTTCCCCGTAATCCCTGGATTCAAGGCCAGAAGATCAGCTTTAAGCCAAGCCCGAATTTCGAGTTTGGGCTTTCTCGCGCCGTGATCTTCGCCGGCGAAGGCCATGTGCCGCTTACCTTCGGCTCGTTCTGGAACAGCTTTACGAGTCTCAGCAACGTTCCTTCGAACGTGAAGTTTTCGCGCAACGATCCCGGCGCGCGCTACAGCAGTTTCGATTTCTCTTACCGCGTTCCCTTTCTACGGAACTGGCTCACGTTGTACACCGATGCAATGGCGCATGACGATACATCGCCGCTCAGCGCTCCCCGGCGCTCCGCGTTTCGTCCGGGTATTTATCTTTCCCGCTTCCCGCATTTCCCCCGGATCGATTTCCGGGCCGAAGCTGTCTATACTGACTTCCCTACGTCGCGCAGCACCGGCGGGCAGTTCTTTTTCTATGAGACCGTCTATCACGACGCCTATACCAACAAGCAGTTCATTCTCGGCGACTGGATCGGGCGCGAAGGCAAGGGCGGCCAAGCCTGGTTGACCTTCCACCTATCCCCTCAGGAAATGGTTCAATTTGAATATCGAAACGCAAAGAGTGCAAAAGACTTTGTCCCTGGCGGAACGACCCAAAACGACTTTTCGGTCCGAATTGTTCATCGATTACATGAGGATATCGAGCTGAACGCTTTTGCCCAATTGGAGTTCTGGAAGGCACCGATTCTTGCTCCGGGCCTTCAGAAGGATCTCTCGATGGGCCTTCAGCTCACCTATTTCCCGGGATGGAGCTGGTCATCCCATTGAAACGCGCTTGGAAACAAATAATCCTGATTCGTCATGCGGCCACAGACATGGCGGGAGTTCTTTGCGGCCATAGCGATCCACCGATCAACCAGACAGGACAAGAACAGGTGGCGAGCCTCGTGCGCCAACTTCGAGAGAGGCCGATCGGGCGAATCTATTCGAGCGACCTGCGTCGGGCCGCGCAAACTGCCGAGGCGCTGGCAGTCTCGCGCGGCATTCCCTTGTTTTGTCGAAAGGAGCTGCGCGAAATTTCCTTCGGCGCGTGGGAGGGTTTACGATGGGCCGAGGTTCAGGCGCGCAGTCCGGAATATCCTGGTCCCGGATTTGAATCGCTCCAAGGGCGAGGTGCTCCGAACGGCGAAACGATCCGCGATTTCCGCGCGCGCGTGCTGTCCGCACTGGATGCGATCGCATCCGATGCGAGCGCTCGACGGCCAATAGCCGTTGTTACTCACCTGGGTGTGATTCGTACGGCGATGACGGAACTTGCAAACATCGATCGCCAGTCGGAACTGCTTCGCCAAATCAGTTGCTGTTCGGCTCACGGCTTTCGGGTTGATCGTCGAGGCTGGACGATGAGTGAGGGCGGAAGATTGCCTTTCTACGGGCCATATGAAAAGCGTCGATGACCCGCCGGCGTACTTACACCCCATCCTCTGCGACGATTTGGGACTCCCGATCAGGCGGGCGTGGCTTTCAAATGGTATTTTTCACTGTGTGGACGAAGCGCAACGGCTATGCGAACTGGTGCTGGAATCGCTCGACCGGGAGCAGGATGCCAAGGGCCTCGCCCGCCACGCTTATCGAAGCCGCACGCAGTTCTATCGCGTGTTCCGAGCAATTGTCGAGGAGACACCGGTGGCCATGCGTCGGAGGCTGCTGTTGGAAAGAGCGGCATGGCAGTTGTCTCGTACTCAACTCTCGGTGACAGATATCAGCCTTAACGCAAATTACGGATCGCTCGAAGCGTTCACCCGAGCCTTCCGAAAGGCGTTCCAGGTTTCACCGAGCCTTTATCGTCGTTTCGGGGTAACGTACACTCACCTGCACACGACGAACGGAATTCATCACTATTCTGGCAAGGATGACACGAAAGGAACTGATCGATCCATGGATCTCTTTGATATTTTCGCCGGCCAGGAGTCCTGGCACACGCGGCGTCTTCTTGAACGGGCTAAGACACTCAGCGATGAACAGCTTGACCGTCCCTTGAAAAACCAAATGAAGATCTTTCCGTGGGATGGCCCGGATCAGAATCTACGCCAGATTCTGGACCGAATGGTGCAAACCAAGCAAGTTTGGGCGGCGGCGCTTACGGGCGGCAGCATACCGTTATTGGACAATGCGCCGCCGGGGGATCGAACGCCTTCGGCGATGCTGGCGCGTATGGAGAAAGCGGATGCAGCATTCCACAGCGTACTCACAGATGTGCGCAATCGCAGCGCCTGGGAGGACACGTTTGTCGATGCGCTGTGCGAGCCGCCGGAGACCTTTACGTTTGGAGGTATGTTCGCGGACGTGATCACCTTCAATGCACACAGGCGGATGCTTGCCATTGACGCGCTGCACCGGCTGGGAGCGAAGGTGGAAGGTTGTGGCAGTCCGATCGAGTACATCGCAACCCTGGCGAGCGCGTGAGACCGCGACTACGGGCCCCTTGAACCAGCGCTAACGTGAGTGCTGCTGGACGTAAACCGAGGAGAAAGTATTAAATCCAAACAGCATTGCGCATGTCTCTAAACGAACGTGAAAAGTGCCCTATCCGCTACCGGTGCTCTGCTGTTAATCATCGCGAGCGCTTGCCAAAAACCAGCCACGACGCCCGCCCAAAGCGCAACGGGTAGCTCCCATGACGATCTTGCCAGCCGCACCGTCGAACGGCGGGGCGTAGCGGCGGTGATCTGGGGCATCCCCGCCGTTAACTACGACAGGATGTACCAGGCCATGGTCAACGCCGCCCATGGCGGATTCAATCAAATCCTTTACTGGACTCATCCGTCGGACTGGAAAAACCAGACGCTCACGCCCAACACCGACGCTCTCTATCTCATACCTTTTTTCAATACGAAAGACGTGGGACCGATAGTACTGGAGATACCGCCG
>Ga0134126_10006495_pt1 | contig 14654 bp, 12 predicted proteins | sample KB31752_FD_96881 | JGI IMG/M metagenome (GOLD analysis project Ga0134126, IMG submission 96881) | Terrestrial soil microbial communities with excess Nitrogen fertilizer from Kellogg Biological Station, Michigan, USA - KB3-175-2 | ecosystem: Environmental > Terrestrial > Soil > Unclassified ... | reverse complement strand
GTCCGGAAAAGATCTTGTTCGTGAAGGGCGATCCAGCGGCCAAGTATCAGCAGGTGATTCAGGCCATGGACATTGCGCGCGGCGTGATCGGACATAACGCGGTCATCGGCATAACGCCAAAGTCGACGCAGTAAGGGTTTCACATGTACCGTCCGCCCGTTGGAATTCCGCGGCGGGAGCAAAGGCGCTGGCAAGGGTGGCTATTCTCCCTGCTGGCGCATTTGCTTTTGCTGCTGTTTCTCCTTCGTCCCGCGTTGGATTCGGGGATCGACTACGGTCACCGGGACGGGGCCGGTGGTGCCGGCCCCGCGGGCGGCGGTGGTGGTGGCCTGGGCGATAATGCTGCGCCGCGGTTGCGCTTCGTGCAGATCGCGCCGCAGGCAGCGCAGGCGCCAGCTGCAACGCGCACAACTCCGGCCCCGCCGGTGCCGGCTGTACTTCCGCCAATTCCGACACCTCCCCAGCCGAAGCCGGTGCCGGTGCAGCCTGTAGCTGCGCCGGCAACGGCTGCCGTGACAGGTGCAGCAGCAGCGTCTGCAGCGACGGCGGGGGCAGGCAGCGGTATCGGCAAGACCGGCGGCGCGGGTGCCGGTCCGGGCAGCGGCGGCGGTGTCGGGTCGGGTGAGGGACCGGGCAAGGGAAGTGGCGTTGGACCCGGCACGGGAGGCGGCGCGGCGAAGAACTATCCGCCCACGCTCAAGCAGTTCGTGCTCCCTCCGCTCCCGACCCCCGCCAGCGTGCGCGGATTCAAGCTCACTGCCTGGTTCGACGTCGATTCGACAGGCAAGGCGACGCTTCTGCGCTTCACGCCGACTCCCGACCGCGGCTACAACGACAGAGTGCGGGAGACGTTGCTCGCGCTGCGATTCCGGCCCGCGGTTCGGGCCGATGGTGTCGCGATCCGCGACACGGTGGACATCCAGGTTCTCTTCTAACGCCGCGCACGACCAATCATCTTTGTGACCAACTACGCAAAGTAGTATATATCGCGTAGTACTCTATGAGACAAAGTGATCGCGCGCACACATCATCGTGCGCGTCGCGAGAGTCTAGCCTCTCCCTGCGCGGAGCGTTACATTCACGCGAATTTTCCGCTCTGCTCATACATAAAAATGCAGAGCGCCGACCCGGAGCCGGAGGGCATGGGTGAGCAATAAAACCAGCCGTTCCGGTACCGGAACGGATACGGCCACGGCCGAATCCAAATTCGTCAAGGCGATGACCCTGACCGACGCCACCATGCTCGTGGCGGGGACAATGATCGGGTCGGGCATCTTCATCGTCTCTGCAGACATAGCGCGAAAGGTCCAGTCGCCATTCTGGCTCATCGCCGTCTGGGTGCTCACTGGAGTCATCACTCTGCTCGGCGCGCTCGCCTACGGCGAGCTTGCCGCGATGTTTCCCCGAGCGGGCGGACAGTACGTATTTCTTCGTGAATCCATGGGTCCAATCGTAGGATTTCTCTACGGTTGGACTCTTTTCGTTGTCATACAGACAGGTACGATCGCGGCGGTAGCCGTCGCGTTCGGAAAGTTTCTCGGCGTGCTCTGGCCGGCGATGACGCCGGATCTGTACGCGTGGTTTCCGCACTACTCGTTCACGCTCACGGGCGCGCCTGTCGATGTGGGACTATCGCCGCAGCGTCTCATCGCGCTGGTCACGGTGTGGGTACTCACCTGGATCAATCTTCGCGGCGTGCGTGAAGGGAAGCTCGTTCAGACGACGCTGACCATTGCCAAGGTGGGTGTGCTCGCCCTGCTCGTCATTCTCGGCCTCACCATCGGGCGGAACGCGACAGCCATACTCGCGAACTTCTCGCCGGGTAATTTCGCGCCACACGTCGATCTCAACGGAGCGTTCGTAGTTGCGTTCGGCGCGGCGATGGTCGGCTCGCTCTTCTCCAGCGATTCATGGAACAACGTGACGTTCGCTGCTGCGGAAGTTCAGAATCCCAAGCGCAACCTTCCGCTGTCGCTCGCCATCGGCGCGGGGATGGTGACGGTTCTCTACATCCTCGGCAACTTCGCCTACCTGAGCGTGCTGCCGCTGCACGGTACGGCCAATGGTGCGACGGTGCTCGCGCGCGGTATCCAGTTCGCCACGCAGGATCGCGTGGGAACGGCAACTGCCGAAGTGATTTTCGGCGCCGCTGGCGGGAGCATAGTCGCGGCGGCGATCCTGGTATCGACATTCGGTTGCAACAACGGGCTCATCCTGTCCGGTGCCCGCGTGTACTGGGCGATGGCGCGAGACCGTCTCTTCTTCGCTCGCGCCGGTACACTGAGCGCGCGCGAAGTCCCCGCATTCGGACTGGTCACCCAGGCGATCTGGACCAGCTTCCTGTGCCTGACCGGGACGTACAACCAGCTACTGGCATACGTGATCTTCGCTCAGCTGCTGTTCTACGCCGCGACGACCACGGGGCTTTTCGTGCTGCGTCGCACGCGTCCCGACGCCGAGCGTCCGTACAAGGCGATCGGGTATCCCGTGCTGCCGGCGTTGTACGTGGTGCTGGCGCTGGCGGTTGCTCTGACTCTGCTGCTGGCTCCGGATACGAGAACGCAGTCCGTGGCCGGGCTGATCATCGTTCTCATTGGTGTTCCTGTGTACTTTGTGTGGCGCGGTGTAGCGGGCGACGCTGCGCGCAATACTGAATGACAACTCCCGCTTCAGTCCTCATCACCGACCGTTCATGACCGTTTCGCAATCATCGCTCCTCTGGATCGTACTCGGCTGCAGCGCATTCGCACTGCTCTTCGCGATCTGGCTATCAAGATGGGTTCTGTCACGTGGGCGCGGCAACGCCGACATGCAGAAGATTTCGGACGCCATTCAGCAGGGCGCCGAGGCGTATCTGGCGCGCCAGTACAAGACAATCGCGGCACTCGCGCTGGTCGTTGCGATCGTGTTGGCGGTCGGCTACGGCGTGTTGAGGACGAGCATTCCTACCGATCCGGTAAGCAGCTCGACGTTGCTCGCGATCTACATAACGTTGTCCTTCCTGCTTGGCGCGCTCAGCTCCGGCATTGCGGGATACATGGGGATGTGGATCTCCATACGAGCCAACATCCGTGTCGCCGCGGCCGCTACCACGTCGCTGAACGGTGCGCTTCAGACTGCGCTGCGGTCCGGCGCGGTGTCGGGACTCTTCACCGTTGCGATGAGTCTGGCGGGCGTTGGCGGGCTCTTTGCCGTGATCAACAACTTTGTGCCGCCGGGTCTCGCACCCGACGTGTGGGCACAGCGAATCCCGTATCTCATCGTCGGCTACGGCTTCGGCGCCTCGTTCGTGGCACTGTTCGCGCAGCTGGGCGGTGGTATCTACACCAAGGCCGCCGACGTCGGCGCCGATCTTGTGGGGAAGGTGGAGGCCGGCATTCCTGAAGACGACCCGCGCAATCCTGCGGTGATCGCCGATCTCGTCGGTGACAACGTCGGCGATTGCGCCGGCCGCGGCGCCGACCTGTTCGAGAGCATCGCCGCGGAGAACATCGGTGCGATGATTCTTGGCGTGATCCTGTTCAGCCAGTTCGGTATCGCAGGTATTCTGTTCCCGCTCGTGATCGGGGGACTCGGTCTGCTGTGCTCGATCGTCGGAGTGATGTCCGTTCGCACGCGCGAAGATGCAGATCCGATGCAGGCGCTGAACCGCGGGTACTACGTGACGGCTGCGCTCGTAACGATCGTATTCTTCTTTGCGACGCGCTGGCTGCTCAATCCGATCTCCGCCCCGGATGCGTGGTGGCACTTCTTCATCTGCGGACTGATCGGCATCGCGACATCCATCGCGTTCGTCTTCATCACCCAGTATTACACCGAGTATCGCTACCGCCCGGTGCTTGGCATCGCCGAAGCGAGCCAGACGGGACCGGCGACGAACATCATCGCCGGCCTCGCAGTCGGAATGGAGTCGACGGTTCTTCCGGTGATCACGATCGCGATCGCGATCATCGCGAGCTATCATCTCGGCGAGGCGAGCGGAGTCGCGCAGGCGGGCCTGTTCGGTACCGCCGTCGCGACGATGGGTATGCTCGGAACTGCCGGTTACATCCTTGCGATGGATGTCTTCGGACCGATCACCGACAACGCCGGCGGCATCGTCGAGATGTCCAAGCAGCCGGAAGAGATCCGCAACATCACCGACCGGCTGGATTCGGTTGGTAACACCACCAAGGCGCTCACGAAGGGTTACGCGATCGGTTCGGCGGCACTCGCCGCGTTCCTCTTGTTCTCCGCGTATCTCGATGAAGTTCGCAACTATCGCGGCGGCGTTCCGATCAAGGTCGATCTGGCGCGTCCCGAAGTGTTCGTCGCCGGCCTGCTTGGCGCGATGCTCGTCTTCTGGTTCTCGTCGCTGGCGCTCACGGCAGTGCGCAAGGCCGCATCGTCGGTGATCACGGAAGTGCGTCGCCAGTTCCGCGAGCGTCCGGGCATCATGCTTGGAACCGAAAGTCCGGATTACGGCACGGCTGTAGACATCGTGACCGTGGGCGCATTGAAGGCGATGATCGCCCCGGGTGCACTTGTGGTGCTGTTCCCGATCGCTGTCGGACTGGTATTCAAGCAGTTCGGCGTCGGAGCAGAGGCAGTTGCAGCGTTCCTCATGATCGGTACTATCGCTGGAATTCTCATGGCGGGCTTCCTGAACAACGGTGGCGGCGCATGGGACAACGCGAAGAAGTACATCGAGACCGGCGCATACGGTGGCAAACGGTCAGACGCACATAAGGCGGCAGTCGTCGGTGATACGGTCGGTGATCCGTTCAAGGACACGGCTGGTCCGTCGCTGCACGTGCTCATCAAGCTGTTGAGCACGATCACTCTGGTCCTTGCACCGCTGTTCATTTGATGCGGGGCCTGTTTGCACGCAAGTCCGTTGCGGACTTCGAGGCGGACGTTGTTTCACATGGCGGGCTGAAACGCACGCTCGGCAAGTGGCACCTGACTGCTCTCGGCGTCGGTGCCACGATTGGCGCTGGAATCTTTGTCACCACCGGAACCGCCATCGTCGGCGATCCGTTGCGTCCAGGCGCCGGACCTGCGATCATCTTTTCGTTCCTGCTGACCGCGGTCGCGTGCGGCTTTGCGGCGCTCTGCTACGCCGAGTTTGCCGCGATGGTGCCGATCTCCGGTTCCGCTTATACGTATGCATATGCGGCGCTCGGTGAGTTCATCGCGTGGATAATCGGCTGGGACCTGGTCATTGAATATGCCGTCGGCAACATCGGCGTCGCGATCGGCTGGTCCGGTTACTTTCGAGAACTGATCGCGCATTTCGGCTGGAGTCTCCCGTCGTGGCTGGCGACAGATTATCGATCGGCGCACTCCGCGTTCGTTCAGCTGGGCGCCGCAGGCAGTACGGTGGACGCGACTACGCGGTACATAGCGTCAGCGTGGACATCCGCACCACACGTTCTCGGCCTCCCGCTCATCATCAATCTCCCCGCGGCGGCGGTTGTTGCGCTGATAACGGTTGTCCTGGTGATCGGCATCAAGGAGTCGGCGGATGCCAACAACGCGATGGTGCTGCTCAAGGTCGGGATCATACTGTTCTTCATCGCGGTTGGGCTCTTCCTGATCCACCCGTCCAACTGGACCAATCCAGCTACCGGCGGCTTCGTGCCGAACGGCATGGCGGGCATCAGCGCGGCAGCTGCGATCATCTTCTTCAGCTACATCGGCTTCGATGCCGTATCCACGGCTGCGGAGGAGACGCGCAATCCGGGCAAGGACATGCCGTTCGGGATCATCATGAGTCTCGTTGTGACGACGCTGCTCTACATCGCGATCTCAGTGGTGATGACTGGCATGGCGCCATGGCAGCAACTGGGAACCGCGGAGCCGATGATCACCGCGCTCCGGTACGCCGCAGGACCGCCGGCGCTTCTCAATGCATCCCGCTTCATCGTCGCACTGGGTGCCGTGATAGCGATGGGCAGCGTGCTGCTTGTCTTTCAGCTCGGGCAGCCACGAATCTTCTTCTCGATGGCGCGCGACGGACTGCTTCCTCCGGTGCTCGCGAAAGTTCATCCACGTTACAAGACTCCGTACGTCGGCACGATCATAACGGGGATCTTCGTAGCGGTCTTTGCCGCATTCGCCAACATCGCCGAAGTGGTCGATCTCACGAATATCGGGACGCTGTTTGCGTTCGTGCTGGTGTCCGCGGGCGTGATCGTGCTTCGCCGAACCGATCCGGACCGGCCGCGGCCGTTCCGCGTGCCGTGGGTTCCGCTCACGCCGTTGATCTCCATCGTGGCGTGCTTCTATCTCATGACGCAGTTGCCGGGTATCACCTGGATTCGCTTTATAATCTGGCTCGCTGTGGGCCTCGTACTCTACTTTACTTACGGCTATGGCCACTCGACGCTGCGTAACCGCCGGGTGAACGGCCATGGATAGCGCAGGAGCGGCAAAGAGCGCGACGGCGCGGCGCGGTCTGCGGCGCGTCTCGCTGACGCAGTGGATTGTCATCGCAGCAATAGTCGGGATCATCATCGGGATCGCCTTCCCGGCGTTCGCGGTCAAGCTCGATCCATTGTCGCAGATCTTCCTGCGCATGATCAAGTCGCTGATCGTACCGCTGATCTTCGCCACGCTCGTGGTGGGCATTGCCGGTCATGGCGACGACATGGCCAAGGTGGGGCGACTCGCGTTGCGGTCTCTGATCTATTTCGAGCTCGTGACGACCGGCGCACTCGTTATCGGATTGACTGCGGTCAACGTATTCAAGCCTGGAATCGGCGTGTCGCTGGGCGGCGCGACCGCGGCCACCGGAACCGAGCTTGCATCGCACCCGGTAACATTCGGTGGTGTGCTGGAGCACATGGTTCCGCAGAGCTTCTTCGAAGCGGCCTATCATAACGAAGTTCTGCAGATCGTGTTCTTCGCGATTCTGTTCGCCGTGGCGCTCACCCGGCAGAAGGGCGAGAAGAAGAAATTGATGCTGGACTTCTGCGCCGCGACCTCGGACTTGATGTTCAAGTTCACGGAGATCGTGATGGCGTATGCACCGATCGGTATTGGTGCAGCACTCGCCGTCACAGTCGGTCATAGCGGTATCGGCGTGCTGCTCGGCCTCGGCAAGCTCGTGGCAACGCTGTACGGCGCGCTGATCGTATTCGCGCTCGTCGTGCTGCTGCCGATAGCGGTTCTCACGCGCATCCCCCTCAAGGCATTCCTTCGCTCCGTACGCGCACCTGCGCTGATCGCGTTCTCTACTGCGTCCTCCGAAGCAGCGCTTCCGCTGGCGATGGAGAACATGGAAGCGATGGGCGTTCCGGCGCGCATCGTGGCGTTCGTGATGCCGACTGGATATTCGTTCAACCTCGACGGAAGCACACTGTACCTCGCGGTCGCGTCGGTATTCGCTGCGCAGGCTGGTGGAATCCACATGACACTCGGTCAGCAGATCGTGATGATGCTGACGCTCATGCTCACGAGCAAGGGTGTTGCAGCCGTGCCACGCGCCTCGCTCGTGATTCTGTCCGGCGCGCTCACCATGTTTGGATTGCCGCTCCAGGCCGTCGCGGTGATCCTCGGCGTCGACGCATTCATGGACATGGCGCGGACGTCTGTGAATCTCATCGGCAATTGCCTCGCGAGCGCCGTGATGGCGAGATGGGAAGGGGAACTCGCGCCCGCTGGCAAGACGGACGCGGTGACGGCGTAGGCGCCGTCACCGTCGTCGCCGGTCGCACGAAACTGCTCGAGCGCGTCCGGCACTGATACACCCGCGCCTCGGATGACGCCACAGGTTGGTGGTCATGTCCACTTGCCCACTCGGCGCCGAGGAGCGTATCGTATGTCCATGGTCACCGCCGATACCGAACGGAAACACTGGACCGCGGCCGAGCTGCGGGCGATTCCGGACGATCGGAACCGCTACGAGATCATCGACGGTGATCTGTTCGTGACGCCATCGCCCTCGTGGTCACATCAGATTCTGTCCCAGGAAATTTTTCAGCTCCTTCATCCCTACACGGCGACGCACCAGATCGGGCAGATACTCTGGGCACCTGCTGATGTCGCGCTGTCCGACGACACCGTGGTTGATCCGGACCTGTTCGTTGTTCCGCTGGTCGGCGGGAAGCGGTCTCACTCTTGGGAACAGGTAGGTCGGCTGCTACTAGTTATTGAAATTCTCTCTCCGAGTACAGCGCGGTTGGACCGAACCGTGAAGCGGCGCAGGTATCAGCGCGAAGGCGTCCCGGAGTATTGGATCGTGGACGGAAATGCACGGTTGGTGGAGCGCTGGCGTCCAGGGGATGACCGGCCGGAGATCCTCACCGAGAGTCTTCAATGGCGACCGGATCCTGAGCTACCGGCGCTGGATATCGAGTTGCCCAGACTGTTTGCGGCTGTATTCGACGAATAACCGTTGAACGTAGGGAGGAGCGGCCGAGCGCGCGGGCATGCACCGCCGTTCGTGCGCCGCGCTAATTCGTCAGCACGACCTTACCTATGTGCGGCTCTTCCATGCGTCTGTGTGCATCCGCGGCACGCGACAGCGGAAAGGTAGAATCGATGACTGGTAGAATCAGCCCGCGCTCCAGCAACGGCCAGATACGCAGCATCAGCTCCTGGGCGATGACGGCCTTCTCCTGTGGCGGCAGACGGCGCATCAGCGAGCCGGTCACCGTCAGCCGCTTCTGCATGATCGGTCTCAGATCGACCGTGACGCGACTGCCGGCCATGTACGAGATGTTGACCAGGCGACCTTCCATCGCAAGCGCTCGAAAATTGCGCTCGACATATTCACCGCCCACCATGTCGAGTATGACATCCACACCGCGGCCTCCGCTGCGCTCGAGCGCGACTGCGGCGAAGTCGGCTTCGTGGTAGTCGATCGCGACTTCCGCGCCGAGCCGGACACACACGCCGCACTTTTCAGCTGAACCGGCCGTCGCGAATACTTTCGCGCCGATCGCGCGCGCCATCTGGATGGCGATCACGCCGATGCCACTGGTGCCGCCGTGCACCAGCAACGTCTCGCCCGCGGAAAGCTTGCAACGCTGAAATACGTTGTACCATACCGTGAACAGTGCCTCGGGAAGTGCGGCGGCCTGCACCATCGAAAAACCTTCCGGTATCGGGAGGCATTGCATCGACGGTGCAACGCATTCGGTCGCGTAGCCCCCGCCGTCCACCAGTGCGCATACCTCCTCTCCGATGTTCCACACCAGTGCAGCGCGCTCACCGGCACCGGACACGTAACCTGCGACCTCGAGTCCTAGTATGGGCGATGCGGTGCTCGGCACCGCGTACTTGCCTGCGCGCTGGAGCAGGTCGGCGTGATTGACGCCGGCGGCTTCTACGTGAATGCGCACGTCATCGGGGCCGAGGGCCGGAACGGCTCCGTCGGTCAGATGCATCTCCTCCGGCCCGCCAGGCCTGAGGACTTCGATGTGCCGGATCGATCCCGGTTTGGAGAAAGGGCTCGACATCGTGCCGCGTCAGGCTATGGCTGAAGCGGCCTGGAGCGCGAGCTTGATCGCGCCGCGTGCACCGTCAACCTCTTCCACATGAACGGTCGCACCGGGAACAGCGACCCGGAGCCTGCGCTCCAGACGCTTCCGGAGCAGCGATCCCTTGTGAAGCAAGCCGCCCGTGAGGGCCAGATCGAAAGCTGCCCGGTCGTCCACGAACAGTTTCCGCGCGAGCGCGCGCACGTGCAGCACGAGCTCTTCCACCGCCATGTCCACGATGCTGTTCGCACGCACGTCATCCTGCATCGCCATTGCGAGCACCGATGGCGCGAGCGCCGCCAACGCCTCTCTATCGGCGGCAAGCGCCCACGGAATGAGTTGTTCGACCTCGTTCACCTGCGCGGCGGTGAGTATGGCGCCGGTGAGCGTCGTCTCCGGTTCACGACCGTCGTGCGATGCAGCAACGACACTGAGTGCGCGGCGGCCGATCCATGCGCCACTTCCCTCGTCACCGAATGTGAAGCCCCAGCCGCCGCAGCGAGCGAGCATTCCCGCGGGGCTGCGCCCAAAGGCAATCGACCCGGTTCCGGAGATGAGAATCACGCCGGAGCGATCGCCGAATGCATCCGCGAGCGCAATGCTCGCGTCTGTCTCGACGACGACTTCGTCGGCAATCTCCATGCGCGAAAGAGCATCCTGCAGCGCGATCTGCTCGCTCTCCCGGCCAGTGCCTGCAACGCCGGCATACAACACGCGCGGCACGACGTCGGTCAGCGCCGCGCTCTCGAGCGCCGCGACCACGACCGCCGCAATTGTGTCTGCGCATGCGTCGGCGTTGCCGGGCGCCATTGCAGCGCCGGGCCCGACGCTCTCCGCGATCTGGTCGCCAGAAAGCGATGCGACTATGACGCGCGTCTTGCTTCCACCGGCGTCGATACCTACTACGATTTCCGATTCCGAATCACTCATTCTGCGTCATCAACCCTGATTCGCGCGCTTCCGTGCGGGAAGAGCGACGTGAATACTCCGACACCTACTGTTACCACCGTCCCGATCAAAACGTACCACGGCCAGGCAATCGAGCCGATTGGAGCGAGTGCCGGCCACAGCGCGGAAAGCTGCTTCGCGAAGACGACCACGCTCATCACGAGAATGCCTACGGCCATTCCCGTAATCGCGTCGCGCTGCTGCGCGCGGGCCCACATGATGCCGAGCGCAAAACCACCGAGCAGCGCGCCGTACGTGAACGACGCAATCGAGAGCGCCACTACGACGACGGGCGTACCCTGCTGCTTGTACAGTAGCGCTATGATGAGCAGCAACAAGCCCCAGGCCAGACTCACCAGCTTCGCCACCCTGAGCGTGCGCGGGTCGTTGGCGTCGCGATGGGTGAGCGGCAGGTAGATGTCGTGCACCGTCGCGGCGGCCAGCGAATTGATCGCGCCGGAGTGAGCGCTCATCGTTGCCGCCAGAATCGCCGCCACCAGCAGGCCGATCAGGCCCGTCGGCATCGCCGTCACTATGAACGTTGGAAAGATCTTGTCGGGCGAATCGAAGGTACGAGCACCGAAGTACGCCCACAATCCCGCGCCTATCATGAGGAAGAGGGCGAACTGAAAGAATACGGCGAAGCCGCTTCCTATGAGCGCGCGCCGCGCATCACGCAGCGACGATGCGGTCATGAGCCGTTGCACGATTACCTGATCTGCGCCGTGCGACGCCATCGACAGGAATGCACCGCCGAGCACGCCCGCTATCAGGGTCTGCGGCTTGTCGAAACCGGTGTAGAGATCGATTGCCTGGAGCTTTCCGGCCGCCGCGGCAGAGTGGAAGATATGGCTCCAGCCACCCGCAACTCCGCGTCCGATGATTACCACCGCGGCCGCCGCGCCGAGGAGATAGACGCAGGTCTGGATGACGTCCGTCCAGACGACGGCACGCACGCCGCCAAAATACGCGTAGATCAAGGTGAGAGCGCCGAGTACCAGAATCGCGATCGGCATGACCACTGTCGCAGGAAGAATCGGAGACAGGATCAGCGCGATTGGAATCGCGGTTGCGAAGACGCGGACCGAATCCGCGAATGCACGCGTGAACATGAAGACGACCGAAGCGAATCGACGCGTCGACACGCCGAAGCGGTTCTCGAGCAACGCGTACGCTGTTACGAGATTTCCGCCGTAGTAGCGTGGTAACAGTACGTATGCGACGACTATTCGCCCGACGATGTATCCCGCGGCGATCTGGAGAAAACCCAGGTTCCCGATGTAGGCCAGGCCGGGAATCGAGATGACGGTGAGTGCGCTGGTCTCCGTCGCCACGATCGAAAAGAGGACTGCCCACCACGGAATCGTGTGATCGGCGACAAAGTAGTCGCGTGTGTTCTTCTGATTGCGCCCCAGGTAGACGCCCAGCAGCGTCGTTCCGACGAGGTACGCAACGAGTACAATAAGGTCGAGGGCGGTGAATGAGTTCTTCATTCACCGCCCTCGGTAGTGCACGGAAACTCGACTACGCCGAGAAGGATGATCCGCAGCCGCAGCCGCCCGTCGCGTTCGGGTTCTTGAAGGTGAAGCCCGATCCCTGCATGGACGTCACGTAATCGATCGTCACGTTGTTGACATACTGCGCGGAGAACGGATCGACGAAGACGCGATAGCCGTCCTGCGAGAGGATCAGGTCGTCGTCCGCGGGCTTGTCCTCGATCAGCAGCGAGTACTTGAAGCCGCTGCAGCCGCCGGGCTGGATGCTGACGCGAAGGCCGCCTTCGTCGGGCGAGACCTTCTCGATCTCCATGAATTTCTGCACCTCGACGCCTGCTGATGGAGTCAGGGTCAGGTTGATTTCTGGTTGGCTGGATACCGCCATGGCTCGCTCCTTTGGTGTAGCTGAAATATAAACGGAAAATACGACTTTCCAGCGCCCCGTTACACCCGCGGCGGATGGCCGGTTCCGGGGACGGACCAATTATTTACAGCCGCGGTAATGGCAGGAAGGCTCGCCCTTTGCGATTATATCCTCACCCCACAACCTTCGGAATCCCACGTGATGCCGCGACCACTCGTCCGACCGCTGTTCGTGCTTCTGCTCTTCACCGCGGGATGCTCAGTCGTGTACCACAAGCTGGACGATCCAGCGGGCCTCCCCGAAGCGAATGTGCGGCCCGGCATATCGGTCTTGCTGAGCGACAGTATCGCCCTCGTTGCGGGTAAACGGGTCGGGTTGCTGACTAACGCCAGCGGGGTAGACGAGCACGGCAGAAGCGACGTCAAGCTGCTAATGACGGACAAGCGCGCCACGAGATCCAACGTCCATCTCGTCGAGCTGTTTTCGCCCGAGCACGGGTTCGCGACTACGCTGGACAGGACCGGCATCGCGTCGGGAATCGATTCGGCGACCGGGCTGGTGGTCATCTCCCTGTACACCAACCAGACCATCCCGCCCCCCGACACGACTCTTCGCGCGATCGACGTTTTCGTGGTCGATCTTCCGGACGTCGGCTCGCGCACCTGGACCTACGACGGCGCCGTGGTTTACGCGATGCGCGCAGCCGCGCGGGCTCACAAGCCGATCGTGGTACTGGACCGCCCCAACCCGATCACCGGATCGTTCGTAGAAGGGCCAATGCTCGATTCGGCGCTGTCGAATGCGGATGACCCTGCGCCGGGCAAGCCCGGACTCGCGTGGGCCCTGTACCCGATTCCGCTCCGGCACGGTATGACAATGGGCGAGCTTGCGCGGTTTTATAACGCCGAGCTCAAGATCGGAGCTGACTTGCACGTTGTGCCCGCGGCACGCTGGAGCCGCGAAGTCTGGTTCGACCGGACCGGCCTTCCGTTCGTCGCTCCGTCGCCAAGTCTGCAATCGTTTCCCGCCATCATTCTCTACCCGGGGCTGGTCCCGTTCGAGGCGACCAATCTTTCAGTGGGTCGCGGAACCGACGAGGCGTTCCGGCGGATCGGAGCGCCGTGGATGGATCCCAAGCGTGTTATCGACCTGCTCAAGGATCGCCCCATTCGCGGCGTGCGATTCTCTCCGGTCGATTTTACTCCGGTTTCTCCGGGCGACAACAAGTATCCCGGCCAGCTGGTTCACGGGATAAGGATCGAGGTGACGGAGCGCAGCCAGCTGCAGACGAGCCGCCTGGCCGCCGGTCTGCTCGCGGCGATCCACAAGGCCTATCCGACCGAGTTCACGATCGATTCGACGCGGTTCGATCGACTGTTCGGATCGCCATCCGCGAGACGCGCGATCCTGAGCGGGGCCGACCCCGACGCTGTCATCGATTCGACCTACGGCCCGGCGTATGCGTTTCGTCAGCGCGTATCGAAATATCTCATCTACTAACAACATAGTAGCCGAGACCCAGGAATCGACCATTTTCCCGGAGCATCAATGAAGAAACTGATAGTCATGCTGGGCCTCGCGGTGGCCGCGACGGCCTGCGGCCCGAGACAGGTCGAGGTCAAGACAGGACCGCAGCCGGTGAGCGAGGTAACGCTCAAGGTGACCAATAACCTCTCTCAGGCGGCCAATATCTACGTTGTCAACAGCGGTAGCGACATCTTTCTCAAGCAGGTTGGGGCGAACAGCACGGAGACCATGAACGTGCCGGGTATCTCCGCTGGCGCCACGGTAGGATTGAAGGCGACACCGATCGACGGCTCCCGCTCGTACACGCGCGACAACGTGACGCTGTCGGGCTTGTACCAATGGCAGATACCGTAGCCATTGCAGCACCCATGGCAGCGCGGTTCGCTGTCAAACACCTAGCCCGATAGCCTCCGGCGGGCTACCTTCCACGCCGATGAAGGCGATCTGGGAGGGGATAAAGGCTGGTTATTTGCGGGTCATTGAACCCGCCGCTGATTTTCTGGTCCGGCGGCGGGTAAATCCGAACGCAATAACGACGTTCGGGACGATCTGCACCCTTACCGGCGCCGTCGTGTACGCCACCGGCCACATCATGACAGCCGGCTGGATCATCGGGGTTACGGCGCTGTTCGATGTGCTGGACGGAACCGTGGCACGCCGCACCGGCCAGTCGAGCGTTTTTGGTGCCTTCTACGACTCGACGCTGGATCGGGTGGCCGACGGCGGCGTCATGGCGGGCCTCGCGGTCTTCTACGCCTCGTCCGCGCTATACCACAACATCTACATGCTCGTGGTATGCCTGCTCGGGATCATCGGAACCTTCCTCGTTTCATACACTCGCGCCCGGGCGGC
>Ga0134126_10006494_pt1 | contig 14654 bp, 14 predicted proteins | sample KB31752_FD_96881 | JGI IMG/M metagenome (GOLD analysis project Ga0134126, IMG submission 96881) | Terrestrial soil microbial communities with excess Nitrogen fertilizer from Kellogg Biological Station, Michigan, USA - KB3-175-2 | ecosystem: Environmental > Terrestrial > Soil > Unclassified ... | reverse complement strand
GTCGATCCGCGCAGGGCATTCAAAAATCTCGAGCGGTTCGTCCGGCCGGTCCCACAGCCACTTTGCTTCGAATCCGTAGACCGGCAGCGAACCGCTAGGCAATACATCAAAGTTCATTCCGACAATGGGCAGGACGTGTGTCTCGTTCCCGTTGCCCAACACAGCACACGTGAACTCCGCGCCCGTCAGAAACTGTTCGACCAAAACCGGCTGCCGATAACGATCGAGCAGAAAGGCGACTTGGTCGCGCATCTCGCTCGCGGTCCGGCAATAGTTCCGCTCGGTGATTCCCTTCGACGAACCCTCGTGCAGCGGCTTGACGAATACCGGGAACGCGAGTGATCCGGGATGCGTGCTCGCGTCGTGCAACACACGGAAAGGCGCTGTGGGAATGCCATGATACGCCAGGCACTCTTTCGTGCGCGCCTTGTCCAAACACAACGACAGCGTGAACGGATCCGATCCCGAATACGGAATCCCGAAAAACTCACACATGGCCGGGACGTGCGATTCGCGGTTCACGCCGCGAAGACCTTCCGCCATGTTGAAGACGATGTCCGGCCGCTCAGCCCGTAGCCGCTCGGGAAACTCAGCGTTTGCGTCGAGTCGTACGACTTCGCCTAAGCCAGAAAGCGCGTGTTCGACCGCGCCGATCGTTTCGCTGCTGTCCCACTCGGCGAACTCGTCGTCGGTGTGATTCCGGCTCGACGCGTCCGGCGACGGGTGAATGACGCTCGCGAGTGGAGAGGACGCATCGATTCGCGACCGCAGATGCCGAGACGAACTAGGAGGCTCTTCATCGGCGCGGGGCTCATCTTCGCCTGTCCGCGCTTCCTCGTCGTCTGGTTTCTGATTGTAGGCGAATCCGATTCGCGCCATTCGGTCCACTCACGTCGCCGGACATCGCATCACACGTGCGCGCAAAATAAGAAACGCGAAATCATCGCGCAATGTGTTTCTTGCAATCGCGCGTCATCGTGACCAAGCGCGACTCAGACTTTGTGGTAGGCGACGCGCGCCGCCTCGCGACGGTCCGCGGCTTCGTAGATCTCGAAATCGGAAAAGAGTGCCGGCGCTTCGCCGGAGAGCATGCGCAGCACGGCGACCGCCGCGCGACGAATCTCGAGCTCAGCGCCTTCGCTCGAGCGGAGCTCCAGCATCGTGCGCCAGGCGCGCGCGTTGGCTGTGGCGACGATCTTGGTTTCCGTCGAGTTGGGCAAAACCCCGCGCGCGCCCTCGCGCGCCATCTTCCGCCGGTGAACTTTGTCGGCGACCCAGGCGTAGCGTTTCATGAGCTGCTCGACGAGCATCACGTAGCTCCGCTGGGCTTCTTCCATTTGCTCGCGCCAGGCAGTCTCGAGATTCTCGTCGCCGATGATCGCTGGCGGGACCACGAAGTTCGCTTCGGACTCGTCCACGTAGCGCTGCGAGAGCTGGGAATACGCGAAGCCGGCGCGGTGGCGCACGAGCTCGTGGGTGAGCGAGCGACTAACGCCCTCGAGGAGGAGTGAGTACGTCGCATGCTCGAGAACGCTGCCGTGTCCCTGGCGCTTGATGTTCTCGAGGTACTCGCGCGTCGATCGACTCGCCGGGTTGCGCTGGCTCATGTAGCAGAGCCGTCCGGCAAATTCCGAGAGTCGCTCGCCATCCGTCGACTCACCGATCCAGTTCACCGGCAGGTGCGATGGCTCGATGAACGAGGGACGTGCGAGCAGCGAGACGGTCGGCTCGTGGATGTAGACGGGCATCGGAGACGCGACGGAGGTGATGCGAACGTGGTGGACGCGAGCGGTGGTAACTTAGTCGCCCGCGTGATTCGCGGAAACCATCGCGTGTTCTGCCGGCGTCAGCGCGGCGGCGTTTCGTGCGCGCCAGTCGTCACGGCGCGCGACACGAGATCGAGACGCGACGCCGCATACGCTCGGTTTCGTTCGACCTCATCGAGCGCCGCGCGCGCCGGAGCAGGCAGCGGTGCGAGCGACGGGTCGTACTTGATGTCGCCGATGGCGCGCTGGCCGTCGAGCGGCACTTTGACGCCGGGATTGAGAATCCCGTGCGGGTCGAACGCATGCTTGATGCCGCCGAACACATCGAGGATGTTCGCGGGCCACACGCGTGAGAGCAGCGGCGTGCGCAGCCGTCCGTCGCCGTGCTCGCCGCTGAGTGTGCCGCCGAGGCTCGCGGTGAGCGTGACGACGTCATCGAGCAATTGCTCGACACGCGCTCGCCAATCAGGGCGGCGGACATCGATGAGCGGATTCACGTGGATGTGCGCATCGCCGGCGTGTCCGAAGATCACGCCGCGAACGCCGGCGGCGTCGAGCGCGCGCCGGACGCCGCGCACGTATTCGGGCAGATGCTCGGGCGGGACGGCACCGTCTTCGATGAACTGCATCGACTTGAGCGCGGGATCGAGACGCGCGAGGATCGGACTCGCGGCGTGTCGCAGCGACCACAGCGTGTGCTCGGTGTCATGGTCCAGCGCGACTTGTACATCGGATGCTCCGGATTCTTCGAACGCCGTTTGCAGCTGTCGTGCGTTGGACGCGGCCGCCGACGTGGTGTCGCCTTCGACCTCGGCGAGCAGCACGGCTTCGACGTCGCCATTGAAACGCATCGCGCCGCCCTCGGCGACGACGTCGAGAAACGTCCGGTCGAGCAACTCGCACGCCGACGCGCCTGCATTTCTCGCGCGACCCGCAGCGATCACGGCTGTTTCGAGCGATGAGAAAGTAGCGAGGAGACTCGACGTGGCGCCCGGCACGGGGATGAGCGAGAGCTCGATGCCGACGAAGAGCGCGAGCGTGCCTTCGCTGCCGACGAGGAGATCGATGATCTCGCCGCTTTCGTTGAAGTCGCGCAGGGCGTAGCCCGACGAATCCTTGAGCACGCCCCGGTGCGCCGCGAACCCGTCGCGCACCGCCGCGGCGATTGCCGGCCGCACGTGTTCGAAGAATCGCGCGAGGGCGGGGACATCCGCGGGCGGGGGCGAGCCGCGGCGCACGACGGCGCGATGCCCGTCGGCGAACACGCAGTCGAGCGCGCGCACCCAGTGGCGCATCGATCCATAGCGCAGCGTGTGCGCGCCGGCTGCGTTAGTCGCGACCATGCCGCCGATCGTGCAAAATGCACTACTCGATGGATCGACCGGCAGCCGCAACTTGCTCCGTTGGGCAGCTGCATTCACCGCATCGCGAATCGCGCCCGGCCCGACGGCCACCGTTTGCTCGGCGGCGTTCACGGCGTGGATGTCGCGCTGCCGGCTCAGGTCGACAATGATCTCGTCGCCCACGGCGCCGCCGGCCATGCCGCTGCCGGATCCACGCGGGACTAACCGTGCGCCGCTCGATGCTGCCCAGAGGAGGAGTGCCACCACCTCGTCCGGATGCTGCGGAACGGCGACCGCCCGTGGCACCGCTCGCGCAATGCCTGCACCTTCGCTGTACGCGGCCCGGGACCCGAGGTCCCTCGTCAGATGCGGCATTGCGCTCGCGCGCGTGGTCGTGACGCCTCGCAACTAGAGACCGAGCTCGTTCACCTTGGGTGGATCGACGGTGTAGTCGTAGAAGCCCTTGCCCGACTTTCGGCCGTACATGCCCGCGAGCACCATGCGTTTGAGCAGCGGCGGCGGTGCATACCGCTTCTCGCGGTATTCGTCGAACATGATCTCTGCGATCTTGTACGTGGTGTCGAGTCCCACGAAATCGAGGAGCGTGAATGGGCCCATCGGATAGCCGGTGCCGAGCATCATGCCCTTGTCGATGTCTTCGACGGTGGCCACGCCGTGCTCGAGCGCATTGATCGCATCGACGAGATACGGCACGAGCAGCAGGTTGACGACGAAGCCCGAGTTGTCCTTGGCGGCGATGGGTTCTTTGCCTAACTGGCGCGCGAAGGCGTAGGCGGTATCGAACGTGGCGTCGCTGGTGGTCACCGTGCGCACCACTTCGACGAGCTTCATCACCGGCACGGGATTGAAGAAATGGAGCCCAACCATGTTGCCCGGGCGCGTGGTGGCGGCGGCCATGGCGGCGATCGTGAGGCTCGACGTATTCGACGCAAAGATCGAATGCGGCGGACAGAGGCCGTCCAGCTCCTTCCACATCGCGTTCTTGACCTCGATGTCCTCGACCACGGCTTCGATGACGATGTCGCAGTCCGCGAGATCGCGAAGATTGGTCGTGAAGGAGAGCCGGGACATCGCGCCGTCGCGGTCGGCTTCGGTGACTTTGCCTTTGCTCTTCTCGATGGCGCGCGCAAAACTTTTCTCGATGCTGGCTTTGCCGCGCTGGCACAGCGCGTCGGACACCTCGCGCACTTTTGTCGTGAACCCGCTCTGCGCGCACACCTGCGCAATGCCGGAGCCCATGAGTCCGGCGCCGAGGACGCCGACGGTCTTGATGTTTGGCATGAGGACGATCGATAGAGGTGAAAATCGGGCCCGTTAGGACGGGCACTGTGCGCGCGTGAGCACGGTCAGCGCCACACGTCGAGTGCCGACAACACATTCGGACGTGGCGGACTGTCCCCACGCTCCAGTCGGTCGAGCAGTTGCTCCAAAGCCAGTTGGGCGCGCGCGACGACTGGCGTGTGAGTGCGCGCAACGAAATAACCACCCACCGCCGCGACGGCGGCGGGAATTATCGCCACCGGTACGAAGAATCCGAGTGCGATGAGCGCGCCGGTGCCCAACACGCCGCCGCCGGCCATGACCCCGCCCGACAGTGCACGTTCGAACCGGACGTTGGTCAGATCGGCTTCCAATCGCACCAGGACGCGCTGGTCGTCCACCGGCACCACGGTTGCGGCGACTTCGCGCGTGGGGCGAAGATAATAGCCGCGCCCCCCCACGTTGAGCAGGCGCCGCATCTCGCTGAAGAGTCCCGGCCGCGGCTCCCAGAGCATGCGATCCGCCAAACGTCGCTTGACTTGCATCGCATCTTCGCGCTGCAGCCACTGATCCAGGAGGTCGAGCGTGGCTGCCGTGGTGCCTTTGACGGTGCGGGACGCGTGAACGCGAGCGGAGCCGAACAGTCGCGCCGCGAGGCCGCGCTCTTCGGGCACCTGTGCGCGGCTTCGCTCCTCGGCCAGCGCTTGCCGGAGATGCTCCGGCGAGAGTCCGACCTCGCGTGCGACTTCGATCAGTTGATCTTCGTTGACAACGACGTCGGTCGGATCGGCATCGGCTGCCTGCAGCTCGGCCGCGCGCGCCAACACCCGCTCCATCGCCGAGCGATCGAGCGGCTGTTGTCGCGCCGGCAGCCCGCTCTCATCCGCCATGCATCACTCAGCTGCCGCTCAGATCGGTGTCCAGCTGGTGCGTGAGTTGATCGGCGATGGTCGGGCGCAGCGGGAAGGCTTTTTCGATTGCCGCGACCTCGGCGCCCGGCGTGTACGAGATGTGCGCCGCGTCGAGATAGAAGCGCGCATAGCCGACCACCAGCTCGGGCGCGATCTTCTGCAGCAGTTGCAGCCCGCCGCGCACCGCGGCGGGACTCGTGTAGTGGTCCGCGACGCCTTCCTTCTTCTCGGCGGGAGTCGTATTGTCGTTCACCGCTCCGTTAGACACCGGCGAAATGACCTCGTGCGCCAGCACGTACATCGCCTGTACGGCCTCGCTGACGCTGTCGGGGAACGTGACCGCGATCGTGGGTCCGCGATCGGGTTCGCCGAGCGTCCGGCCCTCGCCTTGCAACGGAAGGGAGAGGAGGATTTCCCCCCGCGACTGGCCCGACTTCGTTAGGAATTTCCGGAACTTCGCGAAATACGTCTGCGTCCACAGCGAATCCACCGCCGCGAAAATCGCGGCCCGATTGGTCTGCTGCGTTCTCCAGTAGTTCGCGTAGTACTTCGTGTCCTCGTCGCGCATCGCGGCGGTGAACGAGCGCAGCCAGTGCTGTTCGGGGCGCGTCGAATACGATGCCTGGATGATCGCGAAGACGGCGCGCGAATCCGGGTCGATCAGCTGCCGCGTATTCATGCGGCGCGGCGTGTCGTCCTCGGAGACCGCGTTCTTCAGGTACTGGTCGATTGCTTTCTGCGTGGTCGCCCAACTCCGAAAGTAGAGACCGAGGAACTGGCCGCCGACGAGTTTCGAGTCGGACGCGAGCTGCGTGCGCAGCGAATCGCCGTCGGTGTCGAGCAACGTGCTGATGTTGCCGCGCTTCTTGAACGCGTCGATCGAATCGCGATAGCCCGGCTTGAAGTACGGGACCAGCGTGGTGTCCTTCTGGAGCATCGCGTATCCGTGCAACCACAGATCGACCTGGTAGCGCGTGCTAACGCGCCACGTGAGGTCGGGCCGTGCGGCGAGCGGCTCGACGGTGCTCTCCGGCTTGCCCCCCTGCGACGCGCAGGCGGCGGCCATGGACGCCAACACCAACAGTGCAGCGAAACGGGCGGATGACGCTGGATTTCGGCTCACGTGACGGGATCCGGTGCTAGAGTGGCATGACGCGCCGTTGGAGCGCGCATCAGACTAAGGCCTCGATGACCACAGCGATTCCCTGTCCACCGCCAATGCATGCGGAACCAAGCCCAAATCGCTGGCCGCTAGCTCGCAGCGCGTGGATCAGATGCGCCGTAATCCGCGCTCCCGATGCGGCCAACGGATGGCTGAGCGCGATGGCGCCGCCGTGCACGTTGAACTTTTCGCGCGGGATCTTGAGCTCGCGCTCGACCGCGCACACCTGCGGCGCGAACGCTTCGTTGACTTCGATCAAGTCCATGTCGTCGAGCGACATGGCCGCCTTACGAAGCGCGATTCGGGTGGCCGGCACCGGCCCGATACCCATGATGGTGGGGTCGACCCCGGCAACTCCCCACGAGACGAGCCGAGCGAGGGGCTTCTTTCCATTCTTCGCCGCCCACTCGTCGCTGCTCACCACGAGCGCGCCCGCACCGTCACCAATGCCGGATGCATTGCCGGCGGTGACCACGCCATCCGCCTTGAACACCGGCTTGAGGCGCGCCAAGCCCTCGAGCGTGGTGTCGGGACGCATGTGCTCGTCGCGGCGGAACTGCTCGATCTGACGCGTCTTGGGATTCTTCACGGGAATCGCAATCACTTCGTCATCGAATACACCCGACGCCCATGCGTCGCGCGCGGTTTGTTGCGAACGCAAGGCATACTCATCTACACATCCCCGGTCGAGATGGTACTGGCCCGCGAGTTTTTCGGCGGTCTCGGCCATGGCCAGTCCGGCCACGGGATCTTTGAGCCCTTCCCACAGCGCGTCCTCGAGCGGCGGCATCTTGCCCAACGGAAGCCCCCAGCGGAGCCCGCGGACCACGTGCGGCGCCTGCGACATCGATTCGCCGCCGCCCACCAGGCACACCTCGGATTCGCCTAACAGAATTTCTTCGGCGCCGTTGACGATGGCCTGGAATCCCGACCCGCAGAGCCGGTTTACCGTGAGGCCGGGCGTCTCGTTGGGGCAACCGGCACGGAGCGCGACATGACGAGCGAAGTAGATCGTGTCCGACGTCGTCTGCATCACGTTGCCGAATATGGAATGCTGTATGACAGCGGGCTCGACGCCCGCGCGCTCCATGGCCGCGGTCGCGGCGTGAACAGTCAGGTCGATGGCGCTGAGATCCTTGAACGATCCGCCGAAAGTGCCAAACGGTGTGCGGACCGCGGACAAAAACACGACATCACGGGCTTGGCCCTGGGTTTTCACGGGGTCTCCAAAGGGAGTGCTGTGGCTGAAAGATGACCGGTCACCGAGACGGTGGGAACTGCCGCGGGCGCGTGTCCGGGAGCGTGCGCTAGCCGACGCGGTCCTCGCGCACGCGACGTGCGATCCAGTCGCCTACCTCGCGAGTCCCGAGCGTGCCGCCGACGTCAGCCGTACCGACGCCTTCACCGAGCGCCGCGTGCACGGCGCGCTCGACGGCGCGTGCCGCGTCGAGTGCGCCAAGGTCGCCGAGCATCATAGCGAGCGTGAGAATGGCCGCCATCGGATTCGCCACGTTCTTCCCCGCGAGCGGTGGGGCGCTGCCGTGCACGGGCTCGTACATCGTGACGCCGCCCGGGTGCCGGTTGGCGCTCGGCGCCAGACCGAGTCCGCCGACGAGCATCGATGCGAGATCCGACAAGATGTCGCCGAACAAGTTGCCGGTGACGATGACCTGAAACGACTCCGGCGTGCGAATCAGATCCATCGCCATGGCGTCGATGTACCGCGTGTCGCGCTGAATGCCGGGATACTCGCGGCCGACCTCCTCGAACACGCGCCGCCACAGATGATGGGCCTGAATCGCGTTGGCTTTGTCGGCCATCGTCACGTGCGTTTTGCCGTGGTCGTTGGCCCACGCGAAGGCGTAGCGGATGATGCGCTCCACGCCCTTGCGCGTGTTGAGCTCCTCGGCGATCGCGATTTCGTCCTGCGTTCCCTGCTTGAACGTTCCGCCGACGGATACGTACAGCCCTTCGGTATTCTCGCGAAAGACGACGAGGTCGAGATCGCGGGGCGTTTTGCCCTTGAGCGGCGTTAGGCGTTCATGAGTCAGCTTCGCCGGACGCTCGTTCACATACAGATCGAGCTGGAAGCGCATCCCGAGGAGGATGTCGCGCGCGTGCTCGTTGCCGGGCACGCGGGGGTCGCCGAGTGCGCCTAACAGAATGGCATCGAAGTCGGTGCCGAGGCGCTTCATGTCGGCGGGCGTGATCGTGACGCCCGTTGTCAGGTAGTGGTCGGCGCCGTGCGGCAGACGTTGGACGTCGATGCCGGGATGGAACCTGTCTTCCACGGCCGCCAGCGTCTTGAGTGCTTCGGCGACGACTTCGGGTCCGATGCCGTCGCCCGCGATGACCGCCAGCCGGCGCGTCACGGCAGCACGGCGTGCGACGTGTCGCCGGCCGGCTTGCCTAACCGCGAGCCGGTGTCGCTTCTGGCCATCGAGTCCGGCGTCGGGTTGTGCGTCACCGCCGACGGGTGGGACAACGTGTAGACGTATGCCGCGAGGCGCGTGAGGTCCGAATCGTCCAACATTCCGGCGTAGGCAGGCATGGCGACCGAGAATTTTCGTGGCGTAGCGACGCCGGTGGCGATCACTCCGCGGATCCCGGCAACCGAGCTGTCGCCGTTGAGCCACGTGGTGTCGGTGAGATCGGGGCCTAACTTTGTGGTGCCGCGGCCTAACCCGCCGTGGCACGTGAAGCAGCGTCCCTTTCCGTGATAGAGCGCGAAGCCGGCGGCGGAGTCCTTTGGCTCGATGATCACCGGCGGCGCGGCGGCGACTGCCGCGCTCTCCACCGGCACCGTGGTGGGCGCGGCGGCAGTGTCGGCCGTGCCCGCCAGCGGCATCACCGCCGCGGTATCCACCGGAACGCGACCCCCCTTCGACTCGCCGTGACAGGCCGCGAGCACCACACACGTCGAAACCACGAAGACCGCGACGTACCGCATTACGATGTGGCGATACCGCGCCCGCACGTGATGCAGAACTTCCAACTCATCTCGAGCTCCGTCCCGCACGCCGGACACCGTTGGATGGTGAGGTTCTGACCGCAATGCGGACAGAAGCTCACCCGGCGTCCATCCGGCAACGTGCCGCCGCAATAGCGACAACTCGTGTCGCCGCGCGCCGAGGCCGCGCTGGCGGTTGGTTGAACGGATGTGGCCACGCTGGTGCTCGACGCACGCGCCGACCAGGATGGTCGCGCGGACGAGGCCGCGAGCGATGCGCCCGGCGTGTCATCCACCGGTACGCTCGCGGCCTCGACCACCATCTCGTCGGCGCGCCGTTGTGCTCCGGCGAGCAGCGCCACACGCGACGCCGCGAATTCACGGAAAATCGCCGTGTTGGGATTCGGCGTTGCGAGCTCGGCTCGTAACGCGCCGGCCATCCCATCGTCAACTGCGAGATACCCGCGTTCGCCGGACAGCAGCCGGCACAGGGCCACTTCGTAGTCCTGGTTAGTCTCGATGCTCATCTCGCGGCGATTGTGCCGGTACGGAATCAGGTTCTGGTAGAGCTCGGATACCTCGAAGGGGTGCGAGAGGTAGGCCGGATACCCGTTGCGTATGTTCTCCACGAGACGTCGAAAGAGCCGGTCGAGATCATCCATGTCTGATTCCACGAAGAGGTGGGACGCACGGTCCTGCCAATTATAGGCGCCTCGTCCCGCGCCCGCGCAAGGGCGCGACTTGAAGCCCCGGAGTCAACTCCACTGCAGCTCGCATCGTCGGTCCCGCGTCTGGCCACTCGCGCCACGGCGCTCCTGCTCGTTCTGTTCGGTCTGGTGCCCGTGGCGAACCTGCTCGCGCCGGGCGCGCTGCCGTGGTGGTCCGACGTCGTGTCGTGGTGGATGTTCGGCGGCGCCTGCGTTCTCATCGTGGCGTACCTGGCCGCTCGCGCCGCCGGCGACCGCGCCGCCGCGATTGGGACGCGTGCGCGCGACCTAATGATGGCGCCCTCGTCGCGCACGTTCCTGCTTCTCGCGTCCGGCGCTGCATTTCTGCTCGCGGCCGGCGCCGCGTGGTACTGCTTCAATCGACAACCGCAGTCGATCGACGAGATGGCGCAACTCTGGCACGCCCGCCTGCTCCTGGCGGGCCATCTCTCCATTCCGACCGAGCCCGATCCGGCGTTCTTCTCGGCGATGAACGTCATCGACGCCGGCGGTAAATGGTACTCGCAGTTTCCGATCGGCGGACCCTTGGTGCTGGCGGCAGGGCTTGCGTTAGGCGCGGTATGGCTCGTGAATCCGCTGCTGATCGCGTTCACCGTGCGCAACGTGTACCGCTTCGCCCAGCGCGCCTACGGCGAGCCATTCGCGCGCGGCGCCACGCTGCTGCTGCTCGTGGCGCCGTTTTTCATCTTCATGGGCGCGAGCGAGCAGAATCACGTCCCGGCACTGGCGCTGGCCACGCTCGCGATGGCCGCGCTCCCGGCGTGGGCCGGTGCGACCACGCGGCGGACCGGGTTCGTTCAGGCGGCGATCATCGGCCTTTCGTTAGGCGGAATGGCTGCCGTGCGTCCGCTGGATGCGCTGGCGGTGGCCGTGGCATGCGGCGCGTACCAACTGAGCATCCTCGTGCGGGCCAAACGACGGTGGGCAGAGATCGCCGTCCAGTGCATCGCCGGGACGGTGCCCGTCGCCGTATTGATGTGGGTCAACGCGCATACCACCGGCGCGCCGCTTCGGTTCGGGTACGAAGTCATGTGGGGCGCGAACCATGGTCTCGGATTCCACGCGAGCCCGTTCGGCGCCGCGCACACGCCGCGCCGCGCCCTGGTGCTCGCGTCGCTCTACTTGATGAAGCTCGATCTGTATTTGTTCGAGTGGCCGATTCCCGCGCTCGTGGCGCCGATCCTCGCGTTGGCCGTGCTGCGCCGGCCATCGACGTGGGACGCGCTCCTATGCACGATCATTGTCACCATCCTGGTTGCGTACGCACTCTACTGGCACAACGGACATTTTCTCGGGCCCCGTTTCCTCTATACGGCGGTTCCGGCGTTCGTCCTTCTCGCCGCTCGCGCCCCCGCGGCGATCGCCGAGCGAGTGGGTTCCGTTGGGCGAACGATGGCATATGCCGTCATGCCGCTGGCGGTCGCGGCATCGCTCACCGGACTGGCGGGTCCCATTGGTGTTCCAGCGCGGGTCGCCGAGTATCGCGGTGGCCAGTGGCAGCTCAAAGAAGACATCGCGGCGCAAACGCGCGATGCGCATCTCGGCCGCGCACTCGTTTTCGTGCACGAAGGCTGGGGCGCGCGTCTCATGTCGCGCATGTGGGCGATCGGCGTCACGCGCGCCGACGCCGAGCATCTGCTGGCGACCTCCGATGCCTGTGCGCTGGAGATCGCCACCGAAGCCGTGGAGCACCATCCGCCGGCGGACACCGTGGGTCTGGCCGCTCGCCTGTTCGCCGCCACGCCTAACGGAGCGCGGCGCGAGCTCCACCCGAGGAGCGATGTCACGCCCGACGTGACCCTGCGCTTCGCCGGCGCCGGCGCGCTCCCCGCGCAATGTCGCGACGAGGCGCAGGCCGACACCGTCGGCATGAGCCTGTATCCGCCCTTCCTGACCTTGAATCACGTCGGCCCCGACGGCCGCGTGGGAGGCGACGTGGTGTTCGCTCGCGATCTCGGCGCGCGCAACGAGGAGCTTCGCGCGCGATTCGGCGATCGCCCCTGGTACCGCTATCGTCCGCGACGGTCGCCCGCGGACACGAGCCGCGTGTTCGTGCGCTACTGAGCGTTAGGCAGCGCCGCGCGCGCGCCGGCCAGCTGCCCCTGCGCGCGCCCCGAGAGATGGGCCCGCGTGATGTGATGGAGCGCCGCGACGCCGTCCCGCCACGTGATCTTTTTCCCTTCCGCGTACGTGCGGCCGTGGTAGCTGATCGGCACCTCGTACACCCGGGCGCCCATCTGGGACAGCCGCGCCACGATCTCCGGCTCGATCCCGAACCGCGCGTTCGTGAGGTGCATGCGGCGAAAGGCGTCCATCGTGAACGCTTTGTAGCCCACTTCCATGTCCGTCAGATTCAGATTGGTGAACATGTTGGACAGGAGCGTGAGCCCCTGGTTGCCCACGCGGTGCCAGAAGTACAACACGCGATGTGCGCCGCCGCCGCTGAACCGTGTGCCCACGACGGCGTCGGCTTGGCCATCGAGCATCGGCTTGATCATCGCGGGAATGTCGGCGGGATCGTACTCGAGGTCGGCGTCCTGAATGATCGCGATGTCGCCCGTCGCACGCTCGCGCGCGGTGCGGATGGCTGCGCCCTTTCCTCGATTCTCCGGGTGCCGGGCGACGATCAGGCCCGAATCGCCCGCCTCGGCCCGCTTCGCGAGCCGGTCGTACGTCGCGTCGTTAGACGCATCGTCCACTGTCACGATCTCGAGCCCGAGTCCCAACGACTGGAGGCGACTCCGTTGGGCAAGCACCGCGTCGAGCGTTCGCTCGATGGTCGCTTCTTCGTTGTAACAGGGAATCAAGACACTGAGCAGCGAGAAGCGTGCGGGCATCGGGCGCCGAAAGCGGGTGTGTGAGACGTCAATGTCGCTCGAGACTATCCATCGTTTGGTCCGCGTTCGCTTTCAGCGAGGAGCGGGTTTTGCCGCCCGCTTGGTTCACCAGGCGCGTCACGACGTCCTCCTGGTTCACCTGGGCGTCGCTCCACCCCCACCAATAGCCAACCGCGACACCAATCACCAACAACATCAAGACCTTCCGCATCGGAGTCTCCCACTGGACGGGACGCTAGAACAGACTCTCCGTCGGAACGGCCGGTAACGCTCGTGCCGGCTTGAACGTAGCGCGATCCGGCAGCGGATCGGGCGCGATCGTCACGCGGCCCCGCGCGCGCTCGGCCGTCAGCCACGCATCGAACTCCGAATCAATCATGCCGTTGGACCCAACCTGCCGTGCCGCCGCGCGCGTCGCCAGCACGTTGGCGTACTCGTTCTGCGGATGGCCGGCATGACCCCGCACCCATCGCCACGCCACCCGATGGCGACGCGCCGCGTCGACCAGCTCTTGCCACAGCGCGACGTTCTCGATGGGTCCGGTTTTCCGCCGCCAGCCGCGGCGCGCCCAATCGTATACCCACGACGTCATGCCGTCGACGAGATATCGCGAATCGCTTGTGAAGACGACGTGATGGGAGGCGCCGTCGAGTCCGACGAGCCGCAACCCCTCGATCGCCGAGCGAAGCGCCATCCTATTGTTGGTCGTGGACGGCTCCGCCAACCAGTAGTCGCGACGGATGGGCTCGCGATCCGCGTCGCGCGGCATCTCGATGAGGCCGCCTGCGCCGCCGGGGTTGTCGCCCTCGCGGCCGTTGCCGAGGCAGGATTCATCGGCGTAGATCGCGATGAGGTGGGGCTGGACGTCGGTATCGGGCATTGGATCCGTCCTAACGGACGACGTGCAGGGTGTCGATGTCGTCGAGCGAGAACGCGAGGGCGTCACCGGTCGTCGGGTTGGTCGCCTCGATGATTTCATGACGGCCATCGGTGCGGAGCCGCCGCGGTATGATCACGTATTCGGTCCCACGACGCATGACCACGATGCGCGAAGCATGCGCGATCGCGCGCTCCAACGCATCGTACTGCGCCGGGGTCAAGTGCGCCACGCCGGTTCTTCCGTGTGAGCCCACGACTGGGCGAGCGCGGTCAGCACGCGCGTCGCGCGCTCGATCTCGTCCACTTCGATCCACTCGGCCGCCGCGTGCGCGCGCGCGATGTCGCCGGGGCCGTAGCAGATCGCGGGGATGCCCGCTTCGTTGAGGAGCGCCGCATCGGTCCACGCGCTGAGTCCTTCGATACGCGAGGTCTCGCCGCTCGCCGCGAGCGCGCGCTCGAGCCGGCGCACGACGGGCGCGTCCGTTGCCACGTCGCTCGGGTTCTGCGCCAGGTCCAGCGTCACGTCCGCGTCGAAGCTCGGACGCCGCGCGTGCACCCGCGCGCACGCGTCGCGCACTTCCGCGAAGGCCTGCGCCGGCGTCTCGCCGGGCAGCGTGCGCCGTTCGATGCGCAGCGTGCACTTGTCCGGATAGGTCGACATGCCTAACCCGCCGTCGATCGTCGACGCGTGCCACGAGGCCCTGCCTAACAGGGGATGCGTGCGTGCCGCGAGCTCGCGCGACTCGAGCGCGTCCAATTCGGCGAGCAGCAATCCCGCGTGGCGGATCGCATCGATG
>Ga0134126_10006492_pt1 | contig 14656 bp, 13 predicted proteins | sample KB31752_FD_96881 | JGI IMG/M metagenome (GOLD analysis project Ga0134126, IMG submission 96881) | Terrestrial soil microbial communities with excess Nitrogen fertilizer from Kellogg Biological Station, Michigan, USA - KB3-175-2 | ecosystem: Environmental > Terrestrial > Soil > Unclassified ... | reverse complement strand
GGCCGCAATCTTGGGTCGAGACTTTCTCTGGGCTCGGGACATGGCTCCCCCTGGGCGAACGCGAGTGAGACTCATCGCCCCTTCGCAGCGGGAGCCACGCCAACAACACGTGCTGTTTAGATGACTACCGGGTAAAATCCGGGTAAACACCAGTCATCGTCACATGTGCCGCGGCGTCACCGTGGCCCCGCGGGCCATGGCCTGCGCCGCCGCCTCCTGCTCGTCGTTGATCACGTGCATGACGGCGTTGATCAGCGCCAGGTGGGTGAACGCCTGGGGGAAGTTGCCCAGGTGGCGGCCCGAACGCGGGTCGATCTCCTCCGCGTACAGCATCAGCGGGCTGGCGTAGGACAGCACCTTCTCGCACAGGTCACGGGCTCGCCGGTGCTCGCCGATTTCGGCCAGCGCGGACACCAGCCAGAACGAGCAGATGGTGAACGTGCCCTCCTCGCCGTCCAGCCCGTCGTCGGTCTGCGACACCTGGTACCGCTGCACCAGCCCGTCCCTGGTCAGCTCGTCGGCGATGGCCAGGACCGTGGCCCGGATCCGCGGGTCGTCGGCGGGCAGGAACCGCAGCAGCGGCATGAGCAGCAGCGACGCGTCCAGGGCAGTGGTGTCGTAGTGCTGGCAGAACACCCCGCGGGTATCCAGGGCGTTGGCGCAGATGTCGGCGTGGATCTCGTCGGCCGCCTTCTGCCACCGGCCGGCGGCGTCGGTGTCCTCGCGGATCCGGGCCAGCCGGGCCCCGCGGTCGGCGGCCACCCAGCACATCAGCTTGGACGAGGTGAAGTGCTGGGGCTCGCCGCGCACCTCCCAGATGCCCCGGTCGGGCTCGCCCCAGTGCTCCAGCGCGTGCTCGACCTGGCGCCGGGCCAGCTGCCAGACCCGCTCGTCGAGCCGGTCCCTGGACTTGGTGTGCAGGTACAGCGAGTCCAGCACGACGCCCCACACGTCGTTCTGCTGCTGGGAGTAGGCCCCGTTGCCGATCCGCACCGGCCGGGCGCCCTGGTAGCCGTGCAGGTGGTCGAGCGTCTGCTCGCTCAGCCCGCACCGGCCGTCGATCCCGTAAACGATCTGCAGGTCCCCGCCGTCGCGCTCGACCACCTCGGTCAGGAACGCGAAGTAGTCGCTGGCCTCCCACTCGAAGCCCAGCGTGTACAGGCCCCACAGGGCGAATGTGGCGTCCCGGATCCAGCTGTACCGGTAGTCCCAGTTGCGCTGGCCGTGCGGGGTCTCCGGCAGCGAGGTGGTGGCCGCGGCGGCGATCGCCCCGGTCGGGGCGAACGTCAGGCCCTTGAGCGTCAGCGCGCTGCGGGTCAGGTAGGGGCGCCAGCGGTGGTCGGGGAACGAGCCGCGGGCCAGCCAATGCTGCCAGTGGTGGGCGGTCCACAGTTGCCGGGCGGCCGCGTCCTCGTAGTCATTCGGCGGCTTGCGGCTGCCCCAGGACAGCGCGCAGAACCGGGTCTCGCCCTCCTTGAGCCGGGTCCTGGCCCGCGCGCTCGGCCCCTCAAGCCCGATCCGGATGTCCGAGGTCAGGGTCAGCGTGAGGTCCGCGCCGGGCGTGGCAATCACGGCCTGGTGGTAGCCCTGGCCGGTGTGCTCCCAGCGGCCGCGCTGGCGGCCGTAGTCGAAGGCGGGCTCGCAGTCCATGCTGAGCTGCACAGACCCGTTCATGCAGCGCACGGTGCGCAGCAGGATGTGCTCGGCGTCATAGTCGGTGGGCGGCCGCCGGTGCGTGCTGCGGTCCCGGTGGTCGTGCCGCCACGGCCCCATCACCAGGCAGTCGCGCACCACCAGCCAGCCCTCGCCGCAGTCCCAGCTGGTCTCCAGCACCATCGTGCCCGGCAGGTAGCGCCGGTCGGCCGGGACCGCCATGTCCTCCGGGCCGAACCTGAACCAGCCCGCGTCCCGGTCCAGCAGCGCCCCGAAGACGCTCGGGCAGTCCATCCGGGGCAGGGACATCCACTCCACCGCGCCGCTCGGGGCGACCAGCGCCGTGACCTCGTTGTCGGACAGGAACGCGTAGTCGGCGATCGGCGGGTAGGGGGAGAAGTCGTCGTCCTCCTCGCCGAACTCCCGCCGCCCGGGTCCGTCGTACCCGAGCCCCAGCCCGAGCCCGGGAACGGAAATCTGCCCGGCCCCCATGAGAGTGCCCTCCAAGCGCAGGCCGTCGCCGTGTGCGCCGGCGTCTACGGCCACGCTAGTACCTTCGCCCCCGGCGAGCCCGCCTCCGGCCGCCGCCCCGGTACCGCCGCCAGCCCCGGTGTCGCCCGCTTCACCCGCGGCCGTGTCATGCCTTGTCATCCGCTGTTCTCGCCTCCTTTACGCGCACGCTACCCGCGTCGCGGTCGTTCTCGTGATATTCCGCCCCGAGAGGGCTCACATAGGACATCCAGCGGTGCTGGCGCGGGGGCGACCCCCCGCACCCCCCGCACCCTCCGCGGTGCTGGCTCCCGCGCGAATCCCATCCGTCGTCAGTTCCCCCTGGACAGGCCGGGAATGACAAATCTGGCGGGTGGGTTTCCGCAGGCAGGGACAGATAGGGACACTAGGTGCACCGTTTGCGGAAGGAAACACCATGGCAGACAGCGCAGGCACCCGCGTCAGTGACTCGCCGGCCGGACCAGAACTGCGTCCCCTCCAGATCGAGGCCAACGGGATCAACGTGATCACCGACGCGGAGCGCAAGGGCAGCCCGCGTGACCTGTTCTGGCCGTGGTTCGCGGCCAACGTCTCGGTGCTCGGCCTGAGCTACGGCTCCTTCGTGCTTGGCTTCGGCATCTCCTTCGGCCAGGCGCTGGTCGCCGGGCTGGTCGGCATCGTGGTGTCGTTCCTGCTGTGCGGGTTCATCGCGGTGGCCGGCAAGCGGGGCTCGGCCCCGACCATGGTGCTCAGCCGGGCCGCCTTCGGGGTCCGCGGCAACAAGCTGCCCTCGGTCATCTCCTGGCTGCTCACCGTCGGCTGGGAGACCGTGCTGATCATCCTGGCCACGCTGGCCACGGCCACCGTCTTCGAGCGGCTGGGCTGGGGCGGCGGCACGGCCACCAAGGTGATCGCCCTGATCGTGGTGACCGCGCTGACCATCTTCGGCGGGGTCATGGGCTTCGACCTGATCATGCGGATGCAGTCCGTCATCACGATCGTCACCGGCGCCCTGACCATCGCGTTCATCGCCCTGGTCGCCGACAAGATCCACTGGCACGCGGTGGCGGCCATCCACTCCGGCTCGCCCGAGAAGCTCATCGGGGCCCTGGTGTTCATGATGACCGGATTCGGCCTGGGCTGGGTGAACGCCGCCGCCGACTACTCCCGCTACCTGCCCCGGCGCTCCTCGGGCCGGGGCGTGGTCTGGTGGACCACCATCGGCTCGTCGGTGGCGCCGATCGTGCTGCTGGTCTTCGGGCTGCTGCTGGCCGGCTCCTCGGCCAGCCTCAACAGCGCCATCGCCGGCGACCCCATCGGCGCGCTGACCACCCTGCTGCCGACCTGGTTCCTGGCGCCGTTCGTCATCGTGGCCGTCCTCGGCCTGGTCGGCGGCTCGGTGCTGGACATCTACTCCTCCGGCCTGGCCCTGCTCACCCTCGGGCTGCGGATCCCGCGCTACGCGGCCGCGGCCGTCGATGGCGTGGTCATGATCCTGGGCACCATCTACGTCGTGTTCATCGCCAAGAACTTCCTGAACCAGTTCGAGGGCTTCCTGATCACCCTGGGCGTGCCCATCGCCGCCTGGTGCGGCGTCATGCTGGCCGACGTCGCGCTGCGCCGGGGTGACTACTCCGAGTCCGACCTGTACAACCCGGCCGGCCGCTACGGCGACGTGCGGATCCTGCCCCTGACCCTGGTCGTGGTCGGCACCGCGGCCGGCTGGGGCCTGGTGACCAATTCCTACGCCAACTGGCTGACCTGGCAGGGCTACCTGCTCGGCCCGCTCGGCCTGGGCGGCAAGACCGGCGCGTGGGCGTTCGCCAACCTGGGGGTGCTGGTGGCCCTGGTGATCGGCTTTCTCGGCATGCTGGCCATCGGCCGCCCGGCCATCCGGGCTCAGGAGTCCGCGCCGGTCGACTCGCGGGCCGCGGTCCAGGCGTGAGCGAGGGCTTTATCACTAACGCAGGGGCCCACCTGGCGGTCATCGACATGCAACGGGTCTTCGCTGAGCCACAAAGCCCGTGGCTGGCACCGAGGTTCGCCGAAGTGGTGGACCCGGTCCGGCGGCTGGTGGCGGCGTTCGGAGAGCGGGTGACGTTCACCAGGTTCATCGCACCGCAGAACCCGGCCGGGGCCTGGCGGCGGTACTACGAGCAGTGGCCGTTCGCGCTCCAGCCACCCGACGCCCGGATCTACGAGATGGTCGACGACTTCGCCCCGGCCCGGACGCTGGACGCCACCACGTTCGGCAAGTGGGGTCCCGAGCTGGCCCGCGACATCGGCGATAGCGAGCTCGTCCTGGCCGGGGTGTCGACCGACTGCTGCGTGGTGTCCACCGCGCTGGCCGCGGCCGACGCGGGCGTCGGGGTCCACGTCGTGGCCGACGCCTGTGCCGGGGCCACCGATGAGACCCACCGCCAGGCCCTGGACATTATGCGGCTGTACAGCCCGCTGATCGAGGTGGTCACGCTGGCCGACATCCTGGACCGGTGACCGCTGAGGGGGCAGAGGCGCTGGGGGCAGAGGCGCTGGGGGCGCGGGCCAGGGGTGCGCTATACGGGCTGGCCATCGGCGATGCCCTGGGCATGCCGACCCAGTCGCTGCCCCGCGAGGCCATCGTGGCCCGGTTCGGCCCGCTGGTCAGCGGCTTCGAGCCCGGCCCGGCCGGCCACCCGCTGGCCGCCGGGCGGTCCGCGGGCACGGTCACTGACGACACTGAGCAGGCGGTGCTGCTCGGGCGGCTACTGGTGGAGGGGCTGGGCGAGGTCGACGCGGGCGAGCTGGCCCGGCGGCTGGTGGCCTGGGAGGACGAGATGCGGGCCCGTGGCTCGCTGGACCTGCTCGGGCCGTCCACCCGGCGGGCCGTGGCCGCGCTGCTGGCGGGCGAGCCACTGGCCGAAGCCGGCCGTCTGGGCACCACCAACGGCGCCGCCATGCGGATCACGCCGGTCGGCATCGCCACCCCGGCCGCCGACCTGGACCTCCTGGTCGACCACGTGGTGGCGGCCAGCCAGGTCACCCACCACACCGGCGTGGCCCTGGCCGGGGCGGCCGCCGTCGCCGCGGCGGTCAGCGCCGGGCTGGCCGGGGCGGACCTGTCGGCGGCCACCCGGCTGGCGGCGGCCGCGGCCGAGCGGGCCGCCCGGCGCGGGCACTGGGTGGCCGCCGCCGACGTGGCCGCCCGGCTGCGCTGGGCGGCGGGCCTGGCTCGCGGCCTGGGCCTGGCCGATCTCATCGACGTCGTCTACCGGCTGGTCGGGACCAGCCTGGCCACCCAGGAGTCGGTGCCGGCCGCGTTCGCGGTGCTGGCCGCCTGTCCCGGCGATCCGTGGCTGGCGTGCCGGATCGCGGCCTCGCTGGGCGGGGACACCGACACCATCGCGGCCATCACGGGGGCCATCGCCGGTGCCTGCCACGGGGTCGAGGCCTTCCCCGCCGCCGCGCGCCAGACCATCGACCAGGTCAACCGCCTCGACCTGGACAGCCTCGCGGCCGCCCTGCTGACCCTGCGGGTAAGCCACGGGGGCCGTGACCGCCGCCGGGGGGGTTCGTGACCGATCGCGTGAGTCGGCTGCTGCATCTGGGCAACGTCGTGGTCGACGTGGTGCTGACCGTGCCCGTGCTGCCCGAGCGGGGCGGCGACGTGCTGGCTGACACGACCACGGCCACCCCTGGCGGCGGGTTCAACGTGATGGCCGCCGCCGCCCGGCAGGGCCTGGCGGTGGCCTACGCCGGGGTCCTGGGCACCGGGCCGTTCGCCGACCTGGCCGCCGCGGGGCTGACCGCCGAGGGCATTGAGGTCCTCCAGCCGCGGCGGCCCGGCCTGGACACCGGCGTGGTCATCAGCCTGGTCGACAGCGACGGCGAGCGGACGTTCGTGACCGGCCCCGGCGCCGAGGCCCGCCTGACCGCCGGGGACCTGGCGCGGGTGCGGGGCGGGCCTGGCGACGCCGTCTATGTGTCCGGCTACGGCCTGCTGCACGCCAGCAACCGGCCCGCCCTGCTCGGCTGGCTGGCCGGGCTGGACCCAGGCCGCCCGGTCTTCTTCGATCCCGGCCCGCTGGCCGCCCAGATCCCGCCGTCAGCCCTGGCCGCCGTGGCCGCCCGCGCCGACTGGCTGAGCTGCAACGCCCGCGAGGCCGCCATCCTGACCGGCCACGAGGACGCCGCCAGCGCGGCGCTGGCCATGGGGCCCGGTGCGGGTGGCGGGGGCGGGCCGGGTGCGGGTGGCGGTGGCCGTGGTGGTGGCGGGCCGGGTGCGGGTGGCGATAGCGGTGGCCGTGGCCGTGGCCGTGGCGTCATCGTGCGCATGGGGGCTGATGGCTGCCTGCTGCTCGCCCCCGGAGCGGGCCAGCTCGTCCATGTGCCCGGCTTTCCGGTCGCAGCCGTCGACACCAACGGCGCCGGCGACACTCACGTCGGCGTCTTTATCGCCGCGCTGGCCCGCGGCGCCGACCCGACCGAGGCGGCCCGGCAGGCCAACGCGGCTGCCGCCCTGTCCGTCACCCGCACCGGGCCTGCCACCGCCCCGAGCGCCGCCGAGCTAGCCCTGTTCCTGGCCGGGAGTTGCCCGGCCTAGCCCAGCCCCGCCGCTGCTTCCCTGCCTGCCGCGCGGGGCCCTTCCCGTCATGATCTTGGTGTGAGACCGCCGAACGACGTGGTTGTTGCTCTCACGTCGCTCCAACGGCGTGAGAGCAACAACCATGCCGTTGGCCTGGTTCCGGACGGGTCGCAACCTGGCATCCGGTCGGCGCATCACGGGGCACCTGGGCTGGTGGGGGCTGCCGGGCAGAGTGTGACGGAAGCGACGTCCGCGTGGTCACGGTCCAGAGGTCTGCGGGACACAGCCGCTAGCGGACGCCGTGCGGCCGGAACTGCACGCTGATCCGCGGGCCCACCGGCTTGGCCGTCTTGGGCACCGCGTGCTCCCAGGTGCGCTGGCAGCTGCCGCCCATCACGATCAGGTCCCCGTGGCCCAGCTCATGCCGGATGGCCGGGCCGCCGCCGCGTGGGCGCAGTGCCAGTGCCCGCGGCGTGCCCAGCGACAGGATCGCCACCATGGTGTCCTCGGTGCGGCCCCGGCCGATGCGGTCCCCGTGCCAGGCCACGCTGTCCCGGCCGTCCCGGTACAGGCACAGCCCGGCGGTCATGAACTCCTCGCCCAGCTCGGCCCGGTAGTGATCGTTGAGTGTCTGCCGGGCCCGGTCCAGCACCGGGTCGGGCAGCGCCTCGTCTTCGCCGTAGAAGCACAGCAGCCGGGGCACGTCCACCATCCGGTCGTACATGTGCCGCCGTTCGCCGCGCCACGGCACAACCTCGCTCAGCCGCTCGAACAGCACATCGGCGCCGGTCAGCCAGCCCCGCCGCAGATCGATCCAGGCCCCGCGGCCGAGCTCGGTGCGCCGCACCGCCCCGCCGAGCGGCTCCACCTCCGGCTCGGTCCCCAGGTCCAGCAGCGAGCACTGCCATGCCACACTCATGATTAATAGGATAACTGAGCTTTTTCAAATCTGCGTTCTAGAAGTGTCCGCCGTGCTAGGAAGGCGGGATGACGACGGTCACCCCGCTGCGCTGCGGCCTGGTCGGCACCGGGTACTGGGCCCGGATCACCCATGCGCCGGCCCTGGCCTCCACGCCCGGCATCGAGTTCGCCGCCGTCTGGGGCCGCGACCCGCAAGCGGCCCGGACCCTGGCCGCCGCCCACGGCGCGACCGCTCACGCCGACCTGGACGAGTTGCTGGCCAGCGTGGACGCGGTCGTGTTCTCGGTCCCCCCCGGACGTGCAGAGCCGGATCGCGCTGCGGGCCGCCCGGCTGGGCCGCCACCTGCTGCTAGAGAAGCCCATCGCGCTGACCGACGAGGACGCCGACGCGCTGGTGGAGGCGGCCGACGCGGCCGGGGTGGCGTCGGTGGTGTTCTTCACCTCCCGGTTCCAGGCCGACGTGCGGGACTGGCTGGCCGAGGTCACCGCGGCCAGCGGCTGGCTGGGCGGCCGGGCCCTCTGGCCCGGCACCGCGCTGGAGGAGGGGAACCCGTTCAACACGCCCTGGCGACGGCTCAAGGGCGCCCTGTGGGACCTCGGCCCGCACGTGGTCTCGCTCTTCTGGGCCAGTCTCGGCCCGGTCGTCTCGCTCACCGCCGACCGTGGCCGGGCCGATGTCACCCACCTGATCTTGCACCACGCCAGCGGGGTTACCAGCACGGCCACGATGACGCTGAGCGCGCCCGAGGGCGCCGGCGAGTTCGAGCTGTCCCTGTGGGGCGCGCCCGGCTTGTCGATGGCGCCCACCGAGACCGACGAGCCGGTCACCGCGCTGCGGGTGGCCCTGGCCGAGCTGGCGGCCAACGTCGCGTCCGGCCGCGTCGACCACCCCTGCGATGTCCGGTTCGGCCGGGACATCACCCGCGTGCTGGCCGCCGCCGAGCGCCAGCCGCCATACCGGCCGGGATGATCAACCTCCGGGTGGATACGGGCCTGGCCGGTCCTCCACCTCGGCGCTGATGCAACGGGCCGGGCCCCGCGTTTACTGTTAGCGCCATGCCGGAAGCCAGGGCCATCCCGCCCCCGGACACGCCCCCGGACACGCCATCGGGCGTGCCGTCGGGCGTGCCGCCTGGCCTGCGCTGGATCGCCCTGCCCGCCTCGGCCGCGGCCATCCTGGTCACCGTCGTCGGCGTGGCCACCACCCTGCCCGGCAAGTCGGCCGGCGTCATCCTCACCGCCGCGCTGGCCCTGGCCGTGGGCGCGGCGGCCACCGTGTTCGTGAACCTGCTCGGCTCGCACAAGCTGGCGGTCGACCTAGCCGCCCTGATGGCGGTGGGCTTCGCGGGCGTGGTGCTGGCCGGCCTGCTGCCAGACACGCCCGGCTTCGTGCTGGTCTACCTGGCCCTGGCCGGCATCGCCATGCGCGCTCCGGCCGGCCCGGCCGTTGTCGTCGGCCTGATCATCCTGGGCTCGCTGGACCTGGCCTACCTGCTGTCGGGCAAGATTCCGGTGAACGGGCTGTCGGTGTCCGGCCTGATCAGCCAGGACATCGGCGCGGCGTTCGTGTTCGCGGTGGGCGCCTTCACCCGGTCGGCCCGCATCGCGCGGGACGAGGCCACCGAGGCCAGGGCCAGGGCCGAGGACCTGCTGCGCCAGCTCCAGGCGTCCCAGGCCGAGCGAACCGAGGCGGTCGCGCTGACCGAGCGGGCCCGGCTGGCTCGCGAGATTCACGACATCCTGGCCCACGCGCTGTCCGGCCTGGTGCTATCCCTGGACACCATGGAGCTGCTCGGGCGCCAGGGCGACGCGAGCCCGGCCACCATGGACCGGATGACGGAACAGATCGGCCGGGCCCAGCGGATCGCCAGGGACGGGCTGGCCGACACCAGGCGGGCCATCTCGGCCCTGCGCGGCGACGAGCTGCCGGGGCCGGCGCTGCTGGACCGGCTGGTCAGGGACGCCGCCGCGGCCACCGGGGTGGCGGCCACGCTGAGCGTGACCGGCCCGGAGCGGCCGCTGCCGCCCGAGGTCGGGCTGGCCCTGTACCGGACGGCTCAGGAGGCGCTGACCAACACGGCCAAGTACGCGGGCCAGGGCGCCCGCGCCGAGCTGCGGCTGAGCTACGCCGACGAGGCGGTGGAGCTGGTCGTCGAGGATTCACAGCGGCACGACCCGCCGCCGCCCTCGGCCGGGATGACGTTCGGCGGGTACGGGCTGACCGGCATGCGCGAGCGAGCCGAGCTGCTGGGCGGCAGCCTGACCGCCGGGCCGACCGACGCCGGGTTCCGCGTGCGACTGCTGCTACCGACCTCGACCTGGCCGTCCGGGTCAGGCCAGGCCGTGACCAGCGGCCCCGCTCCGGGTGGCCCGGACGACCGAGGGCCTGTTGCGGAGGGATATGCAGGAAACGGGACGGCGACATGACGGCGGCGGACGCGGTCAGCTCGGGAGGCGACGGGTCGTCGGCTGAGACGCCGGTGCGGGTGCTCATCGCCGACGACCAGAAGATCGTCCGCGAGGGGCTGGTGACGCTCATGGGGCTGCTGCCGGGCATCGAGGTGGTCGGCGCGGCCATCGACGGCGACGACGCGGTGCGGCAGGCGGCGGCGCTGCGCCCCGACGTGGTGCTGATGGACCTGAACATGCCGCGCTGCAACGGGGTCGAGGCGACCAGCCGGCTGCGCGATGAGCAGCCGGCCGTCCGGGTGGTCGTGCTGACCACGTTCTCCGATGACGCCTGGGTGTTCTCCGCCCTGCAGGCCGGCGCCCGCGGCTTCCTGACCAAGGACGCCGGGGCGGACGAGATCCGCCGGGCGGTGCTCACGGTGGCCGCCGGTCAGGCCCAGCTCGACCCGTCGGTGCAGCGGCGGCTGCTGGACGCGTTCGGCCGCGGGCAGCAGTTCGCGGTGGCCGAGGCGGGCGGGACGGGGGGCGGCGCCGGGACCGGGGGCGGCGCCGGGACCGGGGCCGGGCCGGCCGAGCTGCCCGACGAGCTGACGCCGCGTGAGGCCGAGGTGCTGGCCCAGATCGCGGCCGGGCTGTCCAACACCGAGATCGCCGCGGCGCTGTTCGTGTCCGAGGCGACGGTGAAGACGCACATCAACCACATCTTCACCAAGACCGGCCTGCGCGACCGCGCGCAGCTCGTGGGCTACGCGTTCCGGCACGGGCTGGCCACGCCCGGCTGACCCTCGACCCGTGGGCCGGCCGGGGGCCGCGGGTCCACCCGGGGGTGGAGCCGGGCCGCGCGCCTAGATCAACTCCGGGACCGATGGCCCGGACGCCGCCGAAGCCTAGCGTTCATGGTGCTGGCTGGATGACGGGCCATTGACCAACGGAGGCAGACCGTGAACGCCACGGGGTACATCATCAACGCGATACTCGTCCTGCTGGTCCTGCGCCAGATCCGGGAGTCCCGGCTCGACCTGATCAGCCTGGTCCTGCCGGTCGTGCTGGTCGCCGGCGCGGCGGCTTACTACCTGCGCGCGGTGCCCACGGCGGGCAATGACGTCACCCTGGACCTCACGCTGGGCGTGGCGGGCGCGGTGCTGGGCATCTGCTGCGGGCTGGCCACGCACATGCGGCTCGGTCGTGACGGGGTGGCCCTGGCCAAGGCGGGCTGGCTGGCCGCCGTGCTGTGGGTGGTCGGCATCGGTGCCCGGATGGTCTTCGCCTACTCCTCGGACCACGGCGGCGGCCCGGCCATCGCCCGGTTCTCGGCCGCCCACAGCATCACCAGCGGGCAGGCCTGGGTGGCGGCCCTGGTGATCATGGCCCTGGTCGAGGCCACGACCCGGCTGGTCACGATGCGGCTGCGCGCCCGCCGGCTGCCCTCGGCCAGCGGCGAGCTGGCCCTGACGCCGGGCGCCTGAGCCCGGACCTGAGCTAGATCTGAGCAGGAACTGAGCAGGAAAGGAATCGTCATGGACACGACCTCCGGGCCCAGTCGGCCCTACGCCGCCGGGAACCTCCGGGTGTCCGACGCCGATCGGGACCGGACCCTGGCCGAGCTGAGCGAGCACTTCCAGGCCGGCCGGCTGACCTCGGCCGAGCTGGAGGACCGGACCGGCCGGGCGCTGAGCGCCCGGACCGGCAACGACCTGGCCGTCCTGGTGGCCGACCTGCCCCCGGCGCCGGCGGCGGCCGCCCCGGTCCCCGCCCGTGACTCGGGCCGCCGCGTCGAGCCGGCGCTGTGGATCTGCGCGGCGCTGTGCGTGGTCGCCGTGGTCGCGGTGGCGGTGGCGGTGGTGACCGCGCCCGGCCATCACACGCACATCGTGCTGGTCCCGTGGTGGCTGATCCTGGTCGCGGTGTTCGTGCTGCGCCGCCGGCGGCGGCACCCGGGCCGCTACGAGACCGGGCAGGTCGCCGCGACCGGGGACCGTGACGAGCGGCCGTAACGGGTCATCCGTACGGGCCCGCCGCAACAGGCAGAACAGCGGACGGGCTGCTGGCCTCGAGGTGAGGTCAGCGGCCCGCCCAGTAGTCGGGCGAGCTCTTGCTGGCGGCCAGGCTGTCGGCGTTCTCGAAGCCCGGCGCCATCGAGGCCGAGGTCCCGGGCAGCACCTCATGGTGCTCGATGTTCAGCATCCGCAGCCAGCTCTGCTGGCCGAAGGTCAGCGCGATGCAGCAGCCCAGCTCGACCAGTTCCGGCTCGGTGAAGTGCCGGTGCAGCCGCTCCCACATGGCGTCGCTGTCGGGCAGCTTCCAGGCGATGGCCTCGGCGTAGGCCAGGGCGGCCTTCTCCCGCTCGTCGAACCGGTCCGACTTCTCGAAGTTCAGCAGCTCGTCGTACTTGGCCTCGGTGAAGCCCTGGGCGGCGGCCTTCTCCGAGCGCTGGTTGCCGCAGTACTCGCAGTTGACCGACCGGGAGATGTAGACCCGGCACAGCTCCTTGATGCCGTGGTCGCACACGCCATCGCGGAAGATGTCCCGCCACGAGTTGGCGAACGCCCAGAAGGCGGCGGGCACGTGGGCCCTGATCGCCGAGCTCTCCGGGCGGGGCGTGCCCTCCCGACGGCAGCGGTCCATCTCCGCCTGCATCTGCTCGTCCATCTGCTCCACGGGCACGTAGCTGATCCGCTGGCCGATTCCCATCTAGACCTCCTCCGGGCCGCGCGCTGGCCGCGCGGCTCCTACAAGTGTGTCGCAGTTGTGTCTTGAACAAAGCGGCGGGCGGCTGGCAGTGGCGCGCGGGACGGTCGAGATGGCACAGTGCGACATAACGCCGTGTGCGTGCGGCACGTGTTTGCAACACTGTGGGATAGCCGGAGGTTGGCGCATGCGGGTGCTGGTGGTCCGTCATCATGACATCGACGAAGCCGGGTTCATCGAGGCCGCGTTCGTGGCCAGGGGAGCCGAGATTACGGTGCACCTGGTGCCCGACGACGGGCCGCTGCCCTCGCTCGAGGGCGTGGACCACGTCGTGCTGCTGGGCGCCGTGTGGTCGGTCTACGACGAGGTCACCATCGGCCACTGGATCGGGGCCGAGCTGGACTGGCTGCGCGAGGCCGACCGGGTCGGGGTGCCGGTGCTGGGCATCTGCTTCGGCGCCCAGGCGCTGTCCGCGGCCATGGGCGGCCAGGTGGAGCCGGTCGGGTTCTCCGAGGTCGGCTGGACTACGGTCGAGACCCTGGACCCTGAGATCATCGAGCCGGGCCCGTGGATGGAGTTCCACCACGACCGCTGCCTGCCGCCCGCGCGCGCGCGGGTGCTGGCCCGCAACGACGTCTGCGTCCAGGCGTTCAGCGTCGGCCGGCACCTGGCCGTCCAGTTCCACCCGGAGGTTGACGGAGAGCAGCTCAAGCGCTGGCTGGACAGCGAGGAGGCGCGGGACGTCGCCGAGGGAGCCGGCCAGGACCCAGACGAGCTGGTCGCCCTGACCATCGAGTACGAGCCCGCCGCCGCCCAGCGAGCCGACCGGCTCGTGGCCGCCGCGCTCCGGCTGTCACGGGAAACCCCGGCCGGCGCCTCAGCAGTGAGCTGACGCCGCAGTCCCGCAGCGGGCTTCCGGTTCCACGACGGGACCGCGACGTCGGCATTTTCTCCCAGAGCCTGACGAGGAGAGGGGCACACGAGGGGCGTGCCCCGTCAGGCCCTGGGCGGCCGGGGCTGATATCTGCCAGACCAGCTCCGGCCGTGGTCCTACTCTCGTGCGGGCCGGAATTGTCGGGGGCAACATTGGCCCCAGATGAGACAACATGAGACAAAGCCAGCGCGAATACCCAGGTCACCGGGCATCCTGGCACCGGGATGGCCCGCCCGGAGCCGGCCTGCTAACGGCCCAGCGCGGCCCGGACGGCGGCTACGGCGCGCGTGGTCGCCCCCTCCTGGCCGGTATCCACCTCGATCAGGGCCGCGCCCAGCCGGAGTGGCGTCACGGTCCGGGCCAGCTCGAAGGCCCGGTCGGCCACGGCCGGGTTCATGACGTCGCGGTGAATGGGGTGGCGGCTCACGCCGTGCCGGTCCCGCATCCGCCGCGCGGCCAGCTCCGGCGGGCACCGGCAGAACACCTCGACCGCCCCGGCGAACGCGGCCAGGGCCAGCTCCCGGCGCTGGCCGCGCCACCAGCCCTCGGCGATCGCGTCGGGGAACTGGGCCGTCAGCCGGAAGATGAGCGCGGCGGAGGCGTCGCCGAGGCTATCCGACCAGTGCTCGTCGCCCAGGCCTTCGCCCAGGCCGAGGACGTCGGCCAGCGTCTCCTTGAGCGGGTCGAGCGGCAGCAGCGGCCAGCGCAGCTCGGTGGACAGCGCGGCGGCGATGGTGGACTTGCCGGTGGCGGGGGCGCCCGACACCACGATCAGCGTCACCGGCCCAGTCTGGCCCGGCTGGCGGCGCGTTAGGTGGCCGCTGGCCGTGTAAGTGTTGAACTGTATAAGACCATTACAGGACAGTGGGCTGGTGGACGGGAAGGCGGGGCGGGGCCAGCGGCCGGGTGCGGAGGCTGTACCCGCACGCGGCGGGGACCGGACCGGCGTGCGGTCGGCCGGGGCCGGGCGGTCCGGGGCCGGGCGGTCCGGGGCCGGG